>Ga0209011_1000138_pt1 | contig 36891 bp, 42 predicted proteins | sample BlaSpr_A8_OM1_M3_FD_187986 | JGI IMG/M metagenome (GOLD analysis project Ga0209011, IMG submission 187986) | Forest soil microbial communities from Thunder Bay, Ontario, Canada - Black Spruce, Ontario site 2_A8_OM1_M3 (SPAdes) (version 2) | ecosystem: Environmental > Terrestrial > Soil > Boreal... | reverse complement strand
GGTTGACGGAGTACAGCCACGGGGCCGGTTGAGCCTGCAAGCTCAGCCCGGTGGAGCTAGGGCAGGTGCTGGGGGCTCTGCCCCCGATCGTCGACCCGAACGTGATGGTCGCCACGGCCGGCCGCGATGACGCGGCGGTCTATCGAATCGCGCCCGACCGCGCGCTCGTCGCAACAGTCGACTTCTTCACGCCCATCGTCGATGACCCGACCGAGTTCGGTGCCATCGCCGCCGCGAACGCGTTGAGCGACGTATACGCGATGGGCGCGCGGCCGCTGTTCGCGCTCGGCATCACCGCGTTCCCCCGCGAGAAGCTCGGCACCGGCCTGCTGGAGAAGATCGTCGCGGGCGGCGCGGCCAAGATGACCGAAGCCGGCATCGCCGTCGTGGGCGGCCACTCGGTGGACGACGCCGAGCCGAAGTTCGGATACGCAGTCACGGGCGAGGTGCACCCCGACCACGTCGTCGGCAACGACGGCGCGAACCGCGGCGACGTGCTCTACCTGACCAAGCCTCTCGGCTCCGGCCTGGTGGCGACCGCGATCAAGCGCGGGCTGTGTCCACCAGCCCTCGAGCGCGAAGCGGTCGCGGTGATGATGCACCTCAATCGAGCCGCCTCCGAGGCGATGGTCACGCACGGCGCGACGGCGGCCACGGACGTCACCGGCTATGGCCTGATCGGGCACCTGACCAACCTCAAGGGCGGCGCAGACATAGAGCTGCGCGCCGTGCCTTTCATGACTGGCGTCAGAGACCTCGCCGAGCGGGACCTATTCCCGAGCGGCAGCCGGCGCAACCATGCCGCCTACAGCGACACGGTTGACTGGGACGGCATCGCGGAGATCGACCAGATGATGCTCTGCGACGCGCAGACCAGCGGTGGCCTGCTGATCGCCATCCCGCCTTCGCGCGCCGCGAGCTTCGAGGACGCGATGCGATCCGCGCCGTATCCAGCCGCGAGAATCGGCACCATTAGCGGCCATGGATCCATTCGCGTCCGCGCTTGACCAGGCGGCCGCGATGCGGCGCCGCGAGGTCTCCTCGGCAGAGCTCACCCGCGCCTACCTCGAAAGGATCGAGAGGCTCAACCCACGGCTCAACGCTTACGTCCTGATCACTTCCGACCTGGCCATGGAGCAGGCCGCCGCGGCGGACGCGGCGAACACCGGTCAACCGCTGTGCGGCGTGCCGGTCTCGGTCAAGGATCTCGTCTCGGTGGCGGGCCATCCCACGACTCTCGGCTCAAAGGCATTCGAGGACCTCGTGTTCCCAGTCGATTTCTTTCCGGTGGCCCGCCTGAAAGAGGAAGGCTGCCCGATCCTTGGCAAGACGAACCTCTCCGAGTTTGGCACTCGTCCGACCACCGAGCACGGTCTCTTCGGGGCGACTCACAACCCCTGGCGATCGGGCTATTCGGCGGGTGGATCGAGCGGTGGCGCCGCCGCAGCCGTGGCCGCAGGCCTGTGCGCGTTCGCGCATGGATCCGACGGCGGCGGCTCGGTACGAATCCCGTCCAGCTGCTGCGGGACCGTGGGCTTTAAGCCGTCACGAGGGCGCATCTCGCCGGGGCCGTTGTTCGGTGAGCACTGGGCGGGGCTCTCAACCGACGGCGCGATCGCCCGCACGGTCGCCGACGCGGCCGCCGGGCTCGACGCGATGGTCGGGCACCTGCCGGGCGACGCGTACTGGGCCGAAGCTGACGGCCGGTTTGTCGATGCCGCGAGGCCAATCGATCGCGACCTGAAGATCGGCTTCACAGTCAGCTCGAACGCCGGCGTGGATGGCGAGGTGGCGGACTGCGTCCGTGACGTCGCGAAGCTGTTGGCGGATTTGGGCCATCACGTGACCGAGGGCGGTCCCGACACCGAACCATTCCGCGCTCCGATGCAGCTGATCGTCGTGTCGGGACTGGGCTCTCTCCCCATCGCTGATGAGACCCAGCTCGAGCCGTTCAACGCCCTGGGCATCGCGTTGGCCAGGCAGCTCACCGCGGTGGACTACGTGCGTGCGGTGGATGCCATCCGCGTCCACAGCCGGCAGGTGGTCGGATTCTGGGACACGCACGACGTTCTCGTCACTCCGACCCTGCCCCGGACTGTGCCGCCACTGAACACGCTGGGCTCAGACCTGGCGACCGCGGGCGAGGAGTACATGGATTTCGTCAACTTCACGTTCCCGTACAACTGCACAGGTCAGCCGGCGATCTCGCTGCCGCTGGGAGTGGATGCTTCCGGGCTGCCCATCGGGGTTCAGCTGGTGGGCCCTCCCCGCGGCGAGGCAGTGATCCTGGGCCTTGCCGCGCAGCTCGAGCAGGCACGGCCGTGGAACAGCCGCCGGCCCGAGCTCACCTGAGTGCCCGGGCTCAGGGTCAGCGGGGGAGAGGCGAAGGGGCGGCGGCTCAAATCGCCGAAGGGAATCCGGCCCACGCAGGGAATGGTCAAACAGGCGATCTTCAACCTGGTCGGACCAGAGATCGAAGGAGCCGACGTCCTCGACCTCTTCGCCGGGTCGGGAGCGCTCGGGATCGAGGCACTGTCGCGGGGCGCCGCAGCCGTCACGTTCGTGGACCACCAGGCGCGCGGTCTTGCTATCCTGCGCCAGAACTTGGACGTTCTCGGCCTCAAAGAGCGCGCGCGCATCGTCCGCGGGGACGTCGTGCGCTGGTTGGAGGCGTCGCCCGACGCCGTGAAGCGAGCGGGCTTCGTATTTCTCGACCCGCCTTACGACGACGCCGTGCTGGACCGCGCCCTGCGCGTGCTGGACCGGAGCGTCGATGGCGCGACCGTCGTCGCCGAGCACTCGCGCCGCCAGCAGATGCCGAGCCTCGAGCGGCTGCAGGTCGATCGCCAGCGGCGCTACGGCGACACGATGGTCACGGTGTTCAAATCATGAGCACGCCGATCCGTCCGAAAACGAAGACCGCTGTTTACCCGGGAAGCTTCGACCCGTTCACCAACGGCCATCTCGACGTGGTCGATCGCGCGCTGGGCATCTTCGACAAGCTCATCGTCGCGGTGGCGGCGAACCCTGACAAGCGCCAGCCGCTCTTCACCGTGGAGGAGCGGATGCAGCTGATCACCGCGTCATTGAAGGGTCGCGAAAACGTGGAGGTGGCGAGCTTCAAAGGGCTCACCGTGGAGTTCGCCCGCTCCAGGGGAGCGACGACGCTGGTCAAAGGACTCCGTGCGTATTCCGACTTCGACGCCGAGCTTCAGCAGGCGCTCATGAACCGCAAGCTCGCCCCCGACATCCACACCGTGTTCCTGATGTCGAGCTTCACGCACATCTTTGTCTCGTCAAGTATCTTGAAGGACATCGCCGGCTATGGCGGGAACGTGTCGGACCTCGTCCCACCCCCGGTCGCGAGAGCGTTGAAGGAGAAGTACAGATAAAGGTCGACGAGCTGCTTGACCGTTTCGAGTACCTGGTCCAGAACGCGCGCCACGTCCCGCTGTCCACGCAGGTGATGGTCAACGAGGACGAGATGATGGAGCTCATCGACCAGGTCAGGTTCAATCTGCCGGATGAGATCAAGCAGGCGAACTGGACCGTCTCGGAGCAGCAGCGGATCATCACCGAGGCGCACGCCGAGGCGGCGCGCATCATGTCGCGGGCCAACGAGCGCGCGGAGGAGACCGCGTCGGAGCACGAGGTCCTTCGCCGGGCCGAGCGCCACTCGGCCCAAGTGATCAAGGACGCGCAGGCGAAGTCGGACCAGATCATTCGCGAGGCGGAGGGCTACGCAATGGAGCAGCTCAAGCAGCTGGAAGCCCACCTGGGCAGGACGCTGGCCACGGTTCGTCGCGGCGTCGAGGCGCTGCAGACCAACCAGCCGGCAGACCAGGAAAACGCTGAGAAGGCGAACGCGGACCACGCGATCGGCTGATAGCCTCCGGTAAACTATCGACCTCATGGCACTGCCCAAGGTCAAGCTCTCCAAATCGAAGAAAGGAAGGCGCCGGTCGCACCTGGCGCTGGCCCTCGTCCAGATCCAGCCCTGCCCCAACTGCAAGCACGCCAGGCGACCCCACTCGATCTGCCCTAACTGCGGCTACTACAAGGGCCGCGAGGTGATCAAGACCGCATAGCCGCCAAAGTCGCTTTCGTCTACCCCGGCCAGGGCTCCCAGCAGCCCGGCATGGGAGCCGACCTGCTCGTCGACCCCGAGGTCGCCGACCTCTGCGACAGATGCTCTTCCACCGCCGGCGTCGACCTGCGCCACCTGCTCACCAGCGCCGACGACGAAGAGCTTCGCCTGACCCAGAACGCCCAGCCGGCCCTCTGCTTCGTCGGCCTCGGCCTGACGCTGCTCATGCGCCGGCGCGGCATCGAGCCCGCAGCCCTGGCGGGCCACTCGGTGGGGGAGTACACCGCGCTCGGCGCGTCGGGCGCGATCGGCGCGCCCGAGGTGATCAAGGCGGTGGTCGAGCGAGGCAAGGCGATGGCGGATGCCGCCCCCGCCGGTACGAGCTCCATGGCCGCGGTGCTCGGACTGCACTCGCAGGACGTGGAGGTGGCGCTGGCGGGCATGAACGATGCCTGGCCGGCCAACTACAACACGCCAACCCAGACCGTGATCGCAGGCACCATGGCGGGCCTCGAGGCCGCGACCGGTCGCCTCCTCGCCGCAGGGGCCAAGCGGGTCATCCCGCTGAACGTCAGCGCCGCCTTTCATACCCCGCTGATGGCGCCGGCCGCCGAAAGGCTGCGGGCCACGCTCGACAAGATCGAATGGCGCGCTCCCCGCGTTCCGGTCATGGCGAACCTCACCGGCCGGCCTCACCAGGGGGGCGACCGCATCCCCCAGGTGATGGAGATGCAGCTGCGGTCACCCGTCAGGTGGGCCGCCTGCGTCCAGATGCTGGTCGAGCTGGGCTGCGACACCTTCTACGAGGTCGGACCCAAGCGCGCCCTGACCGGGATGATGCGCGAGCTCGCGCCGGCGGCCACCGCCGCGGCCGCCGGCACCCCGGACGCCGTGAGCCGGCTCACGATGTAGGCCGGTGCTACAGTAATCCCAGAAATGGAAACTCAAAAACTGAGCTTTGAAGACTTCAAGAACATCGTGGTTGAGCGCCTCGGCTGCGAGCCCGAACAGGTCACGATGGACGCCTCGTTCCAGGAGGACCTGAACGCGGACTCTCTCGACCTCGTCGAGCTGATCTACGCCTTCGAGGAGAACACCGGGCTGGAGATTCCAGACGAGGACGCGGAGAAGATCACGACCGTCGGGCAGGCGTGGGAGTACATCCAGGAGAAGTCCGCCTCATAGCACAGCCCCAGGCCGCACCCCTGGCCCAATCCCTCCAGCAGCTCCAACAGAAGATAGGCATCCACTTTCGTGACCCCGGCCTCCTGCTCGAGGCCATGACGCACAGCTCATTCGCCAACGAAAGCCCGCAGCTGTCGCCGCGCGACAACGAACGTCTCGAGTACCTCGGCGACGCCGTGCTGCAGCTCATCAGCGCCGAATACCTCTACAAGCACCATCCGGGCGCGACCGAGGGGGAGCTGACCCAGACCCGTTCGGCGATGGTCAACACCAACACCCTTGCCCAGCTCGCGGAGGACCTCGACCTCGGCAGCTACCTGTACCTCGGCAAGGGCATCGCCAAGGGCGGCGGACGAAGCCTCAAGTCGCTGCTGGCCAACAGCTTCGAGGCGCTGCTGGGCGCGATCTTTCTCGACGCCGGCTACGACGCCGCCTATCACTACTACCTCGACCGGTACCGCTCCCTGCCGTCGCCCGCGCGCGACGAGAACTTCAAGGGCCGGCTGCAGCAGGTCGCGCAGGAACGTTTTGGCGAGACGCCCTTCTACGACAGCGAGGGGGCCAAGGTCGGAGCCCATCGCGAGTACACGTCGGTGGTCTTCGCGGGCGACAAGCCGCTCGGCACCGGCCACGGAGCGAGCAAGCAGGAGGCCGAGCAGGACGCGGCACGGGCCGCCCTCGAGAGCCTGGTCGGCAGCTCGGAGAAGGCAAGCCCCGCCAAGACGACCAGGACGCCTCGTCCACGCGCTCGTAGGGCGCCCCGCACGCCACGCCAGGCCGAAGCCGAGCCCGCCCCCGTCGTGGCCGAGGTGATCGCCCTGCCGGAGCGTGAGGCCGAGCGCGAGGTCGAGCGCGACCCTGAGCCCGAGCCGCGGCCGGCGCCCAAAGAGCCCAGGAGCCGCCAGTTCGGGGAACCGCTCGAGTAGCGTCTCTCCACAGGTTGTGGGTGAGGTTCAAGTGACCCCTATATCTGCGACAATGGCGGGAATTTGTTCCTCCGCTCGCTGAGCCTGCTGGGCTTCAAGACCTTCGCCCGGCCGACCGAGATCCGCTTCGAAGGCGGCGTCACGGCGATCGTCGGGCCGAACGGCTCCGGCAAGACGAACATCGTCGACGCCGTCAAGTGGGTCCTGGGCTCCGGCCAGGCGCGCGACCTGCGCGGCAAGACCATGGCCGAGGTCATCTACGTGGGCGGCGAGCGCCGGGCTCGGGCCGCCTTTGCCGAGGTCACGCTGGTCTTCGACAACACCGCTGGACGCCTGCCTGTCGACTACCACGAGGTGGCGATCAAGCGGCGGGTCGAGCGGGACGGCGAAAGCGACTACTTCCTCAATGGAAGCCGCATCCGGCGGCGCGACCTGCTCCACATGCTCGCGTCGACCGGGCTCACCGTTGACTCGTACGCGATCATCGGCCAGCACGACATCGAGGAGATCGTCGTCTGCTCGCCCGCCGAGCGCCGTCAGCTGCTCGAGGAAGCGGCGCAGGTGCGCGGCGTCAAGCAGCGGCGCCAGGAAGCCGTCCAGCGCCTGACCGAGCTGGCCGCCAACCTGCTGCGTCTCGAAGACCTCAAGTCCGAGATCGAGCCCCGGCTCGAGGTCCTGCGCGTGCAGGCCGCCGCGGCCCGGGAAGCGTCCGAGGCCACCGCCAGGCTCGAGCTCCTGCGCGGCAGCATCGTATGGGAGGAGTGGCGCGAGGCCCGCGACTCGCATCGCCGGGCGTCGTCCCAGGTCCAGGGGCTCGAAAGAAAATTGGTGGAGGCTCGCGAGGCCGCGCAGCTGGCGGAGGCCGAGTTCCAGGCCTGGCGCAAGGAGATCCAGGCGGCGCAGGATCGACGCCTCGCCCGGCAGCGCACCCTCGGCCGGCTGCGCCTTGAGGTGGCCGAGGCCGAGCACGCGCTGAGGCTGGCCGAGGAGCGCGCCCAGAACGCCGGCGCCATCGCCACCTCGGCTCGACGCGAGGAGTTGGAACACCGCTCGCAATCAGCCGCCGCGGAGGCGCTTCGCGGCCAGCTCACAGGGGAGCTGGAGCAGGCCAGTCACGCATTCGAGAGCGTTCCCGAGGCGCCCGCCGTCCCGGAGGCGCCTGACCCGTCCGAGGTGCAGCACGCGCGCCGCGCCGCTGAACAGGCCCGCCGCGCGCTGGCCGCAGCCACGTCGAGCCTGGCGGGCCTTCGCACGCGCCGCGAGTTCCTCGAGGAGCAGTCCGGGCGCCTGGATTCCATGTCGAAGGCGGCCCAGCAGGTCCCGGCCGCCGAGGAACGGGTCAGGCTCGCGCGGATGGACGCGGACGAAGGTGAGGCGGCGGTCTCGATGGTGGGTCGGCTTCGTTCTGAGCTCGAGGGCCTGGACGCACTCCGGCCCGAACCGGCTCCCGGGCTGGAGCGCCTGGGCGACGTGGTCACACCGCGAGCCGGTTACGAGGCAGCTCTCTCCGCCGCGCTCGGCCCACTCGTCGATGCCCTCGTCGCGCGGGATGAGGCCGCCGCCGCCGGAGCAAAGCCGCAGCGGCAGCACACGGTCCTCTACCCGACCAACGCACCGCAGCCACGCCCGCGGTCTCTCTACGAGCACGTCGACTGCCGCGATGGATATGAGGCTGTCGCGCGCCGTTTGCTCGGTCATGTGGTCGTCGGCGAGGACGTCACGATCGATGGTGTCTATCGAGAACCCGGGCTTGTGCGTGCAGGCAGCGACCCGCGCGTCGCCATCGACCTCCGGCGCCGCGAGCTGCGCGACAGGCTGACCGCGCTCCAGCCACAGGCTGCGCGGGCGGAGGAATCAGCCAGAGGGCGGAAGGCGGCTGAGGCCGCCCTCGCGGACCTTCAGTCTCGTGCGGCCGGCGCAGCGCGAATGGAAGAGAACACCCGGTTGCTCGACGCTGCGCGCGCGGCCGAGGGCGCTGAGTCCGAGAAGCTGCAGGAGCTGGAGCGCGCCGCGAACGGTGCCGACGAGCATGCGGCGGCGGTGTCGAAGGAGCTCGAGTCTAGTCTCGAAGCCATCGGCGAGCACCGCGCCGCGGCGCACCACGCGGAGCTGGAGCGAGCGCGCTGGCGAGACCGCGTCGAGGACCTTCGCCGGCAGCTGGCCGCGGTCGCCGAAGACCTCGCTCGCCTGAAGGCATCAGCCGAGGAACGGTCGGTCCGAGCCGAGCAGGCCGGCGCCGCTGCGTCCGCCGCGAATGAAAGCCTGCCCGCGCTGCTCAGCACCGCCGGCAGCGCCCGTGCCACGCTCGCGACCGCCGAACAGGAATCGCCCGAGGACGAGGCCGAGATGGCCGAAGGGGCGCGGCGCCTGGTCGCGCTCGAAGAGGCGCGCATCGACGCCAGGCTCAAGGCCGGCACGCTGGAGGGCAACCTCGAGCTCATCTCGCGCGAGGCGGAGCTGCTGCAGGGGCGCATGGAGGAGATCCGTACGCGCATGCCGGACGGTGTCGCACCTGAGGAGATCCCCGGCGGGAAGGCGCGCGAGCGGGAGATGCGCGCGCTGGAGCGCCGGATCGAAGAGATCGGCCCGACCAACGCGCTGGCGGACAGCGAGTGCCGCGAGCTCGAGGAGCGCTTCGAAACTCTGCGCACGCAGCTGGACGACATCGCGTCGGCGCGCGGCGACCTCGAGCAGCTCATCAGCAAGCTTCGCGAGGAAGAAGAGAGCCGGTACGAAGCGGTCTTCGGGGCCGTCGCCGCCAACTTTCACGAATATTTCTCTCAGCTCGCGCCCGGGGGGCGCGCCACGCTGAAGCACGCCGAGGGCAATGACGGGCCGCGGTCAGGCGTTGAGATCCTGGTCCAGCCGCCGCGGAAGCGACTGCAGAACGTGACGCTCCTTTCCAGCGGCGAGCGTTCTCTCGCCGCATTGGCATTGGTGCTCGCGCTGGACGCGGTCAACCCGAGTCCTTTCACGATCCTCGACGAGGTCGATGCGGCGCTCGACGACGCCAATGTCGGAAGGTTCGGAGAGATGCTCGTGCGCCTGGGCACGGAGCGCCAGTTCCTGGTCATCACCCACAACCACGTGACGATGTCGCATGCGTCCACGCTGTACGGCATCCACCTCGACGAGAGCGGCTCGTCCCACCTGGTCTCCGTCAAGCTCGAGGACATCCGCAAGCCCGTTGCGCGCGCCGCCGGCACGGCGCAGGCGGTCTAGCGCCGCGAGCGTTTGGAACAGGGTCAGCCATCGCACGCGGAGCGTGCTGGCGGCCGGCCTCCGCTCTATCAGCCCGCCGCTCGCAGCGGGCTACTACGAAGAGCTCGAGGAAGTGCTGCTGGCGGCAGACCTTGGCCCTGCGATGGCCGCGCGCCTGGTCGCGGGCGTACGGGCGCGCGCACCCCGCACACGCGAAGAAGCAGTCGAAGCCCTGGTAGCGGTGGCGAAGTCGGTGATGTCCACCAGGGCAAGGGATCTTTTCCCTCTCCCCTTCAGGGGAGAGGGGCGAGGACAGGACACGGCGCTGGCCACGATCCTCTTCTACGGCATCAACGGCGCGGGCAAGACCACCACGATCGGCAAGCTCGCCCACACGCTGAAGCAGCAGGGCCGCAGGCCGCTCATCGTGGCCGCCGACACCTTCCGCGCGGCCGGCATCGACCAGATGGTCGCCTGGGCCCGTCAGGCGAAGGTCGACCACTTCGAAGGCAAGAGCGGCGCTGACCCTGCGTCCGTCGTGTTCGACGGAATCCAGGCCGCGCGAAGCCGCGGAAGCGACGTCGTGCTGGTCGACACGGCCGGCCGGCTGCAGACGCAGCGCAACCTGGTCGAGGAGCTCGCCAAGATCGGACGCGTGGCGACCAAGGCGCTGGAAGGCGGAACGTACGAGTCGCTGCTGGTCCTCGACGCGGTGCTCGGCCTTGCGAACCTCGTGCAGGCGCGAGAGTTCAACCGGGCGATCCCCATGACGGGACTGGTCCTGACCAAGCTGGACAGCAGCGCCAAGGGAGGCGCGGTCATCGCGATCGAGGCTGAGCTGGGCGTGCCCGCGAAGCTGGCCGGCGTGGGGGAGGGGATCGACGACATAGCCCCGTTTGAGCCGGACGCGTTCATCCGCTCGTTGTTCGAGGATTCCTGATGCCACTCGCGGACCCGCACTGCCACACCACCGCTTCCGACGGCATGGTCACGCCGAAAGAGCTCGTCGACGCCGCGGTCGAGGCGCACGTCGACCTGATCGCGGTGACCGACCACGACACGATGGCCGCCGTCAAGGAGGTGCAGGAGCGCGGTCAGGAAGCCGGGCTCGCCGTGGTCGCCGGTCAGGAGATCACCACGAAGGGACCGGCGCAGACGCACGTGATGGGGTGGTTCCTCGAGCAGCCGGTCAAGCGGGGCATGTCGCTCGAGGACTCGGTGGCCGCGATCCACGACCAGGGAGGGCTGGCGATCATCCCCCACCCTTTCATGCCCGTGTACTTCGGATCGATCCAGCCCGGCATGCTGCGGCGCCTGCTGGAACGTCACCGCGTGGACGGCATCGAGATGATGTTCACGGTGCCCACCGGCGCCAGGCGCCGGGCTCAGCTGGACGAGTTCTATGCCCGGAACCGCGAGCGCCTGGGGGCCGCGATCGGCGGCAGCGACTGCCACTTCGGCTCGTACGACATCGGGCGCGTGCTGACCTACTACGAAGGCGACTTCAGGACAGCGATCCAGCTTCGCACCACCCGGCCCCAACCGGGGCGCAAGCGAGGGCGCGTCCCCGCCGCCACGCTGTTGCGCCAGCAGTGGCGATCGCTGGTCGAGCTACCCCTGATGCGGCGCCGCGGCCAGCTCTAGGAGCACCTCGTGCACCGAGGGCGAGCCGGCAAAGATGCTGCGGCTCTCGACCCACCGATCGCCTCCCGACCAGTCGGTCACGCGGCCGCCCGCTTCCATCACCACCATCGCGCCCGCGGCGACGTCCCACGCACTGAGGTTGAGCTCGAAGTAGCCGTCGAAGGTTCCGGTCGCAGTCCACGCCAGGTCCAGGGCCGCGGCCCCGGCGCGTCTCAAGTCCTCGAAGCGCAGGAGCGCGCCATCCATCACCGGCCGGTAGCGCGGCATCAAGCCCTTGTCGCGAAACGGAAATCCCGTCGCGACGACGGCCCTCGAGGGGTCGATCGCAGGGAGCTTGGGCAGTCGCGCGCCGTTCAGGGTCGCTCCCCGGCCTCGCTCTGCCGCGAACTCCTGGCCAAGGAACGGCGCGATCACGACGCCGAGGCGGGGAAGACCGTCCTCCAGCAGACCGACAGAAACAGCGACCACCGGAAATCCACGCATGAAGTTGGTCGTGCCGTCCAGGGGGTCGACGGCCCACATGGTCCCGGCCGGCGAGCCTCCCCGCTCTTCCGCCAGAACTGCTATGCCCGGGGCCTCACGCGCGAGCACCTCGAGGATCGCGGACTCGGACCGGCGATCCCACGCGGTCACGTAATCACCGGCGCCCTTCTGCTCGGCCGCCACGCCGGGATGAGGAAGGCCTCCGTCGATGAGCACCCGAGCGCCCGCGCGGGCAGCGCGCAGCGCCACGAGCAGGAGATCGCTCAGGTTGTTTGCCTGTCCTCGACGCCGAGCCCGAACATGGCCTCCAGGTCGTGCGCGGAGAACTGTTGGAAGGCCACCATCGTCTGAGTGCGCTCGATCCCGTCGAGCCTGGTCAGGTGTTGGGTCACCACCTTGGCGAGATCGTCGTGCTCGCGTACGCGAACAATGGCGATGAAGTCCCATTCTCCAGTTACCGTGTAAACCTCGGCGACACCTTCTACCGCCGCCAGGTCGGAGCCAAGGTGGGTCAGGCCCTCGCGGGTGGACTCGACGAGGATAAATGCGGTCAGCATGGTGTCGAGTCTATCCGTGTGCCGCGCATCAGGCCGACCTGAACCTCAAGGCGACGTCAGGTCGATCGGTGATGAGGACCGCGACCCGCGGATCCCGCATGAAGAATTTGATTTCGGCCTCGCCATTGACCGTCCACACCCACGCCGGCATCTTCACCTGCGCGCAGTAGTCGAGGACCCTGAGGCGGGCGAGTCGCTGATGGACCGCCACGAAGTCCGCGCCGGACCTCTGCAACCGGAAGCGGGGATAGAGCTCGCCCCACCGCACCCGAAGGTACTGCCACGGCGGGGCGCCTTGCAGCTCATCCCCGAGGGAAAGCCCGGTACGCACGTTCGGAAACAGTTCTTTGATGCGGCGAATTGGCGCATCGCCCGTCGTAAAGACCACTTCGCTGTTACCACAGCCCTGCTGGATGAAGCGCACGATTTCGGCCTCGTATCCTTCCTCCTTCACGTCGACGTGCAGGCCAATCTTTCCGTCGACCATCTCCATGACGTCGCTCACTCTCACCAGCTCGGCGCCAAGCTCTCGCTCGAGCATCCTGTACGAAAGGTCCCGCACGGCGAGGCCCGATGGCGTGCGGTCGTCGTGATAGCTGAAGAACTCACCGTCCGCGGAGCGGCGAATATCGACTTCCACGAAGTCGACGCCCATGGCGACGGCACGGCGGTAACGCTCGCCAGCCTCAAGGTCAGGAGTGCCGCATTCGCCGCGGTGGGCATCTATCAGCGGGCGCGTCGTGGGGCCTGCCTAGCGATACGGTGATCAGCCGAACGCAAACACCAGGGCCTCGAAACCGGCGGCTTTGGAGTCACCCTCTCGGCGGACGTTACGCCACGTGGCCGCAACGGGCGAAAGCCGAACTGGATAAGGTGTTCCACCTGGATACGAAACACATGACGGAAGACTTCGCGCCGGTACGGGTCGAGGTGATGACGCTGGGCGAGGCGTGGATGGCGATCGCGGCGGCGATTCTGACCCGCGGCGTCGTCGGGAGCTGGGAGGGGCTGCCCATCGTCGAGGTGTTCCGCGCGACGCTCAGCGTGTCTTCACCGACGGTCGACGACCCGATCGTCGACCGGCACGGCGACCCCGAACGCCTGGCCTGGATGCACGCGAACTTCACCGACCACTCACGCGTGGCAGAGCTCGGTGAGGCCGACAGCTATGCGACCCGCCTGTACGACTACGCCCACGCCGGCCGCGACCAGATCCGCTGGGTGATCGACCGGCTGGCTGCCAACCCATGGACGCGCGACGCGACGGTCACGACGCTCCAGCCACTATCGGACACCAGCTACATCCCATGCGTCAGCTTGCTCGACTTCTGGCTCGTCGAGGGCAAGCTACAGCTTGCCGTCTACGCCAACGCCATCGACTTCGGTACGAAGGGCTATGCGAATCTCGTCGAGCTCGCGGCGCTGCAAACTCGAGTGGCCGGCGACCTCGGCGCCGGGATCGGCACGCTGACGATGACAGTCAAGTCAGCCCACATTTACCAGACCGAGCATGGCCTGATGCGGCGCATCATCGCGGCGACATAGCGTCAACCGCCAGGCTGCGGATGCGCGATGGCGTGAAAGCCGCGCCGGGATAACCTGACGTAATGCGCGTGCTCTTTGCCTGTCTGCCCGGGACCGGTCATCTCGCCCCCTCATCCCACTCGCGACCGCCCTTCGCTCCGCAAGGCGCCGGCATCGTTGTCGGCGATGGCGAACGCTCTCCGGAAAGATCGGTGCCGCCGTGCGCGCGAGCCTGTCGGACCCAGCTTATCGAGCGAGCGCCGGTCGGATCAAATTGGAGATCGCAAAGTTGCCCGAGCTGGATCATGCCGTGGCTCTCCTGCAGCGCATCGCCGACGGCGGCTCTGTGATTGGCTGAGCGCGTTCGAGGCCGAATTCGTGACCCGCGATGAATTCCGAGCTGCCGGAGAGTCTATATCTCCAGCACGGACCTCTCTTCACCAAAGGAGCTTGACCATGACCAGCGATTGGACCGCACAGGCGAAAGGCACCGGCAAGTACGCTGAGGTCAACGGCATCAACCTCTACTACGAGATCCATGGGAGCGGGCGGCCGCTCATCTTGTTGCATGGCGGACTCGGGTCGGGAGAGATGTTCGGGGCTGTCCTACCGCAGCTCGCCGAGCGCCACCAGGTCATCGCCGTCGACCTGCAGGGACACGGCCGTACGGCTGACATCGATCGACCGATCGACGTCCGGCTGATGGCCGGCGACATCGCGGCGCTCATTGACCATCTCAGGCTGGACAAGGCGGACGTGGTGGGCTACTCGCTCGGCGGTGGGGTCGCGCTCCAGACGGCAGCCAGGTACCCGGCCAAGGTCCGGCGGCTCGTCATGGTCTCGGCGAACCTTCGGCCCGACGCCATCTATGCGGAGATGCGGGCACAGCAGGGGCAGGTCAACGCGGCCGCGGTCGATTTCATGAAAGAGACGCCGATGTACCAGCTGTACCAGCGGGTCGCACCACGCCCCGAGGACTTTCCACGGCTGCTGGACAAGATCGGCGAATCGATGTCCAAGGACTCCGACTTCACTGAAGACGCCCGCGGTCTCCAGATGCCGACGCTCGTGGTCGCCGCCGACGCCGACATGGCCCCACCGAGCCACTACGTCGAAGTGTTCAAGCTGCTCGGTGGCGGGCTCCGCGATGGCGGCTGGATGGGGGAGGGGCGGCCAGAGGGCGGCCACGCGCTCGCGATCCTTCCCGGCCTCACCCACTACAACATCTTCAGCTCGCCACTGTTGGCCGCGGCCATCATCGCCTTCCTGGGGGACGAGCAGGGATAAGACCCGGGGATCCTCGCTAGTGAGCAGTGAGCGTCGGAACGCCGCCGGCGCCGACCTCCAGGTCCGCCCACATGCCGCTGGCCTCGCTGCCGTCCACCAGCGATGCGATGCGGTACGTGCCCTGCGTGGTCGGAGTGAACAAGAAGCTTGCTGACTGGCCCGGATCCAGGCCGCGCTTGGGGTTCGGAGTGGACCAATCGGGCTGGACCGGTTCAGCAGCCCTGCTGTCGGCGACGACTGCGCACGAGTTGGGCACTGTTCCGCGGTTCACGCATTGAATGGTCACCTGCCACCCGACAGGGACAACGAGCACCAGCGCGCCGCTTCCGTAGCCGTCGTAGTTGAACTGAATGTCGGTTGCGGGATGGCCGGCGATCAGCGTAACGACTGCAGTCCGGGTCGCAGCATCGACGTGGATGTACTGCTTTGGGTCGGGGGCGGCTCCAGGGCCGGTTCCGGTCACCGGGTCGCACGAGGCTAGGCTCAGCAGGAAGAATGTACCCAGCAACATGAAAGGTCCCCAGCCACCCTCCAGGTTGGTGCGATGGTGGGAAGCGCTCGACACCTGGAAGCAGCTCGCGCTGTCATTCCCAGTTTTTGCGATCCTCACGTTTCTGGCCAATCTAGGCCCATTCAACCAACCGATTTTGCGCTCGGTCCTCTACGGCCTGTTCGAAGGAGCGGTGCTGAGCGGTCTGATGGCGGTGGCGACGAGGACCGAGCGCGACCGGCGTCGCTGATTCCCAGCGTTACCGGCTCACACGCGGGTCGAGCAGCGGGTAGAGAAGGTCGACGATGAGATTCGCGATCCCGATCAGCAGAACGTAATAGACGAAGACGCCGACCGCGGTCGTGTAGTTGCGGCTGAGAATCGACTGAATCAGCTCATGGCCCAACCCCGGAACGGCGAAGGCCTGCTCGATCACGAGCGAGCCAGTGATGAGGGCGGTCACGACCGGGCCAATGATGGTCAGGACGACGATGGCCGCATTCCGAAGCACGTGGACCTGGATGACCTGCTTCTCCTCCAGGCCCTTGGCCCGGGCGGTGGTCGCATAGTCCCGTCGCAGCTCATCCAGGATGCTGGTCCGGGTGTGGCGCGCCACGTAGCCCGCAAACGGGATGCCGAGAGCGAATGCGGGCATCAGTATCTGGAGGCCCTGGCAGCATGGGCTGGGGTCGTAGAAGATGACGCCAAAGGTCAGGTTGAACAGAACCGTGGTGCCGACGAACACCATGAGAAACGCCCATACGAAGTTCGGCACCGAGTATGCGGCGAGAGCGAGGCTGATCAGAATTCGATCTGTCGCGCTGTTGGCCTGTCGAGCAGAAGTCAGCCCGATGCCGACACCAAGGGCGATTGCGATCACGGCAGCCAGGAAGCCGATCTTCCCACTCAGGGCCGCCTCGGGCTGCAGAATGCGGGCCAGGTCTCCGTTGACGATTCGCGCCATCAATCGAACGTACTGAACGGGCAGTGGCAGATCCAGGCCGAGTCGATGCATCCCCTGCTCGTACTGGAGCGGGCTCTGGCGCTCGTGGGCGACGGGATCGCCCGGAAGAAAGTGAAGTGCGGAAAAGATCACGACCGAACCGATGAGGGCGCTCGCCGGCACGAGCGCGAGCCGGCCCGCCAGCCTCCACAGGAACCGCTGCCCCATCTTGGAATACGGTAAGCGACGCCTTCAGCGGCACGTCTTTGGCTCAGGCCAACACGCGGCGCATCCGCGCCGCCGTTCAGCGCAGCTGGGGATACGCCGCGCCGAAGAGCGAGACAGCGACAAGACCCAGGCGAGGAGTGGTGTCAGGCGGCAGGTCGTATATGAACTTGGCGACATAGATCGAAGGCGCCGCAAGCTTCGGCGTCTGTGCAGGCCCGCCAGGTGAAGCACCGACGGAGCCGTCCCAGGGCAGGAGCTCTCTTGACGAAGCGAACTCGAGTGTCAGAGGCTGAGGATAGATTTCGGTTTGGATCAGCGTCCCACCCGTTTCCTTGAAGAACTGGCCGCCAAACGCGAACTGCTTGGTGGGCCGATAGATGGCCATTCCATAGATCCTCGCTCCCTTCTTGCTGCACACACTGCCGAAGAGGCGCGGAGTGTTAGCCGAAGGGTTCATCGGGTAGAACAAGACCGGCGCATCGACCGCCGAGCACATCGGCCCGATCGATCCGTACTGTTTGCCCAGCTGCGACTGCAGGAGATTCGGGGCAAGCACGGAATCGGATGGCGAGAGCGATTTCGTCTTCAGGAGCGAGGTGGGATCGTGCGCCGAAACGCCATTCAGACGCGCATCGAGCTGAGCGTCAAAGCGCGCGACCTGGTCGTTGGTGAACAGCGCCGTGCCCCTGGAGATCACACCGGTGGCCAGGTCGGCTTTCATGGACTGGCCGGCCGCGAGGGAAAGAGGAGCCGAGGTCTTGAAGTTGACCGTCGCGCTTCCGCGGTAGACAGCCACGTTGGCCACGGGATCCGCATTGCAGTCCACGTGAAGGATCGTGAACCCACCGCCGGGATAGACGGTGACCAGGCCGCACAACGGGCCGATGGCGGACGTGCCGATCGTGCAGTCCGCCTCCCCGTCGCTCAGGCGAAACATCGAGCCCTGTGGATCTCGCGCGACGATGTGGACGGTCTTTTGAAGTCCGGGGCTCGCCGGTCCCGGTGCGGCTGATCCCAGCTGGTAGAAGTTGCACACGCCGTCGCGACCGAACGTGCCGTCGGCGATGCCGCCATTCAAGGCCTGGATCTCCGTGCCGATGCTTACCACCTGGCACGTCGAGGGCTGGACCACCGAGTTGGCGATCAGGACCATGGCGCTTCTGACATCTACGCTGTCTTGCTGGGCCGCACATGGGGAGCTCGGCGAAGGCGTCGTGTTCACAGACGTAGGCGCGCAGCCCGCAAGAACGATCGCGAGCACGATGGCTGCCGGCTTCGTGCTCACGGTCTGCGGCCGCCGCCCGGGCCGTGTGGTGGCGGCGCCGGGTGGGGTCGAAACAGTTTGGGGAGCATCCAGGGAAGCAGCCACAGGACGAAGCCAACGATGATTGGGATGCCGCTCTCGAGCAGGCTCGTCAACGGATTGCGCACCAACCCGTTGGCCAGGCGTTCCGCATGGGCTTGTTCGATGTGCACGGCGCGCGGCACCTGCAGGCCATCCGGCGCAGTCATGTCTGGGGGCACTCCCTGGACGGCCATCTGGAACGGGCTGTCGCTGTCGATCTCGATCGGGCCGTTGTAGGGCGAGTCTTGCGAGATGGACACCAGGGTCAGCGTCTCGGATTGGGCGCTGACCGTCATCTGCTTGCCTCCGAGATGTCCCGTCGTATCGCTCAGGTCTTGAAGCACGAGGACGGCGGTTCCCACCGGGTTTCCGGACTGCACCCTGATGTGGAGCCCGGAACATGTGGCCAGGTGGACCGCAACTGCGGCAGGGGCCAGCGTCACGGAGGCAGAGCCGGCGGTGAGCGTCAACTTTGCGGCGCCATCACCCTGGACGAAGCACAGAAGGGGAATCTGGCCGTTCGTAACCGTGAGCTGCATGCCGCCGCCACCAGCGCTCGGGACGGTCGAGAGATCGATCCGATCGCCCGCAAGGGAAGGCAGGTTGAACCCCTGTGCAGCCGTCCACTCCGCGACGAATGACGGACCCAGGGTGATCCCCGTGCCATCACATTGCACATTCAACTCACCTGCCAGCTGCTGGCACGCCGTTGCCGGGACGGGAAGGACAACGTCGACCTGTCCTGTCGCGCCACGCAATCGGATGCGCCTGGCATAGCCCGTCATGTCCGCGGTCGCGGTCCCGGTCACCACGATGCGAGAGATGTGCTGGGCGCTGAGATTCACCCTGTCCGCAGGATGCGTGGTCGAGAAGTAGTACAGCAGCCCGCCGGTCATGGCCAAAGAGATCACGGCGACGACCGCCGGAGTGCGCTGCAACCACCTGAGCCAACTGGTCACCTTCGAAGACACTGGTCCCTGGGCTCCTCCCAACCGATGGCCCGATGGCGGTCATGGTAAGAGTCAGGCCACCGCTGTCAAGTGGTCGTCAAGTGAGCCGGAGCGCGGAAGGAGCGTCTACGGATTGTCCAGCGGCGATTGGATGAACTGCTGACCGCCGCTCCGCCAGGGCCCATTCGGATCATCAGCATGTGTGCGGGCCAAGGGCGCGACGTCTTTATTCGGTGAGACGGGACTGGTGCGCCGGCATGCGTGCGCGCCGCCGGATCGCCGCCTCGCGTGAAGACGTCATACGTCTTGCGAGCAGATTGAATCCGGAGCGGGGTCGTTGTCCCGTGAGCTCCTGAAGTCGCTCCCGTGTAAACCGACCGACGAACAGAGGGACGAACAGCGGAACTCTTGAAGCGGCAAGCCTCTGGAGCGACTCGCTCGCGACAAGGTCAATGGACTCCTCGGATACGACGCCGCCGTACTCGGCCTTGACGTTGTCTATCTCGGTTGCGACCTGCCTGAGAACGTTGGCATCGAAAGCAATCTGCACGCTGCTACGTTCTCCGGCCCCGGACCAGACCAAAGATCCAGATGACGGCGAGGACGACGATGACGATCCAGATCAGATTGACCAGGGCGCCCGCTGCGTGAAACAGGAGCCAAAGGACGAAAAGGATGACCGCCGCGACGATCAGCAGGTGGATCATCGATCAGCCACCCTGGACTTGATCGTCTCGGGTGCGTTGGTGAGCTGGTCTTCAATGTAGCCACGCACCGGCGTGACCAGCCCAGCGATCTGGCGGACAGCCCGACGACCCGTCCCCATCGCCTGCAGACGGCGCGCCGAACCCTTGATCGGGTCCATGAAGTACACGACGGCTCCGCCCAGGACAGCCGCACCGATAAGCCCGGGTAGGGTGGCCGCGGGCCGGGCTCGATCAACGGCCGGCGGCCAATCGCGGCGGCCGATGGCCCTGGTGATTCGGCGAGCGACTGGCCGCGCGGAATCAATGGTCTCGGAGGCGCTGCGTCCGGCCTGCAACACACCATTTCGATTCTCCTGCCAGAACGAGGACAGGCGGCTACGCCGACTCTCGCCCAGCTCGGGATCGTAAAGGTAGGCGGCGAGGCCGCCCAACGCCGCGCCGAAGGCTATCCGCTTCATCTGTCAAGTCTTCCTTAGCTCGAGAGTCCGGCCACAGAAGCCGTCGGTGAAATCACCCAAATCCCAGGCGCGATTACTGTCGCCGGGCGGCCATAACAAATGCAGCAACCGTGCCGCACGACCACGAAATAGGGGTCACACTGGCGATGCGATGGCCAGAAGGGAATCTGATCCGCCCAGCCGGGGTCGCGCCGTCCTCTCATCGGCAGCGCCCGTCCTCGCCCTCTCGCACGAAGAGTGCTGGGCTCTTTTGCGGAGCCATGATCTTGGCCGCCTGGCCATCGTCGTGCAGAGACGGCCACAGATCTTTCCCGTGAACTATGCAGCCGGCGAAGACTCGCTCGTTTTCCGCACCGAGCCCGGGGCCAAGCTCCAGTACGGTCCAGACTCCAAGGCTTGCTTCGAGATCGACGACTATGACCAGCGCACGTCAATGGCCTGGAGCGTCATGGTGGTGGGCGCTCTCGAAGACATCACCGACGCCGACGACGAGCGCAGCCGCGGTTTGCGCGGCCTGGCGATCGAACCGGTCGCGCCAGGCAACAGGTTGCACTGGCTTGCCCTGTATGCAGAGGAAGTGAGCGGGCGCTCCTTTCGAGGCGGCTGGAAGGTGCCTGGCCACTACCTCGGCTGAGGGCGAAAGACGAGGATCGCGACGCCGGCCAGAGCGACGACAGTCAGCGCTGGGATTGCCGCCCTTGCCGCTCGAGGAGGGAGCACCAGCTCGAACAACGGAACGGGATCACCGAGTTGCTGCTGCAAGGGTCCAAGCGGACAGCTGCCACGCCCGAAAACGAGTGCAGCACCCTGCACTGACAATGTCGCCATGGCCGCGCCAAGTACGCGGTCGCGGCGTCCTGTCAGCGCACAGAACCAGACATAAGCGAGGCTGCTCAGCCCGACCACGGCGACTGCGACATGAACGACTCGGAGAGCCTTGGCCCCACGTCTCACTTCAGGTGACCGCAACAGCTGCGCCGCTCGACGATGCGCTCCGAGATGGTGAGCGCGGGGAGGGTTTTCAGGCCTGACGGACCACGGATTCAGCCGGGCGTCTCGGGCTCGGCAACGGCTTCATGGTCGGGTAGCCGATGCGGAAGGTCATCAAGGCTCGTGGGACTGAAGCTCCCAGCAGTTCAGGGACCGCTTGGGTGAACCGCGGCGCGATTCCAAGCACTCGCTCGCGGTCGATCCGCTCGGTCAGCGTGTTCAACGGCTGCATGACCATGCCCTGCGTGGTCGCCGCCAGGTGCAGGCGCTGGTAGAGGCGACCGCCGTTGATCCTCTGCAGATTGTCAGTGGGGTCCTGCACGACGACGACTCCGAACGCGGCCGCCGTCTTGACGTAGTTGTCGCGCGTCTGCTGGATCCAGGCCTGGTCGTTCTGCTCTCGGGACTGTGCGGGCAGGATTTTGGCAAGCGCTGTGATCACAGGCGAGAGGCCCGCCGCATCGACCGTCATCCCGTCTTTGAAATGCTCGATGTCGCTCCGCCTGTCTCGCCACCAGCGGAAGCTGTCGGAGCTCATCTGTTGGTCGGCGGCGATGGCTTGTGCTCCGTCGACGATCAGCTGGCCGATCTGGCTCTTGAGGGTATCGCTGGTGATCCAGATGATGTCGACGCCGGCGATGCCGGACACCTGCTGGTCGAGGCCGGCCAGCGTCGCGGACGCCAGCACCCGAGAGGTGTCGAACGGGGCTCGGTGCGTGTGTCGCTGGGGGATCGCCTGATAGAGCGCCTCGTTCGACTGCACCCCTTGGGTCAGCTCGACGTGCGCAATCAAGGTCGGATCGTTGAGGCTGGGCATGAGGTTCAATACCGGTTGGTACCCCTTGGCGTGTGCGGCGATCACGAGGTTCTCGAGCGAGCAGCCCAGCCCGATGTGCAGCTCTCTTAGAAATGGATCCATGGCGCCGATGTTCCGGCTGAGGTCGGCATACATATCGATCGCAGAGCTGGAAATCTGAAAGTGCCAGGGCTGGCTGTTGTGTGGGTTGGCGGAAAGGACCGCGGCCCGCACCAGCGCCATCGGCCCGGTGCCGTGATCCCATTCCCCCCAAGCGTCGTAGGCGGGTCCCATACCCGTGCCAAATACGCCCTGATCAGTCGCGCGCCAAGACAGGACCCCAAGACCACCCGCGCCGACGACTGCGCCCCCGATCCCGACCGCTTTCAGGAACTGGCGTCGGGTCGCTTGCGCTGTGCGAGCGCCAGGATGTACGAGGGGGCGAATTTCGTGAGCCACTCAGTGGTGCTCACATTGGGCTGCCGCCCGTAACAACGTCCGCAATACCGGGAGGCGCCTGGCTGAGCGTCGGCGACATTGCCGACGAGCTCAATCGTGGCAACGGATTCCGGCTCGGTCGTGTTTTGATTCACGAGGCCGCCTTAGTAGGAGGGAGCGATGCGAGCTGTCGTCTGCACCAGGTACGGACCGCCGGAGGTCCTTCAGCTCAGAGACCTGCCCAAACCGATACCCAAGAGCGGCGAGGTCTGCATCAAGATCTTCGCGTCCGCGGTGACCGCGAGCGACTGCATTGTCAGGGCCCTCAACGTTTCACCCCGACTGAAGCTTGTGTTGCGTGCGGTGCTTGGGTTCACCAAACCGAGAAATCCAATCCTCGGGTTGGTGTTGGCCGGCGAGGTCGAATCAGTAGGGCACGACGTCACCATGTTCAAGCCGGGCAGTCAGGTTTATGGATTCACGGCCTTCCGATTTGGCGCTTACGCCGAGTACGAATGCCTGGGGGAAAAGGCCGTCCTCTCTCTCAAACCGTCGAATCTCACCTACGAAGAAGCAGCCGCCATTCCCTACGGCGGATTGCTGGCCCTGTACTTCCTGAAGAAGGCCTCCATCGAGAGCAGGCAGCGGGTCCTCGTCTATGGGGCGTCGGGGGCCATCGGTACCTCGGCGGTACAGCTCGCCAAGCACTTCGGTGCGGACGTCACGGGGGTTTGCAGCACGGCGAACCTGGAGCTCGTGAAGTCCCTCGGAGCCGGGACGGTGATCGATTACACCGAGGAGGACTTCACGAAGAGCGAAGCCCGCTATGACCTGATCTTCAACGCGGTTGGGACCAGAAAGGCCCGATTGCAGGCTGAAGGATCACTGACTCCGGGCGGTACGCACATCACAGTCGATGACAGCACCCCGAGGATGAGCGCGGAAGGCCTCGTGTTCCTCACCAAGCTGGTCGAGGCGGGAAGCCTGAGGCCGGTCATCGACCGACGCTATCCGCTGGAGCAGATCGTGGACGCGCACAGGTACGTGGACAAGGGGCACAAGAAGGGCAATGTGGTGATATCCGTCGCGACCTGAGCTCGCCCGTCTGTTATGGCCTTTGTTCTTCCCTGAGCCCGACGATGAGCCCAGATCCCTATAGCGACCACATCCGAGACTCCGACGCCGGCCGGAAGGCGAGACCTCGCCATGCTCGCGCGCCCGCTCAGGATCCTGATCTACCTCCTGATCGTGCTCGCCATCGTCGAGCTCTACCACCAGGCTTCCACCCTCGTGCTGCAGCTGACCAACATCGGGCTCATCTTCATGTTCGCGGCGGTCGTAGCGATGCTGGTGACCCCGATCGTGGACAGGATCCAGACGCTGCCGCTTCTGCGCGGCCATCGCGGTGCGGCGGTCCTAGTGCTCTACGGCGCCATCGTCATCGTGATCGGCGGGGCGACCGCACTACTTGCGCCCACCGTGGTGGCCGATGCTTCGAAGCTGGGTCAGCAGGTGCCGGCGATCCTGGACGCGGCGCAGCACGTGCTGGACAGGGTGCAGTCGAGCCTGCGCGCCTTCGGCATCAACCTCGGTTACAGGATTCCGCGCGGGGGAGCCGCCCTCGGGGGTGACATCTCACCCGCGAGCCTGACCACGATCGGCGGGCTCGTCAGCCCCCTGGTGAACGTCCTGCTCGTCATCGTCGTCTCGATTTACCTGACCAGCCAGGGCCGCGAGCTGGTGGCGACCGCGCGAAAGCTCTTTCCAGCGCAGGAACGGATCTTCGATTTCACGATGCTCGCCGTCGGAGCGGCTGTCGCTGCGTACGTCCGCGCGCAGCTCTTGATGTCGCTCCTGATGGGGCTCTACACGGGGATCACGCTGACGCTGCTGGGCGTCCATTACGCGGCGGCCCTCGGTGTCGCCGTCTTCTTGCTGGAGATGCTGCCGCTCGTTGGAGCGCCCATCGGCTTCCTGCTCGCCATTGCAGTGGCCGCGACGCAGAGCGTGGGGCTCGCAATCGAGGCGACCGCGGTCAGCCTGGTGGGCCACGCCATCGAGGCCTACATCCTCGGTCCGCGGATCAGCGGCAAGGTGACGCGCATCCATCCGCTCGCGGCAATGGGGGCGCTGCTGATCGGGGCTGAGCTCGGCGGCATCCTGGGAGCGCTGCTGGCGATACCGGTCGCGGTGATCGGAAACATCTTCCTCGGAGCCATGTACGTGTCCTCGCAGGGTCGCGATGGGCTTGTGATCGCCGACACGCCAGGGCCGGTTGGGGTCAGCGACCTGCCGAGCCTCGCCGACCAGATCGCCGTGAACGCGGAGGACGTCCCCGCCGAGATAGGCGCGGACCTGATGGCCAGGCCACCGAGACGAACGCGGCGTGGGGCGCCCACGCCGGGGACCAGCGGAGGCTGACCATCCGTCGTTAACGTTTAGGTCCGCATGGGACAGCCTGCCTCTGGGTTGCACCTCGTCCGGATGGACGGCCGGCTCTACACCAGGCGCGATGGCGTGTACGCGGCGTTGGGTGGCGTCTCGCTGGATGAGCTCCTCAGGTTGCCGCTGAGTGGGCTGCGCGAGTCGCTGTCGCGAGCCCGGCCGGATGGCGCCATCGTCGACGGCGACATCGAGGCGCCGATCCAGAGCCAGGAGGTATGGGCGGCGGGCGTGACGTACCAACGCAGCCGGGAGGCGAGAGCCGAGGAGTCGGTCGACGCCGATCCGTACGACCGCGTGTATTCGGCGGCCCGGCCCGAGCTCTTCTTCAAGGCGACGCCAAACCGAGTCCGCGGGCCGGGTCAGAAGGTCGCGATCCGCGCCGACTCCACCTGGGACGTCCCCGAGCCGGAGCTGACGGTCGTCTGCAACTCGAGGGGGGAGGTGGTCGGCTACACGATCGGCAACGACGTGAGCTCACGCAGCATCGAGGGGGAGAACCCGCTCTATCTGCCGCAGGCGAAGGTGTACGACGGGTCCTGCTCGCTCGGCCCGGCGATCGCGCTTGCGTGGGAGTTTGACCCTGCGGACAAGACGATCGGGCTCGAAATCCTGAGGGATGGCGCCGTGCTCCTCCACTCCGAAACGACCACGGCGGCAATGCGACGGCCGATCGCGGAGTTGGTCGGGTACCTGTATCGGCACCAGCAATTCAAGTTCGGATGCATGTTGTTGACTGGCACCGGCATCGTTCCTCCGCCCGAATTCACGCTGCAGCCGGCTGACGAGGTCATCATCCGGATCGAGGGGATCGGTGCCTTGCACAACGGGGTCGAACGTCTCGATTGAGGTCTTAGTGGTGTAGCGCCGCATGGACGTGCGGCCATAGCAGCACACCGAACATGATCGCGGCGCCGATCTCGGTGACCGCCGTGGCGCCGGCGGCGACGTCCTTGACCTTCCCAATCGTTGGGTCGCGTTGTGGCTGGACAAAATCGCAAAGCATCTCGATGGCGGTGTTCAGCGTCTCGACTGCGAGCAGAAGCGTTCCGGACAGGACCAGCAGGGCGACCTCCACTCCACTCAGCCGCAGGACTATTCCGCCGATGGCGAGGGCGACCACGACGGTGATCCCCAGTCGCAAGGAAGGAGTTCGGGGCGCGACCCACATCAAGCCGGAGAAGGCGTGGTACGCGCTTTTCAGAGCATTCCAGGAACCCTGGCGGCGTCGAAGAGGCTCGGCGGTCTTGGTATCCACCCTTTTCAGACATGACAACGCGTGCGCTCGGGCCCAGTACCTTGCCTCGCCCAGAGCGAATGCGGAGCTTAGGCGCATCAATGCATAATTTTTGCGGAATGGTTGCGCAGGGGTCGGTCGAGTCATCCGACGCTGTCCTGGCGCGCCTGCTGGCGGCTGCCGATGCAGGCGGGGTCCGGCACGTCGCGCGTCTACTTGACTCGGCGGCGTTCTCAGTCGCGGTTTTCGAGCGAGACACCGAGATCCGCGTCGCCTACGTGAACCGCGCGGCTTCGGCCCAGGCTGCCATCGGCGGCGAGTCGGCGATCGGCCTTCCGGTCTCGGAAGTCTTTCCCCAGGTGAACGCGTCGTTCATAGAGCAGCTGCTGGCAGCCCCCGGCGACCAGGCGACTCCAATGAACCGCCGGGGCATGCTGCCGGGCGGGGCTGCGTGGAGCATCGACGCGATCCGGCTGGGACCCGACCGGCTGATGGTCCTCGCCGAGGAGCTTGGCGAGGCTGTCTCATCGCGTCAGCGTCTGGAGTCACTGCTCGCGTCGATGAACGCGATCTGGCGACCGATCGACTTCAGCTCCATGCCGTCTCAGATCGTCGAGCAGGCAGGCCGGCTCCTGACGGACGTCGACGTCGTCGTCTGCGCCATGACCAGCGAAGAACCGCGCGACCTCAGGGTGGTCGCGTCCAACACCGACGGCCTGACGTCCGCCAATGCAATGGTGAGCGAGGACAGCCTGGCTGGTCGCGCGGCGATGTCGGGCGAGCCGATCGAGATCAATCTGCCGAGCGACATGATCGTCCTCACACCCGAGACTCAGCCCGAGGGCATCCATTCCGCACGCGCGGTCCCGTTCACGGTCGCGGGCCAGATCGCCGACGGCCGCACGTCACTTGGCGTGATGGTGCTCGTCAAACACGGCGCCGCGCCGTTCACAGACGCGGAACGACGCCTCGTCGACGAGTTCGCGAGGCTGGCAGCCCTGGCGCTGCACCGCGCCGAGCTGTTGCGTGACGCCCGGAGCTCAGCTCGCCGCCTGCAGCTCACGCTCGACCTCGCCATGGCATTCGCGAGCTCGCTGTCGGCGCGCGAGGTCGTACAGCTGCTGCTCAACCGCACGCTGGATGCCGTCGAAGCGGATCGCGCGACGCTTTCCACCCTGGAAGGCGACGAGATCGTCATCGAGGCAACCTATGCGCGCGCCGGGGAGCTGCGGTGGGTGGGCCGGCGCTACCCGCTCGACTTCCTGGACCGGCAGCCGCTGGTCAAGCGCGCATTGGAGACGCGCCAACCGGTGGTGGGCGGCCGGCTGGACGTCGACGGCGCGGCACCCGAGTTCCGCGAGGCGCTCAGCATGATCGCGAATACGGCAAACCTGCCACTCATGCTGCACGGCGAGCCCGGCGGTCTGCTGGTCGTGTCACGCACCGGCGAGACGCCCTTCACCGCAGGCGACGTTAGCATCCTCGAGCTGATGGGCAACGCCGCCATGCTTGCCCTGCGAAACGCGCGCCTGTTCGAAGACCTCGAGCTGGCCAGCGCGGCGAAGACCCAGTTCCTCAACATGGCGGCTCACGAGCTTCGGACGCCGATCACCGTCATCAGGGGCTACACGTCCATGCTGCGGGAGGGGGGCATGAGCGACCGCGCCGAGACCGATAACGCGCTGGATGTAATCGCGCAAAAGGCCGCGGAGCTGGCCAAGCTCGTCGACGCGCTGCTCCAGTCGGCGCGTGTGCAGAGCCATTCGGAGGGTGCCGAGCGTACCGAGTTCGACATCGTCGAGTGTGCGGCGGAGGCCGTGGCCCGCGCCCGACCGTTCTCGGACCTGGCGGGCGGCACCCTGACAGCCCTGCTGCCGCCCGGCCCCGTTCACGCTCTCGGTAATCCAGAGCACACGAGCCGGATCCTGGACAACCTGATCAACAACGCCATCGCCTACCGCAGCGGGGAGCCGCACGTTGAGGTTCGCGTCGACGCCGGTCCGGACTATGTGGCGATCGACGTCCAGGACAACGGACGCGGCATACCAGAGTCGGAGCACGCGGCCGTGTTCGACGAGTTCGTTCGAATCGATGGTGGCGAGGACGAATCGGTGCCCGGCTCCGGCCTCGGGCTCTACATAGGACGTCGCCTCGCTCAGAGCATGGGCGGCGAGCTCATCCTCGTCCGCAGCGCGCCTGGTGAAGGCAGCGTCTTCCGGCTGCGCCTGGATCGACCCGGTGCCGATCGTCCGGTCTGATGAGGTTCAGCTACTCCGAGTGGCGCGGCTGGACCAAAGCGACCGGCCCCAGCCTTTGGCGGACGGCTGGGTTGAAGACATCTCGGTCAGCCGCCGTCCTCGTCGTGGATGACGACGCGATCGTGGCTGAGATGTATCGCATCGCGCTCGTTCGGGGCGGCTATGACGTTCTCGTCGCCAGGGATGGCCCAGCGGCCCTGCAGCTGGCGGCTGCCTCCGCGCCGGCCATCATCTTTCTCGACATCAGGATGCCGCACATGGACGGAGTCGAAGTCCTCCAGCGTCTGGCCGCTGACGCCGCCTTGAGTCAGATTCCAGTTGTGATGTTGTCGAACTACGACGACAACAACCTGATCGACCGATGTCTCAACCTGGGGGCGAAGGAATATCTCGTCAAGGTAAACCTGAACCCCAACGATCTCGCGACGGTCGCGTCCCGTTGGATCACGCCCATCGAATGAGAAGCGTGCCGCAGGACATCTATATAGTCCGCTGACATGTCGGCGGAAGCGGCTGCGACGGCAACGACCCGGAGGGCGTCGGGGTGGATCACCCTGCTCGTGCTCTTCGGAATCGCTTCGACGATCGAGGCGAGCACCGTCTCGCACGTCTTTCGCTTCATGCCGCTCTACCTCCCGACCGTGCACGTGTCGCCTTCGGAGGTGCCGGCATGGACCGGTTATCTGAACGCTGCCTTCTTCCTCTTCGGCCTGCCGTTGGTTCCGTTCTGGGGCGTCTGGGCCGAGCGCTATGGACGCATTCCGATCATCGCCCGCAGCGCCTTCGTCGAGATGGTGGTCTTCGCCGTGCTCTGGTTGGCGCAGAACCGGTGGGAGGCGGCGCTCGGCGTGCTCCTGGTCGGATTCCAGCTCGGGAACACCGGCGTGATGCTCACCGCGCTGCGCAGCGTCACCCCGGCCGGGCGGGTCGGTCTTGCGATCTCTCTCTTCGGCGTCACGCCATCGCTCGGCTTCGCTCTCGGCCCAACCGCCGGCGGCTGGCTCGTTGACCACGGCGTCCTGAATCTGCACACGCTGTTCGCTCTCGACGCAATCCTGTCGATGGCGGCCGGCGTCATGCTGCTGGCGTTCGCCCGGGAGGGCCCGCGGCCACCCGCGCCCGGCGGGTCGGCGGCGCGCCTCGCGCTCGCTGCTCTGCGCCTTGCGCTGACGGGCCGCCTGACGCTGGTCATCTTCGGCGTCTTCGGCCTGGCCTACTTTGCGCAGCAGATCGCAAATCCATTCTTGCCGCTGCTCGTGATCAGGCTGAACGGCGGCACGGCCGGTGCCGCGGGCCAGATCGGAATCGTCTTCGGCGCCTCAGCCCTGTTGGGCGCGCTCCTCTCGCCGCTGGCGGGCGCAGCCGGCGATCGCTACGGTTTCCGTCCGCTCCTGGCCGGCGGCTGCGTGCTCGCGGCGGCGAGCCTCGGCGCGCTGGCGCTGGCACCAAACCTGGTGTTGCTCACCGCGGCTGCTGTCGCCCTCGGTGCCGCGAGCGCCACCACCATCTCGATGGTTTTCGCCCTGCTGGCGACGGCCGTCCCAGAAGAGCGTCGAGCCACCACGCTGAACCTCGTCTTGCTTCCGATCTACTTCTCTTCTGTGGCCGGCGCGATCGTGGGAGCACTGCTGGTGCGCAACGGACTCAACACCGTGCTCTGGACCGGCGCCGCCATCTCCCTGGTCGCCGTGCTCCTGACGACGAGGCTGCCCTCGGTCTCCCGGGCTTAGCTCTTCGGAAGCTGGACCGCCGCGCCGATCGATGCTCCATATGCCCACACATCCATCTCGTCGTACGGGATGCCGTGGTGGCCGAGGATGGTGCACAAATGCGTGCGGTGATCGTTGCCGTGATGCAGCGCCTGGATCAACAAGACAGCGACGTTGATTCTCATCGCTCCTTCTGGCCACCGCGTGACGACGGACACGTCGCTTTTGGCGTGCTTTGCGGTCTCGATCAGCTGGTCGCCGCTCACTTCGGCTTCTTTCCTCAAGGTGGCGATACCAGGGAACTTGCGGTGCGCGCTGAAACGGCCCACATCGCCGCCCAACCGCCACAGCAATCTCCGCTCGGCGCCGACCAGGTGCTGCCATGTGGCCGCGATCGTGCCGTAGGTTCCGGGTGAGGTCAGCTCCAGCTGTTTCGGCGTCAGCTTCGCGCACACCCCGAGCAGGTACAGGTTGGCCCACCTGTTGTAGCGAAAGGCTTCCACCTGTACCGGTCCCATAGGCCGGCCGATGATAACTCTTGGTAAGCTGTCAAGGCATGGCCCTTGACACCCTCCAGGCGCGTGGTCGCGCCCTGGCCCTATACGAGCGCTACGGCGCGCTGCTGACCGACCACCAGAAAGAGGTCGTCGACCTCTATTTGCGAAGCGACTGGTCGCTGGCGGAGATCGCCAAGCACCAGGGGACATCGCGCGCCGCTGTGCATGACATCGTGCGCCGCTCGACCCTGTCGCTCCAGGAGTACGAGCGCCGCCTTGGCCTGCTGTCGGAGGCCGCGCGCCGTCGCCGCGCCGTCGAAGCGCTCGAGCGCGAGCTCGACGGTTTGAAGCGACGTCTCACGCGGCTCGAGGGAGTGAGCTAGATGTTCGAGTCGCTGAGCGAGCGGCTGGCGGCGGTGCTGAAGAAGATCTCGGGCCGCGGCGTGCTGCGTCCGGAAGACGTCGACGCCGGCCTCCGCGAGGTCCGGCTTGCCCTGCTCGAGGCAGACGTCAACTTCAAGGTCGTCAAGGAGTTCGTCGAGAAGGTGCGCGCACGGCTGCAAGGAATCGAGGTGGCGCCTGGGCTCACCGCGCCGCAGCAGGTGGTCAAGGCCGTGAACGAGGAGCTGGCGGAGCTGCTCGGCGGCAACTCCGAAGGCCTTCGCTACAGTCCCACGCCGCCGACAGTGATCATGCTCGTCGGGCTGCAGGGCTCGGGCAAGACCACCACCGCCGTGAAGCTCGCGCTGCTTGCGCGGCGTGACGGTCATAAGCCCCTTGTCGCCGCGCTTGACCTGAGGCGACCCGCCGCGGTGGAGCAGCTCAAGACGCTCGCCGGCCGCGAAAACATCGCGTTCCACTCTGGGTCGGGCGAGGTCGAGGTCATCGCCGCCGCCGCCATTCGCGAGGCGCAGCGCCTCGTGTGCGACGTCGTCATCCTCGACACCGCCGGCCGCCTGCAGGTCGACACCGAGCTGATGGCAGAGCTCAAGCGGCTGAAGGCCGCCGTTCCCGTCACGGAGACGCTGCTGGTCGCGGACTCGATGACCGGCCAGGAGGCGGTCCACCTCGGCGAGGCATTCGGTCGCGAGATCGGGCTCGACGGAGTGATCCTGACCAAGCTGGACGGCGATGCGCGTGGTGGCGCGGCGCTGTCCCTACGTGTGGCCACCGGCCAGCAGATCCGGTTTGCCGGAACGGGGGAGAAGCCCCGGGACCTCGAGGTGTTCCACGCCGAGCGGATGGCGTCGCGCATCCTCGGTATGGGCGATGTCCTCACGCTCATCGAACGCGCCGAGCGCACCCTGGACAAAGAGCAGGCGGCCGAGGTCGAACGGCACATGCGGGCGGGCCAGCTCAACTTCGACGACTTCCTCGCGCAGATCCGCCAGCTGCGCAGCATGGGCTCGCTGGAAGGCGTGATGGACATGATCCCCGGCGGAGGCGCCCTGAAGAGTCAGGTCGCCGGACAGGATACCGAGGGCGCCGTCAAGAAGATGGAGGCGATCATCCTGTCGATGACCAGGCGCGAGCGCGCGCATCCCGAGGTCATCGACGGCGCGCGCCGAAAGCGGATCGCGCGCGGCAGCGGGGTCGAGCCGGCCGACGTCAACCGGGTGTTGAAAGCGCGGGAGGCGATGCAGAAGCTCGCCAAGCAGTTTGGTGCGGTCAACCGCAAAGGCAAAGCTGTGGGCCTTCCACAGCTGTTCGGAAAAGGAGGCGCAGGTTGGTAAAGATCAGGCTGAGGCGGATGGGGGCGAAAAAGCACCCCTTCTACCGCCTCGTGGTGGCGGACTCGCGCTCGCCGCGCGACGGCCGGTTCATCGAGCACCTCGGGTACTACGATCCGATGACGGACCCGGTGCAGGTGAAGATCGACGTGGACAAAGTGAAGCTTTGGCTCCAGCAGGGCGCTCAGCCGAGCGAAGCCGCGCGGAGCCTGTTGAAGCGGGAGGGGATCCTTGAGCGACGAGCAGAGAAGTCGACCGGCGAGGCGTGATTTCCGCCGAGGGGGAAGCGGCGGAGCCGGCTTCAACCGCGGTGGGTTCCGGCGTGACCGTCCTGAGGGTCCCGCCGGTCCAGGCGTGGACTACAAGGCGCTCGTCGAGTACGTGGCCAGATCGCTGGCCGAGAAGCCCGAAGAGGTCCTCGTGGAGTCCTTCGAGCGGGGCGGTGGCACCGTCGCGATCAAGGTCAAGCTGGCCGACGCCGACGTGGGCCGCTTCATCGGCAAGGCCGGCCGCAACATCGAGGCCATCCGCACGCTGGTGAGAGTGGCGTCGCTTCGCGATCGCAAGCGGGTCTTCGTCGACCTCGCCAACCCCTCCCTGTCACAGCACGACGAGCGTCCGAGGCGGTCGGGCGGAGGCGCGCGAGCATGATCCGGGTCGGGCAGGTGGCGGGGGCGTACGGCGTAGAGGGAGCTGTCAAGGTGATTCCCTTGACAGACTTCGAAGACCGGTTCGACACCGGCGTGAGCCTTGTGCTCGAGGGCGCCGAGCGTCAGGTCGAGTGGAGCCGCGCCGGGTATCCGGGCCTGGTCGTGAAATTTCGGGGCATCGACAACAGGACGATGGCTGAGCTGTACCGCGGGCGCTATCTGGAGATCGCCGAAGCTGCCGCGCGCCCGCTGTCAGAAGGCCGCTACTACCATCACCAGGTCGTCGGCCTGGACGTCTTGACGAGCTCAGGCCTGCGGCTGGGCAAGATCGCTGAGGTTCTCGAGCGGCCGGCCAACGACGTCTGGGTCAGCCGCGACGGGGTGGTGGAGCATCTCATCCCGGCGACGAAGGATGCGGTCGTCGAGGTCGACGTCGACGCCGGCCGGGTCGTGGTCGCGGACTGGCTGGTGAACGTGGAGGACGCACGCGACTGATGAGATTCGACGTCGTGACGATCTTCCCGGCGATGTTCGCCCCTGTCTTCCAGCAGGGCGTCGTCGGGCGCGCGCTCGACCGCAAGCTGATCGAATTGCTGGCCCACGATCTGAGGGACCACACGCACGACCGTCACCGCCAGGTCGATGACATGCCGTTCGGCGGGGGCCCGGGCATGGTCCTCAAGCCGGAACCTGCGATCGAGGCGGTGGAGGCGATCCGTCCCCTGAATCCCGGCCCCGTCGTGCTCATGGAGCCGTGGGGCGAGCGCCTCGACCAGCGCCTGGCCGCAAGCCTGGCCGCGGAGCCCGGGCTGATCATCGTCTGCGGGAGGTATGAAGGCATCGACGACCGTGTGCGCTCGGCGTTGGGCGCGCGCGAGGTTTCGATCGGCGACTACGTGCTGAGCGGCGGCGAGATTCCCGCCATGGTCCTGATCGACGCCGTCGCGCGCCTGGTGCCCGGCGTGGTGGGGGATCCCGAGTCGCTCACCCAGGACAGCTTTTCCGCCGAGCCGTCCGGCTGGCCGCAGTACACGAGGCCGGCCGAGTATCGCGGCATGACCGTTCCCGACGTGCTCCTTTCCGGCGACCACGCCCGCATCCGGCTGTGGCGCCGCCAACAGGCAGACCAGAGACATCTTTCACACACCAAGGAGTTGAACAAGAAATGAACGTCATCCAGCAGCTTGAGAAGGAGCAGCAGAAGGACAAGGTGCCGGCCCTGCGCGCGGGCGACACCGTGCGTGTCCACGCGAAGGTCGTCGAAGGGACCCGCGAGCGCATCCAGGTCTTCGAAGGCACCGTGATCCGTGTCACCGGCGGTGGCCTGCGCCAGAACTTCACGGTGCGGCGCGTCACGCACGGAGTCGGCGTCGAGCGCACCTTCATGATCCACTCGCCCCGCATCGACAAGATAGACGTCCTCCGCCATGGCGACGTGCGGCAGGGCAGGCTCTACTACCTGCGCGGAAAGGTGGGCAAGGAAGCCCGCATCCGCGAGCGCAGGCGCCTGGTCCACGATGAGGCCGAGCCCGAAGGGCCGGCAGCGGCGGAAGCCGCCGAGACCGAGGCGTAGGGACTGTTAAGACCCTGGCGCGATTAGCCGGCTCTCGCTAACCTCGAGCTGATGAGACCGATGCTCTGGCGCTACGAGCGCATGGCGAGCTCGATGGGCTACCAGGTCGTGGCGGGAGTCGACGAGGTCGGCATGGGCCCGCTCGCCGGCCCGGTGGTCGGCGGCGCCGTCGTGCTGCCGATCGGCGTCCGCATACCCGGACTCGACGATTCGAAGCTCCTGACCCCGGCCGAGCGCGAGCGCGTCGACGCGTTGATCCGCCGCAAGGCGCTGGCATTCTCCGTCTGCGCGGTCGACCACGCGCAGGTGGACAGCCTGGGCCTGATTCGCGCGAGACACCTGGCGACGGCCGGCGCCGTCGCGGGACTGAAGATCTCCGCCGAGTACCTGCTGGTCGACGCGTGGGACGTTCCGGAAGCGCCGCTTCCGCAGATGGCGGTCGTGCGCGGGGATCGGACGTGCGCATCGATCATGGCGGCGAGCATCGTGGCCAAGGTGGCTCGCGACAAAGCGATGGTCGAGTACGACCGGCTCTATCCAGGCTGGGGATTTGCGGACCACAAGGGATACGCCACTCCGTCGCATCGCGCAGCGATCCGACGACTCGGCCCAAGCCCCATTCACAGGACGTCTTGGGCGCCATTTCGCGTCTCCGAGCTGGCAGGCCTGCAGAGCTAGGACGCGCGGGCGAGAAGGCGGCCGCGGACCTGCTCAGGTCGCGTGGCTACCACGTCGTCGGCGCCGGCTTCCTGGCCCGACGCGGTGAGCTGGACCTCGTCTGCCGGCGTGGCAACGAGCTGGTCGTCGTCGAGGTCAAGACAAGGAGGGACGATTCATTCGGGACGCCGCTCGAAGCGGTCGGCTCGCGCAAGCGGCGCGCGCTGATGGCGACCGCCGCCGAGTACAGGGCCCTCGCCGGTTGGCGCGGCCCGATCCGCTACGCGGTCGTCGGCTTGACCGTCAAGCCCGAGGGCGGTTTCGCCGTGGAGCTGGTCGAGGACCCGTTCGACTAAGAGATCGCGGCCTCGAACGCGCGAAGGCGGGAGTTCGCGAACCACAGAAGCGTGGCCACGACCGCGCACGCGCCGATCGCCAGCAGGAGGCCGGCCGCCAGCATCAAGGCGCCGATGGCGGGCGTTGCCGGAAGCGGGCCGAGGTGGACGGTCCCTTCGGCCACGCCCACACCGAAAACGAACAGGGCAGTGGCGGCGAGGCTGAGCATTCCGAAACCGAGTGCACCGCCAAGCCCGGCCAACGTACCGAGCATGCCCACCGCACGGCGGTCGTCGGAGGCTTCGAACTGCGGGTCTATGCCGCCGGCCGAGACCCCGATCGAGACGAACCCGATACCCAGCCACGTCACCAGGACCGCCATCCCAACGAGCTGCACGATGCCGCCGCCGGCGACGGTCGCCACGACGAGACTGAACAGGAGCGTGAGCGCAAGCACCGGCGGCAGGGTCAGCAGGACCTTGGCGCGAATCACCTGCCACATGGTCATGGGAGCCATCCGCAGTATCTGGAATCCGCGTCGCTCGCTCGGTATCGATGGGGTGGCAAGGGCGCTGGACAGGAACATCGAGATGAACGCGACCAGGAAGGTCTCAGTCCAGAAACCGTTGACGCTGCGACCCGGCCGGAAAAAGGTCACGCCGTAACCGATGGGGAAGAGGAAGGCCGGCAGCAGCCTGCTCAGCCGTCGGATGTCACGCCGGTAGCCGAGCCAGTCCTTGCGTGCGATCGCGCGTGTAGGCGAGCCTGCGCCGCGCCTGGCCACCGCGATCGGCACCCTGCTCGCGCTTCGCCTCCACACCGCCTGCGGGCCGCCGAAGACGCCAAGGCCCCTGAGCAGCGTGCGCTCGTAAAGGAGGGCCGCCGCCACCATCACCATGGCGGCGAAGGCCACGGTGAAAAGTAACCAGGTCGTCGCGGTGAGGTAGTCGCCGGCGATCACGCCGCTGAGCGCGTGGCCCGGCCAGGCCGATGGCAGCCATTCGGTGCGCCGGACGACCGCCGTCAGGCTGGAAACGTCGGGCTGGGTTCCTGGTGAGAACGACTGCCGCACGCTGAGGTTCCATGCCAGGTAGAAGCCCGCGCCGGCCAGGCCGGCCACCGCGGCGGCGACATCGCGCGCCAGGCGTGCGGGAACCCACCGCAGCACCAAAGACATGAGCAGGGCCTGCAGCGCGGTGACGACCAGGACCAGGAGGAACACGAGGATCACCGCGAGCAGGAAATACGTGACCGGTGCGCCGGATCCGACGCCGACGCCCAGCGTTGCCATCAGAAGAATGCCGCTGATCAAGAGGTTCGCGCTCATCGCGAGCACGAGCCGAGCGGCAAAGATCTCGATCGGCCGCACCGGTGCCAGCACCAGCTGGAGAAGGTCGCGCCCGACGAACAGGGAGGCGATCACCGTCGGGAAGCCGATCACGAGCATCAGGACCGAGAGCCCGGTGAAGCCGCCGGTGAGGATGGAGTCGCGGGCCGCCGGCAGGAACTGGCCGGCTGTCGCGCCCACGGCAAAAGCGCCGCCGCCGATGAACACCACGGCCA
>Ga0209011_1000137_pt1 | contig 37225 bp, 39 predicted proteins | sample BlaSpr_A8_OM1_M3_FD_187986 | JGI IMG/M metagenome (GOLD analysis project Ga0209011, IMG submission 187986) | Forest soil microbial communities from Thunder Bay, Ontario, Canada - Black Spruce, Ontario site 2_A8_OM1_M3 (SPAdes) (version 2) | ecosystem: Environmental > Terrestrial > Soil > Boreal... | reverse complement strand
CCCCTCACGCCGCTTCGGTTGACGGAGTACAGCCACGGGGCCGGTTGAGCCTGCAAGCTCAGCCCGGTGGAGCTAGGGCAGGTACTGGGGGCGCTGCCCCCGATCGTCGACCCGAACGTGATGGTCGCAACCGCCGGCCGCGATGACGCGGCGGTCTATCGAATCGCGCCCGACCGAGCGCTCGTCGCGACTGTCGACTTCTTCACGCCCATCGTCGACGACCCGGTCGAGTTCGGCGCGATCGCCGCGGCGAACGCGTTGAGCGATGTGTACGCGATGGGGGCGCGGCCGCTCTTCGCGCTCGGCATCACCGCATTCCCTCGCGAGAAGCTGGGCACTGGCCTCCTCGAGAAGATCGTGGCCGGCGGAGCGGCCAAGATGACTGAGGCCGGCATCGCCATCGTCGGCGGACACTCGGTCGATGACGCCGAGCCGAAGTTCGGATACACGGTCATCGGCGAGGTGCATCCGGACCATGTCATCGGCAACGACGGCGCGAACCCGGGCGACATCCTCTTCTTGACCAAGCCGCTCGGCTCGGGCCTCGTCGCCACTGCGATCAAGCGCGGCCTCTGCCCGCCCGCTCTCGAACGAGAGGCGGTGGCCGTCATGTCGGAGCTCAATCGTGCCGCCAGCGAGGCGATGGTCGCCGCAGGAGCGACCGCGGCCACTGACGTGACCGGCTACGGCCTCATCGGCCACCTCGCCAACATCAAGGGAGGCGCTGACATCCAGTTCAGCGCGATCCCGCTCCTGAATGGGGTGAGGGAGCTCGCGGAGGCAGACCTCTTCCCGAGCGGCAGCCGCCGCAACCACGCCGCCTACCGCGACCAGGTCGATTGGGGCGGGCTCGCCGAGATCGACCAGATGCTGCTGTGCGACGCGCAGACCAGCGGTGGGTTGCTGGTCGCGGTTCCGCCGCCAAAGGCACCCGATTTCGAAAAGGCGCTCGTTTCCGCTCGGTATCGGCCAGCGCGGATCGGGACCATCAGCGGCCAAGGCTCCATCAAAGTGCGGCCCTGATCGTGCCCGGGCTGCGCGTCAGCGGGGGAGAGGCGAGGGGACGGCGCCTGAAAGCGCCAAAGGGCATCCGGCCCACCCAGGGGATGGTCAAGCAGGCGATCTTCAACCTCGTCGGGCCCGGCATAGCCGGAGCGCACGTGCTGGACCTGTTCGCGGGCTCGGGCGCTCTCGGCATCGAAGCCCTGTCGCGAGGCGCCGCGAACGTGACCTTCGTGGACCACCAGCCCCGTGGTCTTGCTATCCTGCGCCAGAACTTGGAAGTACTGGGCCTCAGGGAGCGCGCGCACGTCATCCGGGGAGACGTCGTGAAGTGGCTTGAGGCATCGCCGGACCAGATCAAGAAAGCAGGCCTCGTCTTTCTGGACCCTCCTTACGACGACATCGTGCTCGACCGCGCTCTGAAAGTTCTCGATCGGACCCTCGACGACGCGACAGTCGTCGCGGAGCACTCGCGGCGGCAGCAGATGCCGGTACTGCCCCGGCTCCAGGTCGACCGTCAGCGCCGCTACGGGGATACGGTGGTCACGGTGTTTCGCGCGCCGGCCGCGCTGGGTCCCACAGCTTGAGCACGCCCCCGAAAATCAAAGTCGCCGTCTACCCGGGGAGCTTCGACCCGCTCACCAACGGCCATCTCGACGTGGTCGACCGAGCGCTGGGGATATTTGACAAGCTCATCGTCGCGGTGGCCGGCAACCCGGAGAAGCGCCAGCCGCTCTTCACGGTGGAAGAACGCATGCAGCTGATCCGCGCGTCGCTTAAGGGCCGCGAACGGGTCGAGGTCTCGAGCTTCAAGGGGCTCACCGTCGAGTACGCCCGCTCGATGGGGGCGACGACGCTGGTCAAAGGGCTGCGCGCTTACTCAGATTTTGACGCGGAGCTTCAGCAGGCCCTCATGAACCGCAAGCTGGCACCCGACATCCACACCGTCTTCCTCATGTCGAGCTTCGCCCACATCTACGTCTCATCAACTATCTTGAAAGACATCGCCAGCTATGGCGGCAACGTATCCGACCTTGTTCCGCCCCCGGTCGCGAGAGCGCTGAAGGAGAAGTACAGATAAAGGTCGACGAGCTGCTTGACCGTATCGACTACCTGGTCCAGAACGCGCGCCATGTCCCGCTGTCCACTCAGGTGATGGTCAATGAGGACGAGATGATGGAGCTGATCGACCAGGTCCGCTTCAACCTGCCCGACGAGATCAAACAGGCGAACTGGACCGTCTCGGAGCAGCAGCGCATCATCACCGAGGCGCACGGCGAGGCGGCACGCATCATGTCGCGCGCCAACGAGCGGGCGGAGGAGACGGCCTCGGAGCACGAGATCCTGCGTCGCGCGGAGCGGCACTCCGCACAGGTGATCAAGGATGCTCAGGCGAAGTCGGATCAGATCATCCGCGAAGCCGAGGGCTACGCGATGGAGCAGCTCAAGCAGCTGGAAGCCCATCTCGGCCGCACGCTGGCGACGGTCCGGCGGGGGGTCGAGGCGCTGCAGACCAACCAGCCGCCCGCCGAGGAGAATGCCGACCAGGCGACGGGCTCCTGAAGCGGGACACCCTCTTCACGTAAACTTCACAGGCTCATGGCTCTACCGAAGGTCAAGCTATCCAAGTCCAAGAAGGGACGCCGCCGTTCCCACCTGGCGCTGGCGCTCGTGCAGCTTCAGCCGTGCCCGAACTGCAAGAGCCCGCGGCGGCCCCACATGATCTGCCCCAACTGCGGCCACTACAAGGGCCGCGAGGTCATCAAGACCGCGTAGAGCGAAGCTCGCCGACTAGGTAGAGCGGAGCTCGACGACCGCGAGCTTGCCCGCGGGATGCACCCGGACAACCCTGAGCCCCGCCCGCGCTGCCAGGATTTCGAGCTCAGCGGCACTGCGTTCTTTGCCGCCGAAGTAGACGAGCATGCGCAGGTCCATTTCGGTCCGCAGCGACTCGCCGTCAGCGCCGATCTTCTCCACCACGAAGACCGGGGCTTCCGGACCGGCCGCCTCTGCGCAGCGGCGCAGAATCCGCACAGCCGCTTCGTCGTCCCAGTCGTGGATGATCGCCGAAAGCAGGTAGCCATCCGCGCCCGGCGGCAGCGGATTGAAGAAGCTGCCCGCGACGACGTCCGCGCGGTCGCCGAATCCTGCCGCCTTCAAAGCCTCCCGCGCCGCCTCGGCGGTAGCAGGCTGATCGAATACCGTGCCCCGCAACGCGGGATGCGCTGTCAGCAACGCGATCAGCAGCGCGCCGTTCCCGCCACCGACGTCGACCACATGCCCCAGGGATCCCCAGTCATACGCTGAAACCATGTCGGGCGCGTCCGCGGCAACGTCGAAGCCCATCTGCGCGTCGTATGACGCGGTTCGCGCGGGGTCTGCCGACATGTCATCCCAGAAAGCGCGGCCGAACTGGACCGGGAAGCCAGCCTCTCCGGTGCGCACGCTGTGGAGCAACTGGACGAAGGACAGGTCCGCTCTGCCGATCGCACTCTCGATGTCCAGCCTCGCGCGCGTGCCGGTCGGGTGGTCATCACGCAGCTCGTCGCCTCGAGCCGTCAGCGAGTACCGTCCTGATTCGTCACGGCTGAACAGCCCCGCTTTAGTGAGGTGTCGCAGCACGCGATCGAGGGCGTCGGAATTGACATTCGCTGCCTCGGCCAGTTCCTGCCCAGTTCGTGGGCCTCGCGTGATTTGGTCGGCGATCCGCAGGGTTGCCACCACGCGTACCGCCAACGGCGTGGCCAGGTCTGCAATGGCCCACAGGCTGACTTCCCGTTGGTTTTCGCCCAGTTGTCTAGCCGAGAAATCCCAAAAGGTACAGGCCCACAAGCGGCCAGCCGAGAACTAGGAAGAGGAACCCGACGAGGTCTGGCGGGGGCCCGACTCGCAGAACCCAGACAGCGCCTAGTGCGGCACCGAGCAGCAGGTACAACGTTGCCCCCATTAGAGAGCCACGAAGAAGGCTGCCTGCCGGTCGGGAGTCGGCACCCAACCCGATGAAGCCGAGGAACACGACAGCACAACCGAGGAACAGCGCGTATGGCTCTCGAATGCCGAACGTGGCCACGGGAAAGGCCAGCAACGCACCGAAGCCCACGATTTGAAGCAATCTGAACCGCCACGGCAATCGGTTATCGGAGTGGCGGAAGTCGTCTCGGAGCGGGAGCTTCAGGTCAATCCAGTCCCGCGGTGATTGCACTACCGGCCGATCTTACCCCTCGGCTACGTGCCACGATTGCGCGTAAATAACGATGTCGAAAATCGCATTCTTCTATCCCGGCCAAGGCTCCCAGCAGCCCGGCATGGGCACTGACCTGCTCACCGACCCAGAGGTCTCCGAGCTATGCGACCAGTGCGCTTCCGCCGCCGATGTCGATCTACGGCACCTGCTCACCACAGCTAGCGACGACGAGCTGCGCCTCACCCAGAACGCCCAACCCGCGCTGTGCTTCGTCGGCCTCGGATTGACCCTGTTGCTGAAGCGCCGCGGCCTCGAACCGGTGGCTGCGGCCGGCCATTCGGTCGGTGAGTACACCGCCCTCGCCGTCTCGGGCGCGGTCACCGCGCCTAGGGTGATCAAGGCGGTGGTCGAGCGCGGCAAGGCGATGGCGGAAGCCGCTCCTGCCGGCACGAGCTCGATGGCCGCCGTGCTCGGCCTCGATTCCCAGGGGGTGGAGGTTGCGTTGGCCGGCATGAACGACGCCTGGCCCGCCAACTACAACACGCCCACCCAGACGGTGATCGCCGGCACGACGGCCGGCCTCGAGGCCGCCACCAAGCGGCTTCAAGCGGCCGGGGCGAAGCGGGTCCTCCCGCTCAACGTAAGCGCTGCTTTTCATACGCCTCTGATGGCGCCCGCCGCCGAACGCTTGCGCGCGGCGCTCGACCGGATCGAATGGCGCGCGCCTCGAATCCCTGTGATGGCGAACCTCACCGGCCGCGCACACCAGGGCGGCGACCGCATCCCCCAGGTGATGGAGATGCAGCTCCGATCGCCCGTGCGCTGGGCCGCCTGCGTGCAGATGCTGGTCGAGCTGGGCTGCGACACGTTCCTCGAGGTCGGTCCGAAGCGCGCTTTGACCGGAATGATGCGGGAGCTCGCTCCAAGCGCCACCGCCGCCGCGGTCGGGACCCCAGACGCCATCTTCCAGCTCGCGATGTAACTTTTTAGGTGCCGTTGGCGCCAACGCCACCGAATCGTCGCCAGCCATACGTGCTTTTGGCGCCAAAGGCACCGAATCGAGCCCGACTCCGGCCCCAACTCAGACCCAGGCAACAAATCCTTGCCTACCGAGGATCCGTGCCTTGACTCGCCGCGCGTGTCCAGGCGCAGAATCGAAAGTGCGGCCGGCATCCCAACGATTTCTGGGGTGGAGTCGGCAACCGATCCGGTCTCGTACGAGGGCCGCCGGTTCAGCTCGTGCAGCGCAGACGCGTCAACGCGTGTCGCTGTCGGACCTGATCTCACGGAGGTGAGCCATGATTGCAGGCGTAATCAAGTCCAAGTTCAACAAGACGGACCTGGACAAAGCGGTCAAGGAGTACAAGGAGGCCGCGCTTCCCGCGATCGCGCAACACAAGGGAGCCCGCTCAGCCTTCTTGCTCGTCAATCGCGACACTGGCGAGGCGATCTCGATCGGCCTTTACGACGACGAGGCTGCGGCGAAGTCCTTTGCACCGAAGGCGGAGAAGGTCGCGGAGCAGCTCAAGAAGTACATGGCCGGGGACGAAGTAAAGCGGGAGCTGTACGAGGTCGCCGCCGGCACGCAGCAAGAAGCGCGGCAGGTGATCGAGCGTGGAATCAAGGCGTACAACGCGCATGACATGGAGGCACTCGCCCGCGACGCGGCTCCGGACATCGAAACCACAGCACCCGGAGACATAAAGGTCAAGGGACCTCAGGCGGTTAAGGAGTTCAACCAGAACTTCGTCACGGCTTTCCCCGACGCACGCGTCGAGGCCAAGAACATTTTCACCGCGGGCAACACGGTGATCGTCGAAGGCGTCTTCACCGGCACGCACGACGGCACGCTCCAGACGCCGATGGGCGACGTCTCCGCCACCGGCCGAAAGGTGCGCGGCGAGTTCATCCGGATTTTCGAAGTCGACCGCGGGCTCGTGAAGCGAGACAACCTGATCTATGACCGAGTACAGCTGATGACGCAGCTCGGCCTTGCGCCGGCGGCCCCGACACAGGCCAGCAAGGCGGCGCGCTAGAGCAGTCTCGAGAGAACAGAGTGGGGCCCGGGCCGCTCGGAGCCCGGGCCCTCGGGGCTGATACAGTAATCGCAGAGATGGAAACTCAAAAACTCAGCTTCGAAGACTTCAAGAACATCGTTGTCGAGCGCTTGGGCTGCGAGCCCGAACAGGTGACGATGGACGCCTCCTTCCAGGAAGACCTCAACGCCGACTCGCTCGACCTGGTCGAGCTGATCTACGCGTTCGAGGAGAACACCGGGCTGGAGATCCCCGACGAGGACGCGGAGAAGATCACAACCGTCGGGCAGGCGTGGGAGTACATCCAGGAGAAGGCCGCCTCATAGCACAGCCCCAGGCCGCACCCCTGGCCCAATCCCTACAGCAGCTCCAACAAAAGATAGGAATCCACTTCCGCGATCCCGCCCTGTTGCTCGAGGCCGTGACCCACAGCTCTTTCGCCAACGAGAGCCCGCATCTCTCGCCTCGCGACAACGAACGGCTCGAGTACCTCGGCGACGCCGTGCTCCAGCTGATCACCGCCGAGTACCTGTACAAGCATCACCCGGGCGCGACCGAGGGCGAGCTCACCCAGACCCGTTCGGCGATGGTCAACACCAACACGCTGGCGCTCCTCGCCGAGCAGCTCGACCTCGGCAGCTATCTGTACCTAGGCAAAGGCATCGCCAAGGGCGGCGGGCGCGGGCTGAAGTCCCTGCTCGCGAACGCCTTCGAGGCCCTGCTTGGCGCCATCTTTCTCGACGCCGGTTATGACGCCGCCTATCACTACTACCTGAATCGTTACCGGTCGCTGCCGACTCCGGCCCAGGACGAGAACTTCAAAGGACGCCTGCAGCAGGTCGCACAGGAACGGTTTGGGGCGACACCCTTCTATGACAGCGAGGGGGCGAAAGTCGGCACACACCGCGAGTACACATCGGTCGTCTTCGCCGGCGCCGAGCCCCTGGGTACCGGTCACGGGGCGAGCAAGCAAGAGGCGGAGCAGGATGCCGCGAGGGCGGCCCTGCAGACCCTGGTCGGCGATGGGGCCGAGCCGGTCTCGGCCAAGGCGCCGCCCAAGACGCCTCGGCCGCGCACCCGCCGGGCTCCTCGAACGCGAGTGACTGCTGAGGTGATCCACCTCCCCGACCCTGTGCCCGAACCGCCGCCGCTGCCCGAGCCAACCCCTGAGCCCGAACCCGAACCGCACCCTGTCCCCAGCCAACCTCGGAGCCGTCAGTTCGGCGAACCCCTCGAGTAGAGATTTTCCACAGGTTGTGCCCGGGGCTAAATCGACCCCTACATCTGCTACCTTGGTGGGGAGTTGCAACCCGAGATGCCAGCCGGATCTTTGAAGCCCATGCGGCCCGATCCGGGCGTTAGGGGGCCCGCCCGGGCGTCGCTGCCCCCGCGCAACCACGGCGCGGGGACCCCAAAGGGTGCGCTCCTAGCCCGGCCACCCCTGCCTTCGGCTCGGGCCACCTGGATCTCCAAATCTCTCGGCCGGCCCTCGGGCCGCAACTCCTAGCGCATTGTTCCTCCGCTCGCTGACCCTGCTGGGCTTCAAGACCTTCGCCCGGCAAACCGAGATCCGATTCGAAGGTGGCGTCACGGCGATCGTCGGTCCGAACGGCTCGGGCAAAACGAACATCGTCGACGCGATCAAGTGGGTCCTCGGCTCCGGCCAGGCGCGCGACCTGCGCGGCAAGACGATGGCGGAGGTCATCTACGTGGGCGGCGAGCGCCGGTCGCGCTCGGCTTTCGCGGAGGTCACCCTCGTGTTCGACAACACGGCGGGCCGCCTCCCCGTGGACTATCACGAGGTCGCCATCAAGCGGCGCGTGGAGCGAGACGGCGAGAGCGACTACTTCCTCAACGACACGCGCATCCGACGGCGCGATCTGATCCACATGCTCGCGTCGACCGGCCTGACTGTCGACTCGTACGCGATCATCGGCCAGCACGACATCGAGGAGATCGTGGTGTGCTCGCCTGCCGAGCGCCGGCAGCTCCTGGAAGAGGCGGCGCAGGTGCGCGGGGTCAAGCAGCGCCGCCAGGAGGCGGTGCAGCGACTCAACGAGCTGGCCGCGAACCTGCTTCGGCTGGAAGACCTAAGGTCTGAGATCGAGCCTCGGCTCGAGGTGCTGCGCGTGCAGGCTGGAGCGGCGCGCGAAGCCGCCGAGGCGTCAGCGCGCCTCGAGCTGCTGCGCGGAAGCATCGTCTGGGAGGAGTGGCGCGAGGCGCGCGACGCCCACCGCCGTGCGTCGTCACAGGTCCAGGCGCTCGAGCGCAAGCTGGTCGAGGCGAAAGAGCTCGCTCAATCGGCGGAGGCCCAGTTCCAGATCGGGCGCACGGAAATGCAAGCGGCGCAGGACAGACGCCTCGCCCGGCAGCGGACGCTGGGCCGACTGCGGCTGGAGACGGTCGAGGCCGAGCATTCGCTTGCCCTGGCCGGCGAACGGGCCCAGAACGCCGTCGCCATGGCCGAAGGTGCCCGCCGCGAGGAGGCGGAGAATCGATCTCTGTCGGCGGCTGCCGAAGCGTTGCGAGGGCAGCTCACTGCCGAGCTCGAACACGCGCGGCACGCTCTCGAGAGCGTGCCGGAGGCTCCAGCCGTCGCCGAAGCGCCGGATCCGGCGGAGCTTCAGCACGCGCGCCGTGCCTCGGAGCAGGCTCGCCGAGCCGTGGCTGCGGCTTCCTCCACGATCGCGGCGCTCCGCACCCGCCGCGAGTTCCTGGAGGAGCAGTCCGCACGGCTCGAATCGATGCGGGACGCCGCAGAGCTGGTGCCCGCGGCGGAAGCGGAGCGCGAGCGTGCCCGAAAGGATGCCGCTGAGGCCGAATCCGCAGTGGTGATGGCCGCGAGGCTTCGTTCCGAGCTCGAAGGTCTCGACGCGCTGCGGCCGGAGGCTGCCGCTGGGCTGGAGCGGCTGTCCGAGGTGGTGACGGCCAAACCCGGTTACGAAGCCGCCCTCTCCGCGGTTCTGGGCCCTCTCGCCGACGCGTTGGTCGCTCGCGACGAGGCTGCGGCCGCCAACGCGAAACCCGACCGGCAGCTGACGGTGCTCTACCCGACGGAGGCGTCTCAGCCACGAGCCGGCTCCCTTTTCGAGCACGTGCATTGCCAGGCTGGATACGAGGAGGTCGCCGGACGCCTGCTCGGCCACGTGGTCGTGGGCGAAGACGTCACGTTGGACGGCGTCTATCGAGAGCCGGGCCTTGTGCGCGCGGGAACCGATCCACGGGTCGCGATCGACGTTCGCCGCCACGAGCTGCGCGATCGACTCGCCGGAGTGGAGCCCATGGCCGCGCAGTCCGAGGTCGCGGTGAAACGTCTGCATGAGGCTGAGGCCACCCTCGCCGAACTGCGCTCGCGTGCCGCCGGTGCCGCGCGGTCTGACGAGACGGCAAAGATGCTGCAGTCAGCACGCGCGGCAGAGCTCGCCGAGACGGAGAAGCTGCCGGAGGTCGAGCGCCTCGCGAACGAGGCCGACGAGCGTGCCGCCGCGCTGGCAAAAGACCTCGAGTCGAGCCTCCAGGCGATCGGCGAAGGTCGCGCCGCCGCCCATCACGCGGAGGTTGATCGAGCCCGCTGGCGAGACCGCATCGAGGATCTTCGGCGCCAGCTTGCCGCGGTCGACGAGGACCTGACCCGCTTGCACGGCGCCGCCGCAGAGAGAGCGTCGCGTCTCGTCCAGGCTGAGGCCGCGGCCGCCGCCGGCACAGAATCTCTGCCCTCGCTCACAACTGCGGCTGATGCCGCGCGCGCCGCGCTGGCCGCGGTCGAGCAGGACTCGCCTGAAGACGAGGCCGAGATGGCTGAAGGTGCGCGACGCCTTGTCGCGCTGGAAGAAGCTCGCATCGATGCTCGACTCAAAGCGGGCACTCTGGAAGGCAACCTGGAGCTCATCGCGCGTGAGACCGAGCTTTTGCAAGCCCGGATGGAAGAGATCCGCACGCGCATGCCGGATGGAGTGGCACCAGAGGAGATCCCAGGAGGCAAGGCGCGCGAGCGGGAGATGCGCGCGCTGGAGCGCCGGCTCGAAGAGATCGGACCGACCAACGCGCTGGCTGACAGCGAATGCCGCGAGCTCGAGGAGCGCTTTGAGACGCTGCGTACGCAGCTCGAGGACATCGCCGCCGCGCGCGCCGACCTCGAGCAGCTGATCAACAAGCTGCGTGAAGAAGAAGAGCTGCGCTACGAAGCGGTCTTCGGAGCGGTCGCCGCGAACTTCCACGAATATTTCTCCCAGCTCGCGCCCGGGGGACGCGCCACGCTCAAGCACGCTGACGGTGACGACGGTCCACGCTCAGGTGTCGAGATCCTCGTCCAGCCGCCGCGCAAGCGGCTGCAGAACGTCACGCTGCTGTCGAGCGGCGAGCGCTCACTTGCCGCGCTCGCGCTGGTGCTTGCTCTAGATGAGGTCAACCCGAGCCCGTTCACGATCCTCGACGAGGTCGATGCGGCTCTCGACGACGCAAACGTCGGCAGGTTCGGCGAGATGATCGCGCGGCTCGGCGCCGAGCGCCAGTTCCTCGTTATCACACACAACCACGTGACGATGTCCCACGCCTCAACTCTTTACGGCATCCACCTCGATGAGAGCGGTTCGTCCCACCTGGTCTCGGTTCGGCTCGAGGACATCCGCAATCCCAATGCTCGTGCCGCCACCACGGCGCACGCAAGCTAAGGAATCAGCGGCCGCGAGCATCTGGAACCGCGTCGGCGGGCGCACTCGCAGTGCCCTGGCGGCAGGGCTGCGGTCGCTCAAACCGCCGCTCGCGCCGGGCTACTACGAAGAGCTCGAGGAGATTTTAGTCGCCGCAGACCTCGGCCCTGCGATGGCGGCGCGCCTCACCGCAGGCGTGCGGGCCCGAGCACCGCGGACGCGTGAGGAAGCCATCGATTCTCTGCTGGTGGTAGCCCTGTCAGTAATGTCCGCCCGGGACCGAAGGTTGTTCCCTCTCCCCTTGAGGGGAGAGGGCCAGGGAGAGGGGCAAGGGCAGAAGAACCCCAGCACGATCCTCGTCTACGGCATCAACGGCGCCGGCAAGACCACCACCATCGGCAAGCTCGCCCACCGGCTCAAGCAAGAGGGACGCAAGCCCCTAGTCGTGGCCGCCGACACCTACCGCGCCGCCGGCATCGAGCAGATGACGGCGTGGGCAAAGCGCGCCGGCGTGGACCATTTCGAAGGCAAGAGCGGCGCGGACCCTGCTTCCGTCGTGTTCGATGGCATCCGTGCCGCGCAGGGCCGCGGAAGCGATGTGGTGCTCGTCGACACCGCGGGGCGGCTGCAGACACAAAGAAACCTGCTCGACGAGCTCGCGAAGATCGGCCGCGTTGCCGGCAAGGCCCTGGACGGTGCGGCATACGAATCCCTGCTGGTGATCGACGCAGTGCTCGGTCTCACCAGCCTGGTGCAGGCGCGAGAATTCAACCGCGCAGTCCCCATGACAGGCCTCGTGCTGGCGAAGCTGGACAGCAGCGCCAAGGGCGGAGCCGTCATCGCCATTGAGTCCGAGCTCGGCGTCCCTGCAAAGCTGGCCGGAGTGGGGGAGGACATCGACGACATCGTGCCATTCGAACCAGAGACATTCGTGCGCTCACTGTTCGAGGGCCAGTAGTTGCCGCTCGCCGATCCGCACTGTCACACCACCGCATCCGACGGAATGGTCACGCCTGCCGAGCTGGTCGACGCAGCAGTGAAGGCGCACGTCGACCTGATCGCGGTCACCGACCACGACACCATGGCCTCGGTCAAAGAGGTGCAGAAGCGCGGTGAAGCCAAGGGCTTGATCGTCGTCGCGGGACAGGAGATCACCACCAAGGCGCCGGCCATGACGCACGTGATGGGGTGGTTCCTGGACAAGCCTGTGAAGCGAGGCATGACACTCGAGGACTCGGTCGCCGCGATCCACGACCAGAACGGGCTCGCGATCATCCCTCACCCGTTCATGCCGGTCTACTTCGGCTCGATCCAGCCCGGCATGCTGCGGAGATTGCTCGAGCGACATCACGTGGACGGCATCGAGATGATGTTCACCGTACCCATTGGAGCTCGGCGCAGGCGGCAGCTCGACGAGTTCTATGCGCGCAACACCGAGCGGCTCGGGGCTGCGCTTGGAGGGAGCGACTGCCATTTCGGTGCCCACGACATGGGCCGCGTGCTCACGTCATATGAGGGCGACTTCAGGACTGCCGTCCAGCTGCGCAAGACGCGCCCGCAGGCCGGCCGCACGCAATTTCACGTTCCTCTGGGTCTGGCGCTTCGCCAGCAGTGGGTGGCGCTGGTCGACCTACCGATTCGGCGGCGGCGCGGCCAGCTCTAGAAGGACCTCGTGCACCGCCGGCGCGGCGGCGAAGATTCCGCTACCCGGCTCGAACCATGTATCGCCGCCTGACCAGTCCGTGACCCTACCGCCAACTTCGAGCACCAACGCGGCGCCTGCCGCCACGTCCCATGTGCTGAGGTTCAGCTCGAAGTAGCCGTCAAACGTGCCGGCCGCGGTCCATGCCAGGTCGAGCGCAGCCGCGCCCGCGCGCCTCAAGTCCTCGAAGCGCTGCAGTGCGCCTTCCATGACCGCCCGGTAGCGCGGCATCAGCTCCTTCTTGCGGAATGGAAACCCTGTCGCGACGATGGCCTTTGACGGATCGACCGCGCGCAACGTCGGAAGTCTTTCGCCATTCAAAGTCGCGCCATTCCCTCGCGATGCCGCGAACTCGAGTCCGAGAAAGGGCGCGATCACCACACCCACGATCGGTACGCCGCCATCCAGCAGTCCAACCGAAACCGCGACCACAGGGAATCCACGCGTGAAGTTCGTGGTCCCGTCGAGAGGGTCGACTGCCCACATGGTCGATGCGCGAGTGCCACCGCGCTCTTCGGCGAGTACCGCGATCCCCGGCGCCTCTCGCGCCAGCACCTCGAGGATCGCGGTCTCCGACCGGCGATCCGAATCGGTCACATAATCGCCGGCGCCTTTCGATTCAGTCGCGACATCTGGCCTGGGCAGGCCGGAGTCGGCAACTACTCGAGCGCCGGCGCGCGCGGCGCGCAGGGCCACTGACAAGAGATCGCTCAGGTCGCCTTCTTGTCCTCGAGGCCGAGTCCGAACATCGCCTCCAGGTCGTGCGCCGAGAACTGCTGGAAGGCGACCATCGTTTGCGTGCGCTGGATCCCTTCTAGCCTCGTCAGGTGGTGAGTCACCACCTTCGCGAGGTCGTCGTGCTCGCGCACTCTCACGATGGCGATGAAATCCCACTCGCCAGTGACCGTGTAAACCTCGGCGATGCCTTCTACGCTGGCAAGCTCCGAGCCCAGTCGGGTGAGCCCTTCGCGAGTGGATTTGACGAGGATGATTGCAGTCAGCAATTGAGGTCCCGGCGAGTCTAGCTCTTCGACGTGATAGGGACGATGGCGCCGATCGTGTCTCCGTAAGCCCATACGTCCATGTCGCCGTACGGGATCTGGTGGTGGCCGAGGATCGTGCAGATGTGGGTACGGTGGTCGTTGCCGTGGTGCAGCGCCTGGATCATCACGACTCCGAGGTGCAGCCGCACGGGTTGGTTGTCGTATTTGCTTTCGACGACGTCGTCCGGTGTGATGCGAGCGGCGGATTCGATCAGCTCATCTCCAGTCCGCGCAGCCTGCTCCTTGAGGACGGCGATCCCGGGGAACCCATCTTTCTCCTTTAGCTGGGGTTCGCTGCCCCCAAACCGGCGAAGGTAGCGCTGTTCCGCCGCGAGCAGGTGCAGCCACGTGCCGGCGACCGTCCCGTACGTGCCAGGGGCTGTCAGATCGAGCTGGTCGGGCGACAGGCCGGCGCAGACGTCGAGCAGGTGGAGGTTCGCCCACCGGTGATAACGGAACGCTTCGATCCATAGCGGGTCCAAAACGCACTAGATTCTATCTTGCTAAGCTGTCAAGGCATGGCCCTTGACACCCTTCAGGCGCGTGGTCGCGCCCTGGCCCTCTACGAGCGATACGGCGCGCTGCTCACCGATCACCAGCGTGAGGTCGTCGACCTTTACCTGCGCAGCGATTGGTCGCTGGCCGAGATCGCCAAGCACCAGGGCACATCTCGCGCCGCCGTGCACGACATCGTCCGCCGCTCGACTCTCGCACTGCAGGAGTACGAGCGCCGGCTCGGCCTTCTGTCGGAAGCGGCACGAAGGCGGCGCGCAGTCGAAGCGCTCGAGCGCGAGCTCGACGGTTTGAAGCGTCGCGTGGCGAAGCTCGAGGGGGTCGGCTAGATGTTCGAAGCCCTCGGCGAGCGACTGGCCGCCGCCATGAAGAAGATCTCTGGTCGCGGCGTCCTGCGGCCGGAGGATGTCGACGCTGGACTGCGCGAAGTCAGGCTTGCCCTTCTCGAAGCAGACGTCAACTTCAAGGTCGTCAAGGAGTTCGTAGAGCGTGTCCGCACCCGCCTGCAGGGTGTCGAGAGTGCGCCCGGCCTCACCGGCCCTCAGCAGGTGGTCAAGGCTGTTAAAGAAGAGCTGGTGCAGCTCCTCGGCGGCAACTCCGAAGGCCTGCATTACGCCTCCGCGCCTCCGACAGTTCTCATGCTCGTGGGGCTCCAGGGCTCGGGCAAGACCACGACTGCCGTGAAGCTGGCGCTGCTGGCGCGCCGCGAAGGCCACAGGCCGCTCGTCGCGGCTCTCGACCTGCGGCGTCCGGCGGCCGTAGAGCAGCTGAAGATGCTCGCCGCCCAGCAGCAGATCGCCTTTTACTCGGGGCAGGGTGAGGTCCAAGCAATCGCCGCGGCCGCGATCCGCGAAGCGCATCGTCTGGTCTGCGATGTGGTCATTCTCGATACCGCCGGCCGCATGCACGTGGACGGCGAGTTGATGCGGGAGCTGAAGGGCCTCAAAGCCGCGACGCCCGTGACGGAAACGTTGCTGGTCGCCGATTCGATGACCGGCCAGGAGGCGGTGAAGGTCGGCGAGGCATTCGCTGGCGAAATCGGTCTCGATGGCGTGATCCTGACCAAGCTGGACGGCGACGCCCGGGGAGGCGCCGCGCTCTCGCTGCGCGTGGCGACCGGCCAGCAGATCCGTTTCGGGGGCACGGGTGAGAAGCCGCAGGACCTCGAGGTCTTTCACGCCGAGCGGATGGCCTCTCGCATCCTCGGTATGGGCGACATGCTCACCCTCATCGAGCGAGCCGAACGCTCAATGAACAAAGACGAAGCTATTGAGGTCGAGCGCCGCATGCGCGCCGGGCAGCTCAGCTTTGACGACTTCCTCGCCCAGATCCGCCAGGTGCGCAGCATGGGCTCGATCGAGGACGTGCTCGAGATGATCCCTGGCGGGGGCGCCCTGAAGAACCAGGTCGCGGGGACCAATACGGAAGGTGAGGTTAAGAAGATGGAAGCCATCATTCTTTCCATGACCAAGCGCGAGCGCGCGCACCCCGAGGTCATCGATGGCGCGCGCAGAAAGCGGATCGCGCGAGGAAGCGGTGTCCAGCCGGCCGACGTCAACAAAGTCTTGAAAGCGCGTGAGGCGATGCAGAAGCTCGCCAAGCAATTCGGTGCGGTCAACCGCAAAGGCAAAGCAGTGGGCCTTCCACGGCTGTTCGGACAAGGAGGCGCAGGTTGGTAAAGATCAGACTGAGACGGATGGGGGCCAAAAAGCACCCCTTTTACCGTCTCGTGGTGGCGGACTCGCGCTCGCCGCGCGATGGCCGGTTCATCGAGCACCTGGGGTACTACGATCCGATGACGGATCCGGTCCAGGTGAAGATCGACGTGGACAAGGTGAAGCTTTGGCTCCAGCAGGGCGCTCAGCCGAGCGAAGCCGCGCGGAGTCTGTTGAAGCGGGAGGGGATTCTTGAGCGAACCGCAGAGAAGCCAGCGACCACCAAGGCGTGATTTTCGCGGCGGCGGCGGCGGGTTCAACCGCGGCGGCGGCGGCGGCGGGTTCCGGCGTGAGCGTCACGATGGTCCGGCGGGTCCAGCTGTCGACTACCGGGCGCTCGTGGAGTACGTGGCGCGAACCCTCGCTGAAAAGCCGGACGAGGTCACGGTGGAGTCTTTCGAGCGTGGAGGCAGCACTGTCGCGATCAAGGTCAAGCTGGCGGACGCCGACGTAGGGCGCTTCATCGGCAAAGCCGGTCGAAACATCGAGGCCATCCGCACGTTGGTGAGGGTCGCGTCCTTGCGTGACCGCAAGCGAGTCTTCGTCGACCTCGCCAATCCGACGCTCGCACATCACGAGCCGCGAAGTAAGGGCTCTGGCGGAGACGTGCCCGCATGATCCGAATCGGCCAGGTCACCGGCGCCTACGGAGTCGAGGGGGCTGTCAAGGTCTATCCCTTGACAGATTTCGAGGATCGATTCAACGCGGGTGCCACTTTGATGCTCGAAGGCGCGGAGCGCGAGATCGAGTGGTGCCGTCCTGGACATCCCGGTCTGGTCGTCAAGTTTCGTGGCATCGACAACCGCACGATCGCGGACCTGTTCCGCGGTCGCTATTTCGAGATCCCGGATGACGCCGTGCGCCCGCTACCCGAGGGCCGCTTTTACCACCACCAGGTGGTGGGCCTCGCCGTGCTGACCAGCTCCGGTCAGCAGCTCGGCCGGATCGCAGAGGTCCTGGAGCGGCCTGCCAATGACGTGTGGGTCAGCCGCGATGGAACTATCGAGCACCTCATCCCCGCGACCAAGGACGCGGTGGTCGAGGTGGATGTGGATGGCGGCCGCGTGGTGGTCGCCGACTGGCTCGTCAAAGTCGAGGACGCAAAAGACCAGTAGTTATGAGATTCGATGTCGTCACCATATTCCCGGCGATGTTCGCCCCTGTGTTTCAACAGGGAGTGGTCGGACGTGCGGTCGAGCGTGGATTGATCCAGCTGCACGCTCACGACCTGCGCGAACACACCCACGACCGACATCGCCAGGTCGACGACATGCCGTTCGGTGGTGGCCCGGGCATGGTCCTCAAGCCGGAGCCGGCGATCGAAGCCGTGGAATCGATCCGCCCGCTCAATCCCGGACCTGTTGTGCTCATGGAGCCGTGGGGCGAGCGTCTCGACGCCCGTCTTGCGGAGGAGCTTTCGAGAGAGCCGGGGCTGATCATCGTGTGCGGCAGGTACGAGGGTATCGACGATCGAGTCCGCGAGGCGTTGGGTGCGCGCGAGGTTTCGATCGGCGACTACGTGCTGAGCGGCGGTGAAATTCCCGCGATGGTCCTGATCGACGCGGTTTCCCGCCTGGTCCCGGGCGTGGTCGGCGACCCCGAGTCGCTCACGCAGGACAATTTTTCAACCGAGCCTTCAGGGTGGCCCCAGTACACGCGTCCGGCGGAGTACCGCGGCATGAGCGTCCCTGAGGTTCTTCTCTCCGGCGACCACGCACGGATTCGTCAGTGGCGCCGGCAGCAGGCAGCCCAAAGACATGTTTCACACACCAAGGAGTTGAAGACGACATGAACGTGATCCAGCAGCTCGAGAGAGAGCAGCAAAAGGAAAAGGTGCCGGCCCTTCGTGCCGGCGACACGGTGCGAGTGCACGCCAAGGTCGTCGAAGGGACGCGCGAGCGCATCCAGATGTTCGAAGGCACGGTGATTCGCGTCACCGGTGGCGGCCTGCGCCAGAACTTCACTGTCCGGCGCGTAACTCACGGCGTCGGTGTAGAGCGAACATTCATGATCCACTCGCCTCGCATCGACAAGATCGATGTGCTGCGCCACGGCGACGTGCGCCAGGCAAGGCTCTACTACCTGCGTGGCAAGGTGGGCAAGGAAGCGCGCATCCGCGAGCGCAGGCGCCTCATCCAGGAAGAAGAGCCTGACGAGCAGGCAGCAGCAGCGACGCCCGAAGCCGAAGAGACCGTCGAAACGAAGGCCTAGCCGGCTTCATTCACCTCCCCACCGTGTGGGGAGGTCGGGCGCGCCTCCCTGCTTTGCGGGGAGGTGGCGCGAAGCGCCGGAGGGGTTGCGCCCGGGTGGGGGTCGACCATCTGGATTAGTCGTGTAAAGAGCCTGGCGTCGACCGCCGGCTCTCGCTAACCTCGATCTGGTGATTGGAAAGGGGATATGAGGCCGAAGCTGTGGCGCTATGAGCGCATGGCATTCTCGATGGGCTACCAGGTCGTCGCCGGAGTCGACGAGGTGGGCATGGGCCCACTCGCCGGCCCAGTGGTCGGAGGAGCGGTGGTGCTTCCGATTGGTGTCCGCATCCCGGGCCTCGACGATTCGAAGCTACTCACGGCGGCCGAGCGTGAGCGCGTCGACGTCCTCATTCGGAGGCGGGCGCTGGCGGTCTCGGTGTGCGCCGTCGACCATGCGCAGGTGGACAGGCTGGGCCTCCTGCAGGCCAGGCACCTCGCCACCGCCGGCGCAGTGGCCGGGCTCAAGATCCCGGCGGAGTACCTGCTGGTCGACGCCTGGGACGTGCCCCAGGCGGCGTTGCCCCAAATGGCGGTCGTCAGGGGCGACCGCACGTGCGCATCAATCATGGCCGCCAGCATCGTCGCCAAGGTCGCGCGCGATGCGGCGATGATCGAGTTCGACCGCCTCTACCCGGGCTGGGGCTTTGCCGACCACAAGGGCTACGCAACCCCGGCGCATCGCCTTGCGATCCGCCGCCTCGGCCCAAGCCCGATCCACCGGACGTCATGGGCGCCGTTTCGCGAACCCGCTCTACTCGGCTAGAGCTGGGCCGCGCAGGGGAGAAAGCGGCGGCCGAGCTCCTGCGCAAACATGGCTATGAGGTCGTCGGTGCCGGGTTCCAGGCGAGGCGGGGCGAGCTCGACCTGGTGTGCCGCCGCGGCAAGGAGCTCGTCGTGGTCGAAGTGAAGACTCGCACCGACGACTCTTTCGGGACGCCCCTCGAAGCAGTCGGATCGCGCAAGCGGCGAGCGCTGGTGTCGGCGGCGGCGGAGTATCGCGCCCTCGCCGGATGGCGAGGCCCGATCCGCTATGCCGTGGTCGGCCTGACCGTCAAACCCGATGGAGGCTTCACCTCGGAGTTGATCGAAGACCCCTTCGACTGATCAGCTACTCCGCGATCGCACCCTCGTAACGGCGCAATCGCGAGTTGGCGATCACCATCATCGTGACGACGACAGCGCCCGCTCCTGCGGCAAGAAGCAACCCGCCACCAACCATCACAACGCCGACAGTCGGCGTTGACGGCACGACGATCAGGCGAGCGGTCCCCTGCGCAGCCGCGATGCCGTAGACGAAAGCTGCTAGCGCGGCGACGCTCAGGAGGCCGAACCCGATCGCGGCGGCAATACCCGCCAGCGTTCCGATGACACCCACAGAGCGCCGGTCGTCCGCAGACTCGAAATGCGGATCAATGCCGCCGGCGGCGACGCCGATGCTCACGAAACCTGTGCAGAGCCAGACCACCAACACGGCAAGTTCCACGAACTGGCCGATACGGCTGCCAGTGGCGGCGGCGATGACGACGCTGAAGAGAAGCGCGAAGACGACAACAGGAATCAGGGTCAGCATCACCTTGGCGCGAAGCACTTGCCACATCGTGAGCGGCGCCATTCGTAGCAGTTGGAAGCCGCGGCGCTCGCTCGGTATCGATGGCGTGCCCAGCGTGGACGACAGGAACATCGTGATCAACCCGACCAGGAACACCTCGGTCCAGAATCCCCTCCCATCTCGAGCCGGCCGCAGAAAAGCCACGGCGTATCCGACAGGGAAGAGGAGGGCAGGGAGCAAACGGCTCAGTCTTCGGATGTCGCGCCGGTAGCCAAGCCAGTCCTTGCGCGCGATAGCGCGAGCGGGAGACGCGGTGCCAGTCTTGGCAACGGAAGGCACCTTGTTCGCGGAGGAACGTTTCCACAAGGCCTGCGGACCGCCAAAAACACCGAGGCCCGCGAGCATCGTTCGTTCGTACATGACTGCGGCCACCCCAATCAGCACGCCGGCCTGCGCCAGCGTGAACACCAGCCAGGTAACGGCCGACGAGGGATCGCCGGCGATGACCCCGCTGAGTGCGTGACCAGGCCACGCGGACGGCAGCCACTCGGCGCGCTCGATGACCGCGGTCAGGTTGGCCAGGTCCGGGTGGCTGCTGGACGTGAACGACTGACTCAGGCTGAGGTTCCAGGCCAGGTAGAAGCCGGCGCCCGCAAGGCCGGCCACGGCCGCGGCCACGTCACGGGCGAGGCGTGCGGGAACCCACCGCAGCACGAACGACATGAGGATGGTTTGGAGAGAAGTCACGACGAGCACCTGGAGTGCGAGCAGCAGCACGGCAAGCGGATAGAAGATGAGTGGAGCGCTGGATCCGACCCCGACGCCGAGGGTTGCCATCAACAGGATGCCGCTGATGAATATGTTCGCGGTCATCGCCAGCAAGACCCTGGACAGGAAGATCTCGACTGGACGCACGGGCGCCACCACCAACTGAAGGAGGTCACGCCCCACGAACATCGTCGCGATCACGGTCGGAAAGCCGACCACGAGCATCATGATCGAGAGCGCTGTGAAGCCGCCCGCCAGGATGATGTCGCGAGCGCTGGGCAGGAACCGCCCCGCCGATGCTCCGACGGTGAATGCTCCGCCGCCAATGAACAGTGCGGCGAGGAAGAGGAACCCCGCGAGCAACGCAAGCCTCGCGCGGCGGCCGTTCAGCAATCGATGCCGCCACGCGAGGACCTCCGCCGAAAGGATGGTCCGGGTCGCGGACCCGCTCAAAGGTCGGGTGCCAGCAAGCGGTCGATGAGCTCCTTCGACTCCGGGCCCGCGGTGAGCTTCAGGAAGAGGTCTTCGAGACTCGCCTTCTCTGACCCGGTCTGGGCGCGCAGCTCCTCCATCGTTCCGGTCGCCACGATCTTGCCGTGGTCGATGATCGCGACTCGATGGCACAGGGCCTGCGCGACCTCGAGGATGTGAGTCGAGAGCAGCACTGCGGTGCCGCGCGCCGCGAGTTCCTCGAGAAGGTCTTTGACGAGACGCGCGGACCGGGGGTCGAGCCCGTTTGTCGGCTCGTCGAGGAGCAGGACCGATGGCTCCCGTATCAGCAGCGACGCCAGCCCGATCTTCTGGCGCATGCCGTGGCTGTACGCGCCGATCAGCTCGCCGTTTCGGTCAGCCAGCTCGAAGAGTCCCAACAGCCGCTCCATTCGTTGCTGACGCTCGGGTCCGCGCGGCATCCGATAGAGATCGGCGATGAAGTTCAGAAACTCGCGCCCTGTGAGGTGTGGGTGGACGAATGGTTCTTCGTCGAGGTAACCGAGCTTGGCCTTGGCCGGCAGCGGCTCGCGGAAGATGTCGATCCCGTCGATGAGCGCCGCGCCCGAGGTGGGCGAGACAAGGCCGCACAACATCCGGAGAGTGGTCGTCTTTCCGGCGCCGTTCGCACCGAGGAACCCCACGATCTCGCCCCGCGAGATCTGAAAGCTCACCCCGTCTACCGCCGTCAAGACGCCGTAGCGTTTCACGAGGCTTTTGGCTTCGACCGCGATCTGACCACCATTGTCCACCTCGCTTCCCCGCTCGCGGGGAAGGTGGCGCGAAGCGCCGGATGGGGAGATGGAGCTTGGTCCGGGCGCAGACGACATCACCGGCAGGTTACCAGCGCCTCTGACCAAGTTAGCCCCTCTGGGGAACCCGCCGAGCCTCGGAGGTGTATCGAGGTTATGCACCCCACCCGGATCTGGTTTGGCGGCGCGTTGGCAGTCCTCTCAATCCTGGGCGCAGGAGGTTGTACACCGTCTACGGCGGGCACGGCGCCTACCTCCATTCACTCGGTGGCTGGTGGATGCGCGGGCACCGTGGTGACCGATTCCGTGCCCCCGGCTTGGTCGCAGGACGGGTTTACTCACAAGAGCGCGCGGTGGGCTGTGCCCTGGGCGCTCGGCACGGACGGTGGCGTCGTTGCTTACGTCTTCGGCCGACAGCTTGTAGCCGGGACCAGCCCACGGGTTGACGGAAGCAACAACAAGGTTGGTTGGGCGATCAAGGACCATTCCAGCTCAATGGTCGTGGGCCGCCCAGTGGGCATGGCCCAACCGGTGGTCAGCTTTCCGGGCGGGTCGAGCGTCGTCGACGTTCCAACCGCTGGCTGCTGGACGTTCCGCGTGCTCTGGGGTGCACAGAACGAACACGTCAGCACCGTCAACCTGGAGGTGCTTCCGGCAGGGACGCTGCCGGCAAAATAGCCGGCGCCGCCTGCCCTTTCCAGTGCCTGTCCAGCTCCGACGCATATGTCCGGCCGATGCTCTCCGAGCTGCTGAGCAGCCAGTTGTCGATGCGCCGCACACCGCGCGGCTTCTCGGCTGAAACGAGCAATTCCTCCATCAAGCCCTGCAGCTCCTCCCGGGTGAGCAAGACATCGTGGACGTACGAGGCCACCAGATCTCCGGCCCACAGCGTCAGCCTCGGCGAGAAGTAGACGAACTTCGGCCGCCGGCCGACGGCGATCGCGATCCGCTCGACAAGCTCGCTGTAGGTCAGCGTGTCCGGTCCCGCGGCGTCGACGGTCAGGTTGTGGGTCTGTTCCGCGGCCCACGTTGCAATCTCGGCCACGTCCTCCACGGCGACAGGCTGCACGCGATAACCGCCCAGCCCCGGGATGACGAACACCGGCATCCGCCGCAGCAGCCACGCGATGTTGTTGATCAGGATGTCGCCGGTCCCGAACACGAGAGTCGGCCTGACGATCGCCCACTTCAATCCAGACCCCTGGACTATCTCTTCGGTCCGCGCCTTGCCGGCGTAGTAATCGAGGTGCGAATCGACGGAGGGATTGCTCACTGAGATCTGCACGATCTTCCGCACGCCCGCCTCGGCTGCGGCGCCCACCAATGTTCGGGTGTTGGCAATGGCATCGCCAAAACCTATTCGCCCGTGACGGAAGCGAACCCAGTAGGTGTTGTAGAGGGTGTCGGCGCCGCGCAGGCTTTCGACCAGCGCCGCGCGATCGCCGAACTGCAGCGGTGCAGCGTCGATCTTGATGTCTTCAGCACCAGGCCGCTGCGGATGGTTGGTCAGGGTGCGGACGTGCCGCCCTTGCGCGAGCAAGCGCTGGGCGATGTAGCGCCCCGTATAGCTGAACGCGCCCGTGACGACGTCGAAACCCGCTTCCACGCTAGAAGGGGAATCGCGTCAGGTCATACGCGAGCGACCCTGGCTTGATGTGCCCGGAGATGACGACGCGTGGTCGGTGCCGGACTGCTTCCGAAGGGTCCACCTCCGGCCGCAGCCCGTTGAAGATGGGAAAGCGCAGCGTTCCGTCGGGCGACCATTCCGAGTAGCGCACGCTCACGACCAGCTCCGGCTTCACCCACTGCACTGGGTTGACCATGACCGGGGGTGGATCGAGCGGCGACTCGTGGGTGCTCAGCTCGGCCAGCGCCTCCAGGATCACGCTGGTCGCTGCGTCGTCATAGCCCCCGCCGACAGTCCCGCACGGCAGCAGGCGCCCGTCCTCGTGATAACCGACCACCAGCGCGTCGAACGGCTTCTCGCCCAGCCACCCGATGACGACGAAATCGTCCGACTTGACCGCTTTGACCTTGAGCCAGAACGGGCTGCGCTGCCCCGGCACGTATGGGCTCAGCTTGTGTTTGGCGACCACGCCTTCGAGTCCGCGCTCGAGGCACGCCTCGAAGAGCTCGACGCCGTCTTCCTCGATGTGGTCGGGGACGAAGATGTGGCCTCCGGCCTCGACCGCTTTTTTCAGCCGCGCCCGCCGGCGGCTGACGGGCTGCCGGAGCAGCGTCTTGTCCTCCAGGTAGAGGGCGTCGAAAGCGAGATACGCGGTCGGAATCTTGTCCAGCAAACGCGCGCCGCCGGCAAGCCGCTCGCGCAGCCGCGGGTAGTCCGGGCGGCCGTCGTCGTCGGTGGCGACGAGCTCACCGTCAATGACGCTTCCTGGCGGAACCCGCTTGGCGGCTGCGACAACTTCAGGCAGGTCCGCCGTGATGTCGTGAAGGCCGCGATCCTGCAAGCGGACGTGTCCGTCCCGGTCTCGAAACAAGATGCACCGCAGTCCATCCCACTTCACCTCGAACACGTAGTCGGGCGAGCTGAACGGCGCCTCGGCCGAGGCAGCCTGCATCGGCCGCACCTCGTCGGGAAAGTTCTCGAGCTCGATCTGAAGCTGGTCTGACTCCTGCATCCAGCCTCAGATTAGGACCTAAGCCGTCAGGCACGGTTTGTAGGTGACCGCGACGAACTGTGCCCGAATGGCGAAATCGCGTGAGCTACGACGCCTTGCGCCGGGCCACCTTCTTCTCGGGCGCTCGCTTCTGCGTGGCGCGGTTCTTCTTCGCCGCCTCGACCGAAGCGCGCAGCGCTTCCATGAGGTCCATGACCTTCGCCGTCTGCTGCGGAACGGGCGCCTCGATGACTTCGCCCTCGATCTTCGCCTGGACGACCTTCATCACTGCTTCCTTGTATTCGTCCTTGTAACGGCTCGGATCGAACGAGTCGGCAAGGCTCTCGATCAGCGCCTTCGCCATCTCGAGCTCCTTCGGGTTGATCTTCACTTCACCCTCGAGACCCTTCAAGCCTTCGATCGACCGGATCTCGTCCGGCCAGTTCAGCGTGTTCATCAGGATGCCGTGGCCGTTCGGGTGCAGAGCTGCCAGGTGCTCGCGGTCGCGCAGCGCGATCTTGGCGATGGCCATGCGGCCCGTCGTCTCGAGCGCCTTGCGCAGCAGGTGATATGGCTTCTTGCCCAGCTCTTCGGGCTCCATGTAATACGGGCTTTTGAAGTACAGGCCTGGCTCGATGTCGTCCCGCGGCACGAACTCCTCGATGTTGATCGAATGCGCGGTGGCGAGCGGGAGGTTGTCCATGTCCTTGTCGTCGATGATCACGTAGCGGTCCTTGCCGACTTCGTAGCCCTTCAGGATCTCGCCGAACTGGACCTCGTGATCGCCCTCGGAGCACCAGCGCTTGTACGAGATCGGCGCCTTGTGGTCAGGGCAAAGCTGGCGGAACGAGACTTTCGAGGTCGACTCCGTTGCGTTGTAAAGGCGGATCGGAATCGAGACCATTCCGAACGAAACGACTCCTTTCCACATTGATCGGGGCATGGCGACGCAGTTTACCTCCCTTTACCTCGGTTGGCTACTTTCTGTTAGTGCTCAGGCGCCGACGTCCCGCCTCTTCATGACAAGTATCGACGCTCCGAACCCCACGACGATGATGGCCACCATGGTCAGCAGCCCTGTTCGGTCGACCCCGCTCGACAGGGGTGTGCCAAACAACTTGAACGCAGAGAGGTTCTCGAGCCATTCCGGCCATTTGAAGAGGGGGCCTACCTCGCTGATCATGTAGCTGGCGAAGGCGAAGGCCCCCAGAAGGCCGACCGCCCCACGTGGGTTCCACGCCGCCAGCACCGAGCCGGCTGCGGCGAAGACCAGGGCGAAGGGAACCAGCAGCAGCGTCGCAGCCGCCAGGCGATCGCTGCCGATGTTCATTCCTTGGCTTTGCGAGGCAATCCCCACGGCCAGGCCGCTGACCGCAGCGATAAACGCGGTTCCCAGTCCGAGAACTATCGCTCGCTCGACCACCACCGCCGCCCTTGATTGTGGATTGGCGAGGATCAGCTCGAGCCGACCGTCGGAGTCCTCAGCGGACCAGCGGGCGACCTGCGTGATCGCGAATGCCGCAAAGAGGAGCTGAGCAGTGCCGAACCAGATGAAGTCGAGAAATGTCACGTAGACCGGGCCGTGCAGGAAGCTGCTGAAGTACTGGGCAAGCGCGGGAATCGAAAGCATCGGCTGGATCATCGACTTGGTCATCGCGACGAAGATGGCGCCGAGTGTCGCCATTCCCGCGGCCCACACGGCGACGCCAACTCTGCGCTCATAAAGGCCACGCACTACTGGAATCCGCCACACACGCTGCCGTGAGGCCTCGTATGTAGTCGGGTGCGAGCGGACCGGAGGCCGGATCAGTGGCGCGCCCAGGTCTCGCGACGCGAATGCAAACGCCGCCGCTGCGCCGCCCAAGAGCGTGATCGCGAAGAGCACGAAGGTGGCTCTCAAGTCGACGCCGCCCGATGACAGCGGTTGATTCAGCTCGTAGTAGCGAAATGGCGAGATCCAGCGCAACAAGGAAAGCGACGAGAGGTTGTGACTCAGGCTGTTGATCAGAAAGAGAACGAGGAGCAGGACTCCGGCGGACGCGGTCGCAGTCCGGGCCGCGGCGACCTGCGAGACGAATAGAGTCAACGAGTAGCAGCTCAACGCGAGGGCCGCCAGTACCAGCGCTGCCTCCAGGACGGATTGGGAGTTGACTGACTCGCCACCATTGGCGGCGCCCACGATCAGGCCCAACCCTGCCGCGAGCGCGGCGATCACGCTCGACACCGCAAAGGCAACGATTCGGGACCCGATCAACCCGAGTCGCGTGACGCCGGTGGCGAGAAGGGCTTCGACCACGCCGCGCTCCTCGTCGCCCCGGGCCGCGCCGCTCGCGGACGCGAGGGCCCAGACGGCGAAGAGGATGGCAAGCCCGCCAAAGGATCGCCACTGGACGTACCCGCCAACGGTTTCCAGGTGGCTGGGTGGCGGAAGGATCACGGAGAGCTGCGATGCCAGCGCCGACATGGACTGTGCGAAAGCTGCGCGCGCGGCGGGACTGGGGCCTGCGATCGCGTAGAACCCGACCGCCTGGGTCAGGCTGGAGAAAAACGCCAGGGCTGAGAAACCGACTATGCCCCAGCGGCCGAGGCGCAGCGCGAGTACAGCTGCGATCAACCGGGTAGTGCTTTGTGTTTGTCGGCGGTGTCGCTGTAGTAGCTGAGGAAGATCTCTTCCAGGCTCGGTTCGGTGCTGACCAGGTCCGTCACCTTCGCATCGCGAATCGCCTGGAACAGCGAATCAAAGCTGCCTCTGATCGTGCAAGTGACACGCTGGCCCTCAACGTTCACGTCCTCGACGCCGGCGGCGGAGCGGATCGCGTCCACGGGGACACGTTCGTCTGGCGCGAACTGCAGCTCGACGTGGTGGGCGCGTATGTGGTGGAGGTCTTCGAGCTGTGCCACTCTCACAAGCCGCCCGGAGCGGAGGATCCCGACTCTGTCGCACACGTGCTCGACCTCGGAGAGGATGTGAGAAGAAAGGAAGACGGTGGCGCCGCCGTCGCGCGTCTCGCGAAGCAGCGTGTAGAACTCCTGCTGGTTCAGCGGGTCGAGCCCGCTCGTCGGCTCGTCGAGGATCAGCAGGTCCGGCCTGTGCATGAAGGCCAGCAGGATGCCGAGCTTCCGCTTGTTGCCGGTCGAGTACTCGCGGAAACGCCGCCCGAGGTCCAGGTCGAAGCGCTCCGCGATGCCGCGCACGGTGCTCGGGTCTGCGCCGCCCCGCATACCGCCGAGATACGCGACCACCTCTTTGCCACGCAGGCTCCCGAACTGCGGCATATCGCCCGGCAGGTAGCCGACCTTCTTCTTCACCTCCACCGAGTCGCGGCGGCAATCGAGCCCGAAGATGTGGGCCCCGCCGCTGGTCGGGCGGATCATGTCCATGAGCAATCGGATGGTCGTCGACTTGCCGGATCCGTTCGGCCCCAGGTAACCGAAGACCTCCTGAGGCGCCACCTCGAGGTCCAGCTCGAACAATCCGCGGCCGAGCCCGTAGTCCTTCGAGAGTTTCGAGGTCCGTATCGCCGAAGCCGCCATTTCCCGCAGCATATATGCGCCGTGCAGTTGGGGGACTTCGAGCTTTACCTATTGATCGCCGGTCGCTGGAAGGCCGATGGCGGCCTGATGTTCGGCGTAGTGCCCAAGGTTCTCTGGGAAAAGCAGAAGCCTGCGGACGCGAACAACATGATCGAATGCGCGTGCGTCGGTCTCATCGCGCGCATCAACGGCCGCGTCATCGTCTGCGAGACGGGCATCGGCACGAAGCTCAGCGAGAAGCGAGCGCAGCAGGTGGGGCTGCGCGAACCTGAAGGCCTTCTGCATTGCCTGCAGGGCCTCGGCATCCGTCCGGAGGAGGTCGATGCGGTGATCACGACGCACCTTCACTGGGACCATGCGGGCGGCCTCACGCGCCGGGACGAACGAGGTGGGGTGGAGCTGACGTTCAAGCGGGCGCGCCATTTCATCCAGCGCAGCGAGTGGGATTTTGCTCTCAATCCCGACGTGCGCAGCCGGTCCGGCTACATCCCGGACGATTTCACCCCGCTCGCCGACGGCAACAAGATGATCGAGTTCCTCGACGGCGACGCGGAAGTCATGCCGGGTGTTCACGTCCGCCACGTCGGCGGCCACACGCCGGGGAGCCAGGTGATCGTGCTGCGCTCAGGCGAGCTCGCATGCGCGGTCACGGGCGACCTCGTGGCGCAGACTCCGCATCTGAAGGTGGCGTGGAACATGTCGGCCGACCTCGAGCCGCTGCGTGTCTTCGAGCAGAAAGCGAAATTGCTCGAGGAAGCGGAGAAGCACCGCTGGCTTCTGGTCTTGAGCCATGAGCCAGACCAGCCGGCTGGTTACCTCGAAGAAGGCGGCCGCTGGCGCCCGGAGCCTCGCCTTTCATGAAGTTCACGACAAGCGATGGGCGAAAGCTCTCCTACAGAAAGATAGGGAAAGGCCCGGTACTCGTCTGCCACCCGGGCGGCCCTGGGTTCTCTTCCTCTTATTTCAGCGACCTGGCCGGACTGTACGAGAAGTTCACCCTGGTCATGCTCAACCCGCGAGGCACTGGTGCTTCTGCCCGGCCCGCGGACGCGCACGCCTATCAGATCGAGGACTACGTTTCCGATCTCGAGGAGCTGCGCCTGCACCTGGGCCTCGAAATGATGCTGCTGCTCGGGCACTCGCATGGCGGCGTGGTGGCGCAGGCATACGCGGCGACGCATCCGGGTCGGGTCCGCCGCCTCGTGCTGGCGTCGACCCTCGCTCGATTCGGACCGGAGCAGAACGCTGCAATGGAAGCCGGCGTGGAAAAGAGATCGGGGCAACCCTGGTATCAGGATGCCATGGCGGCGCTCGAGGAAGAACAAGCGGGAAAGTTTGCCAACGATCAGGAGCTCAGCGCCCTGTTCTTTCGTGAGATGCCGCTCTACTTCGCGCACTTCGGCCCGGTGGAGGCCGGCTACCTGGACACGCTACGTGCCGAAAGCATCAACGGCGACACGCTCAAGCTCTTCAACCAGGAAGTTTTCACGCCCTCCTTCAGCTTTGACCAGCGACCTCTGCTCTCGAAAATCGCAGCGCCGACCCTGGTGATCACTGGAGAGGACGATTTCATCTGCGGCCCTCTGTGCTCCGCGGAGATCACGGCGGCCTTACCGGGTGCACGTGAGGTCATCGTCGGCGACTCCGGCCACATGGTCTTCATCGAACAGGCGCAGACCTTTCACGACGAAGTGGCAGACTTCCTGATGGAGGCATGAGCGTGGAGCAATCGACTCGATCTGAGCTGCCGGTCGGCACTTCCGCGGCCCCTTCCGCCGACGGCGTGCGCATGCAGATCCTCGCGACTGAGCACTGGAGCATCTTGGCGAGTCGATCGCTCGGCTATACGGATTCCTTCAGCCGTGCGTCGATGTTCTTCTCCGTGCTGTCAGGCACGGTCATCGCGCTGGCTCTCATCGCCCAGGCGGGACGGTTTGACAGCACGTTCTTCGCCGCCGCGCTGCTCCTCTTGCCGGTCGTTTTCTTCGTGGGAATCGTCACGATGGCGCGAATCGGCAATCTAAATGCCGAGGACGCCCGATGGGTGATGGGCATGAACCGGATCCGGCATGCCTACCTGGAGATGCACCCAGAGCTCAGGCAGTACTTCATCACCTCCGATCACGATGACGTGCGGGGCGTCTTGACAACCTTTGGTATCAATGCGCCGGCGCCCGGCGTCCACTTCCTCGCCGACCTGGGTCATGGCATCCAGACCCTTCCCGGCACGATTGGGATCATTACCGCGGTCGTCGCCGGCGCCTGGGGGGCGCTCGTTGGTGTCGCGTTAGGCGCCGATCAAGCGGTGGCCATCGGAATCGGAGCGGCGTCTTTTCTTCTTTACGTTGTCGCCCAGGGGTTCTTTGCCCGGCGAGCGGTCAACAGCTATGCGCAATCGAACAAAGCGAAGTTCCCTTCCCCGGCTGAGGACGGTCGCGAGACTCCTTAACAACCTGGGCTGAAACCGGGGCAAGCTCCCGCTAGCCTCGCCCATGTGCTCGCCTCGGTAGACTCGTGCATGCTCGCCGGTCTCGACGTCCGTCCTGTCGAGGTGCAGGCGGACCGGGCCAACGGCACTCCCAAGTTTCTCCTCGTCGGTCTGGCCGCAACATCGGTCAAGGAAGCGCGCGAGCGAGTTCGCTCCGCGATCAAGAACAGCGGACTCGAGTTTCCTCCCCAACGGTTGACGGTCAACCTGGCTCCTGCCGAACTCCGTAAGCAAGGCAGCGCGCTGGACTTGCCGATCGCTGTCTCGATCGCGCTGGCCGGCGCGCGCAAGAAGGCTCCTCCGCTGACCGCCTTCATCGGCGAGCTGGCGCTGGATGGCGCCGTGCGTCACGTCGACGGTGTGCTTGTCGCCGCCCTCGGGCTGCGCAAGCGTGGCTTCGAGAGCATCTTCGTCCCTGCTGCGGATGCGGCCGAGGCGGTCCTTGTGGATGGCCTCACTGTCATCCCGTGCGCCAACCTCAAGGGTGTAGTCGATCACCTGCTCGGCACACAGCTCATCGCGCCGTTCGTGGATGAAGGCTCAGGCCCGACCCCGGAGATCGGCACCCTCGAGCACGACCTCGCCGAGGTGCACGGGCAGGAGGAGGCGCGTCGGGCGCTCGAGGTCGCCGCCGCCGGCGGGCACCACCTGCTGCTCAGCGGCCCTCCCGGCGCCGGCAAGACGATGCTCGCTCGCTGCCTGCCTGGCATCCTGCCTCCGCTCGAGCTCGCCGAGGCGCTGGAGCTCGCCCAGATCAGAAGCCTGTTGGGCGATATCGCGGCAAACCGCCCGCTGGACCGGACTCGCCCATTCCGTGCACCTCACCACGGCGTTTCGATGGCGGGGCTCGTCGGCGGAGGGTCCGGCTTCGCGATGCCCGGCGAGATCAGTCGGGCTCATCACGGCGTCCTATTTCTGGACGAGCTGGCGGAATTCCAGTCGCCGGCACTGCAGGCGCTGCGGCAGCCGCTGGAAACCGGTCGCGTCACGATCACGCGCTCCGGCGGCTCGGTGGTTTATCCCGCGCGCTTCACCCTCGTCGCGGCGACCAACCCATGTCCATGTGGCTGGGCCGGGGATGCAGCTCGAAGCTGTCGCTGCGCGCCTGCCGCGATCGACACTTATCAGCGGAAGCTCTCTGGTCCGCTCCTGGATCGGATCGATCTGAAGGTCGGCGTCCGCCGGGTGAAGCTCGAGACTCTGGCCTCCGAGCCGACGGGCGAGGGTTCAGCTGCGGTCCGGGAGCGGGTGGTCGCGGCGCGCCGCCGCCAGCTGGACCGCCAAGGCTGCCTCAACGCTCAGCTCAAACCCGCCAGGCTTCGGCAGCTGGCCGGGCTCGAGCCGGCTTCGCGGCGCACGCTCGAGCGCTGGGCGGACCAGCGAGGCCTGAGTGCTCGCGGGTTCCATCGGGCCTGGAGAGTCGCCCGCACATCGGCCGACCTCGACGGCGCCGAGCACATCGGCGAGCGCCACATCCTCGAGGCACTCGGCTACCGGCTTCAGGATGTCGCAGCCTAAACCCGCATTCCACAAGGGTCGGCTCAAGGGGTCAACGCAACACCTCGTGAGATCACGAACCAAGCGTGCCAATGAGCAGAGCAGAAAGAATGGACATTGCAATGAAGAGGGTGTTGGGTCTCGCCTGGGTTTAGTCCTGGGCGCAACGGCGGGAAAGGGCCCGCCTGGCCGGCCAAACCGGCCTGGAAGCGCTGGATTCGACACGTCTGGCACCAAACGCGCCTTTGAACTCGCCGATTCGACACGTCTGGCACCAACGGTGCCTTTGACTCCGGCTACCGTCAGCTCCCACCCTCGCGTGCCTTGTTAACCCGCATTTCACAGTCGTATGCGGGTACCCGATGCTGCCAGTGAGTGGTGCACTGCCTGAGCTCCGCACCCGCGGCCGCTGGCCGCCGCCGGAAGGCCCCCGCGTGGCCATCGTCGGTTCCCGGCTCCCGTCACCCTACGGGGAGGCAGTCGCCGAACAGCTCGGCGCCGACCTGTCGCGAGCCGGCGTGACGGTGATCAGCGGGCTCGCCCTTGGCATCGACGCCGCAGCCCACCGCGGAGCGCTCCTGGGGGGTGGCGTCACCGTAGCCGTGATGGGAACGGGCGTCGATGTCGTCTACCCGGCCGCCCACACACGGCTGGCGGAGGACATCCTCGCGGCAGGCGGCGCGCTCGTCAGCCAGTTCCCGGATGGAACCATGCCGCGGCGCCACAACTTTCCCGCCCGCAACTGGACGATGGCCGCCCTGTCGGACGTCGTGGTCGTCGTCGAGGCGGCTGAACGTTCTGGCGCGCTGATCACCGCGGAAGCTGCGCTGGACCTACATAAAGAGGTAATGGCGGTGCCAGGCAGCATCTTCTCGCCGCTCTCGGTGGGCACCCACGCGCTCATTCGAGACGGGGCCGGGCTCGTCCAGAACGCGCGCGACGTGCTCGCCGTCCTGGGTCTCATGAACGAGGTCCTCGACGACCCGCTTTCAACGCCCAAAGGCCTCGGCCGGGCCCTCTCGCCAGGCCGTGACGGCATCCTTTCGCACCTCTCGGACGTTCTCGCTTTGAGCGCTGCCGACATCGCCCGCAAACTTCAGCTCCCGGTCGCCGAAGTGCTCGGGAGGCTCACCGCGCTGGAGCTCGACGGCGCTGTGCGCCGTCACCACGACGGCTACGTTCGGGCATTGCACGGCGGCCGGAAACGGGCGTAGGATGCACCGCCCAGAGCCAGGTCGGCCCGGCGTCAAAGGGAAGAAAACCGGCCAAATGGGAATAAAGAGGTGCTGTGTCCGAAGGTCTGATCATCGTCGAGTCCCCCGCGAAGGCGAGGACTTTGAAGCGGTTCCTGGGGGATCGTTTCGACGTCCTTGCCTCGATGGGCCACGTCCGCGACCTGCCTGGAAAGGAGATCGCCGTTGACGTGGAACACGGGTTCAAGCCCCACTACGAGGTGGTGGAGAGCCGCCGTAAGACGATCAACGAGCTGCGTGCCGCTGTCAAGAAGGAGGGGGGCGACGTCATCCTGGCCTCCGACCCTGACCGTGAGGGCGAGGCCATCGCCTGGCACCTATCGGAAGTCCTGAAGCTTCGCTCGCCCAAGCGCATCGAGTTCCACGAGATCACCGCCGAGGCTGTTCGCCACGCGCTGGAGACCCCGCGGGAGCTCGACATGCGGCTGGTGAACGCGCAGCAGGCCCGCCGCGTCATCGACCGCCTCGTCGGCTACCGGCTGAGCCCGTTCCTGTGGGCCAAGGTGCAGAAGGGCATCGGCGCGGGCCGCGTGTCCTCCGTGGCGCTGCGGCTGGTGGTCGACCGCGAGGCGGAGATCCGCAAGTTCGTCCCGGTCGAGTCCTGGACGATCGACGCGGAGCTTTCCAAGAAGGGCGGCGACGCACATTTCCTGGCCAGGCTCAACCGTCCGACCGGCGCCGCCGCCACCGACGCTGACACCAAGTTCGAAGTTCGGACCGAGGCCGAGGCGCAGGAGCTCGTCCGCAAGCTCGAGGGCGCGAGCTATCGCGTCATCGGCGTCGAGAAGAAGCGCCGGACCAAGAGCTCGAACGCGCCGTACATCACGTCCACCCTGCAGCAGGACGCCTCCAGTCGTTTGCGATTTGCGCCCAGGCGCACGATGCGCGTCGCTCAGAACCTTTATGAAGGCATCGAGCTGGGCGCCGAGGGATCGACGGGTCTCATCACCTATATGAGAACCGACTCCGCGCGAATCTCCGCCGAGGCAGACACCAGGGTCAAGGCCTGGATCAAGGAAAAGCAGGGTGAGAAATACCTGGGCGCCGCGCGGGCGGTGAAGGCCAGCCCCGGTGCGCAGGACGCGCACGAGGCGATCCGGCCGACAGACGTCAACCGCACGCCCGAGTCGATTCAGCAGCACCTCAGCGCCGACGAGTTCAAGCTTTACGACCTGATCTGGCGGCGGTTTGTTTCGAGCCGCATGGCTCCCGCCGTGTACGACCAGACTCAGGTTGAGATCGAGGGCGGCGAGTACGTGTTTCGCGCGAACGGCTCGGTCCTCGCGTTCGACGGCTTCTACAAAATCTGGCCGCGCGAGGAGAACGGTGAGGCCGACTTGCCGGAGCTGGCCGGTGGCGAAGACCTCGACTATCACGGTATCAAGCCGGAGCAGCACTTCACCCAGCCGCCTCCGCGCTACTCCGAGGCGACCCTCATCCGTGAGCTCGAGCAGCGAGGCATCGGCCGCCCGTCGACATATGCCCCGATCGTCGAGACGATCAAGGACCACGGCTATGTCGAGCTGAAAGAGCGCAGGCTCCACCCGACTCGCATCGGCGAAGCGGTGAACACGATCATGGTCGACCACTTCAAGGCAATCTCGGACGACGCCTACACCGCGACGCTCGAGAAGCGGCTCGACGAGGTCGAGGGCGGCAATGAGGAGTGGGTCCCAGTGGTCAGCGACTTCTATGGCCCGCTTCAGCAGATGCTCACCGCCGCTGAAGAGGCGACGCCGGCCGACACCGAAGAGGTCTGCCCGCTGTGCAACGAAGGCCACCTGGTTCGCAAAGCGAGCCGGTTCGGCCCGTTCCTCGGCTGCTCTCGCTACCCGAAGTGCAAGTTTCGGCGTGCCCTGACGCCAGACGGAGAGATGCCTGAGCCCCAGCTGCTGGAAGAGAAGTGCCCCGACTGCGGCCGGCCGCTGCAGAGGCGCACCGGCAGGTATGGCGAGTTCATCGGCTGCTCGGGTTACCCGGATTGCAAGTACATCAAGCGGGACGCGGCGGCCGAGGCTAAGCCCACTGGGGAGAAGTGTCCGATGTGTGGGGAGGGGCAGCTCGTCGAACGGACAGGCAGGTATGGCCCGTTCGTCGCTTGCTCGCGCTACCCGGAATGCAAGTACCGCGCCAACATCGGCAAGGACGGCAAGCCACGCGAAGGGCCGAAGCTGCTTGACGAGGCATGTCCGGTCTGCGGCAAGCCGATGATGGAGCGGCGCGGCCGTTACGGGATGTTCAAGTCCTGCTCGGATTACCCGAAGTGTCCGGGCCCGAAGGGCGTCAAGAAGGTCGAAGCGGCCTCGTAACTTTGCGTCGTGGCGGTTACATTGGTGCGCGCAATGCGCACCGGCGCCGTCCTGCTGGCAACGGCTCTCCTCACCCTGTCGTGCGGTGGATCGACGCCAAGCGCGGTGCATTCCCCATCGCCGAAACCTTCAGCCTCAGCGGTGACCAGCTCCGAGCCCAGCCCTGCTCCGCTGACCGGCCCTTACGGCCTGATCCTATCCGCGGGCACATTGATGCTGATCAAGCCGGACGGCGGCGTGGCAGGGGCGCTGGACGTGGCACCTGCTTCTACTCAGTACTGCTCCCCGCAGCGCGACACGTTGGTCGCGCCGGCGCCGGTGAGCGCAAGCAACACGGAGGTGTACTTCCGCGATGGGGACGCCAAGATCCGCAAGGTCGTCCTCCCGAACAGAGCTGTAGACGTGACCACGGTGCCTTCAGGCCCGAACATCGTCAGCTTCTTCTCGGTGAGCCCTGACGATCAGCAGATCGCTGTTCTCGTCGTGGACGTTTCCTCCGGCACCGGGCTCACCATGCGCCTTTACGTCGAGGACCTGAACGGTGGAGGCCACCACGTGGAGATCTACTCTGCCCAGACTCCCAAGGACGATAGAGGTTTCACCATTTGGCCGATGGGTTGGCACGCCGGAACGCTCGTGCTCGCGAAGGTGAGCGCTTGCACATTCACGTCCGCTGCTCCACCGAGCGAGTGGCATGTCTCGAAAGCCACGGACGGGACGCAGCTCGCGAACATCAAAGCCAGCAACTGCACTTTGAGCTACTGGCCGTCCGCGGCCGGCGTCGCCTGCATGGACCCTCAGGGTGTCACGACTCGTTTTGACTGGGCGGGGAAGGGAGCTTCGGTCACAGCGCCAGGCGTGCAGGGCGGAGGCTTCATCCAGGCCGGTCTTTCGCCCAACGGAAGCAGCGTCTTTTTCGCGACCGGGGCGGGCGCAAGCGCGACCACTCGCATCATTACCGCGGGCGTGCCCGACACTGCCGCGGGACACTCCGCTTGTCTGTTCATCGACGAGCGCACTCTGCTGTCTCCGGACGCGGTCATCACCCTCGCGCCTGTCGCCATCAAGCCGCTCGCCCAGAGCGGCGTGTGCGCGGGCCGGTTCCCGGGCGGCCTCTGATTGCCGATCTCGTCTGCTGGGTATACTCCCTGAGCCAGTCCTAACCGACTGAGTTAGCACGCCCGGGGCAATGCCCCTGTCCTTCGCAACCGGCGCCGACGGCGCCGGAAGTTAAAGAGAAGGCTGGACCCAGGCGGAAGTAGAACAGGGAGGCAACCAAACGTGGCTCAAGTGACCTTGAAGCAATTGCTGGAGGCAGGTGTCCATTTCGGGCATCAGACCAGCCGCTGGAATCCGAAGATGAAGACATATATCTTCACCGCGCGCAACGGCATCCACATCATCGACCTGCAGAAGACCGTCCGGCTGCTGGACGAGGCGTGGGACTTCACGCGCAGCGTCGCAGCTAGCGGGCGCCCCGTCCTCTTCGTCGGCACTAAGAAGCAGGCCCAGGAGACGATCCAGACGGAAGCCGCCCGCTGCGGCATGTACTTCGTGAACCGGCGCTGGATGGGCGGGATGCTCACCAACTTCAGCACCGTCAAAAAGCGCATCGAGCGCCTCCAGGAGCTGCGCAAGATGCAGCAGGAAGGTCAGTTCGAGCAGATGTCCAAGAAGGAGGCGAAGCGCCTCACCGACGAGCTCGACCGGCTGATGTTCCACTTCGACGGCATCGCGGACATGAAGCGGCTGCCCGGCGCGATCTACGTGGTCGACCCGCGCAAGGAGCACATCGCGGTCACCGAGGCCAACCGGCTCAAGATTCCAGTAGTCGCGATCACCGACTCGAACTGCGATCCGGATCTCATCACC
>Ga0209011_1000136_pt1 | contig 37292 bp, 34 predicted proteins | sample BlaSpr_A8_OM1_M3_FD_187986 | JGI IMG/M metagenome (GOLD analysis project Ga0209011, IMG submission 187986) | Forest soil microbial communities from Thunder Bay, Ontario, Canada - Black Spruce, Ontario site 2_A8_OM1_M3 (SPAdes) (version 2) | ecosystem: Environmental > Terrestrial > Soil > Boreal... | reverse complement strand
CGATGCGTGACATCTGGCAGGAGCCGCTGCACAAGCTGTTCCAGCTGATCGCCGAGCTCGGTGGGATGGAGCTCACGACAGTTCTGATGGTCGCGCTCTTCATCTACCTCTGGCGCGGAGACTATGGCGCGGATGCTCTGGTCGTCGGTGCCTTCTTCGGCGCTGTCGCGCTCGAGGTGCTGTACAAGACCTTGCTCTTTCATCCGGGGCCGCCTCATTCCCTTTCCCATTCGGATGGTCCGAGCTTCACCAACCTCCTCGAGAGCTCGTCAATACGCAACAGTTTTCCGAGCGGCCACATGGTTCGGACCGTGGTCGCGTACGGGCTGCTCGCGTTCGTCATCAGGCGCCTGTCGCCTTCGCGCACCGTCCGTTTGCTCGCGATCCCTGTCGCAATCGTGATCGTCGTCATCGAAGCCTTCGACCGGATCTATCTCGACGTCCACTGGGAATCGGACGTGATCGGCGGCCTGCTTCTGGGCGCCATCGCACTGCTGGCGGCGACGGTCTGGTTGGACCGGCCGCGAAAGGCCGAGAATTAGGGGCGTGGGGGAAAAGGCAGTCTTGATCATGGTCACGACCGGCGGCCGAAATGACGCTGAGCGCCTGGGCGAGGCGCTCGTGGTCGAACATCTCGCCGCGTGCTGCTCGGTCATCCCGACCGTTCACTCCTTCTACTACTGGCAGGGTCAGCTGAAGCGCGAGCACGAAGCCCTGCTGCTGGTCAAGACCGTCGAGTCCAGGGCCGCCGCCTGCCAGGAGTACGTCCGAAGCCACCACGACTACGAGCTGCCCGAGATCCTGCAGATCGCCGTCGAAGGCGGATCTCCCGCTTACTTGAAGTGGCTCGAAGATCAAGTCGTCCACGAAGCGCGCTAAGGCGTTAACTGACCACTTAGACTCAGGCTGATGGCTACCCTCGCCGAGGATCCTGGAGAGGTCAGCAGCACCAAAAAGCGCCGCCGGCGTCGCAAGCGCCGCGAAACCGAGGCTGCCGCCGGCGCGCCTGTGCAGGCCACCAACGGCGAGCGTGCCGAGGCTGTATCGACGCTCGACGCGGAGGGAGAAACCGTCGCGGTCAGCGTGGTGCCAGAGCCGGAGCTCGAAGTGAGCCGCGGGGTGCTGGTTGCCCCGCCGGCTTATGAGAAAGACGATTTCAAAGACCTCCTCGGCCAGGCAGTCGGCCTGCGCCTGAATTCGGTCTCGCGCGAGTTCGGTGGCAACGACGAGATGCACGTGACGGCACTGAGGAACGTTTCGCTGGAGATCGGGCCTTGCGAGTTCGTGTCCGTGGTCGGTCCGTCCGGCTGCGGCAAGACCACTTTGCTGTCGCTGATGGGTGGGCTCGACCGGCCGACGTCCGGGCACGTCTACGGCGCCGGGCTCCCCCTTGGCGAGCTCAGTGAGCGCGACCTCGCCGATTACCGCCTTCAGCGGGTGAGCACGATCTTCCAGGCCTTCAACCTGATCCCGTCGATGACAGTCGAGGACAACGTCGCCTTGCCACTGACGCTGGCCGGGGTCGAGCCGGAGGAGCGGCGAAGGCGGGCGCGCCACCTCCTCGCACTGGTGGGGCTCGAGCATCGCGCCCGCACTCGTGCGCGCCTGCTCTCGGGTGGCGAACAGCAGAAGGTGGCGGTCGCCCGCGCGCTGGCCAACCGCCCGGGCCTGATCCTTGCCGACGAGCCCACCGGGAGCCTGGACTCCGCGGCCGGCGAGGGCGTGTTGAATCTTCTGGAAGACCTCAATCGACGAGGCGCCACCGTTGTGTTGGTGACCCACGACCCGGAGGTCGCGAGACACGCGCACAGGGTGGTGAGGATGATCGACGGCAGGGCGATCGAGGTCGAACCGGGCAACCCGACGGTGCGCAAACAGGAGCCGGTGGACCCCGCGGCGCGCCTGCACTGGCGCGACACCCTGAAAATGGGCCTGGGCAGTGCAGGTCGGCGACCTCTGCGCACGTCGCTGACGACGACCGGCGTCGCCATCGGCATCGCCGCGATGAGCTTGATCGTGGCGCTGGCGGGAGGCCTGCAGGGCGCGCTCAACTCTCCCGCGCTCACCACGAGCCAGGTGCACCAGGTCGCGGTCTATCCGCCCCCCGACGCTCGGACCGCCGCGTTCGACAGCGGAACGCTGGCCACGCTCGCCGCGCAGCCTCACGTCCGCGCGTCGTGGGGACAGGTGGCGATGAGCGGAACGTTCAGCAAGGCGACGGTGGTTCCGGCCGGCGCGCCCGCAGCAGACAAGCCCGCGCCGCCTCCGTCTGGTGCGCTGGTCTCGCTGCCGCCACTCCGGTCCTCGAGCGGAATGCCCACGCTCAGTGCGGGCCGGCTGCCGAGCTCGGATGCCGCCAAGGAGGTGCTGCTCAGCGACAGCGAGGCGACCACGCTGGGCTTCCTCTCCGCCCGCGGCGCGATTGGCTCGCAGCTCACGTACAGCGCGACGTATGGGGCGCTGCAAGTACTCGGCGTTGCGCGGAATCCGGTCACGCAGCCGATCGACCTGAAGCTCAACGTCGTCGGCATCGTGTCGAGCAACGCGATGCCCGCGGGTGCGCCGGGGGGCATGGCGCCTTACGCCACGGTGCGCGATTACTGGACCCAGCTCGCTGCGGCCAATAAGTGGAAGACGGGGCAGTATTCGACCATCACGTTGCTGGCCGATTCGGGCCTCGCGGTCGAGGGACTGCGCAAGCGGGTCGAGGACCTCGGGTTCCAGGCGCAGACCTTCGGCGATCAGTTCCGGAGCTTCGAGGACCTGCTGGGAAAGATGCGCGTTGCCCTGCTCGGGCTTGCACTGGTCGCGCTGCTGCTGGCCTGTCTCGGCATCGCCAACACGATGTACACGGCGGTGCTCGAACGGACGAAGGAGATCGGTGTGTTGAAGGCGCTGGGTGCACGCGCGCGCGACGTGCTGCTGATCTTCGTCGCCGAAGCCGCGGTCATCGGGCTCGCGGGAGGCCTGGTGGGGATTCTTGTCGCGGTGGGGCTGGGCCGGTTGGGCAACGTGGCGGTCGATCGGGTGACGCAGTCGGTGACGAATAGCGGTTTCGATGTTTTCCGAACGGACTTCGGTGTGGTGGGAATCGCGTTGTTGCTGGCGATCGTGCTGAGCACGGTGAGTGGGTTGCTGCCGGCGTTGCGGGCGGCCCGCCAGGACCCTGTCAGGGCGCTCCGCTACGAGTAGTTCCGGGGGCCCGTTTTCGGTGGGTTTGGCGTTTAACCGAGGTAATGCGACGCCTGTACCTTTGTTGTCTTGAGGGTTTCCACCTACCCGCTGGTTGAGGTCGATGAGGCCGCCACATTGGTCATGGACCGTGTACAGCTTCTTGGCATCGAGCGAGTCGCGCTCGCCCACTGCGCTGGACGAGTGTTGGCTGAAGACCTCACCGCGCCTGCGTCGCTGCCGGCATTCGCTGCAAGCGCTGTCGATGGATACGCGGTGCGCGCGGATGATGCGTCTAAGACGCTGCGCATCATCGGTGAGTCCGCCGCGGGCCGTCCCTTTGAAGGCAACGTCTTGGCCGGTTTCGCGGTTCGCATCCTGACCGGCGGCGTGCTGCCGCAGGGAGCCAACTGTGTGGTCATGGTGGAGGACGTAGAAGAAAAGGGAGAGATGGTCACTGTCCCTGCCGCACTGAAAGCGGGACAGAACTTTCATGCGCCCGGCGCAGATCTGCGCGCGGGCGAACGGGTTCTCATCGCAGGTATGCAGCTTGGCGCTGCGGAGCTGGGGCTGGCGGCAGCGCTCGGCTTTCCACGGTTGCCGGTGCGCCGGCGGCCCCGGGTAGCGCTGATGTCCACCGGCGACGAGCTCGTGGAGGTGGGGGAAAAGCCGGGGCGCGGGCAGATCGTCGACTCGAACCGATGGGCGCTGCTGGCCGCGCTGCGCGAGGCGGGTGCCGAGGTGCGGAGCCTGGGGATCGGTCCTGATGAGCCCGAGCCGTTGCTCAAGCTCGTCACCAACGCTCTTGCGGAGGCTGACGTGCTGGTCACCTCGGGGGGTGTTTCGGTCGGCACCCATGACCTCATCAAGCCGCTGCTCGAGTCTCTCGGCACCGTACACGTCGGGCGGGTGAAGCTGAAGCCGGGCAAACCATTCACGTTCGCGACCATCGGGGACAAAGTGGCGTTTGGCTTGCCGGGCTTTCCGGTTTCATCGCTCGTGACCTTCGAGGTGTTCGTGCGTCCTGCGCTGCGCAAGATGCAGGGCTTCACGCAGCTGCAGCGACCGGCGCTGCCGGTCCGGCTCGGCTACGACGCGCGCGCCACCGCGGATCGCACGGAGTACCAGCGCGTCACGCTGCGCCGCGATGGGCAGGAGCTGGTCGCAGAGACGACCGGCTCCCAGTCCTCATCACGACTGATGTCACTCGCGGGAGCCCACGCGCTGGTGCGCGTCCCGCCCGGTGACCAGGGGATCAAGTCCGGGTCGATTGTGGAGGCGCTGATCCTGGCTCTACCGTGAGCCCTTCCGGAGGTCGCCCTTGACGTCGCGCACAGCGCTCTTGGCGTCCCCGAGCTTCTGCCTCGCCTGCCCCTTCAGCTTCTCTTTGCGGTTGCCGGTGACCTTGCCTTTGATCTCTTCTGCTTTGCCGCGTATCTGGTCTTTCATATGTAGATAACGCCGGGGTAATACGATCTCGTGTTCGAACGTCCGTTCGCCTTAGAATTAGATGTCCCGTGACCTCCACCTTTCGTGTCGACGCACCCTTCAAGCCTGCCGGCGACCAGCCGGAGGCGATCGAGCAGCTGGTCGAAGGCGTGCGCTCAGGGCTGAGCCAGCAGGTGCTGCTTGGTGTCACCGGCAGCGGCAAGACCAACGTCATGGCCTGGGCTGTCGAGCAGCTGCAGCGACCCGTGCTCGTGCTCAGCCCCAACAAGACGCTGGCCGCCCAGCTGTGTGCGGAGTTCCGGCGGCTGCTGCCCGACAACGCCGTCGAATATTTCGTGAGCTACTACGACTACTACCAGCCCGAGGCCTACATCGCGCGCAGCGACACCTATATCGAGAAGGACTCGAGCCGGAACGATGAGATCGATCGGATGCGGCACTCGACGACGCAGACGCTCATGACGAGGCGCGACGTCCTGGTCGTCGCCAGCATCAGCTGCATCTACGGCATCGGTTCGGTCGAGGACTACATGGGCGAGTCCCTTCACATCGAGAAGGGCCAATCGATTCGCCGCGAAGTTTTCCTGCGCAAGCTCACCGAGATGCTCTACGAACGCAACGACTACGACCTTGCGCGCCTGCGCTTCAGGGTGCGTGGCGACGTCGTCGACCTGGTGCCCGCCAATGAAGAGAAGGTTTTGCGAATCGAGTTCTTCGGCGATGAGGTCGAGCGGATCCAGGAGCTAGATGCAACGACGGGGGAGATTCTCGGCCCGCGCGACGAGTTCACGGTCTTTCCTGCATCACACTACGTGACGCCCGCGGACAAGCTGCGCCTCGCGATGACCGACATCGAGGCGGAGCTGGATGAGCGCACCAAGTGGTTCGAGGAACACGGCCGGCTGCTCGAGGCACAGCGCCTGAGGCAGCGCACCAACTTCGATCTGGAGATGCTGCGCGAGACCGGGACGTGCGCCGGGATCGAGAACTATTCACGGCACCTGACTCGCCGGCAGCCCGGCGAGGCGCCGTACACGCTGATGGACTTCTTGCCGGACGACACGCTGATCTTCGTCGACGAGTCGCACGTCGCGGTGCCGCAGATCGGCGGCATGCTCGGGGGCGACCGCTCGCGTAAGGCGGCGCTGGTCGAGTACGGCTTCCGCCTGCCGAGCGCGTTCGACAACCGTCCGCTGAGCTTTGACGAATGGGAGGAGCGCGCGCGCAACGTCGTCTACGTCTCGGCGACGCCGGGCCCGTATGAGCTGCGCCGGTCGCAGCGCACGGTGGAGATGGTCGTGCGGCCGACCGGCCTGGTCGATCCGACGGTCGAGGTTCGCCCGACCGCAGGTCAGATCGACGACCTCCTCGCCGAGGTGAAGAGGCGCGCGGAGCTCGGTCACCGCTCGTTGGTGACCACGCTGACGAAGCGCTTCGCGGAGGACCTCGCGGACTATCTGCGCGAGTACGGGGTCAAGGTGAAATACCTGCATTCGGAGCTCGACGCCATGGAGCGCATCGACGTTCTGCGCGCCCTTCGCACGGGCGAGGTCGACGTCGTGGTCGGTATCAACCTACTGCGCGAGGGCCTGGACCTCCCGGAAGTGGCGTTCATCGGCATCCTCGACGCCGACAAGGAGGGTTACCTGCGCGCCTTCCGGTCGTTCATCCAGATCATTGGCCGCGCGGCGCGCAACGTCGAAGGGCATGTCGTCATGTATGCGGACAAGATCACCGACTCGATGCGGCAGGCCCTCGACGAGACGGAGCGCAGGCGCAACCGGCAGATCGCCTATAACGCGGAGCGCGGGATCACGCCTGAGACGGTGAAGAAGGCGATCTATGCGATGGAGATCAACGCGAACGACGTGAAGGCCGACGCCGTTGAGCTCATGGCCGGCGCTGGAGTGCCGCGCGAGGACCTGCTTGCGATCGTGCGGGACCTGGAGAAGGAGATGCGCCGTTTGTCGAAAGAGCTGCAGTTCGAGGACGCCGCGCGAGTGCGCGACCGGATCATCCTCCTGCGAAAGCGTCTCTCGGGCGAGGTGACCGGCAAAGAGGATGACGCCGACGTCGCGCTAGCCATCGCCGCCGCGCCGAAGCAGCGGACGATGACGCGCCCGTGGCGAACCGGCCGTAAAGGCCGGTGATCTTACGCAGCGGGGCCATGCGAACCTTCGGCGATGCTCCGGACAAGAGCGAGCACACGCCTGCGCGAACCTCGCAGTATCGGGAGGTTGGCGAGACTGAGCAGACGCACGATCAGGTCCGTGGTCTGGTCGATGACCTCGAGCGTGCGGAGCCTGCCGGGCGACTTGTCGAGGACCCAGAAGTAGAGGATCCCCATCTGGTAGAGCCACAGGAGAAGGGGGAGCTCGGCCGCCACGTCGGCGGGGAGCCTGGCGTCGGATCCGCTCACCACTTCGGCGTAAAGACCGATGACCTCGTCGCGAAGCGGTTTCGCGGTCGGACCGAAGGGATTGAGCGGGCTCGAGGGGTTGGCCACTGTGCTGAAGATCGACCCGGCCACAGCGTGGAAAGGCTCGCAGGTGACGACAAGGGCTCGAATCGTCCCGCGGAGGCGTGTCGCAAGGTCGCGCTCGCGACCGAGGAGGGGGGTGACGACCTCGAGCTGCAAGTCATGTGTGTGGCGGTAGAACTCGAGCACGAGGTGCTCTTTGGACGCGAAGTAGTGATAGGAGCTGCCGAGCGATACGCCGGCCCGCTCGGCGATCGCGCGCATGGTCGTTGCCTCATAACCGCGTTCCTGGAACAGGTCGAGGGCGGCCTTGAAGATGACCGCCCTCGAGTTCTCGCCGCGCTTGGTCCTTTGCGGCTGGATAGCAGTGCTCAAACCGATGACTCAGGCTCCTGCCACGCCCTGGGTGGGCATGTATGGAAGGGGTGGGACGGAGCGCTGCCGAAGCGGCTTGCGGATCATGTGGAAGATGAGCATGTTGAAGAAATGCATCGCGCCGAGGACCAGAAGCACAACCCCGATCCGGGTTATCGTCTCCTGGATCATGTCGCCAATGGTTGCGGGCGACCCGCCAGCGTTGATAAGGAGCGCCGCGGCGCCCAGGTTGACGAGGTAAAAACCCACGACGAGGAGACGGTTGACGGAGTCGGCCACGCCCGGCTCCTGAAATACCGAAACGAGGAAGGCCCGGCCGCTCCGGAAGAGCGTGTTCCCGACCCACACCGTCACCAGCACGCTGGCCACGAGGTAGATCAGATAGTCGGTCAGTCGAAGGTTGTCCATTTTGTCACCCCAGTTGAACTCGATTCTGCCATCAATATGAACATGTTCAAGTTGCATCCTAATATGCGGTCGGGTCAATGTCAAGTGAAATCGAACATGTTCAACTGGAGCGAGAATTGAAGAATTTCAGCCGCGCCGAGCGCCTGCTATCGGCGGAGCCGGACGGCTGGATGGCGCTGCTCGGGGTGCGCGTCGTCGAAGCCGAGCCCGGGCGAGTGGTGTTCGAGCTGCCGGTCGGACCGCAGCACCGCCACGGAGGCGGGGTGGTGCAGGGCGGGGTGATCACCCAGATCGCGGATGCCGCTATGGGAGTGTCGCTCGGCACGCTTCAAGAGGACGGGATGTGGAACACGACGATCGAGCTGAAGATCAACTTCCTGAGGCCCGTGGTCGAGGGGCGCCTGCGCGCGATCGGCCGCGTCGTCGAGATGAAGCAGACGCTCTTCTTCAGCGAAGCCGACGTGGTGGACGAGCAGGGGCGGTTGGTGGCACATGCCTCATCTACCTGCATGCCGGTCCCAGGGGGCGAAGGGCGTGAATGACCGTGAGTGACGTGAAGGCGCCATCCAGAGCCTGGGAGTGGCTCGGGCTCCGGACCGTGGAGACCGGCGAGGGGACAGCCACAGTCGAGATGACGACGACCGAAGACATGACCAATCACTCCGGTTTCGTGCACGGCGGGATGATCAGCACCCTCGCCGACTCCGCTATGGGCCGGTCGGTGCGTACGCTTAAGCCAGGCGTGGTTCGCTCCATGAGCTTCGACCTGAAGCTCAGCTTCATCACCGCTGCCAAGATCGGCGAGACGCTGCGCGCGAAGGCGCACGTGATCCACGCGGGGCGGCGCACGGTGGTGGCGGAATGCCGAGTCGAAGGGCCGGACGGAAGGCTGGTCGCCACCGCGAGCGGAACGTTTGCGGTTACACGAGAGAAGGTATAGGTAGGGGTTGCCAACTGACCACATAACGATCCGCGGGGCGCGAGAGCACAACCTGAAGAACGTCACGCTCTCGATCCCGCGTGACAAGCTCGTCGTGTTCACGGGACTCTCGGGTTCGGGCAAGTCGTCGCTGGCCTTCGACACGATCTACGCGGAGGGGCAGCGCCGATACGTCGAATCGTTGAGCGCTTATGCGCGCCAGTTCCTGGGCCAGATGGAAAAGCCCGACGTGGACACTATCGAAGGCCTGTCGCCGGCGATCTCGATCGACCAGAAGGGGACGTCGAAGAACCCCCGGTCGACAGTCGGCACGGTGACCGAGGTGTATGACTACCTGCGGCTTCTATATGCCCGGATCGGGCATCCGCACTGTCCGGTATGCGGGCGCGAGGTCCGCCGGCAGACGGTCGACCAGATGGCCGACCACGTCGAGAAGCTGCCGAAGGGCGCGCGGGTGATGGTCCTCGGCCCGGTGGTCAAGGGCCGCAAGGGCGAGTACCGCTCCCTGATCGAGGACGTGCGGAAGTCCGGGTTCGTGCGCGTGCGAGTCGACGGCAGCCTGTACGAGCTCGGCGAGCAGATCCCGCTCGACAAGAACAAGAAGCACGACATCCAGGTCGTGGTGGACCGCATCGTGGTGGGCCCTGACCAGCGCACCAGGCTCGTCGAGTCCATCGAGACGGCGGCTCGCCTTGGGGGCGGCTCGGTGATCATCGTTCCGGAAAAGGGCGAAGAGATCCAGATGTCGATGGACTTCGCATGCCCCTACGACGGGACCAGCGTGCCGGAGCCGGAGCCGCGCAACTTCTCCTTCAACAGCCCGCACGGCGCGTGCACGGTGTGCACCGGAATCGGGTTTCAGCTCGTCGTCGACGGCGACCTGATCGTGCCCGACCCTTCGCTCTCGCTGCGTGAGGGTGCGATCGCGGCGTGGAGTCGCTCTCAGTTTTTCTATCCCGAGCTGCTGGAGTCCGTGAGCAAGTTTTTCGGGATCGACATGGACAAGCCATGGTCGAAGCTGCCCAAGAATCAGCAAAACGTGCTGCTGAACGGCACGGGCGAGAAGAAGATCCGCTTCGGCTACAAGAACCAGTACGGGCACGCCCGCTGGTACGAGGCGCCGTTCGAGGGCGTGGTCGCCAACCTCCAGCGCCGCTACCAGGAGACGCAGTCCGACCACCTGAAGGCCGAGCTCGAGAGCCGATACATGTCCGACAAGCCGTGTCCGGCCTGCAAGGGCAGGCGCCTCAAGCCTGAATCGCTGGCGGTGACGGTGGCTGCGCAGAATGTCGCCGAGGTGTCGGCATTGTCGATCAGCGCGGCAATCGCGTTTTTCGACAGCCTGGACCTGACCGAGCGCGAGCAGCTCATCGCCCGCGGCGTGCTCAAGGAGATTCGCGAGCGGCTGCAGTTCATGATCGACGTCGGGCTCGAGTACCTGACCGTCGATCGCGCTGCGAACACGCTTTCCGGCGGAGAGTCCCAGCGCATCCGCCTCGCGACGCAGATCGGCTCAAAGCTGATGGGTGTCCTGTACATCCTCGACGAGCCCTCGATCGGGCTGCACCAGCGGGACAACCGGCGACTGATCAACACGCTGCTGCGGCTGCGGGACCTGGGCAACACGCTGATCGTCGTCGAGCACGACGAGGAGACCATTCGCGCGGCTGATTACATGGTCGACATCGGTCCGGCCGCGGGCGAGCACGGCGGCCAAATCATGGCTGCGGGAACTGTCGAGGAGGTCCTGCGCGACCCGAACTCGCTGACGGCGGCCTTCTTGCGGGGTGATCGGCAGATCCCGGTTCCGCCGAAGCGTCGTTCGGGAAACGGCAAGAAGCTGGTGATTCGAGGAGCACGAGCGAACAACCTGAAGGACCTCGACGTGACGTTTCCGCTTGGAACTTTCGTCGCGGTGTCCGGCGTGAGTGGTTCAGGCAAGTCGTCGCTGGTGACGGACATCCTCAGCCGGAAGGTGGCACAGCACTTCTATCGGGCCAAGGAACGGCCGGGGCCGCACGAGGCGGTCGAAGGGCTCGAACATCTCGACAAGGCAATCGACATCGACCAGTCGCCGATCGGCCGCACGCCGCGGTCCAATCCGGCCACGTACACCGGCATGTTCACGTACATGCGCGAGCTGTTCGCAAGCATGCCTGAGGCGAAGATGCGCGGGTACAAGCCGGGCCGGTTCAGCTTCAACGTTCGCGGCGGGCGATGCGAGGCCTGCCAGGGTGACGGGATCATCCAGATCGAGATGCACTTCCTGCCGGACGTCTACGTGCCTTGTGAGGTTTGCCATGGCACGCGCTACTCGCGCGAGGTCCAGGAGGTGAAATTCCGCGGGCATTCGATCTCCGATGTGCTCGAGCTCACGGTTGATGAAGCGCTGGAAGTCTTCGAGAACGTGCCGCGGATCAAGACCAAGCTGAAGACGCTGCATGACGTAGGCCTTGGCTATATCCGCCTCGGGCAGCCGGCGACGCAGCTCTCGGGCGGCGAGGCGCAACGGGTCAAGCTTTCAACCGAGCTGTCACGCCGCGACACGGGTAGGACGCTTTATCTCCTGGACGAGCCGACCACCGGCCTTCATTACGCGGACGTCGAGAGGCTGCTCGTGGTGCTGCATCGGTTGGTCGACCACGGCAACACGGTGGTCGTCATCGAGCACAACCTCGACGTGCTGAAGACCGCGGACTGGCTGATCGACCTCGGACCCGAGGGCGGTGAGAAGGGCGGCTATGTGATCGCCACGGGAACCCCCGAGCAGCTCGCCGGCAATCCCGCGTCGTCGACCGGGGAGTTTCTGCGTGCGCCCCTGGAGCGGGCCGGGCGGCGACCCGCAAAGTCGAACGGGGCGGCGGCCCCGAGCCGAGCGAAGCCTTCGCGGTCGCGGTCGGCACGCGTCAAAGTCGCCTGAAGACACTTCAGCCGTCGGGATATCGCGCGCTGCTGCGCGTCCCGGGTTTCGCGCGCCTGTACGCCGGCATGCTGCTTGGCCGCGTGGGCGGCTCGATGTGGTTGCTCATCCTCGTCCTGTTCGTGCTCCAGCGCTATCACTCGCCGCAGCTCGCGGGTGTCGCCGCTTTCCTGGCCATCCTGCCGGGCCTGTTGCTGGCGCCAGTAGCGGGCGCGTTGCTGGACCGCTACGGTCGAGCGCCGCTGGTTGTCGCCGACTACTTGATTGCGGCTCTAGCGGCAGGGTCGATAGCGGTTCTCTCGACACTGCATTCGCTTTCGCCGCTGGTGCTCCTTGGGATCGTCACCGTTGCGTCACTGACCAATCCGCTGAGTAACGCGGGCGCGAGGTCGCTGTTCCCGACGCTGGTGCCGCGACCGATGTGGGAAAGGGCGAATGCGCTCGACAGCAGCGGGCATGTGATCGCGATGCTGTTGGCCGCGCCCCTGGGAGGGGCGTTGGTTGGGCTGGTTGGCGGCGAGTGGGCGCTGGCGGCCGCGGGAATGGTGTTCCTGGTCGCGGCGCTGGTAATGGTGCGTCTGCCCGAACCTGTAAAGGCTGCTCCGTCCAGTGGATCCGTTCTGCTCAACGCGTGGCGCGGGCTGCAGTACGTGATGCGCAACCCGACCTTGCGTGGCCTTGCCGTGACGCTGAGCACTTTGAACCTTGGGAGTGGAGTGTTGACGATTGCTTTGCCTGTGCTGGTGCTCGAGCGTCTGCACAGCGGGCCGGCTACGGTCGGGCTGCTTTGGGGCGCGATGGGCGCCGGAGGGTTGATTGCCGCCCTGGTGGTGGGCCGTTTCTCAAACGTCGGTCGCGAGCGGTCGATGATCATGGGCGGCATCCTGCTCACATGTGTGGCGATGGCGGTGCTGCCATTTGCGGGCAGCGTTGCGGTCGTGGCGTTAGCGGCCGTCTTGATGGGCATTGCGACCGGGCCCCTCGACATTGCGCTGTTCACGGTGCGTCAGCGGCGCACTGACCCGGCGTGGTTCGGGCGTGCGTTCGCAGTCTCCATGTCGGTCAATGCAGCGGGAGCCCCGATTGGTTCGGGTTTGGCAGGGCCGTTGGTCGTGTGGTCGCTGGACGGAGCACTGTGGGCGGCCGTGATAGTGACGCTGGTGGCAGCCGGGTTGCTCTGGTTGCTGGTCCCGGCGCGAGACGATGGCGGGGCGGTTGCGGCGGTCTCGTAATTCAGAGGGTTTGGCGCCAAAACTACGTATGAATGGCGCGGATTCCGTGGCTTTGGCGCCAAGAGTACGCAACCCGGTGGTGACGCGAGGTGGCTTCTCTTAACAGGCTGGGTTGACCTTGGCCGCAATCCGAATCAAGCTCAGCAGCGGTTCGGTGCGTCGGCTTGGGGGAGGGAAGCCAAACGGTAGGGAGGGCCCCGCCAGGGGAATGCCGATTTGGTGTACGGGCGGCGGGAGTTTAGTGCCGGCTGAGGCCGAGTACGGCGACGCCCATGACGAAGATGAAGATCAGCAGCGCGATCACCACGAGGAATATCAGCAGCAGGTGGGCGATGCCGATAATCATTCCGGCGGTGGCCATGCCCATGCCCTGTTCGCCGGTCTCCTTGATCTGCCTGCGCGCCATGAAACCCGTGATGACGGCGATCATGGCCATCGTGAATCCCCCGATTCCCGGGATGATATGACCGAAAAACGATAGCGCTCCGGTGGCGAGGCTGACGATGGCCAGCGTGTTGGTTTTGGTTCCGGCCGGCGAGTAGATCGCGCCGCCTGGGCTGTGAGGGACTGTCGTGGAGGGCTCCACCTGCTGGCCCGTGATCTGAGTCGGGCTGCCGGAAGGCTTAGCGGGCGGCGAACCGGGCAGGTCGCTTGGCTTCGAACTCATGGGAAGCAGTCTACCGGGCCACATGAGACCCGCCCGGGACCGACCTAAAATCGATCTGCGTGGCGGTTTCCCTGGAAGATGCGGTCAAGCGGAGGCTGCGCGCGGTCCCCGACGGGCCTGGCGTTTACCTGTTTCGTGACAACAGGAGCCAGGTCATCTATGTCGGCAAGGCGCTGCGGCTGCGCGACCGCCTGCGTCAGTACTTCAACCCCGGCTATCCGCAGACCGAGCGCATTGCGGAGCTCGTACGCAGGGCGACCGACTTCGAGTTCATCACGACCGCCAACGAGGTTGAGGCGCTCGTCCTCGAATGCAACCTCATCAAGAACTACCGGCCGCGCTTCAACATCCGGCTCAAGGACGACAAGAACTACCTCTACCTGAAGCTGCCCGTCAACGAGGAGTTTCCTCGCGTCCACTATTCGCGCCGTGTGCAGAACGACGGCGCTCGGTACTTCGGCCCATACACGTCGGCGCAGTCGCTCCGCGGTACCGTCAAGTCGATCCGCCAGCTGCTCCCGTTCCGGACCTGCTCGGACGAGATCTTCAAGCAGGGCAAGGTTTGCCTCGACTTCCATATCAAGCGTTGCCCTGGGCCTTGCGAGCGCCGGATCAGCTCGGAGGACTATAAGGCGCGGATCAACGAAGTGGGACTCTTCATGGAGGGCCGCTCCGACCTGCTCCTTCACGAGCTTCAAGACCGGATGGAGGTGGCGGCGGACAGACTCGACTTCGAGAACGCGGCGCGCTACCGCGATCAGCTCCAATCGATCGAGCGCATCGCCGACCGCCAGAAAGTCCTGACGCACGGCCGCGACGATCACGATCTCATCGCCTACGCCAGGCACGGCTCGGAGGTGTTCGTCGAAGTTGCTTACGTGAGGCAGGGCAAGATGGTCGGCCACGACGGGCACCCTATCGACGGCGCCGCCGAGGTGGCGGAGGCCGAGCTGCTGCGCGGCTTCGTCCTTCAGTACTACACAAGCGCAACGCACGTGCCGCGATCCGTAATCCTTCCGGGGCCTGTGGAGGAGCCGGAACTCCTCGCCGGCTGGTTGAGCCAGAAGCGTGGCGGCCCGGTGACCATCGAGGTCCCTCAGCGAGGACGCAAGCGTGCTCTTGTCTCGCAGCTGGCCGAAACAGCCAAACAGGAGCTCGAGCAGCTGCGCATCCAGGCGGACTACGACCGGAGCCGGACCGAGCCGATGCTCGCGGCGCTGGCTGAAGCCCTCGACCTGGAGTCGCCGCCAAAGCGCATCGAGTGCTACGACATCTCCAACATCCAGGGCGACTCAGCGGTTGGAGCGATGGTCGTGTTCGAGGACGGCCGGCCACGGAACGACCACTATCGCCACTTCAAGATCAAATTCGTCCCCGGCCCGAACGACTTCGCGATGCTGCAGGAGGTCCTGCGCCGCAGGCTCGAACGCCTGGAGTCCGCGCAGCGACGCGAAGACGCCGACGCGGTGGGCGACCGGTCGTTCACCAGCCGGCCGGATCTCATCCTGATCGACGGCGGCCGCGGCCAGCTCAGCGCTGCGCTCGAGGTGCTGGAGTCTGCCGGTTACGCGGACATCCCGACCTTTGCCCTGGCCAAGGAAAGAGAGGAGATCTTCGCGCCCGGACGGGCTGAGCCGATCGTGCAGGAACGCAACTCGCCGGGGATGTTCCTGGTGCAGCGCATTCGCGACGAAGCGCACCGCTTCGCGATCACGCACCACCGAAAAGTGCGCTCGCGCAAGGCGCTGACATCGCCACTCGACTCGGTCGAGGGCATCGGGCCCGCGCGCAAGCGGATCCTCCTGCGACACTTCGGCTCGGTGCAGGCGATCCGTGAGGCGCCGGTAGAGGACATCGTTAAGCTCGGCGTGCCCGAGCGCCTCGCCAAGCGCCTGAAAGAATCTCTATGACGCTGGTCGATTCATGACGCTGGTCATTTTGGGCGGGTCCGTCGAGCCCGAGCTCGACGAGGCCGTTGGCGTTTTTCTCGACTCGGGTTTCCAGCTCGCGCGCTGGCTTTCGGCGTGGGATGAGGCCGACGCGGTCTTGCCGCTGCGAGGCGACGCGGTGTCGATGCTGAAGGATGCCGATGCGCAGAACATCAGGTACGTGCTGGTTCATGTCGGCGCCGGCGACGGGCGAGCCGGCGGCAGCCACGAGCGCGCGCATCACCGTGTCGACATCCCACAGCTTCGTGAGCTGGCGCAGCAGCTGCGCTCGCGCGAGCGCCTGCTGGTCAGCTGTGTCGCCTTCGGTTACAAGAACGGCATCCCGGACGGCGCGTCGTGGGTGATCGACGTGAGGCTCCTCGAAAACCCGTATTGGGTCGAGGAGCTCCGGCCTCTCGACGGCCGCGACCAACGCGTGCGCGACTACGTGGTGAAGCAGCCGGCCGCACAGGAGCTGTTGGGCAACCTAGAAATGACGCTGCGGGCCGCGATCCCGCACTACCGCGAGCGCGGGCGGTCGCACCTGGTAGTCGCGTTCGGTTGCACCGGAGGGAGGCACCGCTCGGTGGCGATGGCGGCCGAGATGGCCTTACGCCTAAAGAGCGTGGACGGCATCGACGTCGAATCTGTCGCTCGCGACGTCTAGACGTGACCCGGGCACTCGTCCTGGGCGGCGCGGGCTTCATCGGCGTCGCCGCTTGCAAGGAGCTGATGCGCCGCGGCGTGGAGACGATCGCCGCCGGCCGGAAAGATCGTCCGTACGGCACGTTCACCAGCTATGTCGCGTTCGACAGGACCGATGAGGAGCAGCTGAAACGTGCGCTAGAGCAGGTCGAGCCGGACGTCCTTCTCGACCTCGCCTGCTACCAACCCGGCGAGGTGCAGGCCGCCGCGCGTCATTTCAAAGGAGAGCGGTACGTCTTCGTTTCGACAGGCGTGTATCCGCACCTGAACGGACGGCCCGCTCGCGAGGAGGACTTCATCCCGCTCGAAGGCGATCCGCCTGACACGCTCGACTATCTCGAAGGCAAGCGGTGGTGCGAGACCGCCCTCGCACGCTCTCAAGATTTTCCGTGGACGGTGATCCGGCCGCCGGCGGTGTTCGGACCCGCGGATCACACGCTTCGCATCGCCGCCTACATCCAGCGAGTCGAAGATGGCGGTCCGCTGCTGGTGCCCGCCGAGTCATATGAGCGCCAGGCAGGACTGTCATGGGTGAAGGACATCGGCTTCGCGTGCGCGCTGGCTTGCGACCCGCGCAAGGACACCACACACAAGGCATATAACGCGGCGTTCGAAGGGGTGAGCGTGCGGGACCTGATCGAGGGCATCGCCCGCGCGATTGGAAAACCGATACGCCTACATCCCATGCCGTTCGCGGAGCTGCCCGAGGGGGCGAGCCCTTACGGTCCGGATCCGCGGCGGTCCGCGGGATACGTGCTGGACCGGGCCCGCCGCGAGCTCGGCTTCGAGCCCTCGGCGCTAGAGGACGCGCTGGCCGAGACACTTGCCTGGTATCGCGTCGCGCACCCGTCGCATCCCGGCTACGCGAACCGCGCGAAGGAGCTCGACATTGCCGGCGCCGAATGAGGTCGTGTCCGGCTGGCTGAAGCGCCAGGCCGGCTGGTGCGCGAATCTCGGCTCGCCTTTCTACGCCTCTCTGCTGGAATCCGCCTCAACGGATGACTCTGGAGCGATCGCCGGCGTCGTCGCGGGTTTCGAAACTGAGACGGAGTCGGCAGCGCTTCCACTGCGGCTGATGGGGGCCGTTCACCGGCTGGTCCTCGAAGGCCGCGTGCCCGCACTGGAGCCTCACTATCCATCGGTCGGCGGCGACGGCGATGCGACTGCGGCGTGGGTTCCGTTTCACGAAGCGGTCCGCGAGAACAGCGCGGAGCTACGCCGATTGATCGCGCACGGATGCCAGACCAACGAGGTGGGTCGCAGCGCCGCCCTTCTGGGCGGGTTCCTCGAGGTCGCCCATCGCACGGGATTGCCGCTGCGCATCCTGGAGATCGGAGCGAGCGCGGGTCTGAACCTCAGGTGGGATCGCTACCGATACGAGTCAGGCAGCTCGGGCGAGCCCGGCGAGGCAGGGTGGGGCGACGAGAACGCGGCGGTTCGGTTCGTCCATGTCTTCGACGTCGCGCCGCCACTCGAGCGCGCCGCGGAAGTCGTCGAGCGCGAGGGCTGCGACGTCGCGCCGATCGACCCAACCAGCGACGCCGGCGCGATGACCCTCCGCTCCTTTATCTGGGCGGACCAGCTGGGCCGGCTGTCCCGACTGGACGGCGCGATCACGATCGCGAAAGAGGTGCCGGTCACTGTGGAGCGACTGGACGCCGCGACTTTCCTGGAGCGCGAGCTCGCCAAGCCGCGCCCCGGGTTGGCGACCGTCGTGTTCCACTCAGTTTTCATGCAGTACGTCAGCGGCGACCAGCGCACAAGGATCGCGAACGCGATCGCGGAGGCATCCGCCTATCACTTGAGGTTGGAGCCCGACCAGGGCACCTTCGAAATCCGGCTGGGCGACGAGCTTCTGGGCACGAGCACCGCTCACGGGACTGGAGTGCGCTGGTTTTGATGCGCCGCCTGGCACCGTACGCGATTGCTATTGGCGGCGTGATCGGGATCACCGCGGTCATCTGGCTGGTCAACTTGCGGGCGCCTGTGTCGGGCATGTCGGCCATGTACCTCCTTTTGGTCTTGTGGCTGGGAGCGCGATGGGGTCGGTGGCCCGCCGTCGTCGGGAGCGTCGCCGCTTTCGTCCTCTACGACTTCTTCTTCGTCCCTCCGGTCGGCACCCTCTCGGTTAATGGTCCGGCTGAGGTCCTCGAGCTGGTGGTCCTCCTCGCCGTGGCGCTCGTCACGAGCCAGCTCGCGGGGTCTCTCCGGCGAGCACGCGCGAGCGCCGAGGCGCTGACTCGGGAATCCCGCGCGCTGTACGAGGTGGCGACCCAGGCTCTTCGCTCCCAGGAGGTCACGGTCGCGATGGCGATGCTGTGCGAGCGCGGCACCGAGCTCAGATCTGTCGGCCGGTTCGCCCTGGTGGCCGTTGATTCGGGACTGCCGAGCGCACTCGCCGGTGGCGACCTCAGCGCGGCTGAGCTGAAGCAGGCGGCGTGGTCTCACGAGAACGGCCGCCCGATCCGGATCTCGGTCCGTGCTGGTGCGGTCACTTTGGTGCGAACCAACCCGGGCGCGGCCGAGCCGGCCTACCTGCCTCTTGCCAGTGGGGTCGCGGTGCTACAGGTCGATGCGGAGCTCGCCGGGCCGGATGAGCTGCGCATGCTCGCGGCGCTGATCGGGCTGGCCGACCTCCTGTTCGACCGCAGGCGTGCGGCGCTCGAGTCGGAAAGGGCTCGCGGACTCGAGTCTTCGGACCGCCTGAAGACGGCGATCCTCTCCTCCTTGTCTCACGAGCTCAAGAGCCCTATCGCCTCGCTCCGTGCGGGTCTCACCGCGTTGGCCTCGCCCCAGGCAGGCCTTCAGGCGGATCAGCGGGAGCTGCTGGTCGACCTGGACCGGCAGGCGACGCGGCTCGACCGCATGGTCGGCGACCTCCTGGCCCTGTCGCGTCTCGAGGCTGGACTGGAACTCGACAAGGAAGCCCAGAACTTCGCCGACCTGGTCGCGGGAGCGACCCGACAGCTCCGCGGCGAGCTCGCCGGCAACCGGCTGGTGGTCGAGCTGCCTGACGACCTGCCGCCGGTGGAGGTCGATGAGGTGCAGGCAGGGCGCGTGCTCGCCAACCTGCTCGAGAACGCACATGAGTGGGCGCCGCTCAACGGTGTGATCGAGGTCGGTGCGGTGCCGCGAAGCGGAATGCTTGAAGCGTGGGTAGAGAACGAGGGGCCGCCGATCGCGACGGCTGACCTCGATCGTATCTTCGACACGTTCTGGACCCGCCGGGCTCGCGGCAGCGGTCTTGGCCTGGCGATCTGCAAGCGAGTCGTCGAGGCGCACGGCGGACGAATCAGCGCGGAGAATCGCCGCCGGGGCCCGCGCTTCACTTTCACGTTCCCGCTGGCCCCGGTTCCCGCTGTGCCCGGCTCATGAGCGGGCGCGTTCTGGTGGTCGACGACGAAGTCGAGATGCAGCGCGCCCTGCGGGCAGGCCTCGGCTACCACGACTTCGACGTGCGCGCGGTGGGGAGCGGGGAGGAGGCGGTGACTGAGGCTGCGGCCTGGCGGCCGGATGTGATCCTCCTCGACCTCGGCTTGCCCGGCATGGACGGGTTTGCAACGTTGAAGGCGTTGAGGCCGGCCACGCGCGCCGCCGTGATCATCGTCAGCGTCATGCCCGACGAGAAGGACAAGGTGCGTGCGCTGGATGCCGGGGCCGATGACTACCTGGTCAAACCTTTTGGCACGGAAGAGCTGGTGGCGCGGATTCGTGCGGTGCTGCGCAGGCAGGCCGACGTGACTGCCGGTGAGCCCGTGATCAGGTCGGGTGACCTTGCGATCGATATCGGCCGGCGCTCGGTCACGGTGAATGGGAAGAGCGTCCGGTTGACACCGACGGAGTACGAGCTGCTGCGATTCCTCGCGCTCCACGCCGGCAAGCCGGTGACGCACACAACCCTGCTGCGGCAGGTGTGGGGCGATTACGCGATCGGCGACACGTACAACACGCGATATGTGGTCGCGCAGATTCGCAAGAAGCTCGGTGACGATCCCGCGAATCCGCGGTACATAGTCAACGAACCGGGGGTGGGCTACCGGCTCGAGGGCTAGGAGTCATTGCTCGGCGTGGCTCCTGTTGAGCAGGTAGGCGGCGATCAGCGCGACGAGCACGATGCCAGGTGACCAGCCGAGGCCGGGACCGAATGGATCGTAATTCGAGAGATCCACGCCGACGGCGAGACCGCTGACCGCGGCAAACACGAGGACGATCAGGATGCCGCGCGCGGCTCCGTGGCGGGCGAAGAAGAGCTCGAACTCCAGCTGCCAGCCGGGACGTGTTCGGCGGCGATGCGCAGGCTCGGCCGCGGCGTGCGCGGCGACGCGCTCGCGCCGGCCCAGCCGGTAGCGGGCTTCACTCGGCCGAGGTTCAGGCGCCAGCCGTTCGATCTCCCGGTCCGGCGGAGGCGGCACCTCGAGCGGCTCCCAAAGAGGTTGCTTTCGATAGCGGCGATAGATCACGAACGTGATGCCGCCCAGCACGAGCCACCCAAGATAGATGTAAGTCGAGTTGGAGATGTTCTGCGACATCAGCTGCGTGAACACAGTGCCGATGGCGAGGGCGCCCAGCAGCGAAATGACAGGGATGCTGTCGCGCCCGAACCTGATGTTCCACGGCATGCGGTAAGGCCGGTAGAGGTTGGGCTCGATGAATCTCAGCCGCATGACTGAGAGGTGCGCCGAGCAGAACGCAAACGTCGCGGCGAGCGCGTACACCGCGCCCAAGAGGTCGATCTCCCCGCCGCCGACGATGATTCCCGGCAGGACCAGGACCGCGGCCACGATGCCGAAGATCACTATCGATATGTACGGCGTCCTGTACTTCGTGTGCAGTTTTGCGAACTGGCGGGGTAGCAAGTCCGCGCCCGCGAGCGAGTAGCTCAATCTCGAGATCCCGATCAGGCCGGCGTTGGTGGCGATGACCAGGATGGTGAAGGCGAGGATGCCCACCCAGATCCCTGACCAGAAGGCCAGCGGCTGGGAGAAGCCAGTGACGATGCCGGCCACCGGGTCGTTCTTCCACGTCGTGGCGAGGTCGGTCGTGAAGTGGCCGGCGCCGTCGGGGTGGACCGGGAACACGCTCATGCCGATGGTCGGAAGGAAGGCTGAGACAAACAGCACCGCTGCGATCACGGCAAACGTTGCCCGTGGCACGCTCCGGCCGGGGTCCTTTGCCTCCTCGGACATGTTGGAGATGGTCTCGATGCCGGTGTACGTGACCATCGCGATCGAAATGCTGGCAAGAAAGTTGCCCCACGTCGGCGCGATTCCCCAGTGGATGTTGCTGATGACTGTTTGGAAGTTCAGGAGAAGCACCACGCCGAGGATGACCAGCACGAACTGCGTGACCAGGTCGGCCATGGCGAGAACCAGGTTGAGCGCGCTCGACTCCTGGATGCCGACCACGTTGACGACGACAAGGAAGCCGATCAGCACTACGGTCGCGGCGACGTGCCAGCTGTCGTTGTCCTTCAAGACACGGAACAGCGGCATGTACTTGCCGAACACGCCGAGGTAGCTGATCGCGAAGTAGGCGGAGATGGAGACCGTCGCGGTGTAATTGAGCAGCTGGACCCAGCCGACCAGAAAGCCGATGGGTCCGTTGAACGCTCGGCGCGCGAAGCTCGAGCTGCCGCCGGCGTGCGGGAGGGCGGCGGTTCCCTCCGCGTAGTTCAGGGCGGTGCTGACGAAGATCAGGCCCGCCAGGATCATGGCCAGGGGAGTGAGACCCAGGGCGAACGCGGCAGTGACGCCGAGGGCGTAGTAGATGCTGGAGCCCACGTTGCCGTAGCAGGCGGCGAAGAGCGCCGGCGCTCCGAGGGTGCGCGGTAGCTTGGCGGCGCGCCGCACGACGACCCGCAGGTCGCCGGGGCGACGGCCTCGACGAGCGACGTGGTCGGCAGTCATCGCAGGCGAGGGTAAAGGATCGAGCGGCCATCCATGCGGGATCCATACGGTTCGGGGTTTGGTCCAAACGCCGATCCAACGGTGTATCGCCTAGCTTGGACATATGCGCCAGGTCGTCGCCCGTCGCCGGATCAAGGTCCGCGGAGGAAGTCTCGGGCCCTTCCTGTGCTGGGCCGTCATCTTCGCGGACATCGGCACGTCCGTCTACTACGTGCCGGGCATTCTGTACGGCCCTTTCAAATCGCGCGCCGCTCTCTTCGTGCTCATGACGCTCTTTGTCTTCGTCCTTCTCTGTGTGAAGTACGCCGAAGTGACATGGCGTTATCCAGAAGGCGGCGGCGTGGTCAACGTTTCCTCTCAGGCGCTGCATCCATTTGCAGGGCTGCTGGGAGGCCTGATGATCCTGGTCGACTACTTCCTGACCGCCGCGCTGAGCGCGTTGTCGGGCGCTCTTTACCTCTCGGTCGTGATGCCCTCGCTGATGCCGTGGGTTCTGCACGCCACGGTCGGCGCGCTGATCGCCCTGGGCATCCTGAACTTTCTGGGCATCAAAGAGAGCGCGCGGACAACAGCCATCGTGGCGTGCCTCGCCGGCGCCGGTCAGCTCGCCGTCGTGATCGCGACCGCAATCTATCTCGGTCCGGCGGGTGTGCTGCACAGCTTCACCGCGATCACGCACGGGCCGCCCCTGACCCCGGTACTGCTGCTAACCGGCTTCGGCGCGGCCTTCCTCGCCTTCTCCGGGCTGGAGAGTGTTGCGCAGCTCGCCCCGGCGATGCGGGAACCGCGTAAGCGAACCGCCTTTCGTGCCATGACCGCCGTCGTGCTGACGATGGCGATCACCAGCCCACTGCTCACGCTGTGGTCGACCACCCTTCTCGCCGACAACGCGGATCCCAACCAGTTCATCTCGCTGCTTGGAGCGCACTCCGCCGGTCGATTGCTCGGAGATTACGTTGCCATCTCCGGGTCGCTGCTCCTCGTCTTCGCGAGCAACACGGCGATCATCGGCGCGTACCACGTCTTCATCGCTCTGGCGCGAATGGGCTTCCTGCCCCGAGTGCTCGAGCGCCGAAACCGGTGGCGCGTCACGCCGCAGTGGTCGATCCTGGCCGCAGTCGTCATGCCCGTCATCATCACTGTCGCGGCGAACGCGCAGGTCAACCTGCTCGGTGACCTCTACGCATTCGGCTTGCTTGGCACATTCGTGCTGACGTGCATCAGCCTCGACCTGGTGCGCTGGCGTGAACGCCCCGCATGGACTGCGGGAGCTGCCGCGATCTTTGTCCTGGGCATTGTGACCACCGTCCTGGTCGTGCTTGCGTGGGTGATCAACCTCGTTGCCAAGCCGCTCGCCACCGAGTTCGGGGGCGGGCTGACAATCGTGGGACTGATCCTCGGCCTCATGACGTACCGGTACTACCGCAGCCGCCGGCCGAGCGTGTTCCCGGTTCCGTTCCGGCCTCAGCGGGCGAAGGAATCGATTGCCACCGCGCTTGGCAATCGACCCGCGGCGGGCGAGGTTCTGGTCATCCTTCCGCACGACCAGCAGGCAGCGGAGGCGGTGATTGCAGAGGCGGTCCGCGCTGCCGACGGCCGCGACGCCTTGTTCCTGTACCGGGGCGATCGCTATCCGAACCAGCATCACGAGCTGCTCGAAGTGGCCGACCCCTACCTCAGGGATTACTCGGCTCATGACGCGTTTGCCAGGGCGGAGATGCTCGCCCGCGGCAAGGTGCCGAACCGCCGTTACGTCTACATGCCGGGCAGCCTGCCCCGAGAGATGGTCGGAGAGGTCTGGCGGACGGTGGGTCCGCGGGAGACGCTGGTCACGGTTGAGGACCAGGGCATGCTGCCTCCGATGGCCGTGGATCGCATCCGGCGGCATGTGGCCGACGGCACAACAGTGCTGCACATGTACACGAGCAAGGTCCGGCCTGTGCCTGAGCCCGTGCCGGCTACGGCCTGAGGCCGAGCCTCTCCTTCAATCAAATTACGAGGTCTTTCAGCTCGCGCGGGTAGCTCGTCATGACGCGGCATCCGTCGTCAGTGATGACCACGGTGTCGGAGTGCCGGAATCCGCCGAGGTCCTTGATATAGACGCCTGGCTCGACAGTGAACACCATGCCGGATTCCAGCACCGCCTCGTCGCCCCGATCGAGGAAAGGTGCTTCATGCCCTTCGAGCCCGATCGAGTGACCGACGTGGTGGCGTAGGTTGTCCGCCACACCCAGCTCTTGAGCCAGGCCCGCGGTGGCCAGCTCGACCTCGGCGACCGGCACCCCAGGCGCCATGACCTCGATCGCGCGGGTCTGCAGCGCGAGCATTGCTTCGAAGCCGCGCTTCTGCTCGGCGGTGGGCGGGCCGACGATCATCGTCCGCTCCAGCTCGCTCAGGTACCCGTCGATGTCCGCGCCCGCGCCGCTCACCAGCACGTCACCTTTCTGGATGCCGTGCCCGCGCACGAAACCGTGCGGCATGGCGGTGGATCGCCCGGCGACGAACATCGCGGTGAGGCCGTTGCCCTCGAACCCGCGCGGCCGCCAGCCCGGCATCTCGTGGAGCATCTCCTCCATCGTTTCGGTGACACCTGGCGAGTAGCACTCCATCTCGGTCTTTCCGGTCGTGATCGCGGCCTGCATCCGGTGATGTGCGCGCACGGCCCAGTCGCAGCTGAGCTGGATGCACGCGATCTCGGTAGTCGATTTCACGCGGCGGAGCGACTCGATGATGAGCTCGGCGTCAAAAGGCGCCTGGCCCGTCAGCTCGCTCAGGGTCGGGCCGCGATAGCCCCACCGAGGAACGTAGCCGTCGTGGTCGGCGCCCGTGCGTTTTGGTTTCGCGCTGATCTCGGTGAGGATCGCCGCGAGGCGCTCCATCGGGTGCTCGCTTCCGGGGTACTCGAAGTACACGTCGATCCTCTCGAGAGAGGTCGACGCTTCCGCGTGTTCCTTCTCCACCGCCGGCACGAGCAACGCCGAAAAGCCCTTCGGCCCAAGCACCAGCGCGATAGGACGTTCGGTAGGGATGTGGTGGAAACCGGTGAGGTAGGCCACCCGGGCCGGGTAGAAGACGCATATCGCATCCAGGCCCGCGGCATCGATGCCCGCCGCGACCGCCTGCCGTCTGATCGCGTACTCGGCATGAGAGATTGAAGGGAAGGCAGGAGACGTGTCACCTCCCCCCATCCGGCGCGCTTCGCGCGCCACCTTCCCCGCAAGCGGGGAACGAGTGGGGAGCCGTTGCTTTTTAGTAGGCACTGAGTCGCCTCATCGCGTCCGCGATCTTCTGCGGATTGGGCATGAAGAAATCCTCCTGCGGCGAGTTGAACGGCATCGCCGGGATGTCGGGCGCCGCGACGCGCACGACGGGGCCGTCCAGCGAATCGAACGCGTGCTCCGAGATGATGGCGGCGATCTCGGCGCCGAATCCGCCGGTCAGGTTGTCCTCGTAAACCACCATCGCCTTGCCTGTCTTGCGGACCGACGCCAGGATCGTCTCCCGGTCGAGCGGCGTCAGCGAGCGCAGGTCGACGACCTCGACGCTCACTCCTTCGCGCTCCAGCATGGCCGCGGCCTCGAGGCTGTAATGCGTCATCAATCCCCACGCGAAGCAGCTGAGCTTCGTGCCTTCCCGCCGCACCACCGCGGGGCCGATCGGGATGAGGTGATCGCCGTTGGGGACCTCTTCGGTGATGAGGCGGTAGACCTTCTTGTGCTCGAGGAAGAGCACAGGGTCCGGGTCGCGGATGGCTGACTTGAGGAGCCCGTGAGCGTCGGACGGGGTGCTCGGGACGACGACTTTCAGTCCCGGAACGTGTGCGTAGAACCCTTCGATGGACTGCGAGTGGTAGAGGCCGCCGTGAACCCCGCCACCGTACGGAGTCCGGATCACGATGGGGACCGACCAGTCCCCGTTCGAGCGGTAGCGGGTGCGGGCCGCCTCGCTGACGATCTGGTTGAAGGCGGGGTGGATGAAGTCCGCGAACTGGATCTCTGCGATGGGGATCAGGCCGTTCAGCGCGGCGCCGATGGCGACGCCGACGATGGCCGACTCGGCCAGCGGAGTGTCGAGCACTCGCGCCTCGCCGAAGCGGGCGTAGAGGCCGTCGGTCGCCCCGAACACGCCGCCCTTCCGGCCGACGTCCTCGCCCATGACGAGCACCCGGTCGTCGCGTTCCATCTCTTCGCCGATGGCGGCGCGCACCGCCTCGATCATCCTCATCTCAGTCACTGGAAGACATTGTGCTGCGCCGAGGCTCCTTTGGTCGCCCCCATCCGGCGCTGCCCACGGGCAGCGCCGGCTTCCCCGCCAGCGGGGAAGCAACTTCTCCCTTGGGCGCCGGCTTCCCCGCCAAGCGGGGAAGCAACCTCTCCCTGGGTGGAGGTACACTCCGAGAAAGGGCGGGGGAACTTTCAGGTCCAGGAGGTACACCGCATTTCGTTCTCCGCGGACGTCAAGAACGAGATGGCCGGGCTTCTGCCGGCCCGACCGTGCTGCCAGCTAAGCGAGCTGCTAGGAATCTATTTCGGTTCCCGCGCAAGGCTGATCAAACGGCAGGGTGATGGCCAGTCGGCCTACTTCTCGCTGCTGCGAAATGCAGTTGCGCGAAAGGTGGTGCGGCTCGGCCGGGCGATCGCTCATATGGAAGCCAAATACCAGGCCGTGAAGACGCGCAAACGCATGTCGTTCTTCATCGAGCTCGCGCTGCCGCAAGGCGTCGCGCCAGCCTTCACGCAGTCCGCGATGCATGCAGTACCCGACGCGGCGTGCGACAGGAAGGCGATGCTGCGCGGACTGTTCCTCGGCTGCGGGTCCGTCAATGCCCCGAGCACGCGCTACCACATGGAGTTCGTCCTGCCGACTACCACCTGGGCGACCGCAGTCGCGTCAATGGCCGGCTCGGCCGACGCCAAGGTCGGCATCATGGAGCGCGGGGGACAGCATGTCGTCTACGTCAAGGAGGGCGACGCGATAGTCCGGCTCCTCTCGCTGATGGGCGCGAGTCGAGCGGTCATGGAGTTCGAGAACGTGAGGGTGGTGCGTGCGGTCAGTGGAGAGGTGAACCGCCGCCTCAACTTCGAGACCGCCAACATCGGCAAGACGATCGGCTCCGGGCTGCGGCAGGCTGCGGCTATCGAGCGGCTCGAGGCGAACGGCAAGCTCGACCTGTTGCCACCGGCACTTCGCGAGATGGCTCGCTGGCGGACCGCCAACCCGCAGCTCAACCTGGGCGAGCTGGCGGACGGCATGAAGCTCTCGAAGTCCGCGGTCAACCACCGGCTGCGCCGGCTTCAGCGGCTGGCCGATTCTCAGGACGAGCCCGTAGTCTCGAAGGGATCGCGCCGCTCCGCCTAACATTTGCGTCGTGATATTAAAAGTAGGCATCAACGGATTCGGACGGATCGGCCGGAACATCTACCGCGCGGCCCACGAGCTCAAGGCGGATTTCGAGATCGTCGCGGTCAACGACATCGGCGACGCCAAGACCTTCGCGCACCTGCTCAAGCACGACACCGCGCTAGGCACTTTCGGCCCCGCGGTTTCAGCGAGCGACGACAGCATCAAAGTGGACGGCAAGACTGTCAAGTTCATGAGCCACAAGGACCCGGCGGAGCTGCCCTGGAAGGACCTGGGCGTAGAAGTGGTGATCGAGTCGACCGGCCTCTTCACCGACGGCACGAAAGCCCGCGTTCATATCGACAAGGGCGGGGCCAAGAAAGTCATCATCTCAGCGCCTGCGACCAACCAGGACTACACCGTCGTGATGGGCGTCAACCACAAGGGTTACGACTCGAAGAAGCACAACATCGTCTCCAACGCGAGCTGCACGACCAACTGCTTCGTACCGCTGGCGAAAGTGTTGAACGAGTCGTTCGGCATCGAGCGCGGAATGATGACGACAATCCACGCGTACACGGCGGACCAGAAATTGCAGGACCTGCCGCACAAGGATCTGCGGCGCGCGCGGGCTGCCGCCGACAACATCATCCCCACATCCACCGGCGCCAACCGTGCCGTGGCCGAGGTTCTGCCCGAGCTCGCAGGCAAGTTCGCCGGCATGGCGTTTCGCGTCCCGATCCTCGACGTGTCGGTGGTCGACCTCACGGTGGAGCTCAAGAAGACCTCGACGGCCCAGGACATCAACGCCGCATTCGAGGAGGCCGCCAGTGGTGAGCTGAGAGGCATTCTTGCGGTCAGTCACGAGGAGCTCGTGTCGTCAGATTTCAAAAACAACCCCCATTCGTCGATCGTCGACGCACCGTTGACGCTCGAGCTGGGTGGCGGATGGGCCAAGGTGGTCAGCTGGTACGACAACGAGTGGGGCTTCAGCTGCCGCATGGTCGACCTGATCGCCTACATGGCAGAGCGACTCTGAGGGTCGCGACACTCTGAAAGCATCGATCACCTCCGTCGACGTCGCCGGGCAGCGTGTCCTCGTGCGCGAGGACTTCAATGTGCCGATGTCAAAGGGTCATATCACCGACGACGCGCGGATCCGTGCCGCGATGCCGACGCTCGTACACCTGTCTCAGCGTGGCGCGATGGTCATCGTGATGTCGCACCTCGGTCGCCCAACGGGCGTCGAGCCGGAGCTCTCGCTGCGACCGATCGCGATTCACCTCGCGCACCTTCTCGACCGCGAGGTGCATTTCGCAGAAGACTGTGTGGGCGAACCTGCTCGGACAGCGGTCGGCAAGCTGCAGAACGGCCAGGTGCTGCTGCTCGAGAATGTGCGGTTTCATCCCGAAGAAGAGGCGAACGACCCCGACTTCGCGCACAGGCTGGCGTCCCTTGGAGAGCTCTACGTGAACGATGCTTTCGCGTGCTCGCACCGCGCGCACGCATCGGTGGTCGGTGTCGCCGCTTACTTGCCGGCGTTCGCCGGCGAGCTGATGGAGGCGGAGCTGACTGCGCTGCACCAGGCGCTCGATAACCCGAAGCGGCCGATGCTGTCAGTGGTGGGCGGCGCCAAAGTCTCGACCAAGGTCGGAGTGCTTCGCAACCTGCTGAAGAAGGTCGACGCGCTGGTGATCGGTGGCGCGATGGCCAACACGTTCTTCAAGGCGCGCGGCTATCCGACGGGGAACAGCCTGGTCGAGGACACAGCGCTCGACACCGCCAGAGAGGTCGCTGAAGCGGGCGGGCGCAAGCTGCTGCTTCCGGTCGATCTCGTCTGCGCGCGCCGGATGGAGGCCGGCCAGCCGTTGCGCATCATGGAAGCGTCAGCGGTGGAGGCAGGTTGGATGGCACTCGACATCGGTCCCAAGTCGGTCGCGCTGTTCACGCAGCGATTGCGTGACGCAGGTGCTGTCGTGTGGAACGGGCCGATGGGGGTCTTCGAGATCCCAGATTTCAGCGACGGGACGAAGGCGATCGGAGAGGCGATCGCAAACTCCGGCGGCTACACGCTGGTCGGCGGCGGCGATACTGTCGCGGCCATCGATTCACTTGGACTGACTGGGCGCTTCTCGCATGTTTCGACAGGTGGCGGCGCCACGCTCGAATATCTGGAAGGCAGGGAGCTGCCAGGCATCGCGATCCTCAAGGAAGCCTGAAGTGTCCAGCCGAGAAGCGCCGATTCCTCTGGTGGCGGGCAACTGGAAAATGAATCCAAACACCGCTGACGAGGCGCTCGACCTCGTGCGCGGGGTCCTTTCGGTGGCCAGGGGGCATGCCAACCGCGTCGAGGTCGCGATCTTCCCGCCGTTTCCGTGGCTGATGCCGGTCTACGAGGTGCTGGCCGAGTCGGGCGTGAAGCTGGGCGCGCAGGATTGTTTCTGGGAGCCGTCAGGCGCCTACACAGGAGAGGTGTCGCCCGCGATGCTGAAGGGCTGGTGCGAGTGGGTCATCGTCGGCCACTCGGAGCGCCGCATTTACCTCGGCGAGACTGACGACATGGTGGCCAAAAAGACTGCAGCGGCCCTTGCCTGCGAGCTCAACGTAGTCATGTGCGTCGGCGAGCTGGGGGAGCACTACGACGCCGGCACCTCGGACCAGGTCGTCGAAGCGCAGGTGCGAGCGGGTCTGGCCAACTGCTCGGCTGACGACTCCGCCCGCCTCGTCGTCGCGTATGAGCCCGTGTGGGCGATCGGCTCGGGGAAGAGCGCGGACCCCGAGCATGCGTACAAGACGATGAGGCTGATTCGCAATGTGGTCGGGCTGGTGATCGGGGCCGGAGCCGCCAAGAAGGTCCGGATCGTCTACGGCGGCAGCGTCAACTCGAAAAACGTGGAGTCCTATGTCGAGCTGCCTCTATGTGACGGATGTCTGGTGGGCGGCGCGAGCCTGGACGCCGCAGAGTTCGCGCAGATCGTGAAAATCACAGCAGAGGTTTATGGGCAGCACCGCTGACAGAAGGCAGCCGGGGACTCTGGTTCTGCTCAGGCACGGGCAGAGCACCTGGAACCTCGAGAACCTCTTCACCGGCTGGCACGACGTCCCGCTCAGCGAGCACGGAGACTCCGAAGCGATCGAGTCCGGCCGCCTGATGAAGGAGGCGGGGCTGCTACCCGAAGTGGTGCACACCTCCTTGCTTTTGCGGGCGATTGAAACCGCCGATCTCGCTCTATTCGAGCTCGGTCTCAGCTGGATCCCCGTGCGGCGCAGCTGGCGTCTGAACGAGCGGCACTACGGCGCCCTGCAGGGACTGAACAAGGCTCAGACGGCCGCGCGCTACGGAGAGGAGCAGGTGAAGGTATGGCGCCGGAGCTACGACGTCAGGCCGCCCGCTCTCGAGCTGTCGGATGAGCGACATCCTTCGCACGACCGGCGCTACGCGGACCTCCCGCCCGAGGTGCTGCCGAGCGCCGAATGCCTGAAGGACGTGGTCGACCGGATGCTCCCGTACTGGTATGACGCCATCGTGCCCGACCTTCTCCGTTACACCTGCGTGCTGGTCGCGGCGCACGGCAACAGCCTCCGAGCGCTGGTCAAGCATCTCGATGGGCTTTCCGAGCAAGAGGTCGTCGATCTCGACATCCCAACGGGGGTGCCTCGCGTTTACGAGCTGGCAGCGGACTTCAAGCTGGCGTCGTGGCGGTATCTCGGCGACCCGGAGGAGATCAGGCAGCGTGCGGAGGCAGTTCGGGCGCAGGCTTCCGGGTCGGAAGACACAACCTCTTAGACTGGTTCTCTAGAGCAAAGAAACAGCTTCAGATAAACGGAGGGTTCCACATGCCACTTGTACTTCCACCGCTTCCTTACGGGTTCGACGCGCTCGAGCCGCACATCGACGCGAAAACGATGGAGATTCATCACGACAAGCATCACGCAACCTATGTGACCAACGCGAACGCAGCGCTCGAGAAGCACCCCGAGTGGGCGGGCAAGACTGTCGAAGACCTTCTCTGGAGCATCAACGAGGTGCCCGAGGATATCCGGACCGCCATCCGGAACAATGCCGGCGGCCATTCGAACCACTCGATCTTCTGGACCATCATGGGCCCAGGTGGCGGCGGCAACCCACCCGGTAGGGTCGGCGACGGCATCAAGAGCACGTTCGGCAGCTACGACGCGTTCAAGGAGCAGCTCCAGAAGGCAGGGCTTGGCCAGTTCGGAAGCGGCTGGGCGTGGCTGCTCGTCGACAAGGGCGGCAAGCTCTCGATCAAGTCATATCCGAACCAGGACAGCCCCTATATGGAAGGCTTGACGCCGATCCTCGGTGTCGACGTGTGGGAGCACGCCTACTACCTGAAGTACCAGAACAAGCGTGCTGACTACATCACAGCGTGGTTCAACACCCTCAACTGGGATGCCATCAACGCGCGATTCTCGTCCGTCTGGGCCTGACCCGGCCTGGGTAAAATCTCCGAGTCCCATGGCTAAGGTCCAGCAGGCGCTCATCATCACGGAGGCCGTTCTCTCGGTCCTCTTGATGGCGGGCATCCTGATCCAGACGCCGAAGGCCTCGGGCCTAGGCGGAACGATCGGCGGAGGGGGTGACGGCAGCGGCGGCGGGTATCGCACCCGCCGTGGCCTGGAGCGCCAGATCTACTGGACCTCGTGGGTGCTCACCGCCGCCTTCCTGATCTGCTCGCTGGCCCTCATCTGGATGAGAACCCATCTCAAGTAGGCGGCTGTTCACCGCCGCAGGTGCGGCGGTGGCTCTGGCCCTCGCGGGGTGCCAGCCGGTCGCGACGGTGCCGAAGCCGGCACGTGGCGGCACTGCCGTCGAGGCGTTGGTGGGAGCCGCCGGCGTGCTCAACCCCCTGTTCGAGTCGGTTGACAGCACGCGCGACGTAGACAGCCTCATCTATCAGGGCCTCACCGGTGTAGACGATCAGCAGAGCATCATCGGCGTGCTGGCGAGCGACTGGACGGTCTCGCAGGACCACCGTACGTACACGTTCAACATTCGCCAGGGGGTCAAGTGGGCCGACGGCCAGCCCTTCGGCCCCGAGGACGTGCTGTTCACGTACCACGTGCTGCAGGACCTCGAGTATCAGCAGCCGGGTGCCGAGTTCTGGCGGCAGGTTGGGATAGCCGCCGGCGGTCCCAACCAGGTCGTTTTCACGCTGCGCTCGCCGAGCGCCTCATTTCCTCTGGCGCTCCGCATCGGCATCATCGCCAAGCATCTTTTTGCCGGTATGGCCCCGCCGCAGATCGCCGCGAGCCCATTCAGCGGCGTGCGCGCGATCGGCACCGGTCCCTTCAAGGTCACTGCCATCAGCTCGCTTGCCATCAACATGGACCGCAATCCCTACGCGGTCGCGCAGCCGTACCTCGACCACCTGGTGCTGCGCACGTATCCGGCGGGCGATCCCCAATCGGCGATCAGGGCAGTGGGGCAGGGCGTCGCCGACCTGGTCGGCGGGCTCCAGCCACAGGAGGTGGACGCGCTCAAGGGACGGACTGACATTTCCGTCGTCGAGTCCAGGATGTTCACCAATTCGTTCGTAAGCCTCAACGCGGACGGGGACGGCAAGCAGTTTTTCGGAGACGTCAAGGTCCGGCTTGCGCTCGTGCAGGCAATCGACCGCCAGCGAATCGTGAATGAGGTGCTGGCGGGCAGGGCCGACCCTGACCCGACGCCGATCCCGGTCGGAGTCTGGGCTTACTCCGCCGCGGCGGCGGGACTGCATCCGTTCGACCAGCCCGCCGCGGCCCAAGCGCTGGACAAGGTGGGATGGGTGATCGAGACGGGCGCGAAGCTGCGGACCAAGAACAAGGTCACGTTCAAGGTCGAGCTGGTGGCGGCGGATTCGTTCCCCAACCGCCAGGTGGCGGACGCGCTGGCCCGACAACTGCTGGAGATCGGGGTCCAGGTCGACGTCAAGCCCGTCCCCGCTTCAAAGCTCGTCCAGGAATACCTGGTCGGACGCAAGTATCAGATGGCGCTCGCTTCGTTCGATGTCGGGCCGGATCCGGACCAGTACTCGCTGTGGCATTCGGGCGCCGACGCGAGCACGTTGAACTTCGCGTATTCGCGCGGGTGGGGCCTGATCGACAGCGACCTCGAGAGCGGGCGGGCCGCGGTCGATCCACAAGCGCGGCTGGCGGCCTACATCGACTTCCAGATGCTCATGGCCGACGCGGCGCCGGCGATCTTCCTCTATTCGGCGCGGTACGACTACGCGATGTCGCCGCGCGTGCACGGCGTGCGCATGAACAAGGTGGTCCAGCCCGCCGAGCGCTTCCAGTACGTCACGCAGTGGTACGTGAACACGAGCGGGTAGACGGCTGGTTTGGTGCCTTTGGCGCCAACGGCACCCTTGCTCGGCAATCATTCCGTGTCTTTGGCGCCAACGACACCTTTCGGTACATTTGCAGAATGGATCTAGGCCTGGGTGGACGCAAGGCGCTGGTTACTGCCGCGAGCAAGGGCCTGGGCCGTGCATGTGCGGAGGCATTGGTCCGCGAGTCGGCGGACGTGTTCATCTCGTCACGAAACGAGGTCGCGATCGCCAAGACCGCCAAGGAGATCAAGGCCGCCGGTTGGTTCGCCGCCGACCTGTCCCGGCCGGACGATCCAGAAGCTCTCGTCAAGAAGGCTCTGACCCAGCTCGGCGAGCTCGACGTGCTGGTGGTGAACGCCGGCGGTCCGCCACCCGGCAACTTTCAGAACACTCCGATCGAGATGTGGGAGGTCGCGTTCAACCTCACGCTGATGAGCGCCGTGCGCCTGATCAAGACCGCCCTGCCGCACCTGAAGCGATCGGGTCAGGGGCGGATCGTGATCATCACCTCGATCTCCGTCCGCCAACCCATCGGCACGCTTGTCCTTTCCAACTCCATTCGCGGCGGTGTGACGGGGCTGGCCAAGACGCTGTCGCGCGAGCTGGCGCCGGACGGGATCACGGTCAACTGCCTGGCGCCGGACGCTATCCTCACCGACCGGATCCGGCAGCTCGCGGCGGGTGCGGGCGGCGACCTCGAGGAAGAGCTCAAGCGAAGGGCGGCCGCTACACCCATGGGACGCTTTGGCGATCCATCGGAGTTCGCCGCCGCGTGCGCGTTCCTGTGCTCCCGGCAGGCGGGCTACATGACCGGGCAGACGATCGGTGTCGACGGCGGAGCTCTCGTCGGCGTTCATTAAGATTCGAGAGTGAGCGCAATACGTTTCGCTGAACGAATGTCGCGCCTCGGCACCGAAGGGGCGTTCGAGGTGCTGGCCAAGGCGAGGCGGCTCGAGGCCCAGGGCAAGAGGATCGTCCATCTCGAGATCGGCGAACCTGACTTCGCCACCCCTGACAACATCATCGAGGCCGGCATCTCGGCGATGCAGAACGGCTACACGCACTACACGCCGGCGAGCGGGATCCTCGAGGCGCGTGAGGCTGTCGCGGGCTTCGTCGCCCGGACCCTCAAAACCGACGTCGACCCGGGCGAGGTGGTCCTGGTCCCTGGCTCGAAGAATGTCTTGCTGTTCACGCTCCTTGCGTGCATCGAGCCGGGCGACGAGGTCATCCTGCCCGACCCTGGCTACCCGGCGTACGCATCGCAGGTCAACTTCATCGGCGGCGTCCCGAAGACCGTCACCCTTCGCGAGGAGAGCGGATTCCGGATGGACCTGGACGAGCTCGCTTCGCTGATCACGCCGAAGACCAGGATGCTCATCGTCAACACTCCGCAGAACCCGACGGGCGGCGTGCTGACGGCAGAGGATGTGGAGTTCGTGTGCGAGCTCGCGCACAAACACGACTTGCTTGTGGTTTCGGACGAGATCTACAGCCAGCTCGTCTACGGCTTCCAGCACGTGTCGCCGCTGGCGCATCCAGGCATGCGCGAGCGCACCGTCTTGATGGACGGCCTGTCGAAGTCATACGCGATGACCGGGTGGCGGCTGGGCTACGCGGTCGCGCCGAAGGCGCTGGCAGCCAAGCTGGACACGCTGATGATCAATTCGTCGTCATGCGCCGCGGGTTTCACGCAAATGGCCGCGATCGAGGCGCTGAGCGCGCCTGAGTCAGAGCATGCGGTGGCGCGGATGGTCAAGGTCTTCGAGCACCGGCGAAACCTCATCGTGGACGGGCTCAACGCGATTCCGGGCATGCGATGCGCCCGGCCCCAGGGCGCGTTCTATGCGTTTCCGAACATCGAGGGGACGGGGTTCGACGAGCACGAGCTGGCCGATCGACTGCTGACTGAGGCGGGAGTTGCGGTGCTGCCGGGGACTGCTTTTGGAAAAGCGGGAAAGGGGTTCATCCGGCTCGCGTATACGCAGTCGGAGGACGAGCTGAAGCTTGGGCTGAATCGGATCAGGGAGTTCATCGCCGCGAATCCGCGTTAAGCCGAGACCGTCCGTTTGGCTCCCGGTGGATCGCTAGAGGATCTCCTCCAGGCGGATCTCCAATCTTTCCACTCGCATGTCGCGAGTCTCTTCACCAAGCGAGATTGTCGCCAAAAAAGGAAGAAGAGCCGGGCGCGGCCCGGCTCTCCTAGGAAGTCAACGTCGAAAATTTAGTCTTTCGTCTCGTGCTCGGCGGTGACGGTCGTGTGCTGGCCAGTCACCTTGACCGTGACGGTCTTCTTGGTGGCTGCGGCCGGCGCGGCCTCGTCGTCCGTCTCGAATTCGCCTTCTTGTTCGACTTCTGTCTCTGTTGTGGTCTCTGCGGAGACCTCCGCCTTCTGGGCGGCTAGCCTGGCGGCCAGCTCGGCTGCCGTCTCAGCCGAGCTGTCGAACGTGTAGGTCACGCTGGCCGCGTTGGCCGCGGTGATGATGATCGTGATCACCGATTTGCCGGCTGGTGCCGGCGTAGTCGGTGTCGTCTGAGCGAAAGCTGGCGCGATGGCCAAAATGGCGCCCGTGGCGGCTGCGGCCGACGCGGACCCGATCCTGGACAGATTGATTCTCGGCAAGTTTGTTCCTCCTTGGAAATACGACTGAATAGCCTAGAAACGCCTGGCCGGGGGAAAGTCGGAAGTTCTAGTTGGACGGGGGGATAGGCGACGACCGCTGGCCCGAGTGATTCCCCGAGCTGCTGGGCGGTTCTGGAGGGTCAGTTGGCTCAGGTCTCTCCGTCGGCTCCGGGCTGTCCTTGGGCTCTGCGGTGTTCGCCTGATGGTCAGGTCCCTGATTGGGCTGTGCTTGGGCTGCCGGAGCGTTGCGTGGAGTCGTCGGGTTTGGTTCTGCGCTCGGGGCCGCCTCTGGGGTGTGGTTGACGGTCTGGATGGTGGATCCGGCGCGCTCCACCCAGACGAGCGGGTTGGTGCTGCCGGTGAACGCCGTGGCGGAGATCGCCAGGAGGACGGTCGCTCCGGCAGCAACCAGGGCAGGCACCAGCGGCCACGCCCTGGCGCCGCCCATGACCGATGACGCGTAGCGGGGGTTCGAAGGCGGCGGTGTGACCCGGTCGAGGGCGGCTTTCAGCCGCCAATCGAAACCGCGGTCCAGTGGGTCGTGCTCAGTGTTCGGCATATGAACTCGTTTCCTGCTCTGAAGACAACGCCGAACTCACCTCAAGTGAGAAGGCATCTGAACCGGATTTTTCGAGCAGCGGCCGAAGCCGCTCGGCTGCCTGGCTCAGGCGGGTCCCGATTGTCCGCTCCGAAACGCCCAGCGCGACCGCGATCTCCCGGTTGTTGTAGCCGTGGTAGTGGCGCAGCACGATGGCCGCAGCCAGCTTCGGCGGGATCGAGCGAAGGGCTGTCAGCAGGTCGGGCTTGGTCG
>Ga0209011_1000135_pt1 | contig 37825 bp, 44 predicted proteins | sample BlaSpr_A8_OM1_M3_FD_187986 | JGI IMG/M metagenome (GOLD analysis project Ga0209011, IMG submission 187986) | Forest soil microbial communities from Thunder Bay, Ontario, Canada - Black Spruce, Ontario site 2_A8_OM1_M3 (SPAdes) (version 2) | ecosystem: Environmental > Terrestrial > Soil > Boreal... | reverse complement strand
CTCGCGATTCCAATCCTCGCGTCGTCGGCAGCATTCGGAGTCGCGGGGCTCGCCGGCTGGCGGCGAGGGCTGGGCCGCAACGCGAAGAACGCGCCGCAGTTCTACATCGTGATCGGGCTTTCCTTTTTGGTCGCGATGGAGCTGGCGATCTCAGCGGTGGACCCGATCAAGGCGCTCTTCTACTCGCAGGTGCTGGACGGACTCATTGCGCCGGTCCTGATCGTGTTGCTGCTCCTCCTGACCTCGAGCCGCAAGCTGATGGGCGATTTCGTCAACGGCCTGCCGACCAAAGTCTTCGGCTGGGCGGCCGCGGCTGTGATGGTGTTGGCTGACGCGGCCATGGTCTACCAGGTGGCGACACAGGGCCTGCCGAGCTGACCTTTCCGCCGCTGACTCGCGCGTAGCTCTCGTTCGCGAGGCGTTGCTCTAGCGAGGCAGTTGGTGCGAGCACCCGTAGAAGCACAACCATCGAGTCCCACCGCAAAGTCGAGCGATCTTGCGGCTGAAGTCATTCAAGACGCTCAGCGTCTGATCACGCTGGAGATCGCGCTGGCCAAGCAGGAGCTCAAGGACATCGCGATGGCGAACGCGATCGCCGCAGGCATGGTCGTTTCGGGAGGCCTGCTGGTCATCCTCAGCCTGCTCGTGGCGATTCCATCGCTGGTTGTGATCCTGGTCCCTTGGCACTGGCAGGCAGCGGTGGCATGGGTCCTCCTCTACGCATCCGCGGGAATCGGTTTGGTGATGTTCGGCAAGACGCGCTTCGAGCTGAAGCTACCCGTCAAGACATTGACGAGCCTAAAGGAGAACAAAGAATGGGCGCTGCGGCAGATGAAATCGACCGTCAGATAAAAGAGACGCGAGAACACATGGACGAAAACATCAGCACGCTCGAGCGACGTGCCGCTTCGAACGCCACGCGTTACGGACGCATCGCGGCGGTGGCTCTTGGCGTGGTCGCGGTGGCGGGGACCGGGGTGCTGATCTACCGGCGGATGCACCGTCCTTCGCGAACCGGGCAGTTTCGGGGGATGGTCCTCGAGGTCTTGAAAGATCTCCCGGATTCGCTCCGCGACCTGCCGGGCGAGGTGACGACACGACTCAAAAGGCCGCTGCCGTCGATCAAGGTCGAGATCAACGGCGAAGGCGACGCACGCGAGCCAGGGAGGTTCGAGGGCATCGTGCGCAAGGTCGCACCGGCAGTGGTGACCACCGCATCGAGCGCCTTGATCGACCGCTTCGCGCGACAGTCTGATCCGTTCGAACACATGCATTCCCGATCCACCGCCCCTGCTTACGACTGATTGACTCGCTTCCTGCGGAAACTCATCGACCGCGCGCGAGACTCACTTCCGTTTCGCGTGGTCGCCGCCTTCGGCGAAAGCCAGGCCGCCAACTACGCAGGCGCGCTGGCGTTCGCAGGCTTTCTCGCGATGTTTCCGATGATGCTTGGGATGCTGTCGATCATCGGACTTGCCATCCGCGATCCGGCGACCGAGGCTCGCTTCCAGACGCTGATCATCCAGTCCTTTCCTGCCGACGCTGAGGCCGAGCTGTTGAAGGCACTTCATGGTGTGAAGCAGTCGGCGGGCTGGATCGGCCTGGTCTCTCTAGGCGGCCTCATCTGGAGCGCAACTGGAATCTTTGGGGCCATGGAGTTCGCGCTGACGCAGATCTTCGGCACAAAGCAGCGGGACATGCTGCGACAGAAGCTGATGGCCCTGGTGATGATGGTGGTCCTCGTGGTCGCATTGGGGATCACGGTGGCGGCGAACTGGGCCGCCGGTTATCTCTCAGGTCGCGTTCCCTACGCGTGGGTGCTCAGCTTCGTGATCGGCGCCGCCGTCATGGTCACCCTGCTTGTGCTGCTCTATCGCTTCGTCCCCAACCGCACGTTCAGCGTGCGCGACGTACTGCCGGGCGCCCTGCTTGCCGGTGTGCTGATCGAGGCGCTCTCTCTCGTGTTTCCGCTTTACGCTCGATTCGCGGGCGGCTTCAACACCTACGGCGCGCAGTTCGGCCTCTTCTTCCTCCTGGCCACGTGGTTGTATCTATTGAGCGAGCTGATGCTGCTCGGAGCGGTCTACAACCGCTTCCGCCTCGGTCAGCCCGCGACCAAGGGCTTGATTGCGAGCCCGCGCGCTGAATCGCACGAGCCGGAACGGCCAGTGGACGTCATCAGGCGCAAGAAGGCAACCGTTTCACTCGAACAGCGACCCCCTGTTCGGAATAGGAATCGTTCGATTTTCCAGCGCGCCGCGCTCGGACTATTCGTCGGCGCCGCGGTCGCAGGCAGTGTGATCAGGCGACGCACCACACGCGGAAGGCACCCGGTCTCGTAGAGCCGGATTTCGGTGCTCAGTACACCGGCGGGCGGTGGGCGTTACCGATATGAGTGGCCTTGAGTACTCGGGGCTGCCAATGACTGAAAAGGAGGTACGTCTTTGGGAACTCTGCTGTTTATCGTGCTCGTAATTCTCGTGCTCGCGGTGCTGCTTGGCGCCGGGGGATACAGCGTTCGTCGCTACTGGAGCCCCGCCGGCTCCGAGGTGATTGAAACAAGCGAGACCACTGGAGGCGCGGGAGCGGGGATTTCAGCCGCGATCCTGGCCCTTCTCGTGCTGATCGTCCTGTTCTTCGGCTTTACGCAGTGGAACTGGTTCGGCGCACGGCAAGGTACGACTCCTGCCATAAACAACCCGACGGTTGCAAGCCCGGCCACCGTGCCAGGTGGCGGCGCACCTGCTGCCTCACCGGCGGCTTCGCCCACTCCGTAACGCCTTGGAGAGCTGAGGGCCGCGTCCCTTCGGGGGCCGGTCCCTCTGTTCTCGAGGGGCCTCGAGTGTGCGATGGATCGGCTTTCGATAACAGTCGATTGCGCTTTTCCAAACAGCCGAGTGGCGCCTTCCCGCTCCAGTATTACGTTTGTGATACACTGCTCGTCGTGGAAAAGGCGATATCGATCCGTCTCGACGATGAAGCTCAGCGCGCGCTCGGGGCACTTACCGCGACCGGTCGAAAGCAGTCGGAGGTGGTGCGCGAAGCGCTGATTGAGCTGGCACGCCGCCAAGACCGCGTGAGCTTGGTGGCCGAGGTAGAGCGCCTCAACGCCGATCCTCGAGACCACGCTGAGAAGGCGCACGTCGCCCGACTCATGGAAGCCTTACGTGCAAAGGGGTGAGGTCTTCCGGTTACGAGCGCCAAAGGATCCGCGCGGTCACGAGCAGGCTGGGTCTCGGTATGGAGTCGTGGTCCAAGCAGACGAATTGCTCGGACTGTCCACCGTCATCGTTGCACCCACTTCGACCCGATCGCTGCCCGCTTCATTCCGACCCGAAGTTGAGATAGCGGGTCAGACCACGCGGGTATTGGTCGAGCAGTTGGGAGCCGTGGATCCCCGGCGGCTTGGGGAATCGCATGGCCTGCTAGGTTTCGACGACCTGCGCGCAGTAGATCGCGCAATCGCCCTTGTTGTCGGCCTCGATATCTAGAGAAGTCCATGGCAAAGCTCGTACACGAAATCTGGCTCACGTCTGATGGCCTCCACGGCTGCGTCTTGGCCGGGCCTATGGGCGACGGTGCCAGGAAGGTAATGGCGGAAGAGGGGACCCCCCGACTGCTCAGGCGGTTTGTTGCCGAGTCGCATTTCGAAGCGATGACGATTTACAACCGGATACTGGGCCACGGACCGTACGAGTCGGACTTCCTGGTCTTAGACACCGCGCCCTACCCGGACGCCTGGCGTGACACTCAAGAATCTGCCGGGGTCGTGCCCGACGATGTTGCGCCCGAGCGCTAGGGACCTGGCGCCACACACCGTCAACCCAGCCTATAAGCGAACTGGACATTGCTTGCGCAACGCGGTTGCTCGCTTCGATCAGGGCGGCTGAGCCCGCGTAATCGCTTCAGCCCGCCCTGGCTTAACGTTGCGGCGTGCGAAACGTGCTGCTCTGGTGCGCCCAGAACGCCTGGCTGGCGGCTCACGTGCCTCGCTGGGGATTTGCGCGCCGCGCAGTGAGCCGCTTCATGCCCGGCGAAGATTTCGACGCCGCGCTGAAAGCGGCGATCGCCTTCAAGGCGCAGGGCATCGGCACGCTCTTCACGCGTCTCGGTGAAAACGTCAAGGACCTCTCGGAAGCGACCGCGGTGGTCGAGCACTACGAATCCGTGCTCGCGAAAATGGAGGCGACCGGCGTCCAGGCCGAGATCTCGGTCAAACCGACCCAGGTGGGTCTCGACATCGACGCCGAGACCGCCTACGCAAACCTGGAGCGACTGGCCAGGGCTGCTGCGAAGGCACTTAGCTTCCTGTGGATCGACATGGAAGGAAGTGCCTATACGCAGCCGACGCTCGACCTCTATATGCGTCTGCGGGCGCACAATCCGCAAACTGGCGTCTGCCTTCAGGCTTACCTCTACCGCACGGTGGAAGACGTCGTCCAGCTCATGCAGGTCAAGCCCGCGATCAGGCTGGTCAAGGGTGCGTACGCCGAGCCCCCGGAGCGTGCTTACTCCGCCAAGAAAGACGTCGACGCGAACTACCTCGCGCTGTGCGCGCTCATGCTGCCCGAGGTCAAGCGCGGCGCGCTTCGTCTTGTTCTCGGAACTCACGACGTCGAGCTGATCGAACGCGCCACTCGCTATGGTCGGGCGCTTGGGCTGGAACGCGCGCAGATCGAGGTGAACATGCTCTACGGCATCCGCATCGACCAGCAGGTGCGCCTGGCCAAAGACGGCTACGTGGTGAAAGCCCTGATCGCGTACGGCGACGCATGGTACGGGTGGTACTTGCGTCGGCTGGCCGAGCGACCGGCGAATGTTCTGTTCGTCGCAAGGCAGCTGATCCCCTGAGGCCTAGGTCTTAACCAGGAAGACGTCGAATTCGATCACAGCCGTCGGGTCGACCGTGACAAACGGCGCACGTGGCGGCGAAACGCTGTAATCGTTCATGTTGATCGTCAGGGTCCCGGCGATCTCGATCTTGTCGCCGACCACCTGGGCATGAGTGGTGGCGGTGACGTCCTTCGAGACTCCGTGGATCGTCAGTCGCCCGAGCAGGGTCACGTCCGCCGGCGAGCTGGTCACGCTGCCCGGCACTGACGCGGTGGCGGCGGTGAACGTCGCGAGGGGAATCTGCTGCGTCTCGAGCTGACGCGCCACGACGCCGTCACGCTGGCTCACGTTGCGACCCGCCACCTGGTCGACGCTCTGGAGGGTGCTCAGATCCGCGGTCAGTGCGATGCCGCTGACCTGATAGCCGCTCGCGTCTCCGCTGACCATCAAGCCGCCGCTGACGGTTGAGGTGCGGGCCACCGCAAGGTGCTTGGAGGTTTCACCCCCAAACAGCTCCTGTACCCGATAGCCCGCGAGCGAACCATTGGTCACCTTCCAGCTTCCGGCGAGTCCTGTGGTGGCGGCCGTCGGTGAGCTCGCCGTTGGCGTGCTCAGCCCGAGGCCTGCCGGCGATGTCCGCAAGCCCGAGAAGAAATAGGCGTAAGCGGCCACGCCCACCAGGACGACGATGGCGAGCCCGGCCGCGGCTGCAACGATCAGATTTCTCTTCATCCCAACGCCTTTCAGGCTACGAAATAGGGAAGGCCGGCATTTCACCGGCCCTCCCTGGGCCGAACATTTGGTTGATGACGACTACGGAACGGTCGGGACTTGTCCCGCGTTCTCCTGCGCCTCACGTGCCGCGCTCTCGGTGGCCTCATGAGCCGCGGTCTCATTGGACACGAAAGGTGTACCGGGTGCCGGGGTGGCCGCCGTCGTCGCAGCTGAGGCGACGATCGTCGGTGTGATCGCGGCGGCGCCGTACAGGACAGCTCCCGCGACACCTCCCGCCAACATTGATCCCGCAATCGCAACCGCCGCCATTGACTTTCGAACACTGATCACTTCATTTCTCCTCCGAATCGTTAATCGCTCGTAAGAGCGTCGAATCGAAGGCTGACGGCGCAAGCCAAGCGCACCGTGTGAGGAGTCTGTGAGTCTGCCGAGAAGCGGCGCGAAAGAGTTAAAAGAAAGAGTCAGCTGCGGCCTTTTGAGCTGCAGCTGACATGAGCCGATTCAGCTTGTGCGCCGCTCTGCGGGTTCTGGGACCTCGCTGCCGGTTTGTTCCACGCTGTCGCTCATCCCCGGGTTCTCCATGATGTCTGGGTCCTTGCCGACACCCATGGGATGCATCTCTTCTTTGTGCCGGTTCACCTCTTCAGAGTTGGCGAATTCCTCGCTGCACAAATCGCACTTCATCACATAGCCTCCTGCACCGGGTCTGAGCGCCGGAAACAAAACGGCCCCAAGCGCTTCACCTCTTAAACGCCCGTACTTGCCCACGTACTGATTGCGACCCCGCGCGTTCTCGCTTTGTGGTGAACTAAGTCGCGAGCCAGATACGCATGGAGGACATGAGATGAGCACCTTTCAAGAAAGGCAGCAAGAAAGGCAGAAGGCCAAGAGGCGCCACGACCAACCAGAAGACCAACCACAAGACGAGTTCAACGATGAGATCGACGAGATCGATGGTTCGGGCGCTCCTGCCTCTGACCGCAGACTTGGGATCGCCGCAGCCGTGGTGGTCTTGGCGCTGGTTGCCGGTGCGGGGTTCGTCATCATCCGCCGGCGACGCAGGCGCTCGCTGGTGAAGCAGCTTCGGGGAGCGCTTCCAGAGGTCGACGATCTCCGCGCCACCTTGAAGCGGTTGCAGGACGCGCTCCCGGAGGTGGACGATCTCCGCGCCGCCCTGAAGCGGCCGCTCGAGCGCGCCCTCAGATCGCTCTAGAGATAGGCTAGGCGGCGCGGACTGCCGCAGTCAGCTTGAGCGGCGTCTTCGCAGGTTCGGCGGCCTGAGTCAGAGAGCCGAGGTACTTGCGGGCCGACCTGTAGCCACGGGTCATCAGCTCTTCGGTGTGGGAGAAGTCCGCCGGCGACACCGCCAGGGCCTCGAGCGTGGGGAGGACCATGATGTCGGCGAGCTTCTTGTAAGCAGCCACCTCGGCATCGAGCTTCTGCTCGACGAAGCGGGCGAGGGCGTGAAGGGCCATGCCCAGCGCGTTTGTGGGCTCCTGGCGCAGCCAGGGATAGCCGACCGGAAGGACGAAGATTCGAGTGGCGCCAAGCTCGATCGCCGCTGCGATAGGTGTGTGGTTGGCGACACCGCCGTCGATGAACTCCCGCCGGCCGATGGTCACCGGTGGAAAGATGCCGGGGATCGCGGTGCTGGCCAGCAGCGCCGGCACTGCTGGTCCCGACGACATCAGCACGGCGCGCCCGGTCTTGAGCTCAGTGGTGACGACGTGGACGGGTACTTCGGTCTCCTCCAGGCGCTCGAACGGGAGGTGCCTCTCGAGCAAGACACGGAGGTTCGAGTTCGAGATCACGTGGTTGCTCCTGCCGAGCAGGCCGAGGGCGCTCGACCACGGGCTCAGGGGAAAGATCGTTTGGCGCCGCAGCCCAAGCCAGATCTCGCGGAGCTTCAGCGCGCCTTCGTGGTCGGGACTGCCGGCCATCCAGGCCGCATTCACGGCACCGACCGACGTGCCCATCAAGAAATCGGGGCGGATGCCTGCTTCGGTCAACGCCTGGAGCATGCCGACCTGCAGGGCGCCGAGGCTGCCTCCGCCGGAGAGGACGAAGGCCGTTCGACAGTTCCTACCCCGACCCTCGTGCGCGAGGATCCGGCGAATCATTTCGGAGCTTCGGTTTCGCGGTTGGCGGCCGCCCGCTTCTCGCGAATGGTCTCCAGCCGCACCGCGGCGTCGACTCGATCCCACAGTCGCCAGTCCGCCTCGGACTGCCAGACCTGGTCGAGCAATGACTCGAACTGCGTGTGAAGGTCGGGCGCGTCGTTCGGGGACTTGAATCTCACTTCATGCTCCTATCCTGAAAACGCACAAACATCTCGAACTCGACTACCACCGTTGGACGGTTCTCAAATTCCACCGTTGAACGGTTTGTTACCGCTGAGTCGCTACTGCACCCAGACGGGGGCGGAGGCGGCGTCGAGGTCCAGCCCCTTCGAGACTTGCCTTGGCGCCGGCGTGGTCGATTGGGTTACCGGGATCGTCCACAGTTGGAAGCCGCCGCCAGCAGCCGCGGGGGCGAGGTACGCGACGGTCTTGCCGTCGGGCGAAAACGAGGGCGACGCGAGGAGCTGGCCGTTGACCAGCACTGCCGGCGGGCCGAGGCTCAGGGATGCCGGGTAGAAGGCGGCCACGACGAGCTGGGCCGACAGAGGCTCGCCGTTCGTGCAGACCATGGCGATCAGGTTGCCGCGGGCAGTGAGCGCCGGCTGGAGGCAATCCGCGTCGGGATTGGTGAGGGCCGTGCCCGTGTCTCCCGGGCGCGATTGCAGCCAGATCTGCGAATGAACCTTGGATTGGCCGTCGATCGAAAACCTGGTGTAGATAAGCCCACCGCCATCAAGGGGGACCGGGTTTACGTCGCCTCCGGTGTAAGGGTTGGGATAAGTCCACTGCACCGAGCTTTTGGCGGATGGATCGGCGGAGTTCGAGTAGATAGCCAGGTCCAGGCGGTAGCTGTTGTACGGGTCTTTGGGATCGTAGTCATAGAAAAGCTGCGATCCATCTGGACTGAACCGTGGATAGAAGGCCCAGTGGTTCAGCTCGATCGCGGACGAGGAGTGATGGGTCAGCTGCGTCCACGTGCGCCCGCTCCGTTCGAGGAGGTAGACGTCTGACACGTTGGATTGGCGGCGCACCGCAACCAGCCGCGTTCCAGTCGGATCTGCGGCCGGCTGCATCCAGCCGGCCTCCGGTGTGATCTGGTGGAAGATCCCACGCTGAAACCTGTAAATGGCGCCGCTCTGGACCACGTACATCGTTCCTGGCACGGTTGGGCCAGTCGTTTTGGTCGGGCGCTCCACGTGTGGTCGACCAGTCTTGAGGTGGCCGGCGGCGTCGTAGACGCCGGCTCCGAAGACAGACATCGCAAGGACGAGAGCCGCCACGACCATGGCGCGCCTCACGGAAAGGTTTGGTGCACGAACGGGCGAATCGTGTCCCAGTGCGGGATGACCACGTCCTGGCCCGCGATCACGCCCTCGGACGTATAAGGAGGCACAAGGACAATGCGATGGATGCTTGTTCCGTCGAAGTCGTTGGCGACACCCATGAGCTGACGGATGCGGGTCAGCCCCATGTTCGTCTTGATCTCGCCGTCGAAAGCCTTCGCAAGCGTGGGCAGGTCGACCACGTTGAGGCGTGAGGCTTGACCCTTGATTGCGAGGAGGACTTGCTGCTGCCGTTCGGAGCGGGCGAAGTCGCCTCGAAGGTCTCCATGGCGCGATCGCACGTACTGGAGCGCGTGCACGCCGTCGAGGTGGGCCGCCCCTGGAAGCACGGCGACCCGGTAGTAGTCGTATGGATAGCCACCAGGCGCGAGATCTGAGGGGTAGAAGTCATCCATGACGGGATTCGAGACGATGACGTTGACGCCCCCAAGCTGGTCGATCAGCTTGACCAGCCCGTTCAGACCGATCCAGACATAGTGGTCGACGTGGACGCCGAAATTGGTTTCGACGGCAGCAATCGCAGCCGGCGGACCGCCGAGCTGAAAAGCGGTGCTGATCTTGCCCTCGCCCTGGTTGGGAATGGGCACCCACAGGTCGCGAGGAATCGAGAGCATGGTGGCCTGCCCGGCGGCCGGATCGACGCGGACCAGGATCATCGACTGGGTGTTCAGACGGTCGGGCGGGAATTTGGCGTCATCGTCCGATCCCAGGAGCAGGACCGTGAACGGCGCAGTGGTGCGCTGCCGCGGATCGAGATCTGGCACGTAACCAGACCTCGAGCTCGAGCTTGCAACCTGAAGCACCGGAAGGAAGTAGGCTCCCAGGCCGAGTAGACCCGCCAGCAGAAAACCGGCCGAAACGATCAAGGCGCGCGGCATGAACACGGTTGGACCCTCCCTCCGAGCAACGCCTGAGCGGGCTCAAGGCCTCGCCGAGCGGCCGAGCCGCGGTTAGGCCGCGACTAACCGGTGGTGGTTCTTGCTCTGGATCGTGTAGGTGCCCGACGACGCGGTGACGACGAGGGCCACCGAGTAATCGCCGTAGCTCGTGCCGGCGGCGGGCGCCTCGCCATTGGTGCAGGCGCTCGGGATCGTGACCTTCAAAGACGCTGAACTGCCGGCGCTGATCGCCGCCGGAGCGAACGTGATCCCGCTGGCCTCGTATTTGTCTCCCACGCGCTCGAGCCAGCTTCCCTTGACCGCTGAAAGGGTCATCGAGGCTGCCACCGATTGGATCGTCACGCGCTTCGATGTTCCGTTTCGGAGGTCGATCGTGGCGTGCAGCTCGTAGGCCGCGTTATCCACACCGGTGGGACACGTATATGAGGAGTCGACCGATGCGCTGTTCAAGGCAAACGTTGAAGGCGCGCCAATCGAACAGCCGCCAGAAATGCCCGCGATCAGCAGCACAAAGCCGACTTTGGCCACCCTGGCGAGCGGTCCGAACCGGTTCTCCATCCTTCTATATAAGCGAAGAGACGATCGCAACAGCGCGCCGCTGAATAGAATGCGGCCGGGTGTCCACCAATTCCGAAGCAGGTCCGCGCTCCCTAGGCAGCTTTTCGCGGCGCGTCGCGGTCATCGTCGGCGGAGGCAGCGGCCTGGGTCGGGCAGTCGCCAAGGGGCTGGCCCGCCAGGGTGCCAACATCGTGGTTGCCGACTTCGACGGCCCTCGCATGGACCGCACGGTTGACGAGGTGGTGCGGCTTGGCACATCGGAGGCGGCGATTGCGCTCAGCACCGACATCAGGAGCGACTCCTCAGTCCACTCCCTGGTCCGGGATTCGATCAAGACGATGGGACGGGTCGACCTGGTCGTCAACGCCGCCGGCGTGCTTCTCCAGGGCAAGTTGGAAAAAATTTCTGGCGAGGACTGGACCTGGATGCTGGAGACGAACCTTGTCGGCGCGGTGCGTACGTCAACCGCCTACATTCCCCACATGACAGCGCGAGGTTCTGGACAAATCGTCAACGTGGTGTCCTACGGCGGACTGGCTCCAAATGATCCGGTGGCCCTGCCATACGACACCGGCCACGCGGCGCTGGCCGTCTTCAGCGAAGGCCTCGCGCGGCAGCTTGACGGCACCGGGGTGGGCGTCTCGATCTTCTGTCCTGGCGCTAAGGGGCCGCGCATCGGGCAGAACACGAGGTCGCGTGGTGTCGGCCGCTTGTTCAGCGGTCCGGACAAGGGCCCCGATGTGTCGCAGCAGCTCGAGCAGCTGGCCTCGACCCTGATCGACGGCCTGCACCCTCAGCAATTCCTGATCCTCGGCGATCCCTCCGAGGCGAAGATGTTCGAGGGCCGCTGGGGTCACGTCGACGGAAGGCGGGTGAGCCGGTGAGCCCGCCAACCGACGAACTCTTATCCAGCATCGGCATCTGCGTTGCCGCAGCGGCGCTTCTCGGTGTGGTCGGCTGGCGCTTCAGGCAGCCCCTGATCCTCGCTTACCTCCTGACCGGCGTACTCATTGGCCCGAACAAGATTGCGGAGCTCGGTTCCGTGAAGATCGGACTCAACCTCGTGCACGACCAGGCGAGCATCGCGATCGTCTCGGAGATCGGCCTCATCCTGTTGCTCTTCATCATCGGGCTCGAGATCGACCTGAAGAAGCTGGCCTCGGCCGGGCCGGCCGTGCTGCTTACCGGGGCATTGCAGGTGCCGATCTGCATCGCGTTGGGGCTCGGTTTCTTCTATCTCCTGGGCGAGCGCGACTCACCTGGCAACCACGCGCTGCTCTACCTCGCCGCGTGCATGAGCCTTTCGAGCACTCTCGTCGTCGTCAAGCTGCTCTATGACAAGTTCGAGCTCGATACCCTTCCCGGCCGGATCACGCTCGGGGTCCTTGTCATCCAGGACCTGTGGGCGGTCGCCATGATTGCGGTGCAGCCGAACCTCGAGAACCCCAACCTCCTGCCGCTAGCCTTCTCGCTCTGGAAGGGTGCGTTGCTGGTCGTGGGCGGGCTTGCCCTCTCGAAGTACGTTCTCCCATACCTGTTTCGTTCGGTGGCGAAGGCTCCCGAGCTCGTGCTGGTCAGCGCGTTGGCGTGGTGCTTCTTCCTCGCGGGCATGGCGAGCTACATCGGGCTGTCCAAGGAAATGGGAGCGCTGATTGCAGGGATCAGCCTGTCGACCTTTCCGTACAACCTGGATGTGATGGCCAAAGCCACCAGCATCAGGGACTTCTTCGTCACGCTCTTCTTCGTCGCGCTCGGCATGCAGATCACGCTGCCGAGCCTTCACGTCCTGCTCATCGCACTGGCTGCATCGGCGTTCGTCATGGTCAGCCGGCTGTCTGTTGTCCCGATTCTTTACGCCCTTCGCCTCGGGCATCGGACAAGCCTGTTGCCTGCGATCAACCTCGCCCAGGTCAGCGAGTTCTCGATCGTCATCGCGTCGCTCGGCCTGGCCACCCGCCCACCCCAGATCACAACGGATGTGCTGACGATTGTCATCATCACGTTTGCGCTGACCTCGGTCGTCTCCACCTACATGATCAACTCGAGTCACCGGGTGCAGCGCTTCCTCAGCGGGTTGCTTCGAGCTCTTCGCATCAAGGACCTCGACACCCACCTGGCTGCGCAGGAGCGTTCCAAGGCGCGAATCGAGACGGTTGTCTTCTTGGGCTTCTTCCGGGACGCCAGCTCCATCATTCACGAGTTCGAGCACGAGGGCGATCCGCAGCAGGTCAAGGAGTTCCTGGACAAGATCCTGGTCATCGACTTCAACCCGACAGTGATGCGAGAGCTGCGCCACCGAGGGATCAGCTGCATCTACGGCGACGTTGCTCACGCCGACACCCTGCGGCACGCGGGTATCGAGGAGGCGAAGCTCGTCGTCTCGAGCATCACCGACGACATCCTTCGTGGGACGAGCAACCTGAGGATGTTGCGCAACATCCGCGCGACCTGTCCGAATGCGAAGGTCATGTTGACCACGGAGCACATACCCCAGGCCTTGCACTTCTACGAGGCCGGCGCCGACTTCGTCTACATCCCGAGGCTTCATTCCGCGCCGCAGATCGCAACAGTCCTGAAGGTCGGGCTCGAAGTTGGTTTCGATGGAGCTCGCGCCGCCGAGATCGCGCGGCTGTCGGTTAGGCGCGAGATCCTGGCCTGACGAGAATTCTCGCTGTCGCGGACGAGGTCGACGAATCTCTAGATGTCGAGAAGGTCAGCAAGCTCAGGCCCGACCTCGTCGTCTCGAGCGGCGACCTGCCGTTCGACTATCTCGAGTACCTGGTCAGCTGCGCCAACGTGCCCCTTCTGTACGTGCCCGGAAATCACGATGAGAGCCTCGTTCCGACGAACATGACCTGGTTGCCGCTGCAGCCTGAAGCTCCGGTCCCCGGACCGCAGGGTTGCGACAACGTTGACGGTCGCGTCATCGAGGTGCAAGGGCTGCGCGTGGCCGGGCTGGGCGGGTGCCTTCGGTACAAGCCGGGCCCCAACCAGTACACCCAGGCAGAGATGCGGTGGCGTGCCCTCAGCCTGGAGTTTCGCATCCGGCTCAAACTGGCCCGGGCCGGCCGCAAGCTCGACGTGTTCATCACGCACGCGCCACCTTTCGGTGTTGCCGAGGCAAAAGATGCGGCCCACGTCGGGTTCGTCGCCTTCAACCGGATCATCCGCGGCCTTCACCCAGTGCTGCTCGTGCACGGCCACATACATCCGTACGGGCGCACCCAACCTGAGCGGCGCGTCGATGGCACGCGCATCGTCAACTCGGTGCCCTCCCGCCTCATCGAAATCTAGAGCTGCAGAGAAATGCCTGCGCCTTCGGCTTTCGCCCTGTCGTAAACGAGCCGGGCAGCGGCGGCGTCCTCGACGGCGTGCCCGGTCGACTTATAGATCGTGATCTCATCACGGGACAGCCGGCCGGGCTTGGTGTCTGCCAGCACCTCGCCGACCTCGGTGAGGCTGTTCGGGTCGATGCCCTGCAGCTCCACCGCGCCCGCCGGAGGTGGATTGGTGGCCGCGCCGCGCCATTCGACGAATACGCGGCCGGCCGCAATCGTCGCGGCGTCGAGCTCTGGTCCGAACGTGCCGCCGACCGAGCTCACGTGTGCGCCGTCTGTCAGCCACTCGCGGCGAAGGATCGGCTCGCGCGCATCGGTGCAGCATGCGACCACGTCTGCCCCGCGAACCGCAGCTTCGAAAGAGTCGACCGCCTTGGCGCGAGGGTGGCGTGCCGCCAGCTCTTTGGCTTTGTCCAGATCTCGCGAGGCGACGCGGATCTCTTTGAAATCGCGGATCCGGGGAAATGTCTCGAGGTGCGAGCCGCCCTGCACGCCCGCGCCCAGGATGGCCAGCACCGAAGCGTCCTCTCGGGCCAGGAGCCGTGCGGCCACGGCCGCAGTGCCTCCGGTCCTGATAGCGGTGATGTACGTGCCGTCCATCAGTGCAAGCGGAGCCCCGTTGTCCTCGTCGAACACCATGATCAAGCCCTGGTGCGAAGGCAGGCCGTGATGATGGTTGCCCGGAAAGACGGAAACGAGCTTGACCTCGAGGGCGACGCCGGGCACATAGCCGGGCATGGTGCCCAGGAGCCCGCGCTCGCCGACGCGCGCCCCCGCGCGAGGAGGCACCGATGTGATCCCGGAGGAGAAGATCACCAGCGCCTTGGCCAACGCATCTAGCATCGCGTCGACGTCGAGCAGGCGCTCCACGTCTGCGCGGCTCAAATAGAGCAGCTCACCCACCGCAAGCGATGATAACTGCGTCATTTCAATGACGATGCTCGCCCGAGGCGCACTACCCTTACCGGCCTGGTGAAGGACTTTCTTCGGAACGGCAAGCTGCTCACATTGATGCTCGGCCATCTCACGGTCGACAGCTATGTGGGCGTCCTTCCCGTCCTCTATCCGATCTTGATCGGACGGTTCAAGCTGACGCTGGCCACCGTCGGGCTGGTGAGTCTGGCGTACAGCGGCATGGCTGCTGTGTCGCAGCCTCTTTTCGGGGTGCTCGCCGACCGGTTCGGCACTCGATTCACCGGCCTGACGCTCGTCTGGACGGCGCTGACCTTCTCGCTGATGGGTTTCGTGACGACCTTCCCGCTCCTCGTGCTGCTGGCCTTTGCCTCCGGCCTTGGGTCCGGTGCATTCCACCCCATGGGCGCGCTCGACGTTCGCGCGCTGCTGCCCGCGTGGCGGCGGAGTGCCGGCATGTCGATTTATGTGACAGCGGGGACCGTCGGCGTTGCTGTCGGCCCCCTCATCGGCATCGTCCTCTTCCACGAATTCGGCGTCCAGGGCACCGGTCTGCTCGTCATTCCCGGCCTTGTCGCCGGCGGATACCTCTTATGGCGCATGCGCGCTGTGGTGCCGGCGGCGGCGGCCGCGCGTGCAGTCGCTGCAGCCGCGCCACGTGCGCCTCTGTTCGCGCTCGCGATGGTGATCGGGGTGATGATGTCCCGCAGCTGGACGGTCAACGTCTTCCAGGCTTTCACTCCGACCTGGTATCAGCAGCTCGGGTATGGCCCAGAGTTCTACGGCCCGCTAGCCACCACGCTTGTGCTGGCGAGCGCGGTCGGCACTGTGGGCTGCGGCACACTCGCCGACCGATATGGAAGGCGCGTCGTGATCCTTGCGACGCTCGTGCTCAGCGTACCCGCCATCCTGCTCTTCACGGCATTCCCAGGGCCATGGGCGTTCGCAAGTGCCGTCCTGATCGGAGTTCTCGCCGCGTCGACCGCACCGCTCATGCTGCTGATGGCGCAGCAGCTGATGGCCGCGCGGGCCGGCCTTGCGTCGGGGCTGGTGATGGGACTCGGCTTTGTCACCGGAGCGATCGGTATCCCGATCAACGGAGCGATCGCCGACCACATCGGGCTTCAAAAGTCACTGATGACCCATGTCCTTCTGGTCATCGCCACGATCGCGATCGCCTGGTTCCTCCCGAGCGAAGAAAAGATGGAGAGTTATTCGGTCAGCCAGCAGCGTGCCCTGGCACCATAAGCGGCAACCGCTATGGCGCTGACGACCGGCGACCAGCTCGAGATCGACGTGCACGACGATGCCGCGGCGATGACACGTCTGTTCTCACTGCCTGTGTCGGCGCGGATGGACGCGTTGGCGGCGATGCGTGGTTTCTCGGCCTTCGACGACGCCCCGATGAAGATCCTCAAGGAGATTCATGAAAACGGGGACGGTTTCCGGGTCAGCGTGGACGATCCTCGCTACCCCGGCGCGCTGCAGCAGCTCATCAAGGCGGACGCGTGGGGCCAGCTTCGTCGAGAGCTGGCGCGGGCGTGGGAGTACCAGCGCTCGGTCCTGCCTGGAATCCACCATCCGGACAAGGTGGAGGTGGTGCTGACACTCGGCAATCCCGACGATCCGATCTTCACGGAGCGCACGCTCGGTTACTACGGCATGGGGGCGACGCCCGGAAACATCTGGATGGTGGCCTGGCCCAACGAGTACAACCTGACCCGGATCGGAGCATGTGGCGTCCACGAGTTCGCTCACAACCTGCGAACTCCAAACGTCGAGACTCGATTTAATCTCGCCGAGTGGGTGATCCAGGAGGGGCTGGCCGAGGTGTTCACGGTCGAGGTTTGCGGTCCTGACTCCACGGGAGCCTGGTACGCCGGTGTGACGGGACCTGCGCTCGACGAGGCGTTTGCCAAAGTCACCAGCGCCTTCGGCACCGGAAGCTCGTTTCCAGACTGGACCCCGTACGTCCTGGGCGATGAAGTCGCTGGACGGTTGGGACATCGGCTTGTGGGGGTCCCACACATGGGTGGCTATGCGGTCGGCCGGCAAATCGTCGAGAGCTACCTGGCAGCGACGGGGCTCAGGGCCGCCCAGGCCATAGTCCGGCCCACCGCAGAGATCCTCCACGGCGCTGGGATCAGCGCCGGCTGAGTGCTAAATCGAAGCGTCTACGAGCTCGCGGGTGGGGAGGAGACCTTCAGGCTGCTGGTCGGGCGGTTCTATGCCCGCGTCGCTGAGGATGCTTTGCTGCGTGCCGTCTATCCGGAGGAGGACCTCGCAGGCGCCACCGAGCGGCTGACCCTCTTCCTGATTCAGTACTGGGGAGGGCCGACCACCTACAGCGACCAACGAGGCCATCCGCGTCTTCGGATGCGCCACCAGCCATTCGCGATCGGCACGGCGGAACGCGATGCGTGGTTGCGTCACATGACAGCTGCTGTCGATTCACTCGAGCTCGCGCCGGAGATACGCAAGTCTCTGCTCGACTATTTCGGGACTGCTTCGACCGCCATGATCAATCAGCCGGATCCGCGCTAGGAGGTGCGGCCGGCGCGGCGGTTGGTTCAGGCTGGACAAGGATTGGAGCGACCGTGGGAGCCTTTTCGAGCTCGACCGCCAGCCCGTTTCCGGCCGCCTTGTTCCGGCGCAGCGCCGCCCGCAGGCGCGGGATCTCCGCGCGCAGCGGCTGCTCGACCCAGTCGAAAGCGATGACACGCTCGTTGACCTCCCAGAAGAGCCCGTTCTGCATGGACTCCATCCGGTCGAGTGCCGCATCCACGAAGTCGGGCGGCGCGGCGGCAATGCCCTCGACCAGGAGCCGGGCGACGTCCTTCTGATCCGCGGCCATCGCCCAGAAGCTCAGCTTGGCCACACCTTTGAACAGGCCGTTGAGCCCGATAGGACGCGCGCTAGGTGTCAGGTCGAGAAGGTTGCGGACGAGAAGTCGTGCCAGCTGGAGCGAGACCTGAGGGTCGCGATTGTGGGCTTCGATGGCCAGGTCCGCGACATCCTCTGCTGCGGCGCCGAGTGTCGCGGGCATCCCGGCGTCGTCGAAATGCCGTCCATACCGCAGCAGATGCGCCGCGGCTTCCACGGCCAGGTCGGAGCGCCATTCGAGGGCGCCGATCGCGAATCTTCGGTACTCGTTCATGATCCCGGAGGCGAAGGTGGGCGCGGAGCGGTTGATCGCGGCCCTCAGGTAGGTGTTGAAAAACCGCACGCATAGCTCGGCAACCTCTGAGTCGCCCACCGCGATGGCGCCAATGCCGACGTCGCGCGTGGCGACAGCGATGGCGTGCACTGCCTCCTTTCGATGCACAGGAGTCAGGCCAACCATGTCGACGAAGCTCGACATGATCCTGTACGGGAACCAGGTCTTGGCGCGGTTCACCTCAGCCACGATCTGATCGGAGGCGCCCGGCAGGTCCGCATGGCCGACCTGGAACCACTCCGCCGGGAAATTCCTCTTTGACTTCATGTAGTCCTCGGCCAGGAAGTGACCGAGCTCTTCGATGGTGAGCACGCAGACGGGCATGTCGCCGAGCTGGATCGAGCCGAATGCGATGTCTGTGACCTGGGCGACCGACGTCATCAGGGCATCACGGTGGGGCCGGGTGTTGCGCTTGGTGCCGGCGGCTCGCAGCTCTCGCTTGGCTCGCCGCATGATGCTTTCGACCAGGGTCTCCGCGCGCATCACCTCGAAGATGTAGCTCACATACGGAAGGAGGATGGCGAAGTTCAGGAAGGCAAGCACCACCGCCACACCGACGCTCCACATCGGAACGTAGTTCGACTTCACCTCGATCCTGATGAGGAAGGTGTAGAGGATCGAGGCCAGGGCCAGGCTCAGGACCAAAGCATTGAGCGGGTTGCGGGTGAAGATGCCGATGATCCGTGGCGAGTACCTGGAGGAAGTCGTCTGAATGCCGAAGACGACCGCGACGATGACGATGCTCAGGGTCACCCCTTCAGCGCCACCGACCAGCCCGAGCACGCCGCCCGCGGCAATTGGATCGGGCGTGAACAGGTCCTTGATCGAGCGGTAATGGATGGCGTCCACGAAGCCGAAGAGGACGAACAACATGAACGCGACGGAGACGAGGGCCAGGCCAGGGAGCGCGGCGGCAATCCACCCACGCGCTGTGCCTCGATCCGGCTGGCGTGAGCTCAGCTTGTTCGCTTCTTGACCTGACTTGCTCGACGACACGACGAGGGCGATCCTAAGCTTTGGAACCATGATCCGGGCGCTCGTCTTCGATTTCGACGGGCTGATCCTCGACACGGAAGAACCCGTCTACCGGTCCTGGCTCGAGGTCTATGAGGCGCACGGGGAGGAGCTCCCGTTCGAGCGGTGGGTCCAGATCGTCGGGTCGACCACCATCGGATTTCATCCGCAGCACCACCTCGAGGAGCGTCTTGGACGCTCTCTCCCAAAGGAGGTGCTGGATCGGCGCATCGGTCGCCGGACCGAGCTGGTCCTCGCCAACAACCTCCTCCCGGGGGTGGTGGAGCATCTCGACGCGGCCAAGGCGTCGGGTTTCAAGGTGGGAGTCGCCTCGAGCTCGACAAGCGAGTGGGTGAGCGGGCACCTCGCGCGATTGGGGATCCTGGACCGCTTCGATTGCGTGCGATGTCGCGACGACGTCACTAACGCCAAACCCGAGCCAGACCTCTACCTGGCGGTCCTGGAATGCCTCGGTGTAGGCGCCTCGGATGCGATCGCCATCGAGGACTCGCCCAACGGCGTTCTGGCCGCAAAGCGGGCGGGCATGCGCTGCGTCGCGATACCGAATGCGATCACGGCCCGTCTCGATCTGAGCCAGGCTGATCTGGTCCTGGGCTCGCTCGCCGAGCTCACTCTCGCCGAGCTTGTGCGGAGGGTCGTCCCAGCCTGACGAGCGTGAGGCTCTAACCTATCTCCGTGCGCATCGGAGTTCTCACCGGCGGCGGTGACGCGCCAGGACTGAATGCGGCTATCCGGGCGGTCGCCCGTCGCGCATTCCAGCTTGGCCACCAGGTCAGCGGCGTGCAGAACGGCTGGGCCGGCTGCCTCGAAGAAGGCTTGATCGACGAGCTCACTCCCGCGAGCGTCCGCGGCATCCTGCCCATGGGCGGGACCATCCTGGGCACGTCTCGGACCAACCCTCTCAAAGAGAAGGATGGGATCCCGCGGGTGATCCAGGCCCTCCGGCACAAAGGCATCGACGCTCTCGTTGCGATCGGGGGAGACGACACGTTGAGCGTCGCTGCGGCGTTGCATCAGGCCGGCTTTCCCACCGTCGGCGTGCCGAAGACGATTGACAACGACCTCTCGGTAACCGAGTTCTGCATCGGCTTCGACACCGCGGTCGGAGTGGTGACGGAGGCGCTCGACCGGCTGCACACCACCGCTTCTGCCCACCATCGCGTGATGGTGGTCGAGGTCATGGGTCGCGACGCCGGCTGGGTTGCCCTGATGGGTGGCATCGCGGGTGGCGCAGACCTGATCCTGATCCCCGAGTTCGAGGTCGGCCTGGACGAGGTAGTTGCGCACCTGCACCGGCGCCGGGCAGAAGGCAAGCTCTTCAGCATCATCGTCGTCGCCGAAGGCGCCAGGATCCCGGAGCTGGAAAGGGAGGAAGGCGGCCAGGGCGAGAAGGATGCATTCGGCCATATCCGCCTCTCGAAGCGAGGGATCGGCGATCTCCTCGCCGGAAACGTCGAGAGCGAGACCGGATTCGAGACGCGCGTGACGGTCCTCGGCCACCTACAGCGCGGCGGTTCGCCATCACCGACTGACAGGATCTGGGCGACTCGACTAGGTGTTGAGGCGGTGGAGCTGATCGTGGCGGGTAAGAGCGGCGTGATTCCCATCCGCCGGAACGGAGATGTCGACGTCGTGCCGCTCGCGGACGTGGTCAAGGAAACTCGTCGCGTGCCAAGGGAGCTGTACGACCTCAACCAGGTCTTCGAGTAGGCCGACGTGCCGCCGCGCAAGAAGCGGATGCTCGAGCTTGCGGGCTCCGGTGACGACGGCTCGACAGGATTGCTTGGTGGCGGCCGGGCGCCCAAGGACGATCCACGAATCGAGGCCTATGGGACCATCGACGAGGCGTCGAGCGCGGTCGGCCTGGCCAAATCGTTGAGCCCTCATCCACGGGTGCGGGCGATCTGCGACGAGCTGCAGCGGGGCCTTTACTCGATCGGGGCCGAGCTCGCGACCAATCCTGCCGCCGGGACGTCCTTTGCGCATGCGTCGGAAGATTCCGTCGAGCGGCTCGACGCCCTCATCGGGGAGCTCGAGCAGCTGGTCACGATGCCGGCCGGCTTCATCCTCCCCGGCGCCACGCCCGCGTCCGGAGCGCTGGACCTGGCGCGGGCAATCGCGCGCAGGGCAGAGCGGCGCTGCGTGTCGCTTGAGAGAGAGAAAGACGGGCTCGAAAACCAACAGGTTCGCCGGTGGCTGAACCGGCTCAGCCTGCTTCTCTTTGTGCTCGGTCGCTACGAGGAGCAGCTCGCCGGGAGCGCCGCGCCGCCGGCGAAATCCGCGCCGCGCCGTTAGGGATAAGCTCAGATCATGCGACCCGAGACCTACGTCGCTCTCGCCGGAGCGGCCTTGCTGGTCCTGTACGTCGCCCTGTCCTTCCAGGTGTACCGACGAGCATTTGTGCCAGCCCGGCCAAGCTTTCTCGACGACTTCACGTTCACCCCATTCGAGTTTCAGGCTGACTACGAAGAGGTCGAGCTGCTTACAGCCGATGGGGTGAACTTTGGCGCGTGGCTTTTCCGGCAACCGGGCTCGCCTCAGACAGTCATCGTGTCCGGTGGACACAAGGGCCAACGCCAGGGTTCGCTCGGCATCTCGGCCGCCCTTTGGCGCAAGGGATTCAACGTGATTCTCTACTCGTACCGCGGCATGCCGGGCAGCGACCGCGCGCCGATCACGTTTGGCATCAAGGAGGTGCTCGAGCTGCAGGCCGTGATCGCGTTTGCCCGCAAGCGCATCTCGAACGCGAGGATCGGGTTGCTCGGCTTCTCGATGGGCGCGGTCGTCTCGCTGCTGGGCGCCGCCGGCGAGCCAGGTGTCCAGGCTCTCGTTCTCGACAGTCCCTTCAGCGACCTGCGGATGTTGCTGATCGAAAACGTGCGCCGAACGTCGAAGCTGCCGGGTTCACCTTTCGTCTGGTTGGCAGATTGCATGCTCTGGCTGCGCACAAAGAGTTGGATGTCGGAATGCAGCCCGCGCGAGGTGCTCAGCTCGCTCGAGCCGCGGCCACTGTTCTTCATTCACGGGGGCGCCGACGAGATCACGTCCGTCAACCACAGCCGCCGGCTCTACGACGCTTACCGCGGGCCGCGCGAGATCTGGATCGTCCAGGGGGCTCCACACACCGGCGCATATTTCGCCGACCGGCCCCTATACGTAGAGCGGGTCGCCGGTTTCTTCGCACGCCACCTCGGCCTAGACGTCAGCGGTCATTTGCGCCTGGTCGAGGAAGAAGAAGTCTCCTAACCCTCGTAGCAAGGGCGGACGGGCTTTGCCCGGCCGCGACCACGCTTGCCAAATTGCCACCAGCGTCGCGTGGAGAAGGTTTTGAAAATCCAATCCCAGGGGGAGGGAGAGCAGGCGCGCAGATCCCGGCCGCTAAAACCGTGACCTTAAGAGAGTGACGCGCATGGCCGGTGAGCGCGCCGATGAGAGGGAACCGGAAGGTTCCCTCTCATATCTTCAGGGTGCTTGAAAGCAGGATGCCGTTGGCCCAGTAGGTTCCAGTTCCTCCGGCGGGGAGAAGGTCATAGGTCCGCTCGCCCGCGTACGGAACGAGCTCCCATCGAACTATCGTCGAGCCGTCAAGCGAGTCTCCAACCGCGAGTGAGCCGAGCTGCCGGCCTTCCGCCGTCCTGTGGCCGGGCGAAGCGAGCAGCTCGCGCCCATCGGCAAGCACCAGGTGGACCATCCGGTGAGTCGCGGGCACCTGCATGCTGCCCACCTCCAGCACCGGGACAGCCACTCTTGTGCCGTCGACTCTCGCCGTCCATACCACCATGCCTGGCGTGATGTCAGTCACGCGCACGTCGCCGTTGGGAGTCGAGATGAGAGTTGCCGCGGCGAGGCAGATCGGACAGTTCGGCGCGGTGGTCGGAGTGCGCGAGGTCACAGCCACGACGCCGTCGACCCGGACCGTGCCGGTCACCATCAGGTACGAGGCGCTGCCGCTAGGCGACTGCACCCGGTAGGAAAACGAGTAATCGCCGCCTTGGCCCTGGGTCAGGGTCAGCGCCCGAAGCCGCTTCCAGGCGCGATAAAGGACGAGCTTCTGCGCGTCGGTCAGGTCACCCGAAGGCAGGTGCTCGTGCGCGACGATGGCGGCGTATACAGCGGCGTCCGCGCGAATCTCCGGGTACTTGGCGATCGCGTTGGTCTGCTCGCCGCCCGGGCGCTCCAGGGGGTAGAAGTCAGGATCGCAGTAGATCGGCGGGCCGACCGCGTCGATGACACCGAACTTGAGCTGATCGACGGTGAGCGGGGTGCCGACGGGCTTGGGCGTGCCTGCCGCTGAGCCGCACGCCATGAGCGCAACGACTGCCAGTGCAGCGACTCCGATTCTCATCTAATTCTCAGACGCTCCACCTATAAGACACGTTGTGGACGGAGTTTGGTAACGGGAATCGGAACCAAACGTACCCTGCAGGCGTATTGAAGTCCGATGGGGCGCGCTCATGACGAATCTATAATCGCGGGAGTGGGGGCAGCCGAAGTAGTAGCTCGCGTCGCCGATGCGTTCATCGCCAATGTAAGCCGTGCGATCGTCAACAAGGAAGAAGAGATCCGGCTCTGCCTGGTCACCTTGCTTTGCGAAGGCCACCTCCTGATCGAAGACGTGCCTGGAGTCGGCAAGACGATGCTGGCCAAATCGCTCGCCCGTTCGCTCGACTGCACGTTCAGGCGCATTCAGTTCACCCCCGACCTGCTGCCGTCGGACGTGACTGGTGTGCGCGCGTTCAACCAGAAGCTCGACGACTTCGAGTTCCGGCCGGGGCCCGTATTTGCTCAGATCCTGCTCGCCGACGAGATCAACCGCGCGAGCCCCAAGACGCAGGCCGCACTCCTCGAGGCGATGGAGGAGAGGCAGGTGACGATCGACGGCGAGACGCATCCACTGCCCAAGCCCTTCATGGTCATGGCGACGCAGAACCCTGTCGAGTACTCGGGCACGTTCCCACTGCCCGAGGCACAGCTCGACCGGTTCCTGATGAAGGTAAGGCTCGGCTACCTGTCAGAGAAGGAGGAGGCCAACCTGCTCAACACGCACAAGGTCGAGTCGCCGATGCTCGAGCTGCAGGCGGTTGTCTCTCCAAACGAGCTTGCCGCCGCGCAAAAGGCGGTGCGCGAAATCTTCGTCAAGCCGGAGCTTCGCGATTACATCGCGAAGCTGGTCGGCCGGACGAGAGGCAACCCCGAGGTTGCCTTGGGTGCGAGCACTCGTGGCACGCTGAATCTGTATCACGGTAGCCAGGCGCTGGCTGCCCTCAGGGGCCGCAACTACGTGCTGCCGGACGACATCAAGGAGCTCGCCGAGCCAGTGCTGGCGCACCGCATCATCCTGCGACCCAACGCGGAAATGCAGGGTCAGAGCGCCAGCAAGCTCGTCGCCGGATTGCTGGAGCGCGAGCACGTTCCCCAGATGGCATACGACGGGTAGCCGCCCGGGGCTGGGTACATGAGCAAGGTTGCCCTCGCCGCCACGCTCGGCCTGCTGCTCTTCTTCACGTACCTGACCGCGATCCGGCCTGCTTACGCGTTCGCCTACGCGCTGTGCCTGCTGTTCGTAGTCGCCTGGGCGTGGCCGAAATTGGCGATCCGGGGAATGACGGTTTCGCGCCGGCTCGACCCCGGCACACCGACGGTTGGTGAGCCCTACGAGGAGACGATCGAGGTCCGCCGGCAGGGCTGGGTGCCGGCGCCGTGGGTTGAGGTCCGCGATCTCAGCCAGATTCCCGATTACCAGCCCGGTCGCGTGATCTCGGTCGGTGGCGACCCGGTGAGGTGGAACTCGCGCGGCATCTACCGCAGGCGTGGATGGATGTCATTCGGCCCGACCTCGCTGCGCGTCCGCGAACCTTTCGGCCTCTTCAACGAAGAGATCAAGCTCGGTCAGCGCACGTCGATCCTCGTGTATCCACGCGTCCGGCCGGTCCCCGACCTGGTCACGCCAAGCGCTCAGCAAATCGGCAACTCACCCAGCTTTGGCGCGTGGGCGGACTATCCGCCTGAGACTGGCGGTGTTCGGGACTACACCACTGGTGACAGCTTCGGCCGCATTCACTGGCCGCTGTCCATGAAGCACGGCAAGCTCATGTCCAAGACATTCGAGCAGCCGCTGACGACCGACCTCTGGATCTTGCTGGACCTCGATCGCAACGTGCACTTCGGCGAGGGCGAGGAGTCGACCGTGGAGTACGCGGTGAGCCTCGCGGCGTCGATGGCTTCGCAGGTCCATGGGCGAGGCCGCCAGGTCGGGCTGATCGCGAACGATGCGAAGGGAACCATCCTCGAGCCGCACCGTGCAGTCCGCCAGGACCGGCTGATCCTCGATTACCTCGCGGTCGCCCAGGCGGACGGCCGCACCTCCCTGACCCAGACGCTGGCCTGGGACAAGATCCGCAGGCTGCCGCGCCGCGCCATCGCCGTGATCACCCCGAGCGCCGACCCCGATTGGGTCCGGCTGCTCCAGGCGGTGCGCGGGCGCCGCTCGAAGTTGATCGTGTTCTACCTCGACGTCGCGAGCTTCGGCGGCCCAGACCAGAATCCGAGTTTCGATCTTGGTCAGGACGTGGACCTGTATGTAGTGCGAAGCGGCGACGACTTCGCCCGACTCATGCGGACCAGAGATGCAATCCGCATCGCTTAGCGCACGCGTCCTGGGGACCCCGGGACAGCTGTGGTCCGGAGCGCGGTCGTCGATGCGAGGCGGCCTCGTGTGGTCGGCGGTCCTGGTCCTTCTGCTGACACTTTCGATCGCACGCTCGACCGCCACCGCCGCCTGGGTGGCAGGCATGGACGTGGTCCCTGTCATCGCGTTAGGTGGTGCTTTGCTGATGGCCGCGCTCGCGGTGCTGCCGATTCGCTGGCCGTTTGGCCTGGGCTTCGGAATGATCCTCGGCCCAATCGCCGCCGGTGTGGCGTCCTGGCCCGTGATTCATGCCGCGCATCCGCACGACGATGGCCTCGGCGCGTGGTGGACGCGCATCGCCGACGGTTCGGCCGCGAGCGATCCATCCTTCTACCTCTTCCTGATCTGCTGGCTCATGTGGGTGACGGGCGCCTGGATGAGCTGGTGTGTCCTGCGCTGGCGCAAGACCATGCTTGGGCTCATCCCGGGCGCGGCTGCGTTTGCCGCCAACTTGCTGAACTTCCCGCGCGACCAGAATGGCTACAACTTCACGATCCTGGTCCTGACCCTCGCCCTCCTGCTGTGGACCAACTACACGGGATCCATTGCGAGCGCGACTCGCGCACACGTGAAGCTGACAGGAGACGCGCGGTGGGACTTCTGGGAGAGCGGCCTGGTCGCGATGGCGGCGCTGATCGTGATCGCGATCATGCTTCCGCCCCTGTCCACTGTCGACCGCACACTCGACGTCGAGTCCAGCATGTTTTCGAACTGGGCCCAGCTACAGCAAAGGCTCAGCCATCCGGGAATCATCGGGGTCACGTCCGGCGGATCCGGGACCACTGGGTTTGCCTCTGACGTCCCTCTGGGCGACCGGCTCACGCGCACGCGAGACCCGGTTTTCTACTACTCGGTCATCGGCGAATTCACCGGGCCCAGGTACTTCCGAGGCCTGAACATGACGACGACGGCGGACAGCGAGTGGAGGTATCCACTGGGCGCGGTGAGTCTCAGCAGGCCGATCCTGAAGAATCAGGTTCCGGTTTATGGCGAGGACTACCAGAAGCTCGCGCTCTCGGGCGCGATCGTAACTATGCAGCGCCCGCCAACCGGATTCTCGGACGTCCTCTTCTACCCCGGCGCGCTGTACAAGGTGGACCGCGATGCGGTCGGGATGCAGGTGGCGCTCCCGCAGGGCCGGCAGACAAATCTGACTTCGATCGATCGGTTGTCTGCGCTCCGGCCCAACAGCTCGGCCGGGAAATATACCGTGACCGTCGAGTACTCGACCGCGACAGTCGCCGACCTGGAGGCGGCGGGGACTAAGTATCCATCCTGGCTTCAGAATTTCACGACTCTGCCGGAGAGCGGCTACCGCAGCCCCGACGTCCAGAGGCAAATTCATGACCTCGCCGTCCAGGTCGTGACCGCGGCGAATGCCATCACCCCGTACGACAAGGCGACGGCGATTCAGGACTACCTGCGCGCGAACTACGCGTACACGCTGACCCCGCCGGCGAGGCCGGTGGGAACGGATCCCCTGTATTTCTTCCTCTTCAGATCCAAGAAGGGATATTGCGAATACTTTGCTTCGGCGATGGGGGACATGCTTCGGTCCCTGGGGATTCCGACCCGCCTCGTCAACGGTTTCGGACCTGGGGCTTACGACGCGACGATCCAGAGCTTTGTCGTCCGCGCCCAGGACGCGCATACGTGGGTCGAGGCGTATTTCCCTGGCTACGGCTGGATTTCATTTGAACCAACACCCGACTTCGCCGGTGGATACAACCCGATCGCTCGTGGCTCCCAGGGCCTAAACGTCTGTCTTCGCGAATCGGGCTGTGACGCGCCAAGTTCCGGCTCGGGCGATAGCGTCGGCGTGCCGCTGCCTACGGATCGGCCTGGCGGCGCCCTCGCCAACGACCCGACCGGCAGCCTGTCGAACTTTTCTTTCCGAATGCCTGACGCGGGAACGCTGACGACCGTTGTCGCGGTCTTGTTTGCGCTAATCCTTTTCGTGCTGGCGGGCGTGGCCAGGTATCTCCGGCCGCGGTCCGTCATGGGGGTGTGGAAACGCACGCTCGCGCTTTCCCAGCTGGCCGGCGCTAAACGCCGGCCGGGGGAGACGCCGCTCGAGCTCGGCCGGCGTTTGCAGCAGCGGTTCCCGGAAGCGTCCGAGCCGGTCGGGGCACTCGCGGGAGGATTCGCAATTGCTGCCTACGCGCCTCATGACGAAGCGGCCTCAGCGCGCTCCTCTGTGATGGAGGCCTGGAGCGTGCTCCGGCCGATGCTCGTCCGGAGGGTGCTGGCGCGGCTTCGACCGAACCGGGCGTAATCAGCCTCGAAGCTTGTGGAGCTTTAACCTGTAGCGCGTGTCAGAGTCCGGCCGGATAGCAGCTGTTGCTGGACGTACCTACCCGCCAGTCACCTTTGAGATCGACGCAGAGCGAGCCGCGGAGTTTGCAAGGTCGATAGGCGCAGATCCAGCCGCCGGAGTACCGCCGACATTCGCCGCCGTCTACTCGCTAAGCGTTACGGCTCCGCAACTCTTCGGCGATGCCGACGCTGCCGTGGATTTCTCCCGGCTGCTTCATGCCGAGCAGGAATTCAGGTGGACACGCCACCCGCAGCCGGGCGAGACGGTCATCTCCCAAGGACACGTCGCGTCCGATATCAGCCGCCGCGGCATGCGTTTCGTCACTTTCGAGACCGAAACCACCGACCGAGCCGGCGAACCCGTGTGCCAGTCGAAAGCCCTGTTCGTGATCCGGTCGCCTCAAGGGCCCACGCCAACTCAAGGCGAAGCCTCCGAGTTGGTGGGGTAAATGAGCGAGCGTTCGGTCACGTTGACGAGGGAGCAGATTGCCGCCTATGCGAAGGCATCCGGCGACCACAATCCCATCCACCTCGACGACGATTTCGCTCGGAAGGTCGGCCTGCCAGGCGTGATCGCGCACGGCATGCTTCAAATGGGATTGATGGCCACGGTGGCGGCGGAAGCGGCGGGAGGAGGGACCCGACTTCGGCGGCTGTCCTGCCGTTTTGCCGGCATGGTCGTTCCCGGTGACACCGTGACGTTCACGGCGGAGCCGGCGGGCCCGGGCAAGCTCGAGCTGCGCGCGGTCAACCAGCGGGGTGAGCCGGTGCTCACCAAGTCCACCGCCGAGTTTTCCCGATGACCCTGGACCTTTCGCTCACCTCCTGGGGAGGCACCGCGGAAATCCAACGGTTGGTCATCTCTCGCGCGATCTCTGGATCGCGCGGCACCATCAAGCTCCGCAACTAAAGAGGGGGATTTGCCGATGTTCGATTTGACGGGAAGGGTCGCGGTCATAACGGGCGCGTCGCGCGGGTTGGGCCGCCAGGACGCTCTGACGCTCGCGCGCCAGGGCGCCGACGTGGTCATCACGGATGTCCTCGTCGAAGACGATCCCGACCTGCAGAGGACAGCCGAAGCGCAGGGCAGCATGCTGGCGCAAGTGGCGGTCTCGCAGGGCTGGGTGCATTCGAACAGCACCGCCGAAGAGATTCGAAAGATGGGCCGCAAGTCGCTGGCTATCAAGATGGACGTAACCAATCGCGAGCAGATTCGCGAAGTCTTCAAGAAGGTCAAAGACCAGTTCGGCAAGATCGACATCCTGATCAACAACGCCGCGACCCTCGACCACGCGGCGCAGATCCCGAACCAGTCGTACGAGCTGTGGGACCGAGACGTGCGCGTCAACCTCACCGGGGCCTTCAACTGCACCAAAGAGGTCTGGCCGTACCTGGTGGAGAACAAGTGGGGTCGCCTCATCTTCATGTCGTCGATCGCCGGTACCCTCGGCGGCTTCGGCCAGGCGAGCTATTCGTCTACCAAGGCGGCACTCATCGGCCTCGCGAAGACGGCGGCTCTCGAAGGCGGGCGGCACAACATCACATCCAACGCGATCGCGCCCGGGATCATCGAATCCGAGGCGGGCAAGGCTGCGGCCGACACCAACCCGTTGTACGAGCGATTCAAGGCCCGAACGGTGTTCAAGCGCTTCGGACAGCCGGACGACATCGCAAACACCATCGCGTTCCTCTGCTCGAACGAGGCTGGGTACATCACCGGCGCCGTCATCGAGGTCGCCGGCGGCATTCCCCTGTTCACCGCCTGATGGGCGAATGCGTCGACGTCAAGCGCGAAGGTGCCATCGCACGCGTGGTCATGCATCGAAAAGGCAATAACGCGATCGCCGAGGACCTCATGGTGGAGCTTGCGGCCGCGTTCCAGGAGGTCGGCGATGACCCGACGGTGCGCGTGGTCGTACTTGCCTCCGAGTACGAGAAGTACTTCAGCGTGGGCGCAGACCTCACCATGCTGGGCAGCGTCGACCGCACGGCTTCTGATGCCGTCGATCAAATTGGCGGCCTGATGAAGCGAATGAACCATCGCTTTTCGACCATCGAGCGTTGCCCCAAACCCGTGATCGCCGCTATCAACGGCCACGCCCTCGGCGGAGGCAGTGAGCTGACGCTTTGCTGCGACTTCCGGATCATGGTCGAGGATGGCCGGTCGCGGATCGGCCAAACCGAATCAGCGCTCGGGATCATTCCGGGCGCGGGTGGAACGCAGCGGCTGCCGCGCCTGATCGGCAAAGCAAGGGCGATGCGCTGCCTGATCGAGTCGACGCGACTCTCGGCTCGCGAGGCCGAGGCGGTGGGCTGGGTCGACATGGCCGTCTCACCCGAGGAATTCCAGGGCGCGATCGATGCGCTCGCCGCGAAGCTGGCGAAGGCGGCGACCTTCGCGATCGCGATGATCAAGGACGCGGTACGGCGAGGCTACGACCTTCCGCTCGACGAGGCGCTGGAGATCGAGGCGCACAACTTCGCGAGGGCCGCACTCAGCACCGACGCCGCGATCGGGATCATGTCGTTCCTTTCGAAGCAGGAGCCGGAGTACACCGGCTCCTGAACCCTGTCGATTCGGCCGCATGCTGTTCGTCGTAGTGAGCAGATACCGATAGCTCACCTGGAGGTTTTTGAATGAAGTACGTGCTCTTGTTCGGCGGCACCATGGAACCAGAGGAGCGGGCCAAGAACCCTGAGATGGCCGCTGCCTACGAGCGCATCACCAAGTGGTTCGACGATTACGGCCGCGCGGGCAAGATCGTCAGCGGCCAGGAGCTGCAAGGGACGCAGACCGCAACCACTGTCCGTTTCAAGGATGGCAAGCCGATGGTGGTCGACGGCCCGTTCATCGAAGCCAAAGAGGTCATTGGCGGCTTCGCTGTGCTCGACGTGGCGGATCTGGACGAGGCACTGGAGATCGCCAAGACGTGGCCCGGCCAGACCAGCGTCGAAGTCCGGCCGATTGTCGACAATCCGCCGAGCTGAGCGAGACGCGGTCCGCAGCCGATGCCGCCGTCGTCGCCGTCTTCCGCGAGGAGGCGGGCCGGCTGACCGGCGCCCTGATGCGCATGCTCGGCGACTTCGATCTCGCCGAGGAGGTGGTCCAGGACAGCATCGTGGCGGCCCTGGAAAAATGGCCGTCTCAGGGCATTCCCGACAAGCCGGGCGCGTGGCTGATGACCACGGCCAAGCGGCGGGCCATCGACATCTTGCGGCGCGACCAGCGCCATCAGGAGAAGATCGCGCTGCTGGAGCGCTCGATCGTGCCGTCTGAGCCTGTCGAGGCGGACGACCGGCTGCGACTGATCTTCACGTGCTGCCACCCGGCACTCGCACAGGAGGCGCAAGTCGCGCTCACGCTGCGTGCCGTGGCCGGCTTCACGACCCCTGAGATAGCGGCGGCTTTCCTGGTTACGGAAGCGACCATGGCCCAGCGGATCGTGCGTGCCAAACGCAAGATAGTCGCCGCCCACATCCCATACCGCATGCCCAAGGAAAACGAGATCGCGGGGCGGCTCGATGCAGTTCTGGCCGTCCTGTATCTGATGTTCAACGAGGGCTACCTCAGCCGCGGGACACAGGTCGCCATGCGGCGGGACCTTGCGGAAGACGCCATCTGGCTGACGCGCTTGGTGGCTCAGCTCATGCCGGACCAACCAGAGGCGATCGGGCTCGTCGCCCTGATGCAGCTCCACCTGGCGCGGGCACGGGCGCGGTTCGATGAGTCAGGTGAGATGGTGCTCCTGCCGGATCAAGACCGGAATCTGTGGGACCAGGCTGGGATCGCGGGCGGGATCAAGCTGCTGGAGAGCGGGGGAGCGATGCGGGCTCCAGGTCCTTACCAGCTGCAGGCGGCAATCGCCGCCCTTCACTCCGAGGCAAGATCCTGGGCGGAGACCGACTGGCACCAGATCGTTCTTCTTTACGACGCCTTGCTGCGTTGGTCAGACAGCCCGGTGATCAGGCTGAATCGTGCGGTGGCGGTCAGCCATTTCGCGGGGCCCGAGATCGCGCTTGGCGAGGTCAACGACCTGGCGATCGCGCTCAGCGAATACCACCTTTTCCACTCCACTCGGGCCGAGCTCCTCGACCAGGTTGGCGAACCGGCCCTCGCCCGCGAGGCCCGGCTTCGAGCCCTGGACCTGTGCCAGAACCCAGCCGAACGCTCGCTGCTGGAGCGGAAGCTGAAAACCTGAGCCAAGGGTTCGCCCCCACCCGGTCGCCCCAAGCGGCGACCGACCTCCCCGCCGAGCGGGGAGGTGAAATTAACTTGCGCCGAGCATCCCAAGCTGCGCAGAGCGCCGGCGCACTACCTCGATGACTTCGTCGACTCGCTTGGGGTCGCTTCCCAGGCAGCGGATGACGAGCTCTTTGGTCTCGAAGTTCGGATAGGAGCCCACCGAAATATCTGGAAAGCTCCGCTCGAGCTCAGTCATGAGGGGATAGAAGCGAGCCTCCACCGCAAACGTGAAGCGAAGCTCTCGCACCGTGGCGGCGGAGCCGTCGGAGAGAAACTGCGGCTCGAGCTCCTCGGTGAAGATGCCCTTCATCTCCAGCGGGACGCCCGGCAGCACGAAGATGCGCTTACCGTTCGCCTCGTAGACCACGCCGGGCGCCATGCCGCGGCGGTTCTTGAAGACCTGCGCGGGGTCCGCCGGGATGCGCGCCATGCGGAGGTTGCCTTCTGTCACGTCGGGGGATTCGAGGAGTCCCGCCTCGTGCATGCGCTGAACGCGACGCTCGATCCGCGCGCGCGTCTCCTCCCAAACTACGAGCTTGCGGTCGAGGGCTTCCCCGAGGGCGGCGAAGGTTCGGTCGTCCGGCGTTGGACCGAGACCCCCGGAGCAGAAGACGTGCGTGACGTCTGCGTCGGCCAGCTCGCGCCGCACCTGGTCGACAATCTCCTGGGGACGGTCGCGAATCGCGGTCATGCGTTTGACGGGGAAGCCCAGTAGTCGCAGGCGTTCGGCGAGCCAGTGGGAGTTCGTGTCCAGCGTGAAGCCGCCGACCAGCTCGTCGCCGATCGCCACGATGCTCGAAGTAGGCATGGGGACCAAGCTTAAGCCCGTCCCCCTGGCCCTCTTTTTTGAAAGGGCGCCCTGCGCGCGCCCGGCCCGAGGGGAGAGGGGATACTTTCGAGCAAGTGGAGCGTTTGCATGGCACCGTCCGTGGCGATGTTCAGGGCGTCGGTTTCCGCTACTTCCTGACGCGGGAGGCTTATCGCCTCGGTCTTCGCGGCTGGGTGCGGAACCGGGATGACGGAACTGTCGAGTTTGTCGCCGAAGGCAGTCGAGCCGACCTGGAACGCTTGAAACAGGCATCTGAGACAGGCCCACGCATGGCGCGGGTGGACCAGGTTGAAGTGGACTGGTCGCCGGCCGAGGGCGGCCTCGACGGCTTTGCCTGACTGGGTGACCTACCTGAGATCTGATAGCGAAACCCCGGTTCGTTTAACCTAACGCTCCGCAGGAAAAAGATGGCTGCGCGCCGCGGTAGAGGGCTGCGGCGCTCGTTGGCGAAAGATTCCGGGGAGGGTAAGTGGATCCCAACATAGTTCTGTTCGGCGTGGCCGGTGGCCTCGCTGCCGTGGTGTTCGCAGTCGCACTTATCTTTCTCGTCCTGCGCGTCCCGACAGGAAATGACCGCATGCGCGAAATTGCTGCGGCAATCCAGGAAGGCGCTTCCGCCTACCTGAACCGCCAGTACACCGTGATCGCGATCATCGGCGTGGTCATCGCCGCGATCATCGGCTTCTTCATCAACTGGAAAACCGCGGCGCTCTTCATCGTCGGAGCGGTGCTGTCGGCCGCCGCGGGCTACGTCGGCATGAACATCGCGGTGCGCTCCAACCTACGCACCGCAGAAGCCGCACGCGGTGGAATCAATCACGCCCTGCAGGTCGCCTTTCGTGGGGGCGCTGTCACCGGCTTCATGGTCGTCGGCCTTGGACTGCTCGGCGTTTCCGCCGCTTATTTCATCTTCAGGGACGTTGACGCCCTGGTCGGCCTTGCCTTCGGCGCGAGCCTCGTGTCTGTGTTCGCCCGGCTTGGCGGAGGCATCTACACCAAAGCGGCTGACGTCGGGGCCGACCTGGTCGGCAAGGTCGAGGCCGGAATCCCGGAAGACGATCCCCGCAACCCGGCGGTGATCGCCGACAACGTGGGTGACAACGTCGGCGACTGCGCGGGCATGGCTGCCGACCTGTTCGAAACCTACGCCGTGACGATGATCGCGGCCATGCTCCTCGGCTCGCTTCTTTTCAAGGACCAGATGGGGTGGGTGGTCTACCCGCTGCTGCTCGGCGCGGTGAGCGTGGTCGGTTCGATTGTCGGCACATTCTTCGTTCGGATCTTCAATCCGGGATGGATCATGGGTGCCCTTTACGCGGGTCTCCTTGTCGCCGTGGCGATCGCTGTCGCCGGCTTCTGGTTCGTCACGCAGTACATGAAGGGGAACGGATATCTCCCCGCCGGCGGCGGCGTGGGCGACGCAAGCAACCTGTTCTTCGCCGCATTGATCGGCGTCGTGACGACAGTGCTGATCGTAGCGATCACAGAGTTCTTCACCGAGACCGCTTACTGGCCAGTCCACCTGATTGCCAAGGCCTCGGTGACCGGGCACGCCACGAACATCATCGCGGGGCAGGCGATCGGCATGATGGCGACCGCACTGCCGGTGGTCGTGATCGGAGCCAGCATCTTGATCAGCTACGACCTCGGTGGCCTGTATGGCATCGCGATCGCCGCCACCGCCATGCTGTCGATGACCGGGATCATCGTCGCCATCGACTCGTATGGGCCGATCACCGACAACGCCGGCGGGATCGCGGAGATGGCCAAACTTCCCCCCGAGATCCGCGCCATCACCGACCGGCTGGACGCAGTCGGCAACACGACCAAGGCCGTGACCAAGGGTTACGCGATCGGGTCGGCCGGCCTCGCTGCCCTGGTCCTCTTCTCCTCATACGCGCAAGAGCTGACCAAAGTGGGTCACTCGCAGGAATTCAAGCTGACGGATCCGACCGTGATCGTCGGGCTTTTTCTCGGAGGCATTCTGCCGTTCCTCTTCGGCTCGCTCGCCATGCTCGCTGTCGGCCGCGCCGGCGGCCTCGTGGTCGAAGAGGTTCGGCGCCAGTTCCGCGACATCAAGGGCATCATGGAAGGCACCGCGAAGCCCGAGTACGGCACCGCCGTGCGGATCGTCACCGCCGCCGCCCAGCGCGAAATGATCCTCCCGGGCATCATTCCGGTGGTCGCTCCCCTGGCGGTTGGCTTCATCCTGGGTCCCCGTGCGCTTGGGGGCATGCTGCTGGGGGCCATCATCACCGGTCTCTTCCTCGCTCTTCAGATGACCAGCGGCGGCGCTGCTTGGGACAACGCCAAGAAATACATCGAAGAGGGCAACCTGGGCGGCAAGGGATCTGAAGCTCATAAGGCGGCTGTCACGGGTGACACCGTTGGAGACCCGAACAAGGACACCGCCGGGCCTGCGATCAACCCGATGATCAAGGTGGTCAACATCATCGCGATCCTGATCGCGGGGGCGGTCGCAACCCATCACCTGTTCTCATAAGCGGGGGTAGACTCGTTCGTGGGGTGGACGACTACCAGAAGGAGATCGCCGACCTCGAAACGCAGGTCGACCAGCTGGTCGAGGAAGAGGGAGACGCCAAGACGATCGCAGAGCTTTCGATGCAGCTCGAAATCCTCAAGGCGATCTATGCCCGCGCGACCGACCTGTACTCGCGAGGCGTAAAGGACGAAGGCCTTCGCTATGGTCTGCGCATCCAGGGCTACGGTGACTGGACCATCGACAACGTCTATGCCTTCGTTTACGAACGATCCGTCGAGCTCGAGCCGAACGCACACAGCGCATTCGTCGGCGGCATCAAGGCTGCAGACTTTGCCCTGATGCTCAATCCGTGAAAGGAGGACCGGCATGGAGACTCCGTTGACGCCGCTCGAATTCGCGCGCCGCACAAGGAAGCTGTATGGCGACCGTGAGGGAGTCGTCGACGGCGACTTGCGCCTCACGTACTCGCAGTTCTTCGACCGGTGCGACCGGTGGTCCTCCGCACTCCAGGCCATGGGCGTCAAGCAGGGCGACCGTGTTGCCTACATCTCGCCCAACACGCACGAGCAGCTCGAATCCTTTTATGCGGTTCCTCAGATCGGGGCCGTCCTGGTGCCCATCAACTTTCGCCTGACGGCCGAGGACTTCGTCTACATCGCCACGCATTCAGGCGCCACGGTGCTTTGCGTACACCCCGACTATGTCGACGCAATCGACGGAGTCCGCGGCCAGCTAAGTGGAGTCAAGCATTTCGTCGTGCTGGGGAAGTCGGACGGCCGCAATGGGTGGCTTGAATACGAGTCGGCGCTCAGTGGGTCCAAAACGGAATTCCACCGTCCTGAGATTGCGGAGACAGATCTCATCTCCCTCAACTACACGAGCGGTACCACGGCTAAGCCGAAGGGCGTGATGATCACGCACCGCAACGCATACATGAACGCGGTCGGCACGATGATCCATCTGCACATCGGCGTGGATGACCGATATCTCTGGACCCTGCCGATGTTCCACGCCAACGGTTGGACATTTGTCTGGATCATCACTGCATTGGGTGCACGGCACATCTGCCTACCCAAGGTCGAACCGGCTCGCATTTTCGACCTGATCCGCAAGGAGCACGTCGGCTGGCTGTGCGCCGCGCCGACGATTCTCATCGCGCTGGCCAACGCGCCCGCAGACGTGCGTGGCGAGGTGCCTCCGGGCGTGAGGGTGATCACGGCCGGCGCTCCTCCCGCCGCCGCCACGATCGAGCGCATGGAAGGAGAGTTCGGCTGGGAAGTTACGCAGGTATACGGGCTGACCGAAACATCGCCTTTCATCACCGTGAGCGAACCGCGGCCCGAGCATCAAAAGCTGCAGCTCGCCGAACGCGCTGTGATCAAGGCACGCCAGGGTGTCGAGCTCATCACATCGGGCGAGCTGCGAGTGGTCGACAGCGAGCTGAAGGACGTGGCGACCGACGGTCAGACGCTGGGCGAGATAGTCGTCCGCGGCAACGTGGTCATGCGCGGCTACTACAACGATCCAGAAGCCACGCAGAAAGTCATGGGCGACGGGTGGTTCCACACAGGTGATGCCGCCGTCGTGCACCCGGACGGTTACGCGGAGATTCGCGACCGGATCAAGGACGTGATCATCAGTGGCGGCGAGAACATCTCCTCAGTCGAGGTGGAGGGCGTATTGCTGCGCCACCCGGCCGTGCAGGAAGTCGCGATCGTCGGGCTGCCGCACGAAAAGTGGGGAGAGGCGCCGCACGCCTTCGTCGTGCTGAAGGCAGGTGCGAGCGCCACGGAACCGGAGCTGATCGCCTACACGCGCGAGCGGCTAGCGCACTTCAAAGCCCCGCACAGCGTCACGTTCGTGCAAGAGCTCCCGAAGACGGCGACGGGCAAGATCCAGAAGTACGTTTTGAGGAAAGGCGCGGCCGCGATCGTCCGGCAGTAGCCCTATGGCGTCCTCGCCATCAAGCGCCGCCCAACGGCGATGGACTCTGCGGCCTCGTCTACGCTCATTTCCATGTGCTTGCGTATCCAAGCAATGGCAAAAGCCGACCCATGCGTTTGCGACAGCAGAGCCACCATGCAGCAAAAAGCCGTCGCGCGCAGGTTGGTCAGCCCTCGCACTTGAAGCGACTCTTCGAGGTCGTGCTTTCTGGTCCGCCGGCGCGCAATTGTGCGACTCCGTCTGCCCACAGCTCGATTGTTGCGACCGATGGTGTCGGTGAGAACGTCCTTAACAGCTAGTCCGGCCCGCGGG
>Ga0209011_1000134_pt1 | contig 38673 bp, 53 predicted proteins | sample BlaSpr_A8_OM1_M3_FD_187986 | JGI IMG/M metagenome (GOLD analysis project Ga0209011, IMG submission 187986) | Forest soil microbial communities from Thunder Bay, Ontario, Canada - Black Spruce, Ontario site 2_A8_OM1_M3 (SPAdes) (version 2) | ecosystem: Environmental > Terrestrial > Soil > Boreal... | reverse complement strand
AAAACACATGCCCCAAGCGACCTTCCTGTTTACCCTGAAGTACCCTATGCGTTTTTCGGTTTCCATCCCGAGTTGCCTCGGACCTTCCACCTACTCGACGTTCGGTATCCTCAGGTTTACCGTACTCAGCCGCTTGGGGCGTCGCGAAAATTAACAGGTGATTATGGGCACGTCAACGCCAAAGAAAATCGCACTGCCAGGCAAATCTTTGTGGGGTTGACACCGCATCCCACCGGCGATTAATGGCGACTCCTAGAATGGGCTGCACAGTCATCGGAAAGGAGACCTGACAAAAATGCGCGAAGTGGTGATCGTCGAGGCAGTCCGAACACCTATCGGGCGCCGCAATGGAAAACTCAAAGACATCCATCCAGTCGTCCTGGGCTCCATGGTGCTCAAAGAACTCATCGAGCGAGCCGGCATCAAAGCCGAACAGGTCGACGACGTCGTGTTCGGAAATGTGACGCAGGTCGGCGAGCAGAGTCTCAACATCGGACGCAACGCGTGGCTTACCGCAGGTTTTCCTTTCACCACTCCAGCGACGACTGTGGACCGGCAGTGCGGCTCCAGCCAGCAAGCAATTCATTTCGCGGCGAATCTCATCTCATCCGGCGTGTGCGACATCACCATCGCGGGCGGTGTCGAATCGATGAGCCGCGTGCCGATGGGCTCGAACGCCGTCTCGCCGGGCACTCCATTTCCGCCAGAGCTCATGGAGCTGTACGACCTTGTGCCGCAAGGCATCTCCGCGGAATTGATCGCGCGCAAGTACGGGATCTCGCGCCAGCAGATGGACGAATTCGGCGTGCGCAGCCACCACCTCGCGCACGAGGCGACGGAGAAGGGCTACTTCAAGTCGCAGGCGATGCCGATCGAGGTTTCTCTCAACGGCAACGGACACCACGAGCTGTTCACGAAGGACGAGGGCATTCGGGCAAACGCCAGCTACGAGGCGACCGCCGCACTCCAGCCCGCGTTCAACCCCGAGCATTCGATCACGGCCGGCAACTCGAGCCAGATCTCCGATGGCGCCGCTGCAGTGCTCCTAATGTCGCTCGAGAAGGCGAAGCAGCTCGGCCTCAAGCCGCGCGCGCGGATCAGGGCGCAGGCCGTCGTCGGCACCGACCCCGTGTTGATGCTCGAGGGTCCGATCCCCGGAACAGCCGCCGTGCTGAAGAAGGCGGGCCTCGACCTCAAGAGCATCGACCTCTTCGAGGTCAACGAGGCGTTCGCGTCGGTGGTCCTCGCGTGGCAGAAGGAAACCGGCGCCGACATGAACAAGACCAACGTCAACGGAGGAGCCATCGGGGTGGGCCATCCGCTCGGCGCATCGGGCGCGATCCTCATGAACCGCCTCCTCTACGAGCTCGAGCGCCGCGACCTGCGCTACGGACTCGAGACGATGTGCTGCGGCGGCGGCATCGGCACCGCGACGATCATCGACCGGGTGATCGAATGAAGCACAAGCAGACAACGAAGACTTTCGAGGCGCTGCGCGACATCAGGCCCCATGCACTGCGCGAGGGCATCACTGCTCGTGCTGTTGAAGGTGAGCGCATGACGATGGCCATTGTCGAAATCGAACCGAACACGGTGATGCCGGCGCATCACCACGAGAACGAACAGCTCGGGTTCATCATCGCCGGCAGCATGACCATGCGAATCGGGAGCGAGGAGCGCGAGCTCCACCCCGGCGACACTTACGCGATCCCGAGCAACGTCCCGCATGACGTAGTGGCGGGACCGGACGGCTGTACCGTGACCGATGTCTTCGCCCCGGTGCGCGCGGACTGGCGGGAAATGAAGCGGCTGGAGCCGACGTCGGGCCGCTGGCCTTAGGCCGGCTAAAGCTGCTTTCCGCCCCTCACCCTAGCCCTCTCCCCGATGGGGAGAGGGGAAGCTTCTTTGGGATCGGGCGAGACAGGTGCGGTGAGTCCCAGCAGAATCGCAGCGGGCGTTCCTGCCAGTCGCCGGAGTTGAAGATCCCGATTCTCGGCGTCGCGACGACGCGTCGCTTCGGGGCCCTGTCGTCCACGACGTAGAGGTGTGGCGGGGTGAGCGGCACCCCGTTCAGCCCGCGATCGATGTCAAACGCGCGACAGACCAGGCCGGGACCGGCGCATCGCCCGACCCCTGGACCGGGCTCGAGCGCCCGGATGAGCACCGCCTGCGGCGAGCCCGCCGGGCAGGTCACGAAGTTCAGGCAGTGGTGCATCCCGTACGTGAAATAGACGTAGGCATGTCCCGGCTCGCCATACATGACCTCATTACGAGGGCTTCGCCGGCCACCTGAGGAGTGAGCGGCCAGGTCGTCCGGACCGAGGTAGGCCTCGACTTCGACCACGCGGCCCCACCGCTGCCGGCCGTCCACTTCACGCACCAGCACCTTGCCCAGAAGGTCTTTCGCGACGGACGCCGTCGCGCGGTTGAAGAAGCCGGGCTCGAGGATCTTGCCCGATGGAGCCGCTTCCGAGACCGACTCAGACTCCGGCTTTGGCTTCGCCAAGCTTCTTGCGCCCCGCCTGACGGCGGCGCTTGTCGACGTAGAGAGCTTTGTCCGCGACCTGGTACATCGCCTGCCAGTCCATACCGGGCCTCCATGCCGCGATCCCGATGCTGAACTCGACTGGAACCGCCAGCTTCTCGGAGAGGTTGAGATCTTCGAGCGACTGGCGGACGCGCAGGCCGACCTCGCGCGCGTCGCGCTCGTCGGCGTCCGGCATGGCGACACCGAACTCGTCACCGCCAAGGCGCCCACATGTGTCCGTCGCACGGACTGCGCGCTGCAGCTCCTGGGCGAGCACGCGAATCGCCTCGTCGCCGATGTGGTGCCCGACCGAGTCGTTGATGTGCTTGAGGTTGTCGAGGTCGATCATCATCAGAGCGAGCCGGCGCTTGTGACGTTGAGCCGCCGCCACCGCGCGGTCGATCGCCCGCTCGAACTCAGGCCGGTTGGCAAGACCGGTCAGGTAGTCGGTCCTGGCCTCGCGAGTGTGCTGGCGCGCGCGGTCGAGGGCCACCGCGATCTGGTCCGCCACCGCGGCCACGAATTCAAGATCGCTCGACTCGAATGTCCTCGGCAGCCTGGTGGCGACAGTCATGGCGCCAAGCAGCACGCCCTTCGTGCGCAGCTCGGCCCGGATCGCGCTCCACTCGCCGGCGATCCTGTCCACGCGAGATTCCGCCGGACCGGACGACACCTCGACGACCTTGACGAGGCCCGAGCGTCCCGACTCGGAGAATTCCTCCTCCTCGCCGGGCTGCATGCCGATGGTCTTGGTGAGCTTGAGCCGAGCGCCTTCTCGGACCCACACGGCGCCTGCCTGCAGGCCGAGCACCTTGAGCGTTTCCCTCAGGCCGACCTCCGCGATCTCGGTCACGTCCAGCGAGCGGCCCAGGGAACTGGCGATGTGATAGAGCCCGTGAAGCTCCGTCTGCCGCGCGCGATGGCGAAGCTCGGTGTAATCGAGGTAGCCGCGGATGAAGTTCGAGTTGAGGTGCTCGATCACATCACCAAGGCGGCTCTGAGCCAGGAGCAGCACCTCGTCGGCGTACTCGCTGGGCCCAAGCTCTTCCGTGACCCGCGCGATCACGGACCGCCTGAACACTGCCAGGCCCTCCATCAAGGACTCCAGCGGAACCCCCTTTTCCGCATAGCGCTGGGAGAACTCACGGGCGGCCGTGTAGTACTCGTGCCACGGCACTTTGGAGTCGGGGCGGAGGGACCGGAAAAGGACTTCCAGGAACTTGATCGAGGCGTCGACCAGCTCGTCGACGGTGCCTTCCTTATATGTCTTCAGGATGTCGGGCTCTATGGCGCGCACCGATTCGGCTGCCACCATCCCGCTCTGGGAGACGTTGGCGGCGAGCCGGTCCGACAGCTCGCTCAGGAGGTCACTCGCCCGCTCAGTCATATCGGCGCACTATAGAGTGACGCATGCGCTTGCGCGTACCTGCGAGGCATGCTAATTAAATGTGTAAGGGGCGATGATGGCTACGGTCACCAAAGGTTCGCTGGGAAAGGTCGAAGAAGTGCTTGGGGAAGACGCCCAGGACCTCCTTGAACATAAGTGCAAAACCATCCCGAAAGAGCAGCTACACCTGCCCGGCCCGGACTTCGTCGAACGGGTATGGAAGGACAGCGACCGGCCGACGCGCGTCCTGCGGAGCCTCCAGTCGCTCCACGACCGTGGGCGCCTCGGGGGCACCGGCTACCTCTCGATCTTCCCCGTCGACCAGGGCATCGAGCACACCGCGGGCGCCTCGTTTTCGCCCAACCCGATCTACTTCGATCCCGCCAAGATCGTCGAGCTTGCGATCGAGGGCGGCTGCAACGCCGTGGCTTCGACCTTCGGCGTGCTTGGGTCGGTCGCCCGCCTGTACGCCCACCGCATCCCTTTCATCTGCAAACTCAACCACAACGAGCTCCTGACCTACCCCAACCACTATGACCAGATCCTGTTCGGCACCGTCAAGGAAGCCTGGGAGATGGGTGCGGTGGCCGTGGGAGCCACCGTCTACTTCGGCTCGGCGGAGTCGGACCGCCAGCTCAAGGAGGTCGCGGTCGCGTTCCACGAGGCCCACCAGCTGGGTATGGCGACGGTGCTGTGGTGCTACGTCCGCAACAACGCATTCAAGAAGGACGGCGTCAACTATGAAACTGCTGCCGACTTGACAGGACAGGCCAACCACCTCGGCGTCACGATCCAGGCGGACATCATCAAGCAGAAGATGCCTGACACCAACCGCGGCTTCGAGGTCATCGGGTTCGGCAAGACGGCGCCTGCTGTTTACGAAAAATTGACCTCTGACCACCCCATAGACCTGTGCCGTTATCAGGTAATCAACAACTACATGGGCAGAGCAGGACTTATCAACTCCGGGGGTGAGTCACACGGAGCGACAGACTTGAAAGAAGCTGTCCGCACCGCGGTGATCAACAAGCGCGCCGGCGGCACTGGACTGATCAGCGGACGCAAGGTGTTTCAGCGCCCCATGAAGGAGGGAGTCGAGTTACTACACGCAATTCAGGACGTGTATCTCAACACGTCGGTAACCATCGCGTAAAGCTCGCCTTCCTCGGTACCGGCGCCGCATTTTCGCCGGCTCGTTACAACGGGGCAGTCGTGGTGAACGGCCGCCTGCTCCTCGATGGCGGAGCGCCGCTGCTTCCGCACATGAGCAAGGTTGGCATCGACGCGGGCGACATCAACGCGGTCTTCATCACGCACTTCCACGGCGACCACACGTTGGGCCTGCCGCCATTCGTCCTGCACCGCGTCTTCGTGGACAAGCGCCCGATCACCTTTGTCGGCCCAGCCGGGATCGAAGAACGGCTCGAGGCGCTGTGGGAGGTCAGCTGGGGCGCGGACTGGAAAAGGGTGATGCGTCCCAAGTTCAAAGTGACCTACAAGGTCGCCCAGCCGAAAGGCACTGCCGCCGGGTACAAGTACGAGACCGTCAAGCTCGACCACGGGACCAGCGGCTCCAACGGCTATCGCATCTGGGTCGAAGGCAAACTCCTTGCCTACTCCGGAGACACCGAGGCGACGGCGCCGCTCGACGCGCTAGTCGAAGGAGCTGATGTCGCCATCGTCGAGGCGACAGGGCCTGGTGACATCTTCAGCCATATGAGCTGGGAGTCGGCGGCGGCGCTGAAGAAGCGCCACCCGAAGACTCGCTTCTTTTTCAATCACGTGTACGCGGGAACAGTTGCAGGGGCCGTCCGCGATCTCCAGGTGGTCACAGTCTGAAGACACGGAGCTCGGCGGCGGTCCTGATCGGCGCAGTCGCAGGCGGCATTGCCGGCGCTCTCGTGCTCGGCGGCTTCATCGGCCTGGGACTCCTCCTGGGGGACCGCGTGGCGAGCTCGGTGCCCGTGATCGTCCTCGCTCTTGCCGGCGCTTACGCAGGGTGGCTTCTCGGCGTGATCGTCTTCAGCGCAGTTCGAGGCGGCAACCCCGAGGAAGAGAAAGGCTGAGCCCGGACGTTCCGTCCACGCGACCGCTGCTGGACAAGCTCGGAGTCAAGCCAGGCTCGAAGGTCGCGATAGTCGACCTCGACGACGCGGGCTTCTTGTCACTGTTGCGGCAGCGGACTGCTGACATCGTGAAAGGCAAACCGCGCGAACCCGTCGACCTCGTTTTCATGGGTGCGAGCGATGGCAAAGATCTGCAGCGGTTGAAAGAGGTCAAGAAGTGGATCGAGCCGAATGGCGCGATCTGGGTCGTGCGGCCGAAGGGCGGCCGGTCCGCGATCAAAGAGACCGACGTCATCGATGCGGGCCTTGCCGCCGGTCTCGTCGACAACAAGATCGCGAGTTTCTCGGATACTCACGGCGCGATGCGATTGGTGTTTCGGTTGCGCGACCGTCCAAGAATGACTTTGCCGAAATGAAATTGGTCATCCGGCCCGGGGAGAAGGCTGACGTCCCGGTCATCGCCCATCTGATTCGCGAGCTCGCGCGTTTCGAGAAGCTGGACCACGAGGTCGTCATGACCGAGGAGCTGCTCGCGAAGAATCTCTTCGGTCCGCACCGTTACGCCGAAACCCTGATCGCAGAAGACATGGAACTAGACGCCGGCAAGCCGGTAGGATTCGCGCTCTTCTTCCACACCTTCTCGACCTTCCTGGGACGGCCCGGCCTGTACCTCGAGGACCTATTCGTGATGCCCGAGCAACGCCGCAGCGGAGTAGGGCGCGCGCTGCTCAGGGCGCTCGCGCGCATCGCGCTCGAGCGGGAGTGCGGAAGGCTTGAGTGGGCGGTCCTCAACTGGAACCGCGACGCGATAAGGTTTTACGAGCGGCTGGGGGCCAGGCCGAACTCCGAGTGGACCGTCTACCGCCTCACAGGTGAGGCGCTCACCGCGCTTGGCCGAGAATAGACCCGTATGGAAGTCCTTCACCCCAAGAAGATGGACACGCAACCCGGCGACGCGATAGTCGCCTGGGCGCACCGCCAGCTGGAGATCGCGCGGGAGATCCTGGACAACCCGGGTGGCGGCCTGCTGTTCGCGACTCAGACTATCGGGCAGGTCAAGGCCGGACTTCAGGAGCGCGACGCCGAGCGCTGGGACGAGATCATCGGCCTGCTCGACCGCGCCGAAGACGCAGCTGTTAGGCGTGAGTTCGACACCGCGCGCAAGCTGCTCGACGAAGCGCTCAGCAAGCTGAGCTAAGGGTTTGATTCCCCGCGGGAGCTGGCACTCGCGGGTTTAAAGGGAGCGCGATACCCGCTAGAGCCGGCACTCGCGGGCGGTCATTCCTACCGAAGACGATGCCGCGCGCATCAGGGTCCCCCACCGCGCACGTAGAGCTGAAACTGGCCGGCGGAAATCTCGACATAGATATCCATCGGAGCAGCGCTGCACGGATACGCCCCCGGCCCCAACGGCAAGGCGTAAATAGCCATTCGGTTCACGAGTCTGTCCACCTGCCGGACCGGCATCTTCGCGTAAAGACTCGCGTTATGCTCGAATCGAACCGCTTCGTCGAGCGTTTCAGCGGTCTTGGTGGCGTGAAACTCGCAGCCTTGGTAGTGAACGAGGGGTGGGGGCTCGAATGGATTCAGCGTCCCGTACTCCCTGAAGTACCCTCCGGCCAATGCAGCCAAAAGCACCGCTGGGACCCCAAGAACGGCCCATCTGGCCGACATCATCTGATCAACGTGGAAACATGAGTCCCAGTTACGTCGAGACCGATCGACAAACCTGGCGAGTGGGCCTCGCGTCGGGCGCTCAGCTCAAAGTTGGCACTCTCGCTCGTACTCACCGTGATAGAACTCCGATCCCAGAGTGGGACGGACCGGAGCCATCATCGCTAGGCTCCGACCGTTGCCTCCAGCGTTTTCTCGTAACCCGCCGCGCCCTTGTGCCCCGAGAACGGTCCGGCCGCCGGTAGCGTCACGCCCGCCTCCCGGTAGCGGATGATCGCCGCCCGGATCTGATCCTCATCGCCGATGCCGGCGAGCTCATCCATCAACTCTTCGCTGATCACACCAGCCGCCAGCTGATCCTTGTAGTCGCCTGCGTCCAGCACCTTTCGATAGAACGGCAGGTTGGAGTAGCGCTCCACTGTTTGCCGGAACACCTCGAGTCCGGCGGCGCGGTCGGAAGTGAGACAGACGGGGACGTGGGTCACGATCTCGAAGCCTTCCATGGTCTTGCCCACTTTCTGACGTGCTGCGGTCAAGGCCGGGATGACGTTGTTGCGAACGTAGGTCGGAGAGCACATCCACAGGACGACGCCGTCGGCCTGCTCGCCCGCGAGCTCGAGCATGCGCGGATGGAGCGCCGAGATCATGACCGGCATCTCCGCACGGCGCGGCCCCGAGTAGGCCCAATGCGCGGAGAAATACTTGCCGTCGATGGAGCAGCCACCATCCCGAATGCTCGTGCGGACGATATCGAGGTATTCGCGCATAGCGTCGACTGGACTTTCAAGCCGCATGCCCCACATCGACTCGACGGTCACCTTGTGGCTGATTCCCATCCCAAGCGTGAAGCGGCCGCCGGACAGCTCATCCAGCGTCGCCGCCATCTGCACCATCGCCGTCGGGTGTCGCGTGTAGATCGGCAGCACGCCGGTCGCAAAGCCGATGCGCTGCGTCGCGTGGGCGTAGGCGGCAAAGACCAGCGATGCGTCTCGGGCGTCGGGCAGCTGCGAGGTCCACACCGACTCCAGGCCGAGCCGTTCGGCGGCCACCGCCCTCGCCACGGACTCATCAAGCGTCTTCACCGCGGGGTTGAAAGCAGCAAGGCGAGGCAAGACTTAAGCAATATAGAGCCCTGTGACTCTGTGGCAGGCGTTGTTCATGGGCTTGCTTCAGGGAGCCACCGAGCTCTTCCCCGTGTCTTCGCTAGGGCACGCGGTGCTCATTCCGAGCCTCCTGCACTGGACGTTCAAGACGTCGGACCCGTCCTTCGTCCCTTTCCTCGTCTTGCTGCACCTTGGCACTGCGGGCGCACTGCTTGTCATCTACCGGGACCAGTGGATCGCTATCATCCGCGGCTTCTTCACAGCGGCATTTCGGGGATCGATCAAGACCGACTCGGAGCGCCTCGCGATGTTGCTGCTGGTGGGCACGATCCCGGCCGGGATCCTGGGCGTCTTTCTCGAGCACTCACTCAAAGCGCTCTTTGCGAATCCCAAGGCGGCCGCCGCCTTCCTCACCATCAACGGGTTTCTGCTGCTCGGCGCGGAGGTCCTTCGCCGCAGGACAGAACGCCGAGCGGCCCTCGAGGGCAAGCCGCGCGTCGAGCAAGAAGAGCAATTTGCCGAAGCCGAGCACATCAGCTTCCGGGCCGCGGCCGTTGTCGGCGCGATCCAGGCCTTGGCCCTGCTGCCGGGAATCTCACGCTCGGGGATGACAATCGCAGGAGGGCTGCTGGCCGGACTGCGCCACCAGGAGGCTGCGCGCTTCTCGTTCCTTCTCGCCACGCCGATCATCACCGCGGCCGGACTGATCGAGGTGCCACTGCTATTTGATCCCAAGGTGCCCCTGGGCGAATACCTCGCCGGCGCGGTGCTCGCGTTTGGGGCCGCTTACCTCAGCGCTCGGTTTCTCCTGCGCTACTTCCGTTCCGGCCGCCTCGATCCGTACGGCTGGTACTGCGCTGCCGCCGGGTTGGCCTGCCTGGCTTTGCTAACGTTTCATCCATGAAAGGAAACTCATTGGCGATGGGGCTTGTTGGGCTGGCGGTGGTGTTCTTCATCGTTGCGGTCCTCTACGCGTTCGGAGTTCTGCAGATCCTCGTGAGCGATTCGCACGCGTCGCATCACTACACCCATGCGGTGCTCTTCATAGTGCTGGCGGTGGCGAGCCTCGTGGCCGCGAACTTCGCCCGAACGAAGAGGGTTTAGCTAGATCCGGGCGGGGACCTGACGGCCCGTCAGGTCCCGCTCGCCCACACGGGTTTCCTCGTGATACACGGCGTCGGCATTCACCTTCCACGGGTCGAACGCTGAATCCGTCGCGATGTTTCGTGCCACCAGGAGCGCGGTCATCATCGAGTGGTCCTGGTTGTTGTACTTGTGCATCCCGTTGCGCCCGGCCAGGTGCAGGTTGGGCAGATGCGCTCGCAGGTAATCCCGGATGACGTCGACATGTGACTGGTATGCGTCGTCGTAGACCGGGTAAGCCTTCTGCTCGCGAACGACGACACCGTCGAAAATCTGCTCTGGCGAGCATATGCCGAGCTGCGCCAGCTCTCGGCCGGCCAGCTCGACGAGGGCGGCGTCGCTGGACGTCCACATTCCGTCGCCTTCGAAGCAGAAGTACTCGAGCCCGAGGCACGTCTTGCTCTGGTCCGGCACCATGTCGGGGCTCCAGTTCTTGAAGTTCTGGATCCGGCCGACATGCACGCTCGGGTCGTGGATGTAGATCCAGTTGTCGGGAAAGACGTTCGCCCTGTCGATCATCAGCGCGACGCTGATGAAGTCTCGGTAGGAGAGACTGCCGGCGGCGCGCCGGACGGGCTCGGGCGCCGGCGGGTCGAGGCGGGCGATGAGCTCGCGGATCGGGATGCTGGATATGAAATCGGTCCCGGTGTGCTCTTCCAGGCTGCCCGACGCGGTGCGCGAGACGACCGAGCGCACGAGACCGCCCTCGTGTTTGATGGCGTCGACCGAGCGCCCGAACAGCACCGGCGACCCCTTCTCCCGGCTGATCTCGGCCACGCGCTCCCACATCTGTCCGGGGCCGAACCGCGGGTAGCGGAACTTGTCGATCAGAGTCGTCACTACCTCGCCGCGGCTTTTGGCGGCGCGTGCGGGCACGAGCGCGCTGCGTAGGACCAACCACAGGTCGAGGCTCTTGATGCGCTGCGCCGCCCAGTCGGCGGAAAGTTCCTTGGTGCTGATCCCCCACACCTTCTCGGTGTAGGTCTTGAAGAAGATGCTGTAGAGGCGCCAGCCGAACTGGTTGCGCACCCAGTCTTCGAGGCTCTTGGGGTTCTTCACCGGCCGCAGGCGCGCCCACGCATAGCTGGCGACGCAGCGCGCCGCCTCCACCGGCCCCAGGTTCCAGAGCGCGTTCGCAGCCTTGATCGGGTAGGCGAAGAACTTGCCTCGGTAGTAGATGCGCGAGAGGCGGCCGCGGTTCAGCATCTCGTCGCCGAGGACCTCCGTCCACACGTCCTCGACTTCCTGGTTCTTGGAAAAGAAGCGGTGCCCCCCGATGTCGAAGCGATAGCCCTTGTGCTCGACGGTGCGAGCCAGCCCGCCAACCTGCTTGGGGTCCTTTTCCAGGATGGTGACCGCGACGTCGTGCTTGTACAGCTCATAGGCGGCAGTCAAGCCGGCTGGACCTGCGCCCATGATCACTACCCGCGGGCGCCGGCCGTCGGCGATCAAAGTGACCACAGGGTAGCAACGTGACCCGTGGCTTCAGTCTTGCTAGGAGCGGCCAGACGCTCTAGTTGAGGGGGCCTTTGCTCCGGGCTTCGTTCACCTTGACGATGGCTTCGCGCAGGTCCTTGATCCAGTCCGCCTGGTGCATGCCGACGAGCCTGACGCACCAGGCCAGCGCGTCACTCCGGCTCCTGGCGACCCCCCCCGCCACCAGTGTGTCCAGGATCGCCCGGTCAGGCATCCTGAGGCGAGTCATAACGGGCACGCTGAGGGTCGTGAAGACCCTGGACTCGTCGCCGCAGGTGGCGCCCCAGGCGACCTTGCGCTTGAACTGGCGTTCCGCTTCGCGCGCGATCTTCATCCGCTCTTCCCTGGTCTCCTCGCGGAAGCGGTCGATCCTTGCTTCTCGAGCGGCGGCGCGGGCGTCGTCGGAAGTGCCTCGGGCAAGCTCCACGTCAGGAAGCGAGCCGATGACGAGGATCTCCTCGCCGTCGCTGGTCACCTCCGGTGGGCCGGAGAACCAGCCTTTGGGGAGCTTGCTCGCGAACCAGTTGGCAATGTCCTGGGGCATCGATTACAAGATTACCCCCAAGGACCTGGGGTGGTGGCTAGCTGGATTTGGACTCAGCCAGGCCGCTCTGTGCCCAGACGGTAGCCGCCGGGACCGAGTCGAACGTCCGCATGGACAATCCGTGACTGTCCATGTCTGCAGCCGCATCCTCGTACAAGGTCTTGGCCAAACCGGACGCCGCGGTCACGATGGCCATGCGCTTGAGACCAGCGGCCACCATTTGCGGCAGCCATACCTCCCGGGCCCATTTTTCATCCTCAGGCCCGACTATCTTCGCCCTGCGGGCGTCACTGACATAGCCTTCGATATGCCGCTCGCGAATCGCGCGCACTCCCATGAGTAGGGCGGCTCGAAATTGCTCGCTGGTGGCGAAGCCGCTCCATTCCGCGTAGAGAATCTTCGGCACGGCCCGCCAGCGAATTGTCAGGTAGGGCTCGTCCAGATAGATCTTGTCGTCCAAGGCGTTAAGCGGGAGGTTATCACCCCGCTTCAGACTTAGCCGTGACAAAAGTTAAGGAGAGTGAATCCTGGCGCAGGGGTGGCCGCGCGGGACGCACCGCGCGACCACCGGAGTGAATGGTCTAAGCGGCGAGCTTGGCGATGCGCGGAGAGGTGCGCTCCAATTTGCGAGCGGTCCGGACCTCTTGCTCCCTGTTTTCCATCAAAAGATTGACAGCCTTCTTCAGCTTGAGCAACTCGGCGCTCTCGATCAGATCCGCGTAGCTGACCATCTCGTAGTGCTCGGCCTTCGTGGCGCCGCCGACGATGAACGCGTCGCGCAGCTCGTCGGTGGCAGCCTCTTCCATCGCCTTGGAGGCTTCCTCGATCATGCCCTCGGCGCCGCTGCAGTGCTGTCGCTTCGGCTGTTCGCCGATCGAGCTGAAAACCTTTTCCAGGTTTGCAATCTGCCCTCGGGTCTCGGCCATGTGCTCTTCGAGCATTGTTCGCAACTTCTCATCCGAAGCCTTCTCATGCATCGTCTCCATCGCTTCAAGGAACTGATGCTCCGCGTCGTATGTGTCGGCCAGCTCGTGAACGAACTTTTCCCGCGAACTCGTGATGGGCATAGCACTCTCCCCCTTTGAATTTGGTCCTATTTATGCAACGCATTTCGAAGGCCGGGTTACTGAACTCTTGTGCAATCCGCCAGTATCTAGACCGGGGGCGACAAGGGGATCAGGCCGCAGAGGCCGCGGCCTCCTGAGGCTTCGCACCCACGAACTTGAGCTCGTCCAGGATGATCTCCGTGCGGAAGCGCTTGACGCCCGCGTCATCAGTCCACGAGCCTGTGCGCAGCCGCCCCTCGGCGAAGACCGCCCTTCCCTTGTGCAGGTGGTGGCCGGCGAACTCGGCAAGCTTGCCGAACGCGACCAGGCGGTGGAACTCGGTTTCTTCCTTCGGCTTGCCCTCCTCGTCCTTACCTATGTATGTGTGTGTGGCCAGCCGGATGTTGGCGACGTACGTGCCTTTCGGCGTCGCCTTGACGTCGGGTTCAGCCGCCAGGTTACCGATCAGAAACACTCTATTGACCATCGAAATCACCTCCGAGAATTTGAGCTCAAGGTAGAAGCGCCACGAGCCGGTGGGAACCCAGGGTGTTAAGACACAAGCCACACGGCTGGGTCGATGGAGATTCGGTCCCGCTGGACCTCGAAGTGCAAGTGCGGTCCAGTCGAGTTGCCGCTGCTGCCGAGCGCGCCGATGACTTCGCCCGCGCTCACCGGATTGCCGTTGACCACGCTGACTGACAAGAGGTGACAGTAGAAGAGGCGCACATGTGCGTCGACTGTCACCACTACATAGATTCCGCAGCCATCTGGGTCTAAGCCGACGCGTGCCGTGCCGTCAGTCGCCGAGTGCACCGGCGTGCCACTCGGCGCCGCCAGGTCGATGCCGGTGTGGATGTGAAGGCCGGGACAGAATGGGTTGTAAGGCTCCAGCTCGAAGCTCGTGCAGCCGAACGGCTGGCTGATCACCGCTCCGGGGACAACGCCGGCCAGCGGCAGACGCAGGTGACTGGGAACCTGAGACGCGACGACGGTCCAGACCAGGCCTCCGCCCGCAGCAATCCCGATGATCCGCAAGAGGCCGATCACGCTTTGACCACGGCGTGCTCGAGATGGTGCAGGCCGGTCTGGATCGTCTGCTCCAGCTTGTGTGCCACCTTTGCCGACGCACCCAATGCGCCGGGCACCTTGAAGACGATGAGCAGCGAGGCGAGCGCGAACAGGTGATGGATTGGACTTGCACCATCCCTCTCCAGAGCAAACCCGACCGATAGGACGAAGAGCTGGATCGGCTGCATGAACAGGTTGGTCATGAAATGGGACACCCACATCTTCGACAGGTGATGCGTCTCAGGCAGCGTGAAGAGCAATCCCGCAATCGGTGCGCTGATCGCCAGCACGATGAGAATCGCGTAACGCACGAGGTAGGCGATCGCGAGGACGTCATAGCCGAGTGCCAGGGCTGCGGTGGTGACGATCTCCCAGGTGCCGCCGGTCGGGGTCATTGCAAAGTTCGCCCACCAGACCCTTGGATCGTCGAACGTGGCGTAGCTCTGCAGCGCGTGGCAAATGGTGTTGCTCGCCTCGACGACCATCTGGAGAAGGGGCTGCGAGAAGTTGATCAGCACCGCGCCCATGAACAAGCGCGGAAGCAGGATGCGCGCGGTGTACTGCGAGCGCAGCCCGTGGCCCCACATGATCCGGAAAGAACCCCACATAGCGATCAACACGAGGGCGGAGTCACACAGGAACTGGACCGAGGGCTCGTACCGCAGGATCGTCGAGTTCGAGATGAACTCCTTGCCGGTCTCGAAGTTGGTGGTGCTGAGGATGAAGCGGAACCACACATTGAGCACCAGGCCGAGGCTGTCGTTGAGCAAAGCGACGACGACCTCTTTTGGATGCATGAACGGCCACAGCATGTCGGCGATCTGCGTGAGGCGGACGACGACCGCCTGGAGCTCCGCAAAGAGCTGATCCATCAGCGGCTCGCGGGCGCCACCGAGTCAGTCAGGATGCCGACGAGTGAGACCGCGACCTCGACGCCGATGGTCCCCACGACGATGCGCTGGATCCACTGCTTGGCGGCGAGCGCGGAGTGGGACTCGACCGCGGTGATCTTCCAGATGAACACTTTCATGTCATAATCACTATCGATGACCACCACGGCAATCTACGCTCGAATGAGCCTTGATCGTGACGGAGAAGGCGCCGGGGTCGACCGCCAGCTGAAGGACTGCAGGGCGCTGGTCAAGAAGCAGTCTTGGGGCGAGGCGATCGAATTCACGGATCCCGACATCTCAGCCTTCAGCGGCAAGGTGCGGCCAGGCTACGCAGAGATGCTCGCGAAGGTGAAGGCTGGCCAGGTCACCCGGATCGTCGTCTATCACGCTGACCGCCTGTATCGACGGCCCAAGGAGCTCGAGGAATTGATCGACCTCGCGGATGCTGGCCGGGTCCAAATCGTCAGCGTGTACAGCGGGGAACTTGACCTGAGCAACTCGGACGGCCGGATGGTCGCCAGGATGCTGATCGCTGTGGCGTCCAAGGCGTCAGAGGACACCAGTCGGCGCACCAAGCGCGCGAAGCAGCAGGCCCGCGAGAAGGGGTTGGGCTCTGGTGGACCGCGGCCCCTGGGATGGAAAGCAACTTGGACTCTCGACCCTGCGACAGGCAAGAAGCGCCGGGTCTTGTCCGAGGATCCGCACGAGGTCGCCATCATCCGGGCGGCCGTCGCCGACCTACTCAAGGGCGCGTCCTTGCGTGACATCGCCGAGCGGTGGAATGCGACTGGAGTCAAGCAGCCGCAGGCCCGCTCGCGGCACGGGTGGAATGCTCAGGGCATCCGCCAGATCGTTAGCAACCCACGGCTCGCCGGCCAGGTCGGCCATCGCGTCGAGAAGCCAGCTAGCGATGGTGTCGGCCAGCGCTATCTTCCCCCGGTCGCCATCGGCAAAGCGGTGTTGCCGGGGATCATCGACCGCGCTCGATGGGAGCAGCTGCAAGCCGTGCTCGCGGAGCGTGGCGCCAACGGGCACATGCCGCGACGTCGGAGCCTGTTGACAGGCCTGGTCGCTTGCGGGAAGTGCGGAGCCACCATGGTGCGGAGTGGTGCTCGCGGCAGGAATGGCACGGGCGATGTTCGCAAGGTCTGGCGCTGCATGAGCGGTGGCGGTGGGCATCCCAGCATCGACGCCGGCGGGCTCGAGAACCTACTCGTCGAGGCGTCGTTGCGAGTCGCTGACACGACTAGCTACGCGGCGATGGTCCGCCAACAGGGGCGCAAGGGCCAGCAGGCACGCGACCTGGTCGCTGAACTTGGCGAGCTCGAGCGTCAGATGGATGATGCCGCCGCCAGCTTCGCCGCTGGCCGGCTGCCGATCCGAGCCTTTGAACACGCCACGGCCGCGATCCAGCGCCAGCAGAAGGCGCTGCAGAGTCGACTTGGCCCGCTCACCAATACGGTTGCTCTTGAACCCTATGTCGGCCGTCGTGGTGCGCTGCGTGCGGCGTGGCCGAACCTCAGCGTCGATCAGCAGCGAGAGATAATCGCGGCCGCGCTTGGTCGCGTCACCGTGTCACCAACGCGGACGCCTGGACTACCGACCTTCGATCCGCGGCGAGTCCAGATCCGTGCGGGGAGGGTGTGAGGCAATGAATCAAGCAGAGCTCCGAGTCTTCGAGGCCGACATGCGCGCGATGCTCGCGGACCTTTCCGGAGCACAGGCCGAAATGGACGTCGCGATTGCGAGCTTCGTCGAGGAGCTCGATCGGCTTGGTTCGGAGCGTCCTTCGCTGACCACTGCTGGCCGGCGTCTTCTTGTCGCATACGCCGGCCAGCTTGAGTCGCGGGCCGCGCAGGTTGAATTCTTCAAGAGGTTTGCGGCCCTGGTCAGAGATGCGAGGGTGTAGCCTGCGCGGTCGGGATGCCCTGGTACTCAGCGCACGAGCTGCTCGAGTCCAAGACCGCCGACTTCGAGGATCCCGGCGAGCCGCTGACCGAGCCTACAGGGCGGCGCTGGGTGAAGATCCCACCACGCGAAAGGTGGAACCAAGGTACCGTTCAAGCCACGGGAGGTCGAAGCAGTGACGTGGCCCTCGGCCTCCCCGCGTCCCCGCCTCTGGACGGCCAGGTACTCGAACAAAGCCCTCGCCGCGCACCCGGCCGCAAAGATCCGGATCACCCTCACCGGTCCAAGGTTTAGGCTCCCCTACAAACTCGCCGGCAGCATCATGGATCTAGCGCCGACCAGGTCGATGTTCGGAAAGACCGAGGCCGAGTTCTCCGACCTGTACGCGGAGCTCCTCGAGCAGCGCGGCGGAGTTGATTACTTTGCGCAGCGGTTCGCGACGTGCGCAGACAACGCCGGCGTCGATCAGCTGGCGCTCCTGTGCTTCGAGGACATCAGGAAGCCCGGACTCTTTTGCCATCGGCGGGTGTTTGCGACCTGGTGGCAAAAGCGAACAGATCAGGCCGTCGACGAACTTTCCGAAGGTGACATCACTCCGGATTCGGCGGGTCCTTTTTAGCTGCGGACCAAGCTGCCGGCGGATAGCCAGCAGCAGCGAGCACGAGGTCGATGACCTCGTCGTGCAGGTCGATCTCTGTATTGAGCACGCTCGCGAACAACGTCACGTTCAGATCCAGCCAGACGTTCGAAACCATGGGGTCCGCGGTGGCTTCCGCGCGGCTCGTCTGGAACTGCACCCATGGCTTGGAGTGAGCGAAACCCGACATGAAGCGGAACGCGAGCGACCCAGCCGGTAGATATGCCGTGAAGAGTTCTGTCTCAGTCTTCTGAGGCTCGCCGAATGCAACGATTCGACCCTTTTGCGTCCGAAGAACCTTGATGCCATTTGCGAGTGAGCGCTTTTCGAGATGTACGACGCGCTCGTCGTAATGAGCCTGCAGGGTTTCGGGAAAGGCGCGGCGCTGCTCCTCGAGATTGTCGAGACGTTCGTTCAACGCGCGCGCCAACCGCTCCTGTTCGGAGATTCCGGGGTCAAGCAAATACCTAGCCCGCACGTCGGCCCCACACGCCGTCCGCAGAAGCGTGTACAGCGAGTTAGAAGGAAGAGGGCCTACCTGCACAATGGACAGAATCGTTCGCAGGTGATCCTCGGCAGAAGCAATGCAAGCCCGAACTAGGTCGTAGGCGTCGCTGAGGTTGGCCTCGCGGGCTTGTGCCAGCCAAGAACTCTCGACAGGCCTATTGAGAGAATCGGCAATGAAGCGCCCTGAGACAGCGAGCAACCTGTGGAGGCGCGTTCCTACCCTCTGGAGAGCCCTCATCTCCTCTTGGCTCATCTCGACCTCCCCGACCTGGCTCTTAGCTTCAATCGCAAAGACCACCGCCTCAGCTGCCGCCAGATACTCGGCCGCTCTGGCCGGCGTCAGGTCGGCGGCACGAGTACCGCGTGATGCGTGGGCCGCCAGATTGCGAAGGCCGAGCAGTCCCTCGACGGCGCGCGCGACTTCCGAGCTGATGCGTCCGCTCTCTGCAGCGGCTCTCAACTTGGCGCCGAGCCTGCTATACGGCTTCTCGGGCTCCGGATTCTCGCCCCCTAGGAACGGGCGCAGCGCCTCGGCTACTCGCTCAAATGCTTTGAGCACCGCGTCGGCGGGATCCTCTTGAGCGAGGCGTTCTAGCTGCGAATCGACCGAACTATTCGCTCCGGGCTCCACCGAGGGGAGAGGACCGGGAGGTGGCTCGACTTGTGCTTCGACGCGGAGGATTTGCTGCTCCCAGAACTCGACCTCAACCGGGCCGGCCTTGAGCCGTTTCGGTCGCTCCGACATGAGAGATTTGATCTGACGGCGAAATATCCATGCAATCACTAGCGCCGACAACGGCCACACCAGGGCCTGAATGACGGCGGCGGCGAAACCTAACCCGTTCATACCAGGCGATTGTCACCGAAATCTGGCCGACAGCCCGAGCGCCGATGCAATAGTTTTCGCATTGTGAGACACAAGTGACGCGACTCCGTCGGCTGCGCAGCTACATCCGGCCGGTGTCCTTCCTAGCGATTGGGCTTTTTATCCTCGTCGGACCAATTGGTGCCGGCTTCTGGCTGATTTTGCACTGGCCGAACAACGCGCCCGATCAAATCGCGCTGTCCGGAGTCGTAGCCACGGTCGCCGCAGCATGGCTTGCGTTCGTCGCTGCCGTGGTTGCGCTTCTCGCGTACATGCTGGCCGACGAATCGCCAGATGTCACGCTGTTGCTCGACGGCAAGCCACTTGCGGACGGGCTGGACCTATACCTCACTAGTGGGCCCGAAGGCCGCTATGTGATCAATGCGCCGCAGGTGCTCACTTTCAGGCTCGTAAACAAGAGCGGGTTCTCCGCCCGCAACCCATCAATCAGCGTGAGCTTCACCGGCGTGTGGCTCCATGGGTTTTCGCCAGAGTGGAAGGTCTACTTCCAATCAGCAGAGGACATAACTCTTCATTGGAGCGGTGGTGCCGACTTCTCTGTTCACGGGCATTGGGAGGAAAACGCTCCGTCTCTTGGGCTGTTCGGAAACGGGTCATGGGCTCGAGAAACCGTCACGATGAAGGTCGAGGTCGTTGCAGAAGGGTTCTGGCTGCCCGAGCAGTCGATTCCGATCCGTGTTCACCGCTGAGCGCGCGCTATTCCTTCAGCGCCCGCCTTTTGATCCGCGAGAGTTCGGCCATCGCGATGTTGATCGCGTCCGCGTCCCGAGGATGGCCAGTAAGCGCTTTCACCACGGCCTCCTCAGCCGCGTTGAGCTCCTCATCGACCAGGCCGAACTCCTTGAATAGAGCGCCGGCGAAGTGCTGCATCGGATCGAGCCCGTCGTGTCCATGAGAGAGGATGTGCTGCACGGCCGTGAAGGCCGCGGAAGTCGGGATCTGCTGCGGAAGTTCTTCTTCCATTCGTCCTCCTCAGACGCTCTGGATGTAGCTCACGACGGTGAGGTGGCCGGTGATCCGACCAAGGCCGGTCGGAGTCAGGTCGATGGTGTTCCACGCGCCAAGAGTCAGCCACGCGACGAGGAGCGACAGCTCCGTCTGATTGGTCGTGAAGCCAGCGCCTCCGCCCAGCGCGACCGTCCGATCCACGCCGTTGACCTTCACAGTGACACCGGTGGCCACGGCGCCTTCCCAGATGCCGTCGACCAGTGTCGGCGTGACGTTGTGCGTGTGCGGCATGAGATGGGTGTGGCTTCCTTCGTTGCCCGCCGTGCCGCTGCCATCCGTGTCATAGGTGTAGATGTCGCCAGTGCTGACGCCGAGGAGCCCGAGGGTATAGAACCCGCCAATCGAATCCCTGCCACGGAACGCCGAGTAGGTACCCGGCACTGGCGGCGAGGTGACGATGTCGGTGAAGAGCCTGTGGTTATGGGCCGGGGTCGTGTGGTTGTGAACGCTGCCCGTCGACGAGCTCGCCGCGCTGCTCGAGCCCGAGGTCACCGTATTGACGCTGGCCAGGGTGCGTCGAAAGGCTCGCAGGAAGAAGCTGAGCAACACCCGATTCACGATCGCGATGTTGGTGGACAGGAAGAAGTCGAAATGGAAAGGGTGTGTGGGATCGCACTCGTCGGGATAGGTCTGGGAATCAATTTGCGGCGCGCCCTGCGGCTGTCTGTTGAGCACTGACAGCGATATGGACCGGCGGACGATCGGAGTCCTACGTCGCGGCGGATTTGCAACGACGGGCGGTCGAGGTGGGGCCGTGATCACTGGTGAACCTCCATGGTTTTGATCTCGTTGTTCGTGATGATGGCGACGTGGTAGGGCGGCGCGGACGGCGGAACGTACCCGCCGGGCTCGCCGATGTGAAAGTCCTCCAAGCGCTCGAATCCCCAGCCGGCCCACTCTTCGCGGACGTAGCGCCGACAACACTCGATCGTGTACGGCAAGGCATCCGCGAGCGTCGACGGTGCAGGCTCGAACTGAACCTCGGCTGAGTCTGCCCAATCTTTCATGGCGCCGGCGATCAGCGGGCGCTCGCCGGGCTTCGCTTGGATCAGCTCGAGGTCAGTTCCGACCAGAACCAGGGCGCAGTTTTCAGCTGAGCGCACCCCGAGGAGGAGATGTTGCGGCGGTTGCCGACCATCGATGGGTGTGCCAGCGAATAGGGCCAGCTCGCCGAGCATTTTCTCTGCGAGGTCGAGCACCGGCAGCCGGGCCCAATGCGCACCTGGCGCCCATTCATCCGGCTTGTGACCGCTGACGACGTACGCAGCGCGATCGCCGAAGACGTCGATCTTCCTCCCGAACGTCACATCGATCCAACCGTTGGGTTGATGCACCTGCGAGAGGCTGTCCGTGGCCACGATCACGCCGTCCTTGCAGGCAACACCGAATGCAATCGTCACAAGCCTTGCTCCCGAACTGGCAACAGCTGCAGACCCTTACCTACACTCACACCGCGCGCGGTCATGACGTGTGGATTCGAGCGAGGGGATGGAGTCAAGGTAGTTCGACCACGACGCGACAACTCGACGAACCAATTTTGCGCGCCCGTGCGGGCGGCCCGCCTCGACCGGGAGTCGCCGAATCCTCGATCAACTGATTGATAGGGCGACGATAGGGCAGCGCGCGAGCGCTTGGGCTGGCTAGCCGGCACCCACACACCACACTTGCGCTCACGCCAGACCCTCCCCCCCCCCGACACATCGTTAGCGGGTCGGGCTCTCCGAGCGCCTCTGCAACAGAAATCGGGGAACCCCAGCATTTGCGAGCGCCGGTGCACAGCCGAGATCGGAGCGGGGGGACGGACGGCGCCGCGAAAAGGAGTTAATCACGGCAACCGCCCGGCCCGCCTGCGATCACTTCAGGTCCGCGCCGTCGATCACCGTCGCTCGAGGGATCGCGTCGTAGAACGAAACGCCGCTTCCGACGTCCTGGGCACGGTTGCGCAGGTAGTTCGGATTCTTGACCAGACGGCCGACGTTGTCACGGCGCGGTTGCCTCTTGCGAGGTCGGCGTTTGAACACGGCCATCAGGAGTCCTCCGAAAACTGCGGGGCGAGTTGATTGCGCAGCCCTCGGTCGGAGCGGTACGAGCCCGGAACGCCGCCGAGGAACTTGTCGACGTCGCGCGAATCGACCAAGAACTCCGAGTGCGACTGCCCGGCCCCGTCGACGAGCGCGACACGGGTGGCCCGGTAGCGAGTCGTGACTTGGTTGTGTCGATTCAGCAAGGTGCTGCGAAGCGCCGACCTGGTGATCTCGTAGCCGTCCTTGCTCGCGCTGATGACGTGGATCTTCACCATGCGCGGAGCCTGTTCAGGAGCTGGGGCAGCTGCAACGACCTTCGCCTCCGGACGCGGGTCCAACGTCATGTCCGCTGCGGAGGCGGCGTTGCGGAAGATTCCGGCAATGTCCTCGAACGGAGCGGTGAAGCGCTGGGACCAGCCGCCAGTCAGCGTCTCAACGATCACTCCACCCTCGTTGACCTCGACCGCCCAATGCAGCCCGGAGGAGGAACCGGCCTGAGAACGACGAAGCAACAGCAGGTCGCCGGCCTTTGGTTTCGTGTCTGCAGCCGCGCTCATTTCAGTGGGACCTCGGGCTTGGACGGCTTCACGCCTTTCATCAGGTCCTCGAGGTGACCGCCCAGCCTTGCGGCATTTATCTCCTCGGCGCTCAACCCCTTCAGCTGCTCGCGCGTGAGCTGTTCGGGCTTGCCCTTTCTGAGCGGACTAAACGGAACGACGACTTCATCGGTCACTTTTTGTCTCCTTGGTGGTTTCCTGGATTTGTCGCTCTCGACGCTTCTCCGCCCGCCGGCGTTTGGTGTTGAGACGGTCGCGTCGACTACGGAAAAACATGCGATTCCTGGCCTCGCCGGCGATGGGCTGGGTCTCTCGCTTCCAGCGCCGAAGCTGCGTCTCGAAGTACGTGCGCTCGGTCATGGATGCTGCTCCACAAACACCCAGGCGACTGGTTCGCCGAGTACCTGGACGATCCGCTCAGAGGTCACCGGCCAAGGCTCGAGCTGGCAACAGATCTCGTCGGCCTCATGTCGAACCGTCAGAGTGGAGATTCGGCCGAGGAGTCGGCCCGCCCGCGCAAAGGTGCTGTGAAGCCGACGCCTGTAGTGCCGGTCAGTCACGTAGGCCAAGTGATCGACGTCGAGCTCGCTCATATCCCGGCCACCACCTCCCGGGTGTACTGGTTGGCGAGCGGGTTCCAGACGTGGCCGCATTCATGACACCGGCGCTGCGGCAAGCCTTCCGGTCCAGCTGTGAAGGCAACGCACTTGCAGAGAGGACACGGGCGGATTCGGTACCCCGGCCTGCGTTTCATGGCCGGCACCCGCCGCTGAACTGTTGGTCGATGAGGGCGGTGTCGAGGGTTTCATTCGCCAACACAGCGTTCTCGTCAACAAATCCGTTTCCGCTCTCATCCCCCTCCCCAGTACGTTTGGCAGACATACGACCACGCCTGGAGTACTTACTAGCGGTAAGCGGTAAGCGGTAAGCAACACCGTTACGGTCGCCACCGTCACCTTTGTTACGGTCCGCCCTGACCTCTCGCATCCGCTGCATGCGCTCGGCAACCTTCCAGTTCCCCTCCTGCCATTCGTCCCAACCGACCACGTAGAAGCTGCCGTCCAGGAGAGCCTCCAGGTCCTGCTGGGCGACCATGAAGTTGACCCAGCGGGCATGTTGCCCCAGGTGGGCACGGAGGATGCGCAGGTTGCGGAATCGTCCGCGCGGCTCTTGTTTCTCGGCTTCGCACAGCAGCGCGATGAAGGCGGCGATGGCGGCCGGCGCGTATCCATCCGCCTCCTTGTCCTCGACCAGCGTCGGACCGATGCGGAGGTAAGCCCTCACGACGCCAACCTCCCAACCCGCCGGGCGTGGTACTCGGTCAGCGCCCGCCGTGACGATGCCTCGACCTGCCGGCGGAAGCTGATGTTCTTTGAGAGTCGCTGGCGGATCCAGGCCATGTGCGGCTCCGACCCGAATGGTGCCAGGAGGCCCTCGGACGGCTCGGATGCCTTAGGCTGTGGCTGAGGTCGCGGGTACACTCCGCACCTCCGTGACCGCCAAGGCTTGAGCAGGGCCAAGGCGGTTTTTCTTGCTCCGACGAGCCGGGGCTCGGGAAGGTGCGCGAGACACGATCCCCACGATCCGGGCGATGGTCTCCGGCCGCAGCGGCAGCAATAACCGGCCGGCCTGAACCTCCTGGTCCAGCCAGTCGTCGACCTCGTCCTGTTGCCGGACAGCGCCAACGCTCACGGGACTGCCTTCGCAGAGAACGGCAGCTCTGGCATCAGCGCCAGCGCATCGCGGATCCTCTTGATCGTGAGCGGCCGCAACGGCAGGCCTTTCCTGGCAGCCACAATCGTCGGGCCCGACAGGCCAGCTACACGAGCGAGCTCACGACCGGACGCCCCACGACTGGCGAGCAATGAATCGAGTTCGCTGCGATCGATCGAGATACCGGCCATCGACCTGACGCCTCCTAGAGAGATTCCGAATCTCCCCTAAGGCGCGTGGCGGGCCGTCCCACACCTCGGGTTCACCGCGACACCTGGTCACGGGTTGCCCGCCGGCAGAAGACGCGCCTGGCGCCCGCTGACGACGGTCGGTGGTATGTACTTGCCAGCAGTCTGCGCGGCCCTTGAGCATCCTGTCAAGACATCGTCACTCGATGCCCCCCAGGGGCCGTCCTCAGATCCCTGCTGTCTTATTGCATTCCAGATGAAGGCGAAGATGAAAGCGAGCGATCCGACCGACGCCACCAGCGCCTGCCCGATACGCGTCCACGTCTCGATGAGAAGCTTGATTTCGTCGACGCCCTTGGGCATGGGCGGGGGCGTTGCAGCCGCGACCATAAACAGATCCAACACGATTTACCTCCAGAGCTTTTCGACCGAGGCTACGAGTCGCGGAGGCAGAAGGGAACCCAGCCCGTTAAGACGGCGGACTCAGGCCTTGACTCGTGTTAAGAGATAAACGGACGCATGGTGGTGTCGCCGCGCATGTACAGCGGGTGTCTCGGATGCCCGTCCTTGGTGAGGCCGAGACAGCAAACCGCAGCCGGCTTAACGCGCATCGGGTCCAGGAGCGCCAGCACGCGCAACGCCCTCTCGCGCTCAAATGAGGCACCCCACGCGACGACAATCGTGCTCGCCTGAGAGGCCACAGTTGTTACCCATCGGTCGTTGTCCGGGCCGACAGGATCGTCTGCCGCGCGCAGGCCGCGGGGGTCAGTAGACCGGTAGGCGAACAAATTGGTTAAGCAGAATCCGCCGAATCCCCAGCGTTTTGCAAAGGCGCGTAATTTGCGCACTGTCGCGTCATCGGTAGTGGCATCGGCGGTGGAGGGGTTGAAGCAGATGAAGTTGATCGAGGGCAACGGCGCCCATGCGCGGGTCAGCCAGTAGCGATAGCGGCCGTCGCCTGAGAAATGCGCGTCGTCAATCACTGGCGATGCATCGACCAGCAGCGAGCGATCATCGCCGCCGCGCTTGGGCCTATCAGCGTCTCAGGTGTGCTCAAGCCTGGACGTCCCAGCTTCGACAAGGAGCGGGTTCAGATTCGTAGGACCCCTAGCTCAGTGGAGATGTCCCGGCCGACCCGTTGACCCTCAACGCTCGATCCTTCCAGCGCTGGCGAGCAACTTGAACGACCGGCACGGAAGCTACCAGTGCGACTCCTGAGCCCACAAAGGGCACGGCAAACGCAATTGTGAGCAACTCGGGGTTCTGCAACGACTGCACCCAGCTCTCTGAGTCGAGCGCTGCGAAGACTAGACCGACGGTCGTACCGACGCCAAAGGCAAGCCACCAGACTTTGCGGGGCCACGCGATTCCTTTTTCCGAAGTCACCCTGCTGAAGTCGTCGAACGAAAACTCGGTGCCGATCGCGATCCCAAGCAGTACAAGCAAGGGCAAGAGACAGCTAGCGACAGCGCTCCATGATGTCTCCTTTGCCCACGTGATCGGAACTTGTGCGCCGGTGCTCCATCCATAGAGCAGCACCACCCCAACAGCAGCGCACAACACCAGGATGAACACAGGTACAACCAGGACCCACAAGAGCACTGCGAACGGAACGCCTTCCCGTGCGCCCGCCCACCCAAGGACATTCCAAACCACGATGGCAAGCGTTACCGCCAGAGTGCCCAGCAAAACGCGAGTATCTCCGCTAGCTGGGAGGAACGTCAGACCTGGGGTGAAGGCCTCCGAAATGAGTTCAATGATCACAAGTGACCCCACAACTGCGGCGCTGGCGGTCGCACCCGCTTGCTGAAACCGATCAGCTCGCCGCCTTCGCTCACGGATCCGTAACTCGTCGTCAACGAGCTTCTGCAATGCAGTAACCAAACGCGCCGGCAAGAGCTCGAGGGGTTGCACTGCGGCGGGCGCACGGTCAGTCCTGCCCCGCACTGAATTCCACAATCGCATGAGCTGTTGCCACATCGACGCTCGACTATGGTCGGCCGCAGACCTTTTGGCAAGCTTCTACTTGCGGATTAGTGCAGTTCGCGGGACCTCCAGATCGCATCCCAATGCTCGCAGCGGCGACCGTGCTCAGGGCACTGTCTGACGTCGAGCCGGTCGGTCGACACTCGGTAGCTGTCACCGCAGCAGCCGCAGCAAGCGCGCTCGTCGTGCACGCGCAACTCGACGCGACAGAGGGGACATGCACCATTGACGACGAGAGCGATCGCCTGCTCTGCCTGGGCGCTCAGCGAGTCGTTCATGCCGTGACAGTCCCTGTCCACGTCAGCGCGCCCGTTCGTCAGCGCGCCCGTTCGTCAGCGGCACCCGTTCGTCTGCTCAGGGCAGGCTGAACGCTCCGCGCTCGAGGGCGGCTGCGATCAAGTTCCTTTCCGGCCAAAGGACCTGAAGCATGCGGAGCATCATGGCGTTAACGGTCGCCCGACCGATAGCTTGTAAATCCTCGGGGAGGTTCTCAAACTCAGCGCGCTTGGCAGGATCGTCATGGAAGACTTCGCCGTTGACGATGAGGTCGAACCACGCTTCCGGCGTTCGGTTGTGCGGCTCAGATCGCACGAGCCCCTCCGTGCGGACAATCTTCCAGCCCTCGCGATTGTGGCGGTTCGCTTCCTTCATCTCTTCGTCGGTGACCAAGAGCTCGACTATGTTCGCGATGCGGTAGAAGTAGACGTCCTCTCTTGGGGCGAGAAACTTCCGAAGGTCGGCCATGAGCGAGCGCACGTCGTCCTCGTCGCCGAGGTGAGTCTCGACGGGCGGGCCCTCGAACCTACCGAAATGCAAGGTGAACCCCGCCTCAAGCGTGGGACCCGTGATTGCCCGCCGACCCCGAGCTTTCTCGACGAGTTCGCAGAAAAGGTGCAATCGCTCGGCATCGGTCCTCACGCGAGCGGTTATGCCTTCGGGTCGTCGATCTGGTCTTCGCGAATGATGCCCAGGGTTGCGCTTGCTCGTCGCGTTCGCTTCTGAAGCGCGGTCCACTCATCGTCTGTGAGCGGACCCTGCGCGTAGGCGGGCTCAACAGCTCGCAGGAACTGCTCCTCCGTGAGTTCATCGGCGAAGCTCAGCGCCATCCGAAGGAGCAGTTCCGCTTGTCGCCCAGTAAATGGCCGATCCGACACATGTCAACCCTACCGCGTCGACTTCTGGCGCAGACTGCTGCACGATGCGCAGACGACTCGCCAAGCCAGCAGACGGCGAGCTCGCGCTTGAAGAGGTGTTCCTCACGAGGGACTGGGTGCGACTGCGTGTGCCTCAGACGCTCGTTGGCTTTGGCGTCGTACCGACCGGCGCGGTGGGGCAGATCGTCAAAGTCGGGCCGACGGGGGCGCTGGTGCGCTTTCGTGGCAAGTACCCGCCGACCGACGTCAATCTGACGTACATCGACCGCGCGTCGTTCGTCGACTTACTGCCGATCGCGGCCCAGCCTGCCGCTCGGCTGTTCGGCGGGTGGGTCGCTCGAGCCTTGGGCGTTGCGATCACCGCAGCGATAACGCTGCTCGTTGCGAAGGCGATCGGGAAGCTGTGATTGACGCCAGCGTCATCAAGCAGCTGAAGGCGCAGCTCGCCGAGCGCATGCAGATCAACCTCAAGCTCTTCAGTCGCGACAAGATCACGATCGAGGCATCGGTCCCTCCCGAGCTTCTCGCCGAGGGCCGATCGACAACTCAAGCCCTGCCCGAGCTTGGTCACGCTGCAGCCTCGCCGCCTGTCGAGTCGCACCCGCCGGTATCCGTCGTGGTCGCGAACCTCATCAGCGCCATCAGGGCGTGGGATCTGCAAGGGTCGCGCGCACATCTCGAGTTCGTGCTCCTCAACGACACCGACCAGCTGCTCGCCATCCGCAACGTCGTGCTGCTCGTCGGTTCAGGCGCAACGCCGGACGCCCTCTACTTCAAGCAGTTCGTCGACGTCAAGGCAGACGCACGCCTGCCTTCCGATGAGCGCTTGCCAATCGTCGTGCCTACCAGGTCAGGACGACACCTTTGTGCTGAGCTGCAAGGCCCAATCGACGTCAAGTTGGGCTCGGCTGATCGCGACTGCTCGCTCGTTGTCGAGCTCAACGATCGGCACGTTACCTGCCGCTTCGCTGCCCAGGGCAGCTCTCTGACCGAGTCAGTCCTCGACGAGCTCGAGAAGGACGCCAAACAGCGCAAGGTGGCGGTCGCGTTGGCCCTTCCTATCTCGCTGACGCGCGGGTAGGCTCATGAGGCGTCGAGCAGTTGCACTGCTGCGCATGGGCATCGCTGCCGTCGGGGCTGCGCTGCTGGGGGGAATCATCCCAGTCGTCCAGCACGGTGGGGAAGTCGAACGTTCCACAGATGCGCTGACGACAGAGGCCCAGCGGCAGATCGGCCTCCAGTACGACACTGCGGACGGCCAGGACATCAAGACTCTGGGCATGGTGGCTGCTGCTGTTGCTGGGGTAGCGATCGTTTCGTCGACGCAGCACTCGTGGTCAAGCTGGTGGGCCGTCCCTTTGCTGTTCCTGCTCGCGGTGATCGCTTGCTTCCTCAAGTCGCTCGATCAACGCAGATTCGAGCGCGGCCCAAGCGTGCCAGACCTCTATCGGAACTTCAGCGGCACGCTGCTCGAAGTCAAGGGGTTGATCCTTCAGGAACTGGTGCGAGCGCTGGAGCACAACAAGGCGCTGCTGCCTCCAAAGACGCGGTGGTATGCGAGGGGCTGCTGGGCCCTCGTCCTGGCCGGCTGGTCGACTGTGCTCGTTCTACTGTTCGGCCTATGATCCTGTCAGTTATGCCAGACGAAGAGTCGACGCCGAGGCCGAGCCCTAACGAAGAGTCGACACCACGACCTCAGCCCGCGCCCAACAGTCCATTCGCCCCACCGCCAGAGCGCCCCGCGGTGCCCGAGTACGACGAGAAGGGCATCACCCCCGGATAACGTCGAGACGCGCTAGGACCGACCTCGAGCTCGACAGCTCTCATCAGCCGCGCAGCAGTTCGAGCGAGATGTCGGGCTTGGATCGCCGCACCGTCGCTGCCTCGGGTAGTCTCTGCGCATGGTCGCGTCCAAAGCCGTCTTCCTTCGACTCTCGCAGGCAAGGGAGGACATCGTCCGGGCTGCTGTCTCGCTGGCGAGCGCTAGCGCACACATGAGGTTCACGATCGACGCCTCCGACAGAGTTGGCAGGCCAAGCGGGGATCTGAAGGTGCTTCTGTCAGAAGTCCGCGCCCAGCTCGACATCGCCAACGAGAGCCTCGAGGTCATACGCCGCAAGCTCGCGGAAGTCGAGACCGGCAGCCTAGGCTAGAGTCAACGCGGCAGGATCGTAAACGCTCCGGTTACGACTGACTCGACTTCGCTCGACTAATGAGCGCCATGGCGCGTTGCGACGGGTTGCTTCCGGCCACAAGTCAGGGCAAGCTAGGGTGGGACACCCCATCCGCGTCCGCCCTTGGGGGTTAGGCAGCGAGGACTGAAGGCCATTTTGGCCACACGCGAAGCCGGCAGCGATAATCGAGTGGTGAGCGTCGAGTGGGAGGGAGAGAAGGCTGCGCCGACGCGCGTGGTACTCCATCCTCCTACGGTCGAACAGTATCGGGAACTACTTGAACGGCGGCGCCGGCTGCAGCGCCGCGATCTACTACTTGAGCTCCTACTTGGCGTTGCTGCTGTCGCTGCAATCACATTGACGATGGGCATCACAGTTAAGGTCGGAGTTCCCACCCCCGGTTTCGGAGCGATTGCCGCACTGATCGGCGCAGTGGTGGGGGGACTACTCGTAATTGCCAGCGCTTTGGCGACGCTGCAGTGGCGGAGACGGCGCCACCTCAACGATGAGGAAGTCGAGTTGGAGGTGTTGAGGCGCGTCTATCAAGACCTTAGTGCGCGCCGGGAACTTATCGCTCAGTCAGACGTGCCGGTAGCGTCTCAAGAGGAACGCCCTTCATGAGGCGTGCAAGCTCGTCGTGACCGAGGAAGCGCTTCCGACAACGACGCCAGCGCCGATGGCCGCCTCGCGCTCAGCAAGCCCAAAGACGTATTCACCAGCCGCGCGTGACGCGCTGGCCCAAATGACTGCTGATTATCTGGAAGACCTAACAGATCTAGCTGATCGCGCGGCGCGGCGTCAGCACCTTGACTCAGTGTCGGCAGCACATGTCCGCCAGGCGCACGACGTACTTCGCGAAATGGACTACCGGCGCCATGGGTGGACCGATACTCTCCTCGCCCTAGGCAGTTTCGGCCTCGGCACCTCAGTCGCGCTGTGGATTGCCTTCCTGTCAAAGGCCATCCCGCTCACAGCGCAGAGCGGGCTACTGGCGTCAGTTCTCGGAGCCGTTGGCATCGCCTTCATCGTGTTCGCCGCCTTCAGAGCGAAGTAAAGCCGTTCGGGGCGTGACCCTTCTAAGAGGCTGCAGTGTTTAAGACATGCACGCTAACGCGAAGATGAAAGCGAGCGATCCGACCGACGCCACCAGCGCCTGCCCGATCCGCGTCCACGTCTCGATGAGAAGCTTGATCTCGTCCACGCCCTTGGGCATCGGTGGCGGTGACGACGCAGCGGATATGAATAGATCGAGCACGGTTGACCTCCAGGTTTTCGACGCACGCTACAAGTGGACCGGCTCCGCGAAAACCCTGGGTGTTAAGAAAACAGCGTCAGGCCGGCCGCGAGGAGCAGTTACCGGCGACCATATAGTCGCCGTTGCCGGAAAGCTTTGGATTCGACACGTCTGGCACCAACGGTGCCTTTGGGCGGCGACCTCTAGTCCGGGGACGGATCTTCAGCCGGTGGGGATGAACCGTGCCAGACGTGCGGCAGACGCGACCTCTCTGTTTCCAGCCACTCCGCGCTCGGGCCCTTTTGACGTGGCGCCTTCACGAATCGGGGAGGACCAGGGTCCCAGAATATGCCCCCGATCCGGACCCTTCCGACAACCTCCGCCGGAAACCATATGTAGTCGAGTTGGGGCGTCTCGCTGTCGATCAGCCGCACGAAAGTGTCGAAGTTGGGTCCCGCCAAACCGATCTGCCGTTTGGCGACTGAGTGACCATTTGACGGGTCGCCTCGTGCATAGAACTGAGTACGCCCCCGCAACACGGTTCGACCCGTGGAGTCGATCAGCGAAAGCTCGCCGAACAGCGACGAGCCAGACCTTCCCCCGACATACCACTGGCGATAGTTGGTGCGGGCGATATCACTCCATTTCCCCTCCTCGGTCTCCAGCGTGCGGCCGAACACCTCGCGCCTGTAGCGCCAGCCCGAACGGTCGTAGGTGAGGGTGGCGCTCGTAAGGGCAACGAAGATCGCACCCAACGCAGCAAGGGGGAAAAGCAGGGCGAAGAGCAGCGCCAGAAGGGGCATCCCCTGGTTCAGCCGCAGGACGATGATCAGGACGAGGGGTGCCCCACCGATGAGCAAACTCGCGATGATGCCGGAAACATTGACCGAGTCGCGGGTACTCTCTCGGCCCCAACTCCGCGTCCGTTTCGTCCACCCTGCCCTCTCGATAGAAGATTGTGCATGCAATCGCGCGACTCGTGGACCGCCGGCGCCAAATGCCTCGGTGTCAAAGCGTCCCGAGTGGCATCAGCTGATTCTCGTTCGCGAGGTACAGCGGGTGGAGCGGCTCACCACCTTTCGTCCAGCCGAAAACCCGGATGTCGCCAAGACCCTGCAGGAGTTCCAGCACCTCGCGACCTCTGCTTCTGAGGGCGCCATGAATTCCCCAGCACGGCACTATGCAGTGCGAGTCGCGGGCTGAGGTCTTTAGGTATGTGAAGTTCTCCGGCCCGATCGGATCGTCAGCCAACTTCAGCAAGCGCGGGTCGGCAGCCCTGAAGGCGTAGAGATTCGTCAGGGTGAGAAAGCCGAAGCCATGGCGACGGGCGAAGCCGATCAGCCGGCGCACAGTGGGATCGTCGGAAGACTCATCCGCCGTAGAAGGATTGAGGCCGACGAAATTCACCAGAGCCTGGTTGGGATGGCCGGTCGACCGCAGGAGCTGATAGCGGTAAACCCGGTCGCCAGAGAAGGTCGCGCCACTGGCACTGCGCATCAGACCGGACTCGTGCCCTGATCTCTCAATGAGCCCAGCTCCTCGAGAGTCGCGGCCCCAAGTGTGCCCACCATCGGTTCCAAGCGGACGGCCAGCTCCAGCCGCGGCACTTCGAAGGAATCCCAGCGCTCATCGCCGGCGGCTCGGCATGAGAACTGGAGAGTGATCCGGTCCGCATGTGTCGAGCGCTCCCGATACGCAAGGTGGTTGAAGTCAGAGGAAGGGACGAGCCACAGTCTTGCGAGACGGTGCTGGTCCAGATCGAGCAGGCACACCAGATAAAGGAGCCGCGGGCTTTCGGGGATCGCACTGGCGGGATAGTTGGCGAACGCGACGATCCTGCCTTCGCGGTCGGGGTGTGTCGTGCCTTTGACCTGAAGCCACAGGGCGCCGTAGCCACCAACCTGGGCGACGACGAGGTCGCGGTGGTCGACGTCGGGCTCCAGGCGAGACGCGATGAGGCGGCCGCCGGAGCCCGCCAGGATCTCGGCTTCGACCATCAGCTCGACCAGGGTCCCGAGCGTGGTGCCCTCGATCATGCTCAGACAAGGTTAGTCGGCTGTGCCAAATGCACGACCCCCTCCGGCGCGCTGCGCGCGCCACCTCCCCGCAGGGCGGGGAGGCGAGTCCTTAGCTCCGGCGGACTCGGGCTTCGACGCCGTCCAGCAAGATCTCGAGCGCCGAGGCGGGCTGCATTGCGGTCTTCGGTTCCGCTGCCGGCGGAGCCATCGGCGCCGGAGTGCTGCTGACGCGGGTGTCGAGAGTGAGCTGCACCACACCGCTGTTGATCCGGAGCTCATAGCGATCCGCAGCCTTTGATGCTCCGTCGGTTTCCCAATGCACGTCGTTGATCACGGCCGGGATCGAGTCGCCGTCAAGCTTCAATCGCACAGATCCGCTGTGGCACACAGCCTTCACCGCGACGCCGGGCGGCCGATGCAGCGCGACCCCGACCACGCCGCTGGAGATATCGATAGGGACCACGCCTCGAGGCGAGGGCAGAAAGCACTCCACCTTCGCCGCACCGCTGTCCGCCTTGATGTCACGGACGTCGATGCCGCCAACATCAAGCACCGAGTTCCAGGTCCCGCCGTGAATCTTGAATCGCCACGGGTGACGCGGATTGAGCTCGATCTCACCGAGCCCGACACCGCGCAGGCGTCGCACCACGACGGTGTCACCAATCACGACCGCTGACGGGGCCGCGCCGCGGTCGGTGGCGACCTTGATCAAAGCGTCCATGTCGGTGCCAGCGCGCACAACCACCCCCCGCGAGCCCGTGTCGATGGCGATCAAGGCCTCGCCATCGCCCTTCAGGGCTGGGCCCTCGGCTTGCTTGCGCGCCGTGATCACCTGGACCATCACCGCCAGGGCGACCTCGCTTGCTTCGGCAGGCTGCAACCCCGCTGTTTGCAGGTGGAGTTTCAGGTCGGCATACGTGCCACTGCGCTCAAGCGCGTCAGGAACTTCGAGGAGGATGCGGTCCGCGTCCTTCTGCGCGGCGACCCGGCTACGCAGGACCGCCCCCGCCTCGAGCACGGCTTGGCGCCAACCGGACGGACGGTGCGTGGCGGGCACGGTGGCCAGGATCGAATCAGCCAGAAGCTCGATGAGCTCGCGGCGGTCGCGGACGTGCCAGTAAAGCGATGCCGCCTTGACCTCGAGCTGCTCGGCGAGGGCCCGCATCGAAAGGCCATCGAGCCCTACCTCTCTGATCAGGGCCAGGGCGGCCGCGACGAGGCGTTCCCGAGTCAGTCCTTGTCTCTCTTCCTCAGGGCTCAATTTGGTGATTCTCCTCTAAACGTTGTAGTTGGACTTGCATTCCTAACGCTGTTAGGTGTATTGTAGCGAAGTTCCACTAACACCGTTAGATAAGGAGTCGCAAGTGAGTCAACCCGACGGCAGAAGTCAGCAGTTCGACCCAACTCTCGGAGCCTGGCACGGGTGGGGATCACCGATTGGCCTGGGCATGTTTTTCGTCTTGATCGCGGTGACCTTCGACCTGGTCCGCCTGGCGCTGAAGTGATGGCAACTTCCGCCAACGTCATGAAGTCCGCGCGGCTCACGGCAAGTCAACCATTGACTCGCCTGCTGGTGCTCGGCGCGATCGCTGGTCCTCTCGTGTTCACCCTCGCCTGGTTCGTCCTCGGCTTCATCAGCCCCGGGTACACGATGTGGGGCGTCCATGTCGCACCCTATTCGGCAATCAGCCAGCCCTTGAGCGGGCTCGGCCTGGGCCCGACCGCGCCATTCATGAACGCGGCTTTCATCGTGAGCGGGCTCTTGATGATGGCCGGCGCCATAGGCGTGTTCCGGGCCATCCCCGAGCTGGGGACTGTCGCGAGATGGACCAGCACCCTTTTGCTCGCCGTGCCGGGTCTGGGCGCCGTGATCGATGGCATCTTCACCCTGGAGACGATCTTCCTCCACGCCATCGGATTCGGGCTCGCGCTGACCACGGTGCTGGGATTCCCCGTCATCGGCTTTTTCCTCCGCCGGATCCCGATCTGGAGGCGATTTGGCACCTGGCTGTTGCTGGGCGGGCCGCTGACCCTGGCGCTGGCGGTCCTGTACTTCATGACCTTCACGCCGACTGTCGAAGGCAGCATGCACGGCATCGCCGGGCTGACCGAGCGCGCGCTCGTGCTCGAGCTCGACGCCTGGTACGTGGCGCTCGGCTGGCTGGCCTTCCGCCGCTCCACCTCGGGATCGGACTTGACGTCAGGCTCGTCAAGGCGATATAGTCGATCTCGATCAATCGATGACAACTAATCGACGTCAACCAAAGACGCTGCTTGCTCTGGCCATCCTCGAGCTTCTCGCCGAGGGTCCCAAACACCCCTACGAGATAAAGCAGCACATGCACCAGCGCGGCACCCACCGGGCGATCCCGACCAAGGCGGCCTCGATCTACGACACCGTCGAGCGCTTGACGAAGGCCGGGTTCATCGCGCCCGTCGAGACCAACCGGGAGGGGCGCCGGCCAGAGCGGACTATCTACCGCCTGACCGGGACCGGAGCGGACGAGCTCGAGGCATGGCTGCGCCAGCTCATTGAGGAGCCCTCTCGCGAGTATCCGCGGTTTGGCGCAGCGCTCATGTTCCTTGGCGCCCTTCGGCATAAGGAGGAAGCGATCAAGGCGCTGGAACGCCGCGCCGCCGCCTTCGACGAGGAGATCGAGAACGTCGACTCGATGCTGCGTGGACTACCGCCTTTTCTGCCGCGGCTCTTCGCCATCGAAGACGAATACACGCAGGCCATGCGCAGGGCAGAGCTCGCGTGGCTCCGGCGCACCATCGCCGAGCTGAAGGAGGGAAGCCTCGAGTGGCCGCCGATGATCGAACAGGTGGAGCGGCCTATGAACTGAGGCGCGACACATGAAGTCACCGGCCCCCGGAGCGTGAACTCCAAGGGGCCGCAGATCAACCCCGAGCGCGGAGTGAACCGGCACCCGAGACGTCCAATCGAAGGATAGCCGAGCTGCTCCGAGCCACCACCAAAAAGGAAGGAGCTACGTGAACGCGCTTCGTAAGAACCCCATGGCCGCGCTGGCGGTGCTCAGCCTCGGCCTCTTCATGACGCTGCTCGATCTGACCATCGTCAACATCGCGATCCCGTCGATAGTCGACAGCATCCACGCGAGCCTCGACCAGGTGCTGTGGGTCCTGAACGCCTACAGCCTTCTCTATGCAGTGCTGCTCATCACGTCGGGGCGGCTCGGCGACATCTACGGGCCGCGCAACGTCTTCGCCGTCGGCGTGGCGATCTTCACCGCAGCTTCCGCGGTCAGCGGTTTCGCCTACGACCCGACGCAGCTGATCATCGCGCGCGCCACTCAGGGTCTGGGCGCCGCGATCCTCGCGCCGCAGGGACTTCCGATCATGATGTCGCTCTTTCCCGTCGACCGACGGGGCGGCGTGTTCGCCGTCTATGGAATCCTGGCCGGCCTCGCGGTCGTCGCCGGCCCCACTGTCGGCGGCTTTCTCGTCGAGCACTATGGCTGGCGCTCGATCTTTTACGTGAACATCCCGTTCGGCGTGCTCACGTTCGCCCTCGCTTTCCTCTTGATTCCTGACCTCCGACCCGGGCGCAAGCACCGGCTCGACCTGCTCGGCGTCGCACTCGCCACCGCCGGCCTGTTCAGCGTGATCTTCGCCCTCATCGAAGGCCAGCGTTACGACTGGGGCACCGTCACCGGCTGGATCACGATCCCCGAGATCGGCATCGCCGGAGTGATATTGCTCGCGATCTTCCTTCTCTATCAGTGGCGGCGCCAGGCTGCGGAGCCGTTGCTTCCATTCGCCGTCTTCAAGGACCGCAACTTCACGCTGATGACGCTGGTCATGGCGGCGATGGGCTTTGCGATCCTCGGCTTCTTCCTTCCGCTGACCATCTACATGCAGTCGGTGCTCGGACTCACCGCGCTCGAGGCCGGGCTCACGATTGCCGCGCAGCCGCTGGCGATGATGGTGGGATCCGGCGTGGCGAGCAGCATGGTGCAGAAAGTCAGCGGCAAATGGCTGCTGATCCCTGGACTCGTGTTGTTCGGCGCCGGCGTGGCATACATCGACTGGGTGGCGCAGGCCGACTCCAGCCGGTGGGCCTTCCTACCCGGATTGATCATCAGCGGGCTCGGGATGGGGTGCGTGTGGACCCCGGTGTTCAGCATCGCCACGCGCAACCTCGACCCCAAGCTGGCCGGCGCCGCCTCGGGAGTGATCAACACCATCCAGGAGCTTGGCACCGTGGTCGCCAGCGCGGTAGTCGGAGCCTTTCTACAGAACCGTCTCGCGACGGCACTGCACGACCAGGCAGTGGCCCGGTCCGCGCAGCTGCCTGCCGACGTGCGCGCACGTTTCGTCGACGGATTCAGCCACGCGGCGCGCAATGGATTCGAGGTCGGGGCGGGCCAGACGGGCGCGAGCTTGCAGCTGCCGCCGGGCGTGCCGGTTCAGGTGGTGCAGATGCTCCAGGACGCTGCTCACTACGTCTTCACTCACGCCTTCGTCGACGCGATGAGGCCGACTTTGATCCTGCCGATGGTGATCATCGCCATCGCGGCCGCAGGAACGTTCTTCGTCCGCGCCGACAAGCCCGCCGCCGAAGCAGCGCCGGCAGAGGAGAGAGCGGCGGTAGCGTAGGCGATTCCAGCTTAAGCCCCTCACCCCCGCCCTCTTGTTCAAATGCGCCCTGCGCGCGCCCGGCGCGAGGGGGAGAGGGAGACTAGGACGTAGTCTTTATCTGACATGGCCAAGAAGCTCGCTGAGTACGAGGCCAAAAGAGATTTCAAGAAAACACCGGAACCCGGCGCCAAGGTCCCCCGCAAGGAGACTAAAGCGAAATCCCCACGAACTCAGATGCCGAGCAGTGAGTTCGTGGGGACCCCTTTAAAACCGCGGTTCGTCGTCCAGGAGCACCACGCGCGGCGGCTGCACTGGGACTTCCGGCTCGAGCACGATGGCGTGCTCGTCTCCTGGGCGGTCCCGAAGGGCGTTCCCATGGACCCGAAGACCAATCACCTCGCGGTCCACGTGGAGGACCACCCTCTCGACTACATCAACTTTCATGGCGACATCCCGGCCGGCAACTACGGCGCGGGCAAGGTTCTGATCTGGGACAGCGGCACTTACGACATCGAGAAATGGTCCGACCGCGAAGTCATGGTCATCCTCCACGGCAAAAAGCTCAAGGGTCGATACGTCTTGTTTCGGACCAACGGCGAGAACTGGATGATCCACCGCATGGACCCGCCAGATGATCCCGAGCGCGAGCCGGTGCCCGAGCGCATCGAGCGGATGTACGCCAAGCTCGTGAAGAAACCACCAACGCCGGACGAGGCGTGGGGATTCGAGTTCAAATGGGACGGAATCCGGGCCGAGGCCTACGTCGATGGCGGCACGGTTCGACTGCTGAGCCGCAGCGGGGAAAACATCACACCGCGATACCCCGAGGTGCACGCCATGGGCCGGGCGCTGGGATCGATGCAGGTAGTCCTGGACGGCGAGATCGTGGCGCTGGATGAGAAGGGCCGCCCGAGCTTCGAGGAGATCCAGCAGCGCATGGGCCTCACCTCCGAGACGGAGATCCGCCGCAAGATGAAAGAGGTCCCGGTCACCTACATGCTGTTCGACGTCATGTGGCAGGACGGGCACTCGCTGCTGAAAGAGACCTACGTCGACCGGCGGAAGAAGCTCCAAGCGCTGAAGCTGAAAGGCGCGTCGTGGCAGACGCCTCCTTTCGAAAAGGGAGGCGGGCCGGAGATGCTCGAGG
>Ga0209011_1000133_pt1 | contig 39129 bp, 46 predicted proteins | sample BlaSpr_A8_OM1_M3_FD_187986 | JGI IMG/M metagenome (GOLD analysis project Ga0209011, IMG submission 187986) | Forest soil microbial communities from Thunder Bay, Ontario, Canada - Black Spruce, Ontario site 2_A8_OM1_M3 (SPAdes) (version 2) | ecosystem: Environmental > Terrestrial > Soil > Boreal... | reverse complement strand
GGGCGCCGCAAGCGGCGCCCGACCTCCCCACAGCGTGGGGAGGTGAAATTACCTGGCTAGGCCTTGGCCTCGACTGTCTCTTCGGCTTCCGGTGTCGCTGCAGCTGCCTCCGCAGGCTCGTCCTCCTGGATGAGGCGCCTGCGCTCGCGGATGCGGGCGTCCTTGCCCACCTTGGCACGCAGGTAGTAGAGCCTGCTCTGGCGCACATCGCCATGGCGCAGCACATCGATCTTGTCGATGCGCGGCGAGTGGATCATGAAAGTTCGCTCGACGCCGACGCCGTGAGCCACGCGCCGCACGGTGAAGTTCATGCGCAGGCCGCCGCCGGTCACCCGGATCACGGTGCCTTCGAACATCTGGATGCGCTCGCGTGTCCCTTCCACGACCTTGGCGTGCACTCGCACCGTGTCGCCGGCACGAAGGGCCGGCACCTTTTCCTTTTGCTGCTCTTTCTCGAGCTGCTGGATCACGTTCATGTCGTCTTCAACTCCTTGGTGTGTGAAACATGTCTTTGGGCTGCTTGCTGGCGGCGCCACTGTCGGATGCGAGCGTGGTCGCCGGAAAGAAGAACCTCAGGAACGCTCATGCCGCGGTACTCCGCCGGGCGCGTGTACTGCGGCCATCCTGAAGGCTCGGTTGAAAAACTGTCCTGCGTGAGCGACTCGGGGTCACCAACCACGCCAGGCACAAGGCGAGCAACGGCGTCGATCAGGACCATTGCAGGGATCTCACCGCCGCTCAGGACGTAGTCGCCGATCGAGACCTCGCGTGCGCCCAGCGCCTCGCGGACTCGATCGTCGATGCCTTCGTACCTTCCGCAAACGATGATCAGCCCCGGCTTTGCGGCCAGGCTCTCCGCGAGACGTGCGTCGAGACGCTCGCCCCACGGCTCCATGAGCACTACCGGCCCAGCGTTAAGTGGGCGGATCGCTTCCACCGCTTCAATCGCCGGCTCCGGCTTGAGCACCATGCCCGGACCACCGCCGAACGGCATGTCGTCGACCTGACGGTGCCGGTCGTGAGTGTGTTCGCGAAGATCGTGCGCGTGCAGCTCGATCAGACGACGGTCGAGCGCGCGACCGACTACCCCCTGCTGGAACACAGGGGCGAACATCGCCGGGAAGATGGTGACGACGTCGAATCTCATGAGTGGTCTTTTGCGTCCTCGACCTTGACGAGCCAGTCGGCGACGACCACTCGGCCGCCGTCCACGTCGACCTCGACCACCGCATCCTTCGTCGCGGGGATCAGGTGCTCGATAGTTCCATCTCGGCTGACCCACACGTCGTTGGCCGGACGCTCGAGGACCTCGGCAATCTGACCGAGCTTTTGACCTGAGCTCGTCAGCACGGTCAATCCCACCACCTGGTGGTGATAGAAGCGACCTTCAGGAAGCGGCCGCACCGCGTCGTCCGGGATCTCGAAGTAGCGCCCGCGAAACAGGTCCGCGATAGTCCTGTTGTCGATGCCGCGAAACTTGACGACCAGACCGGGATGCCCAGGCCTGCACCACTCGATCTCGCGCTGCGCGCCCTCGAGCATCAAAGTGGCACCTGCATTGAATCGATCCTCGAAGTCTGTCAAGGGATAAACCTTGACAGCCCCCTCGACTCCATAAGCGCCGGTGACCTGGCCGATGCGGATCATTCCTGACCGCCTCCCCCAGAGCTCTTTCTACGTGGAGCGTGTTCCACGGCTTGATTGGCGAGGTCGACAAAGACCCGTTTGCGATCGCGTAGCGACGCGACCCTCACCAGAGTTCGGATCGCCTCGATGTTGCGACCCGCCTTGCCGATGAAGCGGCCAACGTCGGCATCCGCGAGCTTGACCTTGATCGCCACAGTGCTGCCGCCGCGCTCGAAAGACTCCACCAAGACGTCATCAGGCTTCTCGGCGAGCGTCTTGGCTACGTACTCCACGAGGGCGCGATAGTCCACCGCCGGGCCCGCCGGACCGTCGTGACGCTCACGCCGGAAACCGCCGCCACCACCGCCGCTTCGGTTGTACCCCGCGCCGCTTCCGCCGCGAAAATCACGCTGGGCCGGTCGACTTCTCTGTGGCTGCTGTTCGCTCAAGAATTCCCTCCCGCTTCAACAGGCTCCGCGCGGCTTCGCTCGGCTGAGCGCCCTGCTTGAGCCAAAGCTTGACCTTCTCGACGTCGATCTTGATTTCCACCGGATCCTTCATCGGATCGTAGTACCCGAGGTGCTCGATGAACCGGCCGTCGCGCGGTGAGCGCGAGTCCGCCACCACGAGACGGTAGAACGGGTGCTGTTTCGCCCCCATCCGTCTCAGTCTGATCTTTACCAACCTGTGCCTCCTTTGCCGAACAGCCGTGGAAGGCCCGCGGCTTTGCCTTTGCGGTTGACCGCACCGAATTGCTTGGCGAGCTTTTGCATCGCCTCACGCGCCTTAAGAACCTTGTTGACGTCAGCGGGTTGAACTCCGCTTCCCCGCGCGATCCGCTTTCGGCGCGCGCCATCGATGACCTCGGGATGAGCACGCTCGCGTTTGGTCATCGAAAGGATGATGGCCTCCATCTTCTTGACCTCGCCGTCCGTGTTGGTGCCCGCCACCTGGCTATTTAGAGCGCCGCCGCCTGGGATCATCTCGAGCACGTCCTCGATGGAGCCCATGCTGCGGAGCTGGCGGATCTGGGCGAGGAAGTCGTCGAAGCTGAGCTGACCCGCGCGCATGTGTCGCTCGACCTCGCTCGCCTGCTCCTTGTCGATGGTGCGCTCGGCACGCTCGATGAGGCTGAGCATGTCGCCCATGCCGAGAATTCGGGAAGCCATCCGCTCGGCGTGAAAGACCTCGAGGTCCTGCGGCCTCTCACCCGTGCCCGCGAAGCGGATCTGCTGCCCCGTCGCGACGCGAAGCGAGAGGGCGGCGCCGCCGCGCGCATCGCCGTCGAGCTTGGTCAGGATCACGCCGTCGACTCCGATCTCGCCGGCGAAGGCCTCCCCTACCTTCACGGCCTCCTGGCCGGTCATGGAGTCGGCGACCAGCAGCGTTTCGGTTATGGGGACCGCCGCCTTCAGGCGCTTCAGCTCTTGCATCAGCTCCGCGTCCACGTGGAGGCGGCCGGCGGTATCGAGAATCACAACGTCGCACACGAGCCGCTGCGCTTCGCGAATCGCGGCTTTGGCAATCGCTTCGACCTCGCCCTGCTCGGAGAAAAACGGGACCTGCTGCTGGGCGGCGAGCGTACTCAGCTGCTCGACGGCCGCCGGACGACGGAGGTCGAGAGCCGCGACGAGCGGCTTGTGGCCTTCACGCCGCGCCAGGAGCGCCAGCTTCACAGCGGTGGTGGTCTTGCCCGAGCCCTGCAGCCCGACGAGCATCAACACCGTCGGAGGTGCGGAGCCGTAACGGAGGCCTTCGGAGTTGCCGCCAAGAAGCTCGACCAGCTCCTCGTTGACCGCCTTGACGACCTGCTGGGGGGCAGTGAGACCAGGCGCAGTCTCGGCGCCCTGGAGGCGGGCACGAACGCGTTCGACGAACTCCTTGACGACCTTGAAGTTGACGTCCGCCTCGAGCATGGCGAGCCTGACCTCACGCAGCCCGGCTTCGACGTCCTCCGGCCGCAGCACGCCGCGGCCCGAGATCTTCTTCATGGCGGCGGCGAGTCGCTCGCCGAGGGCTTCGAACACTTAAGAGGCCCCCTGCAGCCGGGCCACGCGGCGCTTCAAGCCATCGAGCTCGCGCTCGAGCGCTTCGACCGCTCGCCGCCTCTTTGCCGCTTCAGACAGGAGGCCGAGCCTGCGCTCGTACCCCTGGAGGGCCACCGTCGAGCGACGCACGATGTCGTGCACTGCGGCGCGGGACGTGCCCTGATGCTTGGCGATCTCCGCCAGCGACCAGTCGCTGCCCAGGTAGAGGTCGACGACCTCCCGCTGGTGGTCGGTAAGCAGCGCGCCGTAGCGCTCGTAGAGGGCCAGGGCGCGGCTGCGCGCCTGGAGGGTGTCAAGGGCCATGCCTTGACAGCTTACCAAGATTAGAATCGGACGTCTTGGAACCGTTATGGATCGAAGCATTCCGATATCACAAGTGGGCGAACCTCCACTTGCTCGACGTGTGCTTGAAGCTGGCGCCAGAGCAGCTGCATCTGACGGCTCCTGGCACGTACGGAACCATCGCCGGGACCTGGCACCATCTGGTCGGCGCGGAGCAGCGTTATCTCGCGCGACTGCTCGGCAGCGAGGTCCTTGTCAATGAGCGCGACGCATTCCCTGGGCTTGAAGTCCTGAAGGACCACGCCGCCCGCAACGGCGACCTTCTGATCGAGGCCGCGGTACGGATCACGCCGGACGACGTAATCGAAACCAAATTCGAGGGTGAAACCAGCCAGCTGCACCTAGGCATAGTGATCATCCAGGCGCTTCACCACGGCAACGACCACCGCACCCATATTTGCTCCATCCTCGGGCACCACCAGATCTCGTACGGCGACATGGACGTGTGGGCGTACGGAGACGCGACCGGGGCGATCGTTCCCATCGGCGGCTCATAGAAGAGAGCGCGTTGGGCCCCGTACTGATCGAAGCGTTCCGCTACAACAGGTGGGCGAACCTCCACCTGCTGGACGTGTGCGCCAAGCTGACCGACGAACAGCTGCGGCTGACGTCTCCCGGCACCTTTGGAACAATCGCCGCCACCCTGACGCACATGCTCGCAGCGGAGCAGCGGTACCTGTGGCGTTTTGGTGGCTACGAGCCCGAGCTCAAGGAGCAAGATGGGTTCCCCGGCGTTGCGTCCCTGCGGGAGCACGCCGCCGGCAGTGGCGATCGGTTCATCGCCGAGGCGGCCCGGCTCAACGACGGTAACGCCGGCGAGGCAAAGCTGCGAGAGGGAGAGACAAGAGCTCCGCTGGCGATGATCTTCGTTCAGGCGCTGCACCACGGCAACGACCACCGGACCCATATCTGCACGATCCTCGGCCATCACGGAATCCCCTACGGGGATATGGACGTGTGGGCGTATGGCGAGGCGGTCGGCGCATATCAAGCACCGCCAGAGGCCTAGACTCCGCCTGTGCTCACAGCATTCATCCTTGTCAAATCCACGCGCGAAGGACTCACGCGACTCGGTTCGGAGCTCGCCAGCGTCGAGGGTGTCGCCGAGGTGTACACGGTCACTGGCGAGTGGGACTTCATCGCCATCGTTCGGGTGCGCGAGCATGACGACCTCGCCAAGGTGGTCACACAGCACCTGACCAGGCTCGAAGGTATCCAGCGCACGCAAACGATGGTCGCGTTTCAGCAGTTCTCAGCTCACGACCTGGAGGCGATGTTCGGACTCGGCCTCGAGGACAAGAAGGCGACATAGGAGCCTTGGCTCCTAGCGACCTCCTGCCGGTGGCGCTGCGCGCCGCACGCGCGGGCGCCCGCGTGCTCACCGATGGCGGTCTGCCTCGACCTGGAAGCACCTTTGACGTGAAAGGAGCGGGCGACTACGTCACAGCATCTGACCGGCAATCCGAGGCTGCAATTCTTGAAGTCCTCGCGCGTGAAGCGCCTGGCATCGCCGTCCTCGCCGAAGAGGGCGGCGGGAATCGAGCCACGACGATGTGGGCAGTCGACCCGCTGGACGGCACCACGAACTTCACCCGCGGATTTCCCGTGGTCGCAGTTTCGGTCGGCCTGCTGGATGGCGGCGTCCCTATCGCCGGCGTGGTGATCGCTCCGTTTCTCGGATTGGAGTTCGCGGCGTCGCGAGGGCATGGCGCGACCTTGAATGGCGAGAGGCTGCCGCAGCTCCGCGCGGTTGATCCGTCGAAGGCCATCGTCGCGACAGGATTTCCCTTTCGCAAGAAGGAGCTGATGCCGCGGTACCGGCCGGTCATGGAAGGCGCGCTCCGGCGCTTCGAAGATTTGAGGCGCGCAGGCGCTGCGGCCCTCGACCTGGCGTGGACCGCGACTGGAACTTTCGACGGCTACTTCGAGCTGAATCTCGGCACGTGGGATGTCTCGGCCGGTGCTGCACTGGTGCTCGAAGTTGGCGGAAGGGTCACGGACTGGTCAGGCGGCGGCACGTGGGTCGACGGCGGAAGCAGCATTTTTGCTGCGGCGCCGGCGGTGCATGAGGTACTCCTAGAGCTGGCCGCGGCGACGCCGCAAAGGTAGATCGACCAGCGCGACCCACTGCTGGCGAAGCGCTAGGCCCAGCGGGAGGTGAAATTTCGTGGGCCCGGTTTGCGGCCGCGTGGTGCTCAGCTTGATGGCGGTCCGGAAGTCGCCCTCGTACGCAGTCAAGACACGGCCCATGTCGTAGGCCCCGAAATGGCAATCGCTGCCGCCGACCGCGGCTCCAAGCCGCTCTTTGTTGCGCGCGTAGAACTCATCGAGCTGCCGCCGGCGCCAAGGCCCGGTCGGCACCGTAAACATCATCTCGATGCCATCCACGTGGTGACGCTCGAGCAGTCGCCGCAGCATGTTGGGCTGGATCGAGCCGAAGTAGACCGGCATGAACGGGTGCGGGATGATCGCGAGCCCGTCCTGGTCGTGGATCGCGGCGACCGAATCTTCGAGTGACATGCCGCGCTTGATCGGCTTCTCCAGAAACCAGCCCATCACGTGGGTCATGGCCGGGCCTTTGGTGGTGACCTCTTGCCCGGCAACGACGATCAAACCGGCAGCCTCACCGCGCTCCTGCACCTCCTTGACCGAAGCCATCGTGTCGTGGTCGGTCACGGCGATCAGGTCGACGTGCGCTTTGATTGCTGCGTCGACCAGCTCGGCTGGTGTGACCATGCCGTCCGACGCGGTGGTGTGACAGTGCGGATCGGCGACCGGCATCTATTGGTCCTCGAACAAGGAGCGCACAAAGGCCTGTGGTTCGAATGGCACCAGGTCGTCGATGCCCTCCCCTACTCCGGCGAGCTTCACGGGGACGCCGAGCTCGGATTCGATCGCGATCACGGCTCCACCCTTGGCGCTGCTGTCGAGCTTCGTGAGCACGAGCCCTGTCATGGGGACCGCACGATTGAACTCGCGCGCCTGGACCAAGTTGGTCAGCCCGAGCACCGCGTCAAGCACGAGGAGCGATTCCAACGGCGCACCGTCGAGAGCCTTACCCGCCACGCGGCCGATCTTGGCAAGCTCCTCCAGGAGGTTCCTTTGGGTCTGCAGGCGGCCCGCGGTGTCAACGAGAACCACGTCGCTGCCTCGACTGCGACCGGCGTGGATGCCGTCGAACACGACGGAGGCGGGGTCCGCACCACTCTTGCCCTCGAAGTGGTCCACGCCCGCGCGCTCGGCCCAGGCCGTCATCTGCTCGATGCCGGCGGCGCGGTAGGTGTCGGCGGCCACGATCAGGGGCTGGCGGCCCTCCTGCTTCAGCCGGTGGGCCAGCTTGCCGATGGTGGTGGTTTTGCCGGCGCCGTTGATGCCATAGAAGAGGATCGTGCTGAGGGGGGTGTTCTGGTTTAAGCCCCTCACCCTAGCCCTCTCCCCTATGGGGAGAGGGAACAAATCCCGTTCCCGGGGCGACATTACTGACAGGGCCACTGTGACGAGGGCGTCGGTGGCTTCGTCACGCGTCCGCGGTGCTTTGGCGCGCACTCCGGCGGAAAGTCGCGCCGCCATTGCAGGCCCCAGGTCGGCCGCGACCAGCAGCTCTTCCAGCTCCTCGTAATAGCCCGCGGCAAGCGGGGGCTTGAGCGAGCGAAGGCCTGCCGCCAGCGCACCGCGCGTGCGCCCGCTGACGCGGTTCCAGATGCTCGCGGCTGGTCTTCCCTTAGCTGGCGTGCGCCGTGGAGGCGGCGCGCGCATTGGGATTGCGAATGTCCTCGAGCCGGACGGAGACGATATGCGACGAACCGCTCTCGTCGAGGTGGATGCCATAGAGCGTCGAGGCATGAGACATCGTCACGTGGTTGTGAGTGATGACGAGGAACTGGCGCTCCGTACCGAGTCGCACAAGCATCTCACCAAACCTGCCGACGTTGGCGTCGTCGAGGGCTGCGTCGACCTCGTCGAGGATCGTGAAAGGACTTGGGTTCACGGCGTCGAGCGCAAGCACCAGTGCGAGTGCCGCAAGGGAACGCTCGCCGCTCGACAGGAGCGTCACGTTCTGCAACCGCTTGCGCGGGGGCTGAACGAGGATCTCGACGCCCGAGCGTGGACCGTCGTTCCCTTCCGCGTGCTTCAGTGTGGCGCGGCCACCGGGTGCGAGCTGCGAGAAATATTCGTGGAAGTTGGCGGCGACCGCACCGAACACCGCCTCGTAGCGCGTCTCTTCTTCTTCGCGCAGCTTGGCGATCAGCTGCTCGAGGTCGGCCCGCGCGGCGGCAATGTCGTCGAGCTGGGTGCGCAGCGTTTCAAAGCGCTCTTCGAGCTCGCGGCACTCGCTGTCAGCCAGAGCGTTGGTCGGGCCGATCTCTTCGAGCCGGCGCTCCAGCGCGCGCATCTCGCGCTCGCGAGCCTTACCCCCCGGAATCTCCTCGGGTGCCACCCCGTCCGGCATGCGGGTGCGGATCTCTTCCATCCGCGCTTGAAGCAGCTCTGTCTCACGGGCGATGAGCTCGAGGTTGCCCTCCAGCGTGCCGGCCTTTAGACGAGCATCGATCCGCGCCTCTTCGAGCGCGACCAGACGCCGCGCACCCTCCGCCATCCCGGCCTCGTCTTCGGGCGAGTCCCGCTCTTCGGTGGCGAGCGCATTGCGCGCAGCGTCAGCCGCGGCTGTGAGCGAGGGCAGCGACTCGGCGCCGGCCGCTGCCGTGGCCTCGAGCTGGGTGAGGCGCTCGCCTCGTTCCGACGCCGCGGCTTGCAGACGAGTCAGGTCCTCGTCGACCGCGACGAGCTGGCGCCGAAGGTCCTCGATGCGGTCTCTCCACCGGGCGCGATCCACTTCGGCGTGATGCGCGGCGGCGCGGCCTTCGCCGATCGCCTGAAGACTCGACTCGAGGTCTTTCGCCAGCGCGGCTACACGCTCATCGGCTGCGTTGGCGAGCCGCTCGAGGTCGGGCAGCTTCTCCGTCTCGGCGAGCTCTGCCGCGCGGGCGGATTCCAGCAACTTGGCAGTTTCCTCAGACCGCGCAGCCCCGGCCGCACGTGAGCGCAGCTCGGCGAGCGTTGATTCGGCCTCGCGCCGGCGCTCCGCCGCAGACTCGGACCGCGCCGCCTGGGGCTCCAGGCCGGCGAGGCGGTCGCGGAGCTCATGGCGCCGGATGTCGATCGCGACCCGTGGGTCGGTCCCGGCACGCACCATTCCCGGTTCTCGATAGACGCCGTCGAGCGTCACGTCTTCGCCCACGACGATATGGCCCAGCAGCCGGAGTGCCACCTCCTCATACCCAACCTCGCAGCTCACGTGCTCGAAGAGAGAGCCGGCCCGTGGTTGAGGCGCGGCCGTTGGATAGAGCACGGTCAGCTGCCGCTCCGGTTTTGCGTTGGCGGCGGCGGCCTCGTCCCGCGCGACCAAGGCGTCGACGAGAGGGCCCAGCACCGCCGAGAGAGCCGCCTCGTAGCCGGGTTCGGGCCTCACCACATCGCTCAGGCGGTCGAGACCAGGAGCCGGATCGGGCCGTAGAGAGTCCAGGCCGTCGAGCTCAGAACGCAGCCGCGCCACCATCACCAGAGCGGACTCGGCCTCGGCGGCGTCCTTGCTGGCCCGCTCGAGCCGCGCTTCAGCGGCCGGCAGCTGGTCCGCCGCATCCCTCATCGCCTCGAGCCTCGTGGACTGCTCCTCCAGGAACTCGCGGCGTGTGCGAAGTGACGCGACCGTCGAGGACGCCGCGGCCACGGACCGGCGAGCCTGCTCCGCGCCACGCCGTGCCTGGTGCAGCTCAGCCGGATCGGGCGCCTCCGGGACGGACGGGGCTTCCGGCACGCTTTCGAGCGCATGCCGGGCATGCTCCAGCTCGGCGGTGAGCTGACCGCGCAAGGCGCCGGCTGCGGCCGACAGGGACCGGTTCTCAGCCTCCTCGCGGCGCGCGGCCTCGGCCAGCGCGACGGCGTTTTGCGCTCGCTCGCCGGCAAGGGCGAGTGAGTGCTCCGCCTCGACCACCTCGAGTCGCAACCGGCCCAGCGTTCGCTGGCGGGCGAGGCGCCTGTCCTGCGCGGCCTGGATCTCCGTCCGCCAGGCCTGGAACTCCGTTTCCGCCGACTGAGCCAGGCCTTTGGCCTCGACCAGCCGGCGCTCGAGCGTCTGCACCTGGGATGACGCGCGCCGGTGGGCATCGCGTGCCTCGCGCCACTCCTCCCACACGATGCTCCCGCGCAGCAGCTCCAGACGTGCTGTCGCCTCGGCAGCCTCCCGCGCTGATGCGGCCTGCACACGCAACGCCTCGAGGCGCGGCTCGATCTCCGACCGCAGGTCTTCGAGCCGGAGCAGGTTGGCCGCCAGATCGTCGAGTCGCTGCGCCGCCTCCTGGCGGCGCTGCTTGACCCCACGCACCTGCGCCGCCTCTTCCAGCAACTGCCGGCGCTCGGCGGGCGAGCACACGACGATCTCCTCGATGTCGTGCTGGCCGATGATCGCGTACGAGTCGACGGTCAGGCCGGTTGACGCGAGCATGTGGATGAGGTCGCGCCGGCGGATGCGCGAGCCGTTGATGAAGTAGTCGCTTTCACCATCTCGCTCGACGCGCCGCTTGATAGCGACCTCGTGATAGTCCACGGGCAGGCGTCCCTCCGTGTTGTCGAACACCAGAGTGACCTCGGCGAAGGCGGCGCGAGCCCGGCGCTCGCCGCCCACGTAGATGACCTCGGCCATCGTCTTGCCGCGCAGGTCGCGAGCCTGGCCGGAGCCGAGGACCCACTTGACCGCGTCGACGATGTTCGTCTTGCCCGAGCCGTTCGGACCGACTATCGCCGTGACACCGCCTTCGAATCGGATCTCGGTCGCCCGGGCGAACGTCTTGAAGCCCAGCAGGCTCAGCGAGCGTAGGAACAAGTCGCCCTCAAGGTAGCAGATGTAGGGGTCGATTTAGGCCCGGGCACAACCTGTGGAAATCCCCTACTCGAGGGGTTCCCCGAACTGGCGGCTCCGAGGTTGGATGGGGACAACCGCGGGTGGATCCGGTGCCGGTTCAGGAAGAGGATCTGGGAAGGGCTTCGGGATTGGTTCAGGAGGAGGTTCGGGGAGCTGGATCACCTCCGCAGTAACCCGTGGGGTTCGAGGCGCCCGGCGAGTGCGCGGCCGGGGCGTCTTGACCGGCGCCTTGGCCGAGACCGGCTCTGCCCCATCGCCGGCCAGGGTCTGCAGGGCCGCTCTCGCGGCGTCCTGCTCCGCCTCCTGCTTGCTTGCCCCGTGACCGGTGCCCAGCGGATCAGCGCCCGCGAAGACGACTGACGTGTACTCGCGGTGCGTGCCGACCTTCGCCCCTTCACTGTCGTAGAAGGGCGTCGCGCCAAACCGTTCCTGGGCCACCTGCTGCAGGCGGCCTTTGAAGTTCTCGTCCTTGGCCGGCGACGGCAGGGAGCGGTAGCGGTTGAGGTAGTAGTGATAGGCGGCGTCGTAGCCGGCGTCGAGGAAGATCGCGCCCAGCAGAGCCTCGAAGGCATTCGCGAGCAATGACTTCAGGCCGCGCCCGCCGCCTTTGGCGATGCCCTTGCCGAGATACAGATAGCTGCCGAGGTCGAGCTGCTCGGCGAGCAGCGCCAGAGTGTTGGTGTTGACCATTGCCGAACGGGTCTGGGTGAGCTCACCCTCGGTCGCGCCTGGGTGGTGCTTGTAGAGGTACTCGGCGGTGATGAGCTGGAGCACAGCGTCGCCGAGGTACTCGAGGCGTTCGTTGTCGCGCGGAGAGAGATGCGGACTCTCGTTGGCGAAGGAGCTGTGGGTTACGGCCTCGAGCAACAGTCCGGGATCACGGAAGTGGATTCCAATCTTTTGTTGGAGCTGCTGGAGGGATTGGGCCAGGGGTGCGGCCTGGGGCTGTGCTATGAGGCGGCCTTCTCCTGGATGTACTCCCACGCCTGCCCGACGGTCGTGATCTTCTCGGCGTCCTCGTCGGGAATCTCCAACCCGGTGTTTTCCTCGAACGCGTAGATCAACTCGACAAGGTCGAGCGAGTCGGCATTGAGGTCTTCCTGGAAGGAGGCGTCCATCGTCACCTGCTCGGGCTCGCAGCCCAAGCGTTCGACGACGATGTTCTTGAAGTCTTCAAAGCTCAGTTTTTGAGTTTCCATGTCTGCGATTACTGTATCAGCCTCGGGGCCCGGGCTCCGAGCGGCCCGGGCCCAACTCCTGAGATCCAGACTTGCTTAGCGCGCCGCTTTGCTGGCCTGGTTCGGAGCCGCTGGAGCCAGACCGAGCTGGGTCATCAGCTGCACCTGGTCGTACATGAGGTTGTCCCTCTTGACGAGGCCACGGTCTACTTCGAAGACCTCGATGAACTCGCCACGCACCTTGCGGCCGGTGGCGGGAACATCGCCGTTCGGTGTCTGCAGCGTGCCGTCGTGTGTGCCAGTGAAGATGCCTTCGACGATCACGGTGTTGCCGGCGGTGAATATGTTCGTGGCCTCTACCCGTGCGTCCGGAAACGCCCTGATGAAGTTCTGGTTGTACTCCTTGAGCGCTTGGGGTCCCTTGAGCTTCACGTCGCCTGGGGCCGTGGACTGGATGTCCGGAGCAGAGTCGCGAGCCATTGCCTCCAGGTCATGAGCGTTGAATGCTTTGAGTCCTCGCTCGACCACTTGCCTCGCTTCGATCTGGGTCGAGGCGGCGACCTCGTAGAGCTCGCGCTTGATGTTGCCGTCGCTCATGTACTTCTTGAGTTGCTCTGCGACCTTCTCGGCCTTGGGCCCGAACGACTTTGCCGCGGCCTCGTCGTCGTAGAGGGCGATCGAGATCGATTCGCCCGTGTCGCGATTGACAAGCAAGAAGGCGGAACGGGCTCCCTTGTGTTGCGCGATCGCGGGAATCGCGGCCTCCTTGTACTCCTTGATGGCTTTGTCCAAATCCGTCTTCTTGAACTTGGACTTGATTACGCCTGCGTTCATAGCTCACCTCCGTGAGATCAGGTCCGACAGCGTCACGCGTTACGCGTCCGCGCTGTACGAGCTGAACCGGCGGCCCTCGTACGAGACCGGATCGGTTATGTAGCCATCCCCCAGCCTTGGGATGCCGGCTGCAGTTTCGATTCTGCGCCTGGCCTTGCTGGGCGAGTCAAGGCACGGATCCTCAGTAGGCAAGGATTTGTTGCCTTGGGTGGCGCATGCGCGAATTCGGTCGATTTAGCGTAGAACCGACGTATCAACGGCGCCGATTCGGTCGATTTGGCGCAGAACCGACGTAATGGTTAGACCGCGAGCTGGGAGACGGCGTCTGGGGCTCCGACGGCGGCGGCGGTGGCGCTCGGAGCGAGCTCGCGCATCATTCCGGTGAGGGCGCGCTTCGGCCCCACCTCGATGAACGTGTCGCAGCCCAGCTCGACCAGCATCTGCACGCAGGCGGCCCACCGCACGGGAGAGCGCAGCTGCATCTCCATCACCTGGGGTATGCGGTCGCCGCCCTGGTGGGGGCGGCCGGTGAGGTTCGCCATCACTGGGATTCGGGGCGCGCGCCATTCGATGCGGTCGAGCGCGGCCCGCAAGCGTTCGGCGGCGGGTGCCATCAGGGGCGTGTGAAAAGCGGCGCTGACGTTGAGCGGGAGGACGCGCTTTGCGCCGGCGGCCTGGAGTCGCTTGGTGGCGGCCTCGAGGCCCGCAGTCGTCCCCGCGATCACGGTTTGGGTCGGCGTGTTGTAGTTGGCGGGCCAGGCGTCGTTCATGCCGGCCAGGGCGACCTCCACCGCTGCGGAATCGAGTCCGAGGACGGCGGCCATCGAGCTCGTGCCGGCGGGGGCGGCCTCCGCCATCGCCTTGCCGCGCTCGACGACAGCCTTGATCACCTGAGGTGCGGTGACGGCGCCCGAGACTGCAAGCGCGGTGTATTCGCCGACAGAGTGGCCGGCGGTGGCCTCCGGCTCGATGCCGCGGCGGCGGAGCAGCAGGGTCAGTCCCAGGCCCACGAAGCACAGGGCCGGCTGAGCGTTCTGCGTGAGGCGCAGCTCGTCGTCGCCGGCGGTGGTGAGCAGGTGGCGCAGGTCCACGCCGGCGGCGGAGGCACACTTGTCGCACAGGTCGGAGACCTCCGAGTCGGTGAGCAGGTCGGCTCCCATACCGGGCTGCTGCGAGCCCTGGCCGGGATAGAGGAATGCGATCTTCGGCATCAGTTGCTCACTCAATCGTGTCATGCCGCCGAAGCCTAAGATCGGCTCGTGTCGCAGTCACCGCGAGACTGGATCGAACTCAACCACCCGAGTCGCGATGACGTCAGCCGTCGTGAGGGCCCTTCGCCATGGTCGAGTGGGGATCCATCGCCGTGGCCGCTGGTGTTGCTTCGAATCCTTGGATTTGTTGCCCTCGTGGGCTTTCCGGTGGTCAGCTCCATCGTGATGGCAAGTCTCAACCGCGACCTCAACGCGCCTGCGTGGAAATGGTATTGGCTTCCCCTTTTGGGTCCCGGAATGGTGATGTTCGGGTTCGCTGCTCTCGGAGCTAGCTTTCGCGCAGCAGGCGGCATATTTCGCGGCGCTCTTGTCGGGGCCGCGATTTACCTGCTGCTCGGTGCCGCCTTCATGGCCTACTTCCTCCTGCGATTCGGGGCGCCTCCCGACCTCGGCACGACGCTGTTCCTGGGTTTGGGGTGGCCGGCGATGATCCTTCTGCTTCTGGGCTTTTTCGGAGGGTTCGGCTAAGTTACCGGAATGATCGACTTCAAGGTTCCGGTCCGAGACACCTACCCGCGCCCAGATCTTCGGTGGCCGGGCCGGTTCAGGTGGCTTCAAATCGTCGGATTTGGATTGGTGCTCGCGTTTCCCGTGATCACGTTTTTAGCCGGTGCTGAGATCCGAAAGCCCTACATGTTCCTGGCGCCGATACCAGGGCCGGCCGCAGTGTTCCTCGGCTTCATCTGTATAGGCGCCGGCTCCCGGGCGACCGGCACCGTCCTGCGTGGCGGGCTTGCCGGCGCTGCCCTTTACCTGGTGCTCGGCGCTCTTCTCGGTGCTGCTTGGGTTCTGCGATTCGGCCCGGCTCCGGACGTCTTCGGGTTCTTTTACCTCGGTCTCGGCTGGCCGCTTTTGGGCCTGTATCTCCTGGGCTTGTTCGGCGGGTAACTGGGCGAGATCGAGCGGGACGTCAGCGTGTGGGCCATGGCAGACGTGGCCACTCCGATGGCGGTGCGCGTGGTGGCAACTTTGCGGATCGCCGACCACATCACGCGAGGACTGGGGAGCACGCATGAGCTGGCCGAGGCGGCGAACGCCAACGCCGACGCGCTCGACCGCGTGCTCAAGCACCTCGTCAAGGCGGGACTCTTCAGCAGGGACGGAGCAGGTCGGTATTCGCTGACGGCTCGAGGCGAGGCGCTGCGCGACGAAGGCACGCGCGCGATGCTCGACATCGACGGCGCCATCGGCCGCGCGGACCTTTCTTTCGTACAGCTGCTGCACAGCGTGCGCACCGGCAAACCGGGGTACCCCGTCCAGTACGGGCGCGATTTCTGGGACGACATGTCAGCGGACCCTGCAAGACGCGCGTCATATGACGCGCGGATGGGCTTGGACATTGCGGCCGATGCGCCTGACATCGTGTCCGCCTACGACTGGGGGTCGCTAGGTCATGTGATCGACGTCGGAGGCGGCAACGGTGCGCTTCTGATCGCTCTGCTGAAGGCCCACCCTGATTTGCGAGGCACGGTGTTCGATCAGCCGGCCACAGCCGACGCCGCATGGAAAGGGTTGAGCGCGGCGGGACTCGCCGGCCGCGCCGACGTCGTGGCCGGCAGCTTCTTCGACCCACTGCCGGCGGGCGCGGGTGGCTACTTGCTCTCGGCGGTCATCCACGACTGGGACGACGCCGCCGCAATCGCGATTCTGCGGCGGTGCGAGGAAGCGGCCGGGAAGGCACCGGTCTTGGTCGTGGAGAAGATAGGCTCCGACGGCGAATCGCTGCGCACCGAGATGGACCTGCGGGTGCTCGTCTACTTCGGCGGCAAAGAACGGCGGGCGGCCGAGCTCGAAGGCCTGGCGGAGAGGGCGGGGCTTCGGGTCGCCCAGGTGCATCCCGCGAGCAAGCTCGCGATAGTGGAGCTGCGGTCTATCTGATCGGCGAGCTGCGCTCTATGCGGTCTTGATGACCTCGCGGCCCTTGTAGTGGCCGCAGCTGGGGCAGATCATGTGGGGCCGGCGCGGCTTCTTGCAGTTCGGGCACGGCTGAAGCTGCACGAGCGCCAGCGCCAGGTGGGAACGGCGGCGTCCCTTCTTGGATTTGGATAGCTTGACCTTTGGTAGAGCCATGAGCCTGTGAAGTTTACGGGAACAGGCTCCCCGGCTTCAGGAGCCGGTTGCCTGGTCGGCGTTTTCCTCGGCCGGCGGCTGGTTGGTCTGCAGCGCCTCGACACCCCGCCGCACCGTCGCCAGTGTGCGGCCGAGGTGGGCTTCCAGCTGCTTGAGCTGCTCCATGGCATAGCCCTCGGCCTCGCGAATGATCTGATCTGACTTCGCCTGGGCATCCTTTATGACCTGAGCGGCATGACGCTCGGCGCGGCGCAGGATCTCGTGCTCCGAGGCGGTCTCCTCAGCGCGCTCGTTGGCCCGCGACATGATGCGCGCCGCCTCGCCGTGCGCCTCCGTGATGATCCGCTGCTGCTCCGAGACGGTCCAGTTCGCCTGCTTGATCTCGTCGGGCAGGTTGAATCGGACCTGGTCGATCAGCTCCATCATCTCGTCCTCGTTGACCATCACCTGCGTGGACAGCGGGACGTGGCGCGCGTTCTGGATCAGGTAGTCGATACGATCAAGCAGCTCGTCGACCTTTATCTGTACTTCTCCTTAAGCGCTCTCGCAACCGGGGGCGGAACGAGGTCGGACACGTTCCCGCCATAGCTGGCGATGTCCTTCAAGATAGTTGATGAGACGTAGATGTGGGCGAAGCTCGACATGAGGAAGACCGTGTGGATGTCGGGCGCGAGCTTGCGGTTCATGAGGGCTTGCTGAAGCTCCGCGTCGAAGTCTGAGTACGCGCGCAGCCCTTTGACCAGCGTCGTCGCCCCCCGCGAGCGGGCGTACTCGACGGTCAGCCCTTTGAAGCTCGACACCTCGACTCGCTCGCGACCCTTCAGTGAAGCGCTGATCAGCTGCATGCGCTCTTCCACCGTGAAGAGAGGCTGGCGCTTCTCGGGGTTGCCGGCCACCGCGACGATGAGCTTGTCGAAGATCCCCAACGCACGGTCGACCACGTCGAGGTGGCCGTTGGTGAGCGGGTCGAAGCTGCCGGGATAGACGGCGACTTTTGTTCTGGGTCGTGTGCTCAAAGTGCGGGACCCTGCACGGCCGGCGCGCGGAACACCGTGACCACTGTGTCGCCGTAGCGCCGCTGCCTGTCGACCTGAAGCCGGGCCAGCACCGGCATCTGCTGCCGGCGCGAGTGCTCCGCGACCACTGTCGCGTCATCGAGTGTCCGGTCCAGCACTTTCAATGCGCGGTCGAGCACCACGTCGTCGTATGGCGGGTCGAGAAACACGAGGCCGGCGTGCTTGATCTGGTCCGGCGAAGCCTCGAGCCACTTCACAACGTCTCCGCGGACGACGTGCGCGCGCTCCCTGAGGCCGAGTACTTCCAAGTTCTGGCGCAGGATAGCAAGACCACGGGGTTGGTGGTCCACGAACGTCACGATCGCGGCGCCGCGCGACAGTGCTTCGATGCCGAGGGCGCCCGAACCGGCGAACAGGTCCAGGACGTGCGCTCCCTCAATCCCGGGCCCGACGAGATTGAAGATGGCCTGCTTGACCATCCCCTGGGTGGGCCGGATGCCCTTCGGCGCCTTGAGCCTCCTTCCCCTCGCCTCTCCCCCGCTGACGCGCAGCCCCGGCACCTTCAGGCTCGCACGCGGATCGAGCCGCGGCCGGTGATGGTCCCGATGCGGGCCGGTCGATAGCGGGCGGAACGGAGTGCATCTTCGAAGCCCGCTGCATTGTCCGGTGGGACCGCGACCAGCAAACCGCCGCTCGTCTGCGCGTCGCACAGCAGCATCTGATCGATTTCGGCGAGCCCATTCCATTCGACCTGGTCGCGGTAGGCAGCGTGATTGCGCCGGCTGCCGCTCGGAAAGAGATCCGCGCTGGCAAGTTCCCTGACTCCATCCATGAACGGGATCGCGCTGAGCTCGATGTCTGCGCCCGCCTTGATGTTGGAGAGGTGCCCGATGAGTCCGTAACCGGTCACGTCTGTGGCTGCGGTCGCGCCGGCGGCGACCATCGCCTCGCTCGCCGCACGATTCAGCTCCGACATCACGGCCACCGCCTCGCGTTCGAGAGCCGGCGGGCAGAGTCCGCGCTTGATCGCGGTGGCAACGAGGCCCGAGCCCAGCGGCTTCGTCAAGAAGAGAACATCACCGGCATGCGCGCCGTCGTTGCCGATCACGCGGTCGGGATGCACTTCGCCGATGACCGTGTATCCGAACTTCGGCTCCGCGTCATCGACGGAATGTCCGCCGACTATCGCGATGCCCGCCTCGGACATCTTCGCGGCTCCGCCGGACACGATCTTCTCGAGCAGTCCGGTGCCGAGCTTCTCGCGAGGGAATGCAGTGATGCCGAGAGCGAACAGCGGCCGCGCGCCCATGGCGTAGACGTCGCTCAGTGCATTCGCCGCGGCGATCGCGCCGAATTCGACCGGGTCGTCGACGATGGGCGTGAAGAAGTCGACAGTCGCGACCAGGGCGCGGTCGGGCGCGATTCGATAGACCGCCGCGTCATCGCGACCTGCGGTTGCGACCAGCACATTCGGGTCGACGATCGGGGGCAGCGCCCCCAGTACCTGCCCTAGCTCCACCGGGCTGAGCTTGCAGGCTCAACCCGCCCCGTGGCTGTACTCCGTCAACCGCAGCGGCGAAACAAGATCCATGGTGGCTAGTATCGGCGGGTGGGCTTGGTGTTCGCGGCGATCGCGCCGCACGGGGGTCTTGCGATAGTCGAGGCATGCACACCCGCCGAGCGGTTGCTGGCGACCTCGACGCGCGCCGGCATGGAGGAGCTCGGGACGCTTTTCGCCGCGGCGCGGCCCGACGCCGTAGTCGTCGCGACGCCCCACAACGTCCATCTCGGGAACGCGATGGGGGTCCTCGTGGCCGGGCGCGTCGCCGGGCGACTCGTGGGGGCACCGCCGTCGATAGCACTCGACGTCCCCGTGGCCACCGACCTCGGGTGGCTTGTGCTCGAATCGCTCGCGTCGGCCGGCGTGCCTGCCGTCGGCGTGAGCTTCGGCGGCGATGACCCGATGTCAGCGGTCGCCCCGATGGACTGGGGCGTGCTCATCCCCCTGTGGTTCATGGGCGGCCGTCACGACCCACCGGTGCCGCTTCTGGTGGTCACCCCGGCGCGCGGCCTTCCCGCGTCGGCACACATCGACGCGGGGGCGGCGATCGCGGAGGCCGCGGCAAAATCCGGATTGCGCGTCGCCTTCATCGCGAGCGCCGACCACGGGCACGCGCATGTCGAGGGTGGTCCGTACGGGTTCCACGAGAGCGCGGCGAAGTACGACGCGTTGGTCTGCAAGCTGGTGAGGACGGGCAACCTCGCCGGGCTCAGCGAGATCAGTCCCGAGATGGTCGAGCAGGCGAAGGCAGACAGCTGGTGGCAAATGCTGATGCTCCACGGCGCCACGACCGGTAGCTCAACCAGCAGCTCAACAGGATGGACGGGCCGGCTCATCTCTTACGAGGCGCCGACCTATTTCGGGATGATGACCGCGGCGTACTTACCGTCTGCCTAGCTAATGGACATCTGGATCTGGGCCTTTTCCGCCGCGGCCTTGATCACCGGATGGCCTTCGAATCCAGGATCCGCAGCGAAGAGCTGAACTACCTCCTCCCTGACCTCATCGAGCAGCTTTGGCTGGGAGAGCGCATCCATCGCAGCGTCCGTGAGACCGTGCTGCCTTGGACCCATCAGTTGACCGATGCCGCGCCGCCGCATGTCCTCGTCGGCCAGGATGAAGCCGTCGCGCACTCTAGCGACCAGGTGTAAACGCTCCAGTGCGGTTTCGGACGGATCGTCCGCAAGCAACAGGCAATAGCTCTCGGCCGCGCCGCGTCCGACCCTGCCGCGAAATTGGTGGAGCTGCGCCAGACCGAAGCGGTCGGCACCCTCGATCATCATCACGCTGGCATTGGGGACGTCGACGCCCACCTCGACAACCGCCGTCGCGACAAGAATCTGGACCTCGTTTGCAACGAAGCTTTGCATCACGCCGTCTTTCTCTTTGAGCCGGCCGTGAACCAGGCCCAGGCGCATAGGTTCCGGAAACACATCGCGCTTCAGGCGTTCAAACTCAGCCGTGGCAGAGCGCGCGGCCAGCGTCTCCGATTCCTCGATGAGAGGGCAGATCACGAATGCCTGGTGCCCAGCCGCGATCTCTCTGCGCACGAGCTCGTACGCACGGCTTCGCTGGTCGGGCTCGATAACCTCGGTCGCGACTGGGGTGCGTCCGGGAGGCAGCTCGTCAATCGTTGACACCAGCATCTCGCCAAACCGCGCCAGCGCGAGGGTGCGAGGTATCGGAGTCGCAGTCATGGCGAGGAAATGCGGCCTGCCTCGTCCCTTGCTTCGCAGGACCTCGCGCTGCCCAGTCCCGAAGCGGTGCTGTTCGTCGACGATCGCAAGTCCAAGGTTTGCGAACTCAACGTCCTCTTCGATCAAGGCATGGGTTCCGACGACGAGCGCGCAGTGATCCGATGCTGCCGCCGTTCGCACGCGACGGCGTTCAGCAGCGCCCTGGCTGCTGACAAGCAGCTCGACAGTTAGGCCGGGAAAGCTCGCCTCGAGGTAGGTGCGGAATTTGTGCAGGTGCTGCCGGGCCAGGATCTCCGTCGGCGCCATAACCACCGACTGCAGGCCCGCTGTATGCGCCATCGCCACGCAGGCGGCGGCGACAGCGGTCTTCCCGGAACCGACATCCCCGTTTAGAAGCCGGTTCATCGGCGTGCTCTTCTGCATGTCCTGGAATGCCTCCCACGTGGAGCGCTTCTGCGCGTGGGTCAGCTCGAAATCGAGACCCGCTTTGAAGGCGTCGATGACCGCCTGGTGGTACGGAATTTGGGTCGCGGGTTCACCAGCGATCCTGGCGCGCATGAGCGCGAACGCAGCCTGCAGCTCGAAAAGCTCGGCGAACGCCATGCGCCGGCGCGCCTCGCGCCACTGCGCCTGAGTGTCGGGGCGATGCCCCTGGTGGACAGCGTCCGCGATCGGGAGCAGGCGGTGACGCTCGCGGACCTCGGCGGGCAGGATCTCCTCGAGATGGCCGGCGAGGGGAAGCGCCGACTCGACCCAGGTCGTCATCTTCTTCTGGCTGAGACCCGCCACGAGGTGGTACTTGGGCATGAGGCCGCCTACCCGCGAAGGCTCGGCTCCTTCGCTGCCTTCGAGGCGTTCGTGATGTGGATTCTGCATCTCGAGCATCCCGCCGTAACCGCTCTTGACCAGGCCGGCGACGGCAACGCGGTCACCTTTGTGGAGCTGCCTGGCGACAAAGGGCTGGTTGAACCAGATGACGCGGATCCCTGCGCCTGCGTCGTCGCGGATGGTCGCCTCTGTCAGCTTCATCTTCTTGTATTTCGTGATCTTGGGCGCGATCGAAGAGACAGTGCCGATAACGGTTGCCTGCACCCCCGGCGAAAGCGATGAAACGGCGGCCGCCTCCTCATACGTCTCCCAACCGAAGGGCAGCGCCAGCAGAAGGTCGCGAACCGTTTCGATGCCCAGCTTCTTCAGGTTCTTTTCGTCGGCCGGTTTGACCTTGAGCATGCGCACTGGGGCATCCAGGGCCCGTGGGAGGACAAGTATGCTCACGACGTGCGCAGTGCCATCGTTGGGGTGGTCGTCGTTGTCATCCTCCTGGTCGGAATCATCGGCTATGCGGTAGTCGGCTTCGCATACTCATCAAGTCGCGTCGCGAATGCCGACCGGAGCCTTAACACCGTCATCTCTCATCAGAACAATCTCAACAGTACTTTCAAGGACATCGACAAGCAGTTCAACGGTCTTAGCACCACTTCTGCATTCGACCCCAAGCAATCCCGCACGCTCATCGACAGGTTCGTCGCCAACGCCAAGTCCGCGGGCACGACGGTGGAGCACGACGACGCATCTCTCGTATCGGCCAGGGCCGGCCTCAAAGGGCAGCAGTGGCTCACCGCTCTCAGCCGGAGCCCCCTCGACAGGGAGGCCGCGCGGATCGACCACGCGCGCAAGGCATTGTCGAACGCGAAGTCAATCGCCGCCGACTATGTGAAGGATGGCGAGTTCTTTCAAGCCTTTCTCGACGCGATGCTCGACCTTGATACATTCCTCAACCTGACTTCGGCGGGCGATCTCACCGCGGTGAAAGCGACGTTGCCCAGCCTGAAGAACCATGTGGACACTGCGCTCCAACTTTCGGCGGCGCCGGGTCTGCCGAGCGACGTTCACGACATGCTGGTCGATCTCCAGACGCTGGTCGCTGATTTCACCACCCTTATCGATGCGCTCGTGGCCAATGACAACCCCGCGGTCGCGAGCGCCGGCAGGCGCGTCGAGGCCGACGGCACGAAGATCGGCGCCTACGACTTCACGAAGATCGGGACCGCGATCGACGCTTACTACAAACCACGTGTCGACGCCTTCAACTCTGAGATGGCAAAGGCGACGGCGGCCTAGAGGCGCGCCTCCCTTCGGCGAGCGCAAACCAGACATGTTGCGCGGCGAGCAGCAGCACCAGCGCGATCAGCACTGCAAGCGGAGTGACGTTCAGGACTGCGATCGCGAGCCAGCAGGCGGCCAAGATGGCGAGGATGACCACGGTCTGGATCCAGTCGGAGACGAAGAGCCCGATCACCTCGCGCGCCGCCGACCTGAGGAATTTCATGCGAGCACCGGACGCCGGCGAACAAGCGAAACAGCAACTCGCGACGCCACCAGGAAGGCGACCACGAGGAAGAAGATGGAGACGAAGTCGAGCGGCCACCTTGCCCCCATCCCCTCCGCCGCCCAGAAAGTGCCGATGGCAGTCAGGACGATGCCGACCGCGTACTTGAGTGTGTTCTCGGGGACTCTCGCGAGAGGCTTTCGCACCACAAGGCCGGCTGCCGCCACCACGACCATGGCCAGCAGGCCGCCCGCGACAGCATAGGGAAGGAAGCGGCTGGTGCCTCCGACCGCGACGACGATGAAGACCACCTCGAGGCCCTCGAGAAAGACGCCCTTGAACGCGATCACGAAGCCGACCCAGTCCTTCCGCGACTCCGCCCCCTGGAGCTCGTTGACAGTCTGCTCGTAGGCGCGCTCCTCATCGTGCATCGCCACCACGCCCGCGGAACGAAGGACCGCCTTGTGCAGCCAGCGCAGGCCGAAGAGCAGGAGCAGGGTACCGATGATGAGCTTGAGGATCGACTCAGGGACGCGCTCGACGATGAGCTGGCCGAAGAGCACGACCAGGACGGCGAGCGCGACCAGAGCCGCGACGGTGCCGTAGAGCGGTGCGCGCCAGCCGCGCGTGAGACCAACCGCGAGCACTATCGTCAAGGCCTCGGTCGATTCGACCGCGGAACCAAGAAACGCAGCCCCGAACGTGAAGAGCTGCTGGTACACATCAATAAGATGGCACGTGTGCGGCCCGGCTTGCGTCCCGGCCTGTTTGCCGAGGATTCGATCACCCGGCGCGTGAACCGCGAGAACGTTCTCCTGCTGGGCGGGGGGCGTGCCCTGCTCATGCAGATCGCACATCCCAAAGTTGCCGCCGGGGTGGATGAGCACTCGGACTTCCGCTCGCATCCCATCCGCCGGTTGCGCCGGACGATCCGGATGACGATGGCGATTGTCTTCGGCGATAGGGAGACTGCGCTCGGCGCGGCGCGCGCGGTCAACCAGGTTCACGCCGGCGTGCGTGGGCGGGATTACCGCGCGCTCGATCCGGACCTGCTTCTGTGGGTGCACGCCACGCTAGCCGACACGGCCCTTGTGACTTACGAGACTTTCGTGCAGCCCCTCTCGAATCGTGAACGGGAGGAGTTCTACGAGGAGTTCCAGCTCCTGGGCGAGCTGTTGGGGATTCCGCGGGATAAATTTCCGGACACGTTTGCGGGCTTCGTGGACTACCTGGAATGGATGATGTCGGCACAGGGGCCGGTGCGAGTTGACGGCCGCGCGTTGGAGCTGGCGGCGCAGATCCTGCGGCCGCCGGTGCGCCTGCTTCCCGGGCCGATGATGCTGCCCTTGAACGTGGTGACTACCGGCTTGATGCCTGCGTCTCTACGTGAGCAGTACCGCCTGCCCTGGGGGTCTGGGGAGAAGCGCGCATACCGGCTGGCAGTTGCGGTGCTGCCCAAGGTGATCGCCCTCACGCCGCCGCTGATCCGGGTATGGCCGCGGCCCGGGCGGAGCGTGGTTTTGACGGCGAGCGGGCGGGCGACTACTTCTTGACGTAGACCAGGCCCAGCGCCTTGGGTCCGGTATGCGTGCCGAGCACGCATCCGATCTGCCCGACAGGTACCTCGAGCCCTGGAAGCTTCTGGCGCAGGTCGGCGGCGATCCGCTCGGCCTCCTCGGGCGCCTGCGCGTGCACGACGCCCACGTGCTCGACAGGAAGATCGCCGCTGAAGTACTCGACCATCCTCGGGATGGCGCGGGAGCGAGTGCGAACGCGGTCGACGGACTTGATCTGGCGATCGGCGACGAGGAGGAGCGGCTTCAAGTCGAGCATCGTGCCGATCATCGCCTGCGCGCGGCTCACCCTTCCGCCCATCTCGACGTAGCGAAGGGTGTCGAGCAGCGCGAGGACGCGACAGTTGGGGATGCGCTGCTTCACCGCAGCCGCGGCTTCGTCGAGCGTTGCGCATTCCGCCGCGACACGGCACAGGAACGCCATCGGCATGGTCACCGTCTCACTGTCGATGACCTCGACCTTGAATCCTTCGACAGATTGCGCACCGACGCGCGCGGCCTCTGCGGTCGCCGAGAGCTGGGAGCCGATGTGGATGGAGATGCACCCGTCATTGTCTTTCGCGAGGCGCGAATACAGCTCGGCGAACTCGCCGGGGGACGGAGCCGAGGTGGTCGGCAGCTTGGTCGAGGTGGCCAGCCGGCGAAAGAACTCCTCGTTGTTCATGTCCACCCCATCGCGGAAGGTCTCCTCGCCGAACAGGACCTTCAAGGGAATGACCTCGATGGCATAGCGCGTCCGCCATGCTTCGGGCAGGTCGGCAGTCGAATCGGTGATTACCGCGAACGGACGCTTCACCTGCCTATTCGCGCCGGGCGCGCGCAGCGCGCATTACTCAACTGACAGGATGAACGGGTAGTGCTGCTGCCCACCCTGCTGAACCTCGACCTCGAGATCCGGATAGGTGGCGCGGATCGCTAACTCGAGCTTGCCAAGCTCGTCATCGGTCGCATCCTTGCCGCGATAGACCGTGACCAGCTCGTATGCATCGGGCCCCAGCTTGCTGAGCGCCTTGTTGACGACCTCTCCGTAGTCGGTGCCGGCAAATTCCAGCTTGTCGTTGATCAAGCCGATGACGTCGCCCTTCTTCACCTTCAGGCCGTTGGAGCGCGTGTCGCGAACAGCGTGCGTGACCTCGATGGTCTGCACCCGCCCGGCTTCAGCCTTCATCGCGGTGCAGTTCTCCGCGCCCGACCGGTCACCGCGAAAGGCCACGACGGCGGCGACTCCTTGCGGGACGCTGTGAGTCTCGATGACGTGGACCTTCTTCTTCGTCACGTGGAGGACCTGCTTCGCAGCAAGGATGACGTTGCCATTGTTGGGCAGGAGGATGACTTCTTCGTATGGCACCGACTCGATCGCGTTGAGCATGTCTTGGGTGCTGGGATTCATCGTCTGGCCGCCTTCGACGATGGCATCCACGCCGAGCCCTCGGAAGATCTCGACCAGCCCTGGCCCTGCCACGACGGCAACGAGGCCGACTCCGTTTGGTCGCGGCGCCTTCGATGTCTGCGCCTCGCTCTCGAGGATCCGCCTGTGCTGTGTCGACATGTCGCCGACATTGAGCTTCAGGACCTTGCCGTAGCCGCCGGCCAGCGTGATGACGCGAGTCGGGTCGTCGGTGTGCACGTGCACTTTGACGAGCTCAGGTTCCCCAACGACCAGCACCGAGTTGCCCAACGCTTCGATCTGCTCCCGGATGCGCTCCGGGTCGAGGTTGATGCCTTCGATGAGAAATTCTGTGCAGTAGCCCCAGCCCTCTTCCGGGAGCTCGACATTGACCTGTGAGGCCACGGGTTGCGCGGGTCGCGAAGCGGGGAGCGGTGCAAGCTGACCCTCAGTGCCCTCGAAGGTCTTGAGCATTCCTTCGATGATGATCTGAAGGCCGAAACCCCCCGCGTCGACCACGCCGGCGTCGCGAAGGATTTGCAGCTGGCTCGGTGTTTTCAGAACCGCCGCCCTGGCGCCGGCGGCGGCCGCCGCGATGACCGACGGGATCGTGGCCCCGGAAGCGCCCGCCGCTGCGGCGGCTGCCCGACCCGCCTCGCGAGCGACGGTCAGGATGGTTCCCTCGGTGGGCTTGTTCACGGCTCTGTACGCCGCGTTTGCCGCCTCTTCAAAGGCCACTGCAAGGTCGATGGGCGTCAAGGAGCTCTTGCCCTCGACAGATCGGGCGAAGCCGCGAAAGATCTGCGAGAGGATGACGCCAGAGTTGCCGCGCGCGCCCATCAGGCTGCCGTGAGATGCGAGCTTGGCGATCTTGCTCACCTCGGCCGCGTCTGACTCCTTGATGTCCTCGACCGCGGATTGAAGCGTCAGGAGCATGTTGGTGCCGGTGTCGCCGTCGGGCACCGGGAACACGTTGAGGCGGTTCACCTCCTCATGGTTGGCGGAAAGCCAGCTGAGGCTTCCGAGCAAGGCCCGCTTGAACACGGGTCCGTCAACGCCAGGGTGTCCTTGCCCTGGGTTCCTCTGGGCCACTGGCTATTGCTTCTCTTCGCGAACGCCCTGGACGTTCACGTTGACCTGCGCCACGGGGACATTGACCGAGCGCTCCACCGCGAACTTGACCGCCTCCTGGAGATTGTGGGCGACCTCGGAGATGCGGATGCCGTACTGGACGACGACGAATACGTCGACACGCAGCCCCTCCTCTACCTCGACCACCTCGACGCCCCGGGCTGCGTTGCCCCGGTGCAGCAGCTCGGCCATGCCGTCGCGCAAACCGCGAGCCGCCATGCCCGCGATGCCGTAACAGCCGAGTGCCGCGTGAGCGGCGATGGCGCCCACCGCGGAGGGTAGGACCTCGATCCGGCCCCACTGGCGGGCCTGGACGAGGGGGGTGGTGGTCTTGGAGGCCATGGAAGGCCCATGGTACAATTCGGCTCCGTTACACCGCGAAATGACGCGGGTTTTCGTTCGGAACTAACCAGATCGGAGTGTGACTCATGGCCAAGCGTTGCGCGATCTGCGGCAAAGAGCCGCAATACGGACACCACGTCAGCCACGCCAAGAACCGGGTCAACCGGAGGTTCATGCCCAACCTCCAGATGGGCCGGGTGACCGTGGCGGGCAAGCCCGTGCACGCGCGCATCTGCACCCGATGCCTGAGGACTTACTCGGCCTAAGAAAGCTCCAGGCCGTGCACCTCGCCGAGGTGCGCCAGGTCCTTCCGCAGCGCCGCCCAGACCCTCTCCTGAGCCTCTTCTTGTGGCACAACGCCCGCTGCGTCGTTGATCTCGGCGGCGAGGTCCGGACGCTCGACCATCTCGGCAAACAAGAGGGTCCAGGCGCGCGGCACCACCTCGTAGATCGCGTAGCCGCCACCACCGAGGGCGAGCCAGCGCCCCTCGCAGAGCTCGTGCGCGAGGTCGTGGAACGCCTTCCCCACATGGGGCCAGATCCGCGTCGTCGCGGCCAGGTGGGCGAGCGGGTCGAGGTAGTGAGTGTCGCATCCGTCCTGCGTCACAAGCACTGTCGGCTGGAAACGCCTCAGGAGCGCAGGCACGACCTTGTCGAAGCCCTCGAGCCACGGCTCGTCCCAGGTGTACGGCAGGAAAGGGAGATTGACGGCGGTACCGCGGCCCTTGCCAACGCCGCAGTCTTCTGGAAAGCCAGTCCCCGGAAAGAGATAGCGGCCGCTTTCGTGCAGGCTGATCGTGAGCACGTCGGGGTCGCTCTGGAAGATTCCCTCCACGCCGTCGCCGTGGTGGACGTCGACGTCCACGTAGGCGACGCGGTGACCCTGCTCCTTGAACCACTGGCACGCGATCGCGGCGTCGTTATACGTGCAGAAGCCGGACGCACGATCACGATGGGCGTGATGCAGGCCGCCGCTCGGGCTGAAGACATGCAGGGCCTGGCCGCTCTGGATCAGCTTCGCTCCGACCAGGCTCGCCCCGGCCACGAGTGCTGCGCCTTCGTGGAGAGTGTCGGAGATCGGGTTGTCGGCCGAAGCGAAACCGGCGGCGTCGATCTGTGCGTGCGAAACGGTGTTGCGCTCCTTGGGATCGCTCAGCTTGCGGACGAGGTCTATGTAGCTCCGCGAATGGACCAGCTCGAGCTCCTCGATAGTCGCGGAGCGCGGCGGGACCAGGTGGGCGTGCTCGATCAGGCCGGTCGAGCGGATGAGGTCGACAGCGAGCTTGACGCGAATCGGCTGGAGCGGATGCTGATCCGACAGCCGATGCTTCATCAGCTCATCGCCGTAGACGAGTGCAACCGGTCCGGGCAAGGCAACTTACCCTAACAAGCTGATGAACACGGAAGGTCTTTTCGAGTCGGTGCCGAACTTCTCTGAGGGACGGCGGCCGGAGGTGATCGCGGCGATCGCGGATGCGGCCGCGTCGCGTGCTCACCTGCTCGACACCGATGCCGATGCGGATCACAACCGCGCCGTCGTCTCGATCGCCGCGGCGAGACCGAGGCTTCTGGACGGCCTGGTGGCGGCGGTTGGCGCCGGTGTCGAGCGCATAGACCTTCGGACTCACGAGGGTGTCCACCCACGTGTCGGAGCGGCGGACGTGGTGCCGATTGTGCCGCTGGGGCAGAGCACCCTGGCCGACGCGCGCGAACTGGCACGCGAGGTCGGCATGAGGATCTGGAGCGACCTGCACGTGCCGGTGTACTGGTACGGCGAGCAGCGGTCGCTGGCGGACATCAGGGCGGGCCGCGCGCGGCCGGACCTCGGCGGCCCGAACCTCCACCCCACTGCCGGCGCCGTGTGTGTCGGCGCGCGACAGACGCTTGTAGCGTTCAACGTCCTGCTGCCCGATCTGGACGTGGCTTCGGCGCGTGCGGTCGCGCGGTCGCTGCGCGAGTCGACGGGAGGCATGCGTGGCGTGCAGGCGCTGGTGTTCCACCTGCCGGGCGATCGGGTGCAGCTCTCGATGAACCTGTTCCGGGTCGACGAGACGCCGCCGGACGCCGTGCTTGCCGAGCTTTCCCGGCAGGGCGTTCGACTGGGTGAGCCGCAGCTCGTGGGCCTGTGCCCCGCGACCGCCGCCGGCGAGGTCGGCTCGGGTCGCGTGCTGGAGGCGCGGCTCGCCGCGGCGGCGGCGCGGGCCGGGGCGCTCAAATGCCGGGAGCGTGGCGATGCCGAGGGCGTTGCGCTGGCTCGCAAGCTCGAGAGCGAGGCGGCGAAGCTTGCAGCTCTCGGCAGCGTTCAGCCGGATTTGCTGGCGGGGGCAGAACGGGCGGCCGCGTTGGCTGCGGTGCTGCGCGCGGCAAAGGTGCTGGACGGCGAGCTCGAAGCGATGCTGGGGGTCGCGGCGCGGGGGCTGCGCGGCGCGATCAAAGGGTCCACGGAAATGGAGTACGCGGCAAGGGTCCGCGCCCTGGACGCAAGGCTGGCTTAGGCTGCCGCGGCTGCCGCGCTCGTGTCCATGGTCACGGTGCACGCACCGCCGCTCACGTCAACCTTGTACATGTCAGGCCCGATCTGGGTGCCCTGCCCGACACTTCCAAAGGCGCGCGAGTGCTTCTTGTCGAAGTCGAGGCTCACCGAACCACCTGTAACCATGACCGAGGCCGCGGTGCCGGGCGGCCGGTGGAGATTCACCGTCAAGGCGCCGCCGTTGACGGTGATCGGAACGATTCCAGCCGGCTTGCCGAGCGTGATGTCCACGCGGGCGGATCCGGCGTTGATCTCGATAGAGCCGACATGGACGGCCGCCAGGTTATAGGTCTCGGTGGCCGCTCCGCTGTTGGTCTGAATCGTCCATGGCAGGCTCGCGTTGATCTGCATATCGAGCACGAAGCCACGGCTCTGAAAGGTGCCGAAGGTGTTGCCCTGGCCTATCTGCAGGCTGCCGTTCGAGCGATCGAGCGTGACATCCGGCCTGGAGCCCGAATACTGGATGTGCGCGCGGTACAGGTCGCCTGCGAGCTGATTGCTCGCGGTCAGGGTGACGGTTGCCGCCCCAACGTTCACCTCGAGCGAGGCATGGTCGAGCCCGCCGACGGGGGCCGAGGCGTCGAGCTGGTGCCCCGTGCCGGGATTGGGCGCGACGGCGACATAGGCGAGGGCGCCTCCCGCCGCGATCAGCACGATAAGCACGGCCGCCAGGTCGGCGGCGCCGCCCTGGAAGCGCCGGCGGGCGATCATCTCGAGCCCGATCACGATCAGGATCAGCGGCCACATGTCGGCCAGGAGGCTGAGACGTTCGCTGGAGAACACACCGGCATTGACGAGGAGGGCGACGACGCCGGCGACGATAAGTACCGCAGGCCAGAAAACGCTGCGGTAGTTGCGCACCGTCAGCTCACGGGCGCGAGCGTCGGTAGAGCAGCCAGACGCCTAGCGCGATCAGTACGACCGGCCAGACGAATTTGGCTTCCAGCCAGTTCAGCAGCCCCATGTTGCTGAGCAGGAAGTAGACGCCGAGCACGATGAGGACTCCCGGCCAGAAATATTGGTGACTCCAGGGCCTCATGTCCGGATTCTAGACCGGGGCGACCACCTCAAAGAGCTCGGGGCGCTCCTTGCGAGCGGCCTCTACCAGCTCGGCGCCGGCGACAGTGGTCTGCACCGGGTGGGCGCCGGTCAGATATGTACGGGCGACGCGACGGAGGTCGTCCTCTGTGACCTGGAGCAGGCGCTGCTTAAAGCGCTCGCGCTCCTCGCGTGTGAAGCCTGTGATCCGGTTGGTCGCTTCCCGGCGGCCCTTGATGTCGGGCGACTCCAACGGGTCCACATCGCCACACGCGCCGAGGATGGCCTCCTTGAGGGTCTCGGCTTCGATCTTGCCGTCGGTCACCCATTTCACCGCCTGGTCGTAGACGTCGTAGGTCCGGATGATGTTGGGGTCGCGGTAAGAGCCGAAGTAAAAAGTGCCGCTGCCGATTCCAGCTTGCGCGTAGCCGCCATACGCGCCGCCCTTCTCCCTGAGCTCGCGATGCAGGAATGTGTCGCGGAGATAGTTGGCCAGAACGAGGAGTGCCGCAGCGTCCGGGTGGGTGTAACGCACGGTCTTGAAGATGCGGACGTTGAAGGCCACGGGGACCGGCGCGGTTCGTGCTTCGGGCGCGAACTCGAGAGGCTTTGGCTTTTCCGCTTGGCCTGGATGGCCGCCGGCCGGGAGTGCTTCTAAGAGTTCCTCCAGCAGCGTCTGCAGCGGTGCGATCATCCCCTCCTCGGAGGTGACGACGATGCGGATGTTGCTTGGTTGAAACAGGCGCGTCCGGATTTCGTTGAGCTTTCTGATCAGGTCGTCGAGGTCTCTTTCCTCGAGCTTTGCCAGACGACGCATCACATGGAGCATCCCGATGCCCTGGAGCTGGTCGTTGATCGCGCCTTCGGAGGTGAGTTTCGAGTGAGCGCGCAGGATCGCGAACTGGAACCCCATGCCCGCGATCGAGCTCTCGAGGCGGGTCGCCGATTCGGCGATGACATCCTTCAAACGCTTGGGATCGATCTCGAGGCGGACGGTGAGGTCCGTGAGAAGCTCGACGAATGGTCTGGCGTTGCGGTCGAGCGCGCGGCCGGATAGCACAAACGACTGTATGTAATCGTCCTGCGCGGCAAGCGATTGGACCTGCGCCGCGGCGCCCACGCCGCCGGTGACCGCGGCGATGCGCGAAGCGATCTGCGCGTAGTCCTGACCCGCGGCTCCGCTCTGCGTGAGAGCGCGGCTGAAGAGAGGCAGAAGATCTTTCTCCTCAGGCGTCAGCGTTGAGAAATCGGCACGGATGTCGAGATAGGTCACTCCGTTGGTCGGCTGTGGGAAAAACTCAACAGTCGTGGCGCCGATCTGGATGTCGCGATTGGGCACCTCTTCGAACTTCATTGGAATGTCGCTGAGGGCGAGAGTCGGCAAGGTGGAGAGGTCCTGCTTCCCGTCCTGGTCGGCCTTCAGTCTCAGCGACTCGTCGACAATGCGGGCCTTGTCGGACTCGCTCATTCCGGATTCGAGAGCAGCGAGGCGGTCGAGCTCGTTGCGTCTCTGGCGCTCTTCCATTTCGGGGTCGGGGACGACGGTCAGCAGCGCGCGGTGCGTGTTGTTGAGGAGCTCTGTGCGGATGAGGTTTTCGAAGAAGTGGCCTTCCTTACGCGCCTTCTCGAGGCGCTCGAGGTCGGCATCGAAGTTAAGAGCGTTGTACGAGTCGCCACCGTAGTAATACGGTGCAAGGATCGTGAAGAGAACCCTCAATGCATAGGGAAAGCCGGCGTTGGAGCGTTCTCGCTTTTCGAACTCGAGGCGGTGAATGGCAGCGTCAACCTGCGCCTGGTCCAGGCCTTCACTGGCAAGACGCTCGAGTGTCTCGAGCACCACCTGCTGGACCTTTTCAGCATCTTCGGCCGCGACGTCCTTGAGGCCGGCGCCGAACACGCTTTCGCGGAAGTCGTCCTGGAGGCCGGTGCCATCGGCCATCGCGGTGCCGAGCCGGGAGTCGATGAGTGCCTTGCGGAGGGGCGATCCTGCGTTGCTGATGAGCACCTCGGCCAGGACCTTCATCGCGAGGAGGCGGAAGGAGTCGCCGGTCGGCACGGTCACCCAGGCAACGAGCGCCTGCGCCTTTTTGGTGTTGTCCTCGCCGGCGGTGGCGGGATATGGCTCGACGGAGGCGACAGGCTTGGTGAGGCGCGTAACGTCCGGAATGCTGGTGTCGACCTCGATCCTCTGGAAGCGGGAGAGAGCGTTGCGCTCGATCACCTCCAGCGTCCGCTCGAGAGACTGGTTGCCGTACGTGTAGAAGTACGCGTTGCTGGGGTGGTAGTGAGTGGCGTGAAATCTCTTCAGCTGGTCCCATGTCAGGTTGGGGATGTCCTGGGGATCGCCACCCGAGACGTGCTCGTAGGTGAGCCCTTGGAAAAGGGAGCGACCGACTGCCCGCTGCATTGCCGCGCTCGGCGTGGCCAGCGCGCCCTTCATCTCGTTGAAAACGACGCCCTTATAGCGGAGGCCGCTCTTGGGATCGGCCGGGTCCTCGAACTCGAAGCGGATGCCCTCCTGCTTGAAGGAGTCCTCCAGCAGTCTCGGGAAGAAGGTCGCGTCGAGATAGACGTCGAGGAGGTTCATGAAGTCCTTCTCGTTGCGAGAGCTGAACGGGTACATGGTCCAGTCAGCGCTGGTGAATGCGTTCATGAAGGTGGCGAGAGAGCGCCGCGTCATGCTGAAGAACGGGTCGCGCACGGGGTAGCGCTGCGAGCCGGCGAGCACGACGTGCTCGAGGATGTGCGCGACCCCGGTGGAGTCTTTCGGCACAGTCGGAAAGAAGACTGCGAAGGCGTTGTTGTCGTCCTGGGTTTCAATGTGAATGTGGCGGACGCCGGTGCGCTCGTGCACTAGCTCCATGTACACGCCCTCGAGGCGGTCTAGAGGCTCGCGGCGCCGAATTGTGTATCCGCCGATTGTTCCGATGGTTGGTGTTGCAGTCTTGGCCATATGATTCTTTGAGTCTAGGATGTGAGCGCTGATGGTGTTGAGTCCCGCCGAGCTCGAGTTCCTTCGCTCCCAGCGAATCGGGCGCTTCGCCACGGTTGGGCCGTCAGGATGGCCGCACGTCGCGCCGGTGATGTACGCGGTCGACGATGAGGGCGCGCTCGAGTTCGACGTCGACGGAGTCAAGCTGCGCAACCTCACGGAGGAGCCGAGGGCCGCGATGGTAGTCGACGCAATGGGGCCGAAGCGGGGGATCGCCCTGCAGGGTCACGCTCGGCTGATTGCCCCGGAACGGGCGCGCCTGGAACCGGTTCGGAAGTTCAGCTGGGGTCTGTGAAGGCAGGGACTCTGGCGCTGGCCCTGGTGCTTGCCGCGTGCGGGTCGGACACGTCGTCGCAGGCCTCGCCGGCTCCATACGTGTCGCCTGGCATTCCCCGCTCGACCCTCGCGGCCGATTGGACCGAGTATCACCAGAACAGCGCACGTGCCGGTGCAGGGCCGGCCGCGCCCGCATTGAGCTCCCCGGGTGTGACATGGAAGACCCCGCTGGACTGGGATGTCTACGCCTCACCGTTGATAGTCGCCGGCCACGTGCTGGCCGCCACCGAAAACAACACCGTCTACTCGCTCGACCTGTTCACCGGGGCGGTGGTTTGGAAGCAGCACCTCGGCGATCCCGTCGACGCGACCTCGCTGCCGTGCGGCAACATCGATCCGGTCACCGGCATCACAGGCACGCCCGCGGCCGACCCGCGGACCGGGCGGCTGTACGTCGTCGCGTTTCTGCGCACCCGCCATCACATGCTGTTCACCCTGAGCCTCACCGACGGAACCGTGCTTTCGCAACAGGACGTCGACCCGCCGGGATCCAACCCGTCTGTGCAGCAGCAACGCGGTGCGCTGACGCTCGGACAGTCCTTCGTCTATGTCACGTTCGGCGGGCTTTACGGAGACTGCGGGGCTTACCACGGATATGTCGTGGCGGTGCCTCTGAAGGGCGGCACCTCCCTTGCCTGGAAGGTGCCCAGCGCCCGCGAGGCGGGAATCTGGACCCCGCAGGGCGCAACAATCGGCCCAGACGGAAGCGTCTACGTGGTGACCGGGAATGGTGAATCGCGTTCGGCCTTTGACTACAGCAATTCGGTCATCCAGCTGTCGCCGGACCTACAGTCAGTGCGGTCCTATTTCGCTCCGTCGAACTGGATCTCGTTGAACGACAGCGACACGGATCTTGGCTCGGTTGGGGCCACGGTTCTCCCCGCGCTCGGCGTTGTTGTGGCGATCGGCAAGCAAGGCGTGGCGTACGTGCTGAAGGCGGGTGCATTGGGCGGGGTCGGCGGACAGCTCGCAAGCAAGGCCGTTTGCTCGGGCGCGTTTGGCGGCACCGCATGGTCTGGCTCCACGGTTTACGTTCCGTGCGGCAACGGCCTGTATGCGTTGGCGGTGAGCAGCGGCTCGATCGATGTCGCGTGGCGTGCTCGGCGTCCGGATCTCGCATCGCCGATCATCGCCGCCGGCGCTGTCTGGGCGATCGACAACTCGGGCACTCTTTTTGCGCTCGACCCGTCGTCAGGCGCGGTCGTCTACTCCGTCGGCCTAGGAGCCGCGCAGCATTTCAGCACGCCTGCCGCGACCGAAGGATTCGTCGTGGCGCCGGCCGGCCGGAGCATCGCAGCGATTTCGACTAGCCGTTAGCCCTGGATCGTTCGCAGCAGGTTGGCCATCTCGATCGCGGCCTCGGCCGCTTCCGCGCCCTTGTTGTTTTTCATACCGGAGCGCGCGAGCGCTTGGTCCTTGTCCTCGGTGGTCAGCACTCCAAATGTGATCGGCACACCGGTGTCGAGCTGCACTTGCATGATGCCTGCGGCAGACTGTCCAGCGACCAGCTCGAAGTGGTAAGTCTCACCTCGGATGACGCAGCCGAGGCAGACGATGGCATCATGACCGCCCTTTTCGGCCAGGGCCAGCGCGGTGACTGGAAGTTCGAGCGAGCCCGGCACCCAGAAGACGTCGGGACCTTTGACACCGTGCTCTTCAAGGGCGGTGAGCGCACCGCGAAGGAGCCTTCTTGAAACGTCTTCGTTGAAGCGCGCGACGACTACGGCGATCGCGAGGTCGTCCCCGCTGAGGTCAGGCTTGGCGCCCTTCTCCCCCACCGCTTAGAGAAGGTGCCCGAGCTTGTCTTTCTTGGTCTTCAAGTAGCGCTCGTTGTGGGGATTGGATTTGACGCTGATCGGGACCCGTTCAACCACTTCCAGACCGAATCCCTCGAGACCGTAGATCTTCTTGGGATTGTTGGTCAGCAGGCGGATCTTGCGCACGCCGAGGTCGTAGATGATCTGGCTGCCGATGCCGTAATCCCGCTTGTCTGCAGGGTGGCCCAGCGCCTCATTCGCCTCCACAGTATCGAGTCCCGTGTCCTGGAGGTTGTAGGCGTGCAGCTTGTCGAGGAGCCCGATGCCGCGGCCCTCCTGATGGCGGATGTACAGAATCACGCCAGTGCCGTCGGCAGCGATCGTCTCCATCGCCGCGTGCAGCTGCGCGCCGCAATCGCAACGCAAGCTGCCGAAGATGTCGCCGGTGAGACACTCCGAGTGCGCTCTAAGGAGGACGGGCTTGGTTGAGTCGATTTCACCAAGGACCAACGCGAGGTGGTTCTCGTGCCGGAGAACGTCCTCGTACGCGTACAGCTTCCACATGCGTGGCTCTTCTTCGCCTATCGGGATCGTTGCCTCGACGCGCCGTGCAATCAGCTTCTCATTGCGACGCCGGTAGGCGATGAGCTGCTCGACGGTAATGAGCTTGATTCCGTGCTCGGTTCCGAATCGCTCGAGCTCAGGCATGCGAGCCATGGTGCCGTCGGTTTTCATGAGCTCGGTTATCACGCCGGCGGGATAGAAGCCGGCGAGCACCGCGAGGTCGACTGCGGCTTCGGTCTGGCCCGCTCGGGTGAGCACGCCACCCTCGGCTGCGCGAAGAGGAAAGGTGTGCCCGGGCGAGGCGAAGTCGGAGGGCTTGGCGGATGGGTCGAGGACCTTGCGGATGGTGGCGGCACGGTCGTACGCCGAGGCACCGGTCGTCGTTATGTCCTTGGCATCGATGCTCACGCTGAACGCAGTGCCAAGGCGGCTGGTGTTGTGCTCCACCATGGGGGCAATTCCAAGCTCGTCGAGCCGCTTGGCGATGATCGGCATGCACACGAGCCCGGAGCCGTGGTGGGTCATGAAGCTGACGTGCTCGGGCGTGACGAGCTGGGCGGCCACGACGAGGTCCCCCTCGTTCTCGCGGTCCTCGTCGTCCACCACGATGACGAACTTTCCCGCCTTGAAGGCAGCGATCGCTTCCGGGACGGTGGCCAGGCCCATTGCTTGAGGAATGTTACCGGTGGAGGTTTCGCGCCACGTAGCGGGCGACGACATCGGCTTCAAGGTTGACGACTGAGCCCCGCTTGTAGGTGCCGGCTATCGTCACCTCGAGCGTGTGCGGGATGAGCGCGACTCTGAACGTGCCGGCGGGCTTGTCTACTTGCGCCACGGTAAGGCTGACGCCGTCCACGGCAATGGATCCTTTGACGGCGACATAGCGTGATAGGGCTCTAGGAAGCTCAATTGTCACCTCGCGCCCTGACGATGCATGTTCTACTGACCTGACGGTGCCGGTCGCGTCGACATGCCCCTGCACGAGATGACCATCCAGCAGCGATTTCGCACTCAGAGGCAGTTCGAGGTTGACCTCCATCCCCACGCGCAAGACGCCCAGATTGGTTCGACGCAGCGTCTCAGGTACGACGTCAGCGAGAAAGACTGGTCCCTTCTTCTTCACCACGGTAAGGCAGCAGCCATTGACGGCGATGCTGCCCCCGATCTTCAACTGGCGAGCGACCCGCGCGTGGTCAATGCCGATGCGGCTCGCGTCCGCTACGACCACCTTGGCGACTTCGCTAACTATCCCTGTGAACATCTGTGTACCCCGTGATCACGAGGTCGTCGCCCAGCCGGGCGAAGTCGAGCTCGTGGAGTTGTGTTGACCCGGCAAGGTAGTCCACTCCAGCGCCACCTAACGGACCGGGAGCTTCCTTTCCGCCGATGAGGCGGGGTGCGACATACGCGTAAACCTTGTCGACAAGGCCTTCCGCGAAAAAAGATGCGTGGATCTCAGCTCCACCTTCTACCAGGAGGCTCAACACACGGCGCTGGCCGAGCTCGTCCAGGAGAGCAGGGAGCGCGACACGGCCATCGGCGGCGGCAGGCAAGCGGATGACCTCGGCGGCTCCGACGCGACCTTGCCGAGTGGTCGCAATGAGGGTATTTGGACCGACGATCCGGGCAGACTGGCGGATCCTCAACTGCGAGTCGAGCACAATGCGAAGTGGCTGCCGTAACCGATCGCCCGGGATACGCACCGTAAGCTCGGGATCGTCCGCGATGACCGTGTTGACACCGACGAGAACAGCATCGTGCATGTGGCGGAGACGATGCGCGTGCGCCCGGGCCTCCTCGCCAGTTATCCATTGGGACTCGCCCGTCCGAGTCGCGATCTTGCCGTCAAGGCTCATCGCGAACTTGACAGTCACGAACGGGCGGCCGGTCAGCCGATGCTTGACGTAGAACTCGTTCAGCTTCTGGGCCCGCTCCTCATGGACGCCAACTTCGATTTCGATGCCGGCAGCTTCCAGCATGCGTAGTCCTGCGCCGCGCACGCGCTCGTCAGGATCTGTCATCGACACGACGACGCGGTGCACGCCAGCGTCGATCACGAGCTGGGCACACGATCGGGTGCGGTGCTCGTGCGCGCAAGGCTCGAGGTTGACGTACAGGGTGCCGTCGCGCGCACGGTCCCCGGCAGCTGAAAGAGCCTCTTCCTCGGCGTGCGGCTGCCCGGCCTCGCGGTGATAGCCCTCGCCGGCCACGTGGCCCTCAGCGTCCAGGACGACCGCGCCCACCATCGGATTGGGGCTGGTGCCGTAGTCGGCCTGGCGCGCGAGTTCAATGGCGCGGGCCGCCCAGTGCAGGTCAGTGTTTCGGTCTCGTTCAGGAGGACGCAGTCCTCGAAATATATACGCGACCCGAAACAGACCGCCCAGCGATCAACAACCGAAAAAGGTCTATGAGAATCTCCAGCTGCGTTTTCAGCGCTGGATCCGTTGACGTTCCGAATTCACGGGTGCGCCCTGCGCGCGCCCGGCTTCAGTGATCTGAAGAGTGAGTTATAGGTGAACAAGCCCTCGGGCTATTAGTACCGCTCAGCTCAAAGGATTGCTCCTCTTACACCTGCGGCCTATCA
>Ga0209011_1000132_pt1 | contig 39268 bp, 38 predicted proteins | sample BlaSpr_A8_OM1_M3_FD_187986 | JGI IMG/M metagenome (GOLD analysis project Ga0209011, IMG submission 187986) | Forest soil microbial communities from Thunder Bay, Ontario, Canada - Black Spruce, Ontario site 2_A8_OM1_M3 (SPAdes) (version 2) | ecosystem: Environmental > Terrestrial > Soil > Boreal... | reverse complement strand
GACTGTCGAGCGGCTGGCGTGCGATGCGTCAGTCACGCGCATCCTGCTCGACTCCAAATCGGTGGTCATCGACGTCGGGCGGGCGAAGCGGACGATCTCAGGACCTGCACGCAAAGCCCTCAATGCTCGCGACAAGGGCTGCACCTGGCCGGGTTGTGAGCGGCCGGCGAGCTGGACCGCCGGACACCATCTGCATCATTGGCTTCACGGCGGTTCGAGTGACCCGCCCAACCTCACACTTCTCTGTTACAGGCATCACTGGATGGTGCATGAGGGCCATTGGCAGATAGTTCGCGGCGATGACGGGCGAATGATCACGATCCCGCCGACGATCACGTTCGCGTTGCCGCGCGGACCCGACTAGATTCAGGATCGCGAGCCGCAGCTTCCAAACGCCAGGGCTAGTACCGCGACACCTCCTCCTGCGAGTCCGAGCAAGCACTACAGCGGGAACGAGACTCCTACGCCTTCGGCTTTCGCCCTGTCGTAGACGAGTCGCGCGGCGGCGGCGTCCTCGACGGCGTGACCGGTCGACTTGTAGATGGTGATCTCATCACGCGACAGGCGGCCGGGCTTGGTGCCCGCCAGCACTTCGCCGACTTCGGTGATGCCGTTTGTGTCGAGGCCCTGCAGCTCATGCGCGCCCGCAGGAGGAGGATTTGTCGCCGCGCCGCGCCATTCGACGAAGACTCGGCCCGCGGCGATAGTCGCCGCGTCGACCTCCGGCCCGAATGTCCCACCGACTGAGCTCACGTGGGCACCGGGCTTCAGCCACTCGCGGCGGAGGATCGGCTCGCGGGCATCGGTGCAGCACGCGACCACGTCTGCCCCGCGCACCGCGGCCTCGAAGGAATCGACGGCGACGGCGTGCGGGTGGCGCGCCGCCAGAGCCTTGGCCTTGCTCGAGTCTCGCGAGGCGACGCGTATCTCCTTGAAATTGCGGACGCGTAGAAACGTTTCGAGATGCGAGCCGCCCTGCACTCCCGCACCCAGGATTGCCAGCACCGACGCGTCATCTCGAGAGAGCAGCTTCGCCGCCACCGCCGCCGTGCCGCCGGTCCGCATCGCGGTGATGTACTTACCGTCCATCAGAGCAAGTGGGGTTCCGTTGTCCTCGTCGAAGACCACTATCAATCCCTGGTGCGACGGCAACCCGTGGTTGTGGTTGCCCGGAAAGACAGAGACAAGCTTGACCTCCAGGGCGACTCCGGGCACGTAGCCGGGCATCGTCGCCAGGAGCCCGCGCTCGCCGACCCGCGCCGCACCGCGCGGTGGGACAGAAGCGATGCCCGAGGAGAAGATGACGAGCGCCTTGCCAAGCGCATCCAGCATCGCGTCGACGTCCAGCAGGCGCTCCACATCCGCGCGAGTCAAATAGAGAAGGTCGCCCACCCCACGCGATGATAGCTGCGGCATTGGATGAGGGCGCACTACCCTTACCGCCCTGGTGAGGGATTTCCTTCGCAACGGCAAGCTGCTCAACCTGATGTTCGGCCATCTCACGGTCGACAGCTATGTGGGCGTCATCCCGGTCCTCTATCCGATCTTGATCGGACGTTTCCACCTGACGCTTGCCACGGTCGGGCTGGTCAGCCTCGCGTACAGCGGCATGGCGGCGGTGTCGCAGCCGCTCTTCGGTGTGCTGGCTGACCGGTTCGGCACAAGGTTCACGGGAATCACGCTCATCTGGACGGCGCTCACGTTCTCGCTCGTCGGTTTCGTGACAACCTTTCCGCTCCTCGTGCTGCTGGCTCTTGCCTCGGGCATTGGGTCCGGCGCGTTCCACCCGATGGGAGCGCTCGACGTCCGTGCGCTGCTGCCCGCATGGCGGCGGAGCGTGGGCATGTCGATCTACGTCACAGCTGGAACTGTCGGCGTCGCGGTCGGCCCCCTTATCGGCATCCTCGTCTTCCACGAATTCGGGATCCAGGGCACCGGCTTGCTCGTCATCCCAGGCCTCGTCGCCGGCGGGTACCTCTTGTGGCGCATGCGCGACGCAACAGCGGCCAGAGCTACCGCTCGGTCTGTCGTGGCTGCCGTGCCGCGCGCGCCTGTGTTCGCGCTCGCGGTTGTGATCGGGGTGATGATGTCGCGCAGCTGGACGGTCAACGTGTTCCAGGCTTTCACTCCGACCTGGTACAAGCAGCTGGGCTACGGTCCCGAGTTCTATGGTCCGCTTGCCACCACACTCGTCCTTGCGAGCGCGGTCGGCACGGTGGGGTGTGGCACTCTCGCCGACCGGTACGGAAGGCGCGTCGTCATCCTTGCGACACTCGTGCTCAGCGTGCCCGCGATCTGGCTCTTCACTGCTTTTCCAGGACCCTGGGCATTCGCCAGCGCCATCCTGATCGGCTTCCTCGCCGCGTCTACCGCTCCTCTGATGCTGCTGATGGCACAGCAGCTCATGGTCGCCCGGGCCGGCCTCGCCTCAGGCCTGGTGATGGGCCTCGGCTTCGTCACCGGAGCGATCGGAATTCCGATCAACGGTGCGATCGCCGACCACATCGGGCTTCAGCTGTCCCTGATGACCCACGTCATCCTGGTCATCGCCACTATTGCGATCGCCTGGTTTCTGCCGAGTGAAGAAAAGATGGAGCGATATTCAGTTAGTCAGCAGCCCGCGCTGGCACCATAGGCGGCAGCTGCAATGGCGCTGACGACTGACGACCAGATCGAGATCGACGTGCATGACGACGCGGCGGCGATGACACGTCTGTTCTCGCTGCCGGTCTCGGCGCGAATGGACGCGCTGGCGGCGATGCGCGGCTTCTCGGCCTTCGACGACGAGCCGATGAAGCAGCTGAAGCAAATCCATGAGCAGGGCGACGGTTTCCGGGTGAACGTTGACGACCCTCGCTACCCAGGTGCCCTGCAGCAGCTGATCAAGGCCGACGCTTGGGGCCAGCTGCGCCGCGAGATGGCACGCGCGTGGGAGTACCAGCGCTCGGTCCTCCCGGGAATCCGGCATCCGGACAAGGTGGAGGTGGTGCTGACCCTCGGCCATCCAGACGATCCGATCTTCACGGAGCGCACGCTTGGCTACTACGGCATGGGAGCGACTCCCGGAAACATCTGGATGGTTGCGTGGCCCAACGACTACAACCTGATGCGGATCGGTGCGTGCGGAGTCCACGAGCTCGCTCACAACTTGCGAACTCCGAACGTGGAAGCTCGATTCAACCTCGCCGAGTGGGTGATTCACGAGGGGCTGGCCGAGATTTTCACCGTCGAGGTGTGCGGTCTTGATTCAACCGGAGCCTGGTACGCCGGGGTGACGGGGCCTGCTCTCGACGACGCATTTGCCAAAGTCACCGGCGCGTTCGGAACCGGGAGCTCGTTTCAGGACTGGACCCCGTACGTCCTCGGTGATGAGGTTGCGGGACGATTGGGTATGCGGCAGGCGGGCGTCCCTCACATGGGCGGGTATGCCGTCGGCAGGCTGATCGTCGAGCGCTACCTGTCGACCACCGGGCTCAAGGCCGCCCAGGCGATAGTGCGGCCCTCGGCGGAGATCCTGGCGCGCGTAGGAATTGCCGCCGGCTGAAGCTTTGTAGCATCGGTGGGTGCTGAATCGGAGCATCTACGAGCTCGCGGGCGGGGAGAAGACCTTCAGGCTGCTCGTCGGGCGGTTCTATGCCGGTGTCGCTGATGACGCAGTGCTCCGTGCCGTCTACCCCGAGGAGGACCTGGCAGGCGCCACCGAGCGGCTGACCCTTTTCCTGATTCAGTACTGGGGCGGGCCGACGACGTACAGCGACCAGCGGGGACATCCGCGTCTTCGCATGCGACACCAGCCCTTCGCGATCGGCAAGGCCGAACGCGACGCCTGGCTGCGTCACATGAGAGCCGCGGTCGAGTCGCTCGAGCTGGCGCCCGAGATACGCAAGGCCCTACTCGACTATTTCGAGACGGCTTCCTCAGCGATGATCAATCAGCCGGATCCGACTTCTTAGCCGCGGGCGCCGGCGCCGGGACGGAGTCCGGCTGCACGAGCTGAAGGCCGACGGTTGGTGCCTTGTCGAGCTCGACCGCCAGCCCGTTTCCAGCCGCCTTGCCCCGACGGAGAGCCGCCCGCAAGCGTGGGATCTCCGCGCGCAGCGGCTGATCGACCCAATCAAACGCGATGACCCTCTCGTTGACCTCCCAGAAAAGGCCGTTCTGCATCGACTCCATCCGGTCGAGCGCCGCATCCACGAAGTCGGGCGGAGCGGCGGCGATGCCCTCGACCAGAAGGTTGGCCACATCTTTCTGGCCCGCCGCCATCGCCCAGAAGCTCAGCTTGGCGACGCCTTTGAACAGGCCGTTGAGCCCGATCGGTCGCGCGCTCGGGGTCAGGTCGAGCAGGTTGCGCACGAGAAGGCGCGCGAGCTGGAGCGTGACCTGCGGGTCGCGGTTGTGAGCTTCGATCGCGAGATCGGCGACGTCCTCGGCCGCGGCGCCCAGGGTAGCCGGCATCCCCGCGTCGTCGAAGTGACGGCCGTACCGCAGTAGATGGGCGGCCGCCTCGACCGCGAGGTCGGAGCGCCATTCGAGAGCGCCGATCGCGAACCTCCGGTACTCGTTCATGATCCCGGAGGCGAAGGTCGGTGCGGAGCGATTGATCGCCGCCCTCAGGTACGTGTTGAAAAACCGGACGCAGAGCTCGGCCACCTCTGAATCGCCGACTTCGATCGCGCCGATGCCGATGTCGCGCGTGGCGACGGCGATGGCATGCACCGCTTCTTTGCGATGCACGGGTGTGAGCCCGACCACGTCGACGAAGCTCGACAGGATCGTGTAGGCGAACCACGTCTTGGCGCGGTTCACCTCCGCCACGATCTGATCTGAGGCACCCGGCAGCTCGGCATGGCCGACCTGGAACCACTCCGGCGGAAAGCTCTTCTTGGTTTTCATGTAGTCATCGGCCAGGAAGCGGCCGAGCTCCTCGATGGTGAGCACGCAGACCGGCATGTCGCCGAGCTGGATCGAGCCGAACGCGATGTCCGTCACCTGGGCGACCGATGTCCGCAGCGCGTCCCGGTGGCGCCTGGTGTTGCGGTGCGAGCCGGCGGCCCTCAGCTGTCGCTTGGCTTTCCGCATGATGCTTTCGACCAGGGTCTCCGCCCTCATCACTTCGAAGATGTAGCTCACATACGGCAGGAGGATGGCGAAGTTCAGCAAAGCAAGCACGACGGCCACACCTACGCTCCACATCGGCACGTAGTTCGACTTGACCTCGATCCGGATGAGGAAGGTGTAGAGGATCGAGGCAAGAGCAAGGCTCAAGACCAGGGCGTTTAACGGATTGCGCGTGAAGATGCCGATGATGCGCGGCGAATATCGGGACGACGTTGTCTGGATGCCGAAGACGACCGCGACGATGACGATGCTCAGGGTCACACCCTCGGCGCCACCGACCAGTCCGAGCACGCCACCGGCCGCAATCGGATCGGGAGTGAACAGGTCTTTGATCGAGCGGTAGCCGATTGCATCCACGAAGCCGAAGAGGACGAACAGCATGAAGGCGACCGAGACGAGAGCCAGCCCCGGCAGCGCCGCGGCGATCCATCCGCTAGCGGTGCCTCGATCAGCCTGCTTCGAGGCCGACTTCTGCTCTGTGTGATCTGGCGTCCTCAACGACACGACGAGGGCGATCCTAAGCTTTGGAACCGTGATCCGAGCGCTGGTGTTCGATTTCGATGGGCTGATCCTCGACACGGAAGAGCCCATCTACCGGTCCTGGCTAGAGGTTTACGAGGCGCATGGGGAGGAGCTCCCGTTCGAGCGGTGGGTCCAGACCGTCGGGTCCACCAACACCGGATTCCATCCGCAGCACCACCTCGAGGAGCGCCTGGGACGATCTCTGCCGAAGGACGTATTGGATCGGCGCCTGGGCCGGCGGACCGAGATGATCCTCGCCAACAAGCTCCTACCCGGCGTCGTCGAGCATCTCGAAGCCGCGAGGGTAGCTGGATTGAAGGTGGGCGTGGCGTCGAGCTCGACCAACGACTGGGTCAGGGGGCATCTCGCTCGGCTGGGCATCCTGGACCGGTTCGACTGCGTGCGATGCCGGGACGACGTGAAGAACGCCAAACCGGAGCCTGACCTCTACCTCGCGGTGCTCGAGTGCCTGGGCGTGCCCGCGTCGGAGGCGATCGCCATCGAGGACTCGCCCAACGGCGTCCTCGCCGCCAAGCGAGCCGGCATGCACTGCGTCGCGATCCCCAACTCGATCACCGCGCGCCTCGACCTGGGCCAGGCCGATGTGCGCTTGGGCTCGCTGGCCGAGGTCACTCTCGCCGAGCTGGTGCTCAGGGTTGTGGCGGCATGAAGAGCGTGACGCTCTAACCTATCTCCGTGCGCATCGGAGTTCTCACCGGCGGCGGTGACGCGCCAGGCCTGAATGCTGCGATCCGGGCCGTGGCCCGTCGTGCATTTCAGCTGGGCCACCAGGTGAGCGGGGTGCAGAACGGCTGGGCCGGCTGCCTCGACGAAGGACTGATCGACGACCTCACTCCCGCCAGCGTGCGCGGCATCCTGCCGATGGGCGGCACCATCCTCGGCACCTCGCGCACCAACCCTCTCAAGGAGAAGGACGGGGTGGCGCGGGTCATCCAGGCGCTGCGGCACAAAGGCATCGACGCTCTCATCCCGATCGGGGGAGACGACACCTTGAGCGTCGGCGTGGCATTGCATAAGGCCGGGTTCCCGACAGTGGGCGTGCCGAAGACTATCGACAACGACCTCTCGGTAACCGAGTTCTGCATCGGATTCGACACGGCGGTCGGGGTGGTCACGGAGGCGCTCGACCGGCTGCACACGACCGCCTCTGCGCACCATCGCGTGATGGTGGTCGAGGTCATGGGTCGCGACGCTGGATGGGTTGCTCTGATGGGCGGCCTGGCGGGCGGCGCCGACCTGATCCTGATTCCCGAGTTCGAGGTCGGCCTGGACGAGGTGGTCGCCCACCTGCACCGGCGCCGCGGAGAAGGCAAGCTCTTCAGCATCATCGTCGTCGCGGAAGGCGCCAAGATCCCGGAGCTTGAAACGCAGGCCGCGAGCGAAGGCGAGAAGGACGCATTCGGACACATCCGCCTCTCTAAGCGAGGGATCGGCGACCTGCTCTCCGGAAACGTCGAACGCGAGACAGGGTTCGAGACTCGCGTCACGGTTCTCGGCCACCTGCAGCGCGGCGGCTCGCCTTCACCGATCGACAGGATCTGGGCGACCCGCCTTGGCGTCGAGGCGGTGGAGCTCGTGGTAGCCGGCAAGAGCGGCGTGATCCCGATTCGCCGCAACGGCGAGGTCGACGTGGTGCCGCTGGCGGACGTCGTCAAGGAAACGCGGCGCGTACCCAGGGAGCTGTACGACCTCAGCCGGGTCTTCGAGTAGTCGGGCCATGCCGGCACGGAAGAAGAAGATGCTTGAGCTGACGGGCTCGGGTGACGACGGCTCGACAGGACTGCTCGGCGGCGGCCGGGCACCCAAAGACGATCCGCGAATCGAGGCCTATGGAACCATCGACGAGGCGTCGAGCGCGGTCGGCCTCGCCAAGTCGCTGAGTCCGCATCCACGCGTGCGCGCGATCTGTGACGAGCTGCAGCGAGGGCTTTACTCGATCGGGGCCGAGCTGGCGACCAATCCCGCCAGTGGGACTTCCTTTGCCCACACTAAAGAGGAGGGCGTCCAGCGCCTCGATGCCCTGATCGGCGAGCTCGAAGAGGCAGTCACGATGCCGGAAGGCTTCATCCTGCCCGGGGCAACGCCCGCCTCGGGAGCGCTGGACCTGGCTCGGGCCATCGCGCGTCGTGCCGAGCGGCGCTGTGTGTCGCTCGAGAGAGAGGAAAACGGTCTCGTCAACCCACAGGTTCGGCGATGGCTGAACCGGCTGAGCCTGCTTCTTTTTGTCCTCGGCCGGTATGAGGAGCAGCTTGCCGGGAGCACCGCGCCGCCGGCGAGATCCACGCCGCGTCGTTAGGGCTAAGCTCAGGGCGTGAGACCGGAGACCTACCTGGCTCTAGTCGGGGCGGGTGTGCTGGTCCTGTATGTCGCCCTCTCCTTCATTCTCTACCGGCGCGTGTTCGTGCCGAATCGGCCCGCCTTCCTCGACGATTTCATGTTCACGCCCTACGAATTCCAGGCCGACTACGAAGAGGTCGAGCTGGTTACTGCCGACGGGGTGAACTTTGGCGCGTGGCTCTTCCGCCAGCCTGGATCGCCGCAGACAGTGATCGTGTCAGGTGGGCATAAGGGCCAGCGTCAGGGGTCACTTGGAATCTCGGCCGCACTCTGGCGCAAGGGATTCAACGTGATTCTCTACTCGTACCGCGGTATGCCTGGCAGTGATCGCGCGCCGATCACAGTGGGGATCAAGGAAGTGCTCGAGCTGCAGGCGGTGATCGCGTTTGCCCGCAAGCGCATCTCCCACGCCAAGATCGGGCTGCTCGGCTACTCGATGGGCGCTGTCGTCTCGCTGCTGGGGGCCGCCGGCGAGCCAGGCGTCCAGGCGCTCGTGCTCGACAGCCCATTCAGCGACCTGCGTGCGGTACTGATCGAAAACGTGCGCAGAGCCACGAAGCTGCCGGGTTCCCCGTTCGTGTGGCTGGCGGATTGCATGCTGTGGCTACGGACCCGGAGCTGGATGTCGGAGTGCAGCCCGCGCGAGGTTTTGAGCTCGCTCGAGCCTCGGCCGCTGTTCTTCATTCACGGCGGTGCCGACGAGATGACCAATGTCAATCACAGCCGGCGCCTCTACGACGCGTACCGCGGACCGCGCGAGATCTGGATCGTCCAGGGGGCCCCGCACACCGGCGCGTACTTCGCCGACCGCCCGCTCTACGTGGAGCGCGTGGCCGGCTTCTTTGCCCGCCACCTCGGCCTGGACGTCAGCGGCCACCTGCGGCTCGTCGAGGAAGAAGAAGTCAGCTAATCCTTCCAGGCCAGCTAAGCAAGCGTGCTTACGAGCAAGATCCCATCGGCCCAGTAGGCGCCTGTGGGGCCGGCGGGAAGAAGGTCGTACGTCCGGTCGCCGGCGTAGGGCACCAGCTCCCAGCTGGTGATCGTCGAGCCGTCGAGTGCGTCTCCGGCAGCGAGCGAGCCGAGCGGGCGACCGTCCGCGGTGCGGTGCCCGGGCGACGCGAGCAGCTCGCGACCGTCGGCCAGCACGAGGTGGACCATCCGGTGAGTCGCGGGCACCTGCGTGCTGCCCACCTTCAGCACCGGAACGGCCACCCTTGTGCCGTCGACGTTGGACGTCCACACAAACATGCCCGGCGTGACGTCAGTCACGCGCACGTCGCCGTTCGGCGTCGAGATGAGAGTTGCCGCCGCGAGACAGATCGGACAATTCGGCGCGGTCGTCGGGGTGCGCGAGGTCACCATGACGACGCCGTCCACCCGGACCGTACCCGACACCATCAGGTACGAAGCGCTGCCGCTCGCCGATTGGATTCGGTAGGTAAACGAATATTCGCCGCCCTGGCCCTCGGTCAGGGTCAGCGCGCGAAGCAGCTTCCAGGCCCGATACAGGACGAGCTTCTGGGCATCGGTGAGATCGCCCGAAGGCAGATGCTCATGGCCGACGATAGTGGCGTAGATCGCGCTGTCGGCCCGGATTTCGGGGTACTTCGCGATCGCGCTCGCCTGCTCGCCGCCTGCCCGAGCCAGGGGGTAGAAGTCTGGATCGCAGTAGACCGGCGGGCCGACCGCGTCGATGACGGCGAATTTGAGCTGATCCACGGTGAGCGGACTGCCGACCGGCGGGTGCGTGCCCGTGGCCGAGCCGCAGGCCACGCAACAGGTCAAGCAACAGGTCAAGACGGCCAGGGCCTCACGTGCCGCGAGTCCCATCCTCATCTAAATCTCAGACGCTCCACCTATAAGGACACGTTGTGGACCGAGATTGGTAACAACAAGCGGAACCAAACGTACCCCTCGAGCGTATTGACCTGCGATGGGGCGCGCTCATGACGAACCTATAATCGCGGGAGTGGGGGCAGCCGAAGTCGTAGCAAGGGTCGCCGACGCGTTCATTGCGAACGTCAGTCGCGCGATAGTCAACAAGGAAGAGGAGATCCGGCTGTGCTTGGTCACCCTGCTGTGCGAAGGCCACCTCCTGATCGAGGACGTTCCCGGGGTCGGTAAGACGATGCTGGCCAAGTCGCTCGCCCGCTCCCTCGACTGCAGCTTCCGGCGTATCCAGTTCACGCCTGACCTGCTGCCGTCGGACGTGACCGGGGTGCGCGCATTCAACCAGAAGCTCGACGACTTCGAGTTCCGCCCAGGGCCGGTTTTTGCCCAGATCCTGCTTGCGGACGAGATCAACCGCGCAAGCCCCAAGACGCAGGCCGCGCTGCTCGAGGCAATGGAGGAGCGGCAGGTCACCATCGACGGCGAGACGCATCCGCTGCCCAAGCCGTTCATGGTCATGGCGACGCAGAACCCTGTCGAGTACTCGGGCACGTTTCCCCTGCCCGAGGCACAGCTCGACCGGTTCCTGATGAAGGTCAGGCTCGGCTACCTGTCGGAGAAGGAGGAGGCCAACCTGCTCAGCCAGCACAAGGTCGAATCACCGATGCTCGAGCTGCAGGCGGTGGTGTCCCCCAACGAGCTGGCCGGCGCGCAGAAGGCAGTGCGTGAGATCTTCGTCAAACCGGAGCTCCGTGACTACATCGCGAAGCTGGTCGGCCGGACACGGGGCAACCCCGAGGTTGCGCTGGGCGCGAGCACACGAGGCACTCTGAACCTGTATCACGCAAGCCAGGCGCTGGCTGCCCTGAGGGGCCGCAACTACGTGCTGCCGGACGACATCAAGGAGCTCGCCGAGCCGGTGCTCGCGCACCGCATCATCCTGCGGCCGAACGCCGAGATGCAAGGTCAGAGCGCCGCCAAGCTCGTCGCCGGTTTGCTGGAGCGCGAGCACGTTCCCCAGATGGCATACGACGGGTAGTCGCCCAGGCAGGGGTAATTGAGCAAGGTCGCCCTCGCCGCCACGCTCGGGCTGTTGCTCTTCTTCACGTACCTCACCGGGATCAGGCCCGCCTACGCATTCGCGTACGCGCTATGCCTGCTGTTCTTGGTCGCGTGGGCTTGGCCGAAATTGGCGATCCGCGGAATGACCGTCTCGCGCCGGCTCGACCCCGGCACGCCGACGGTTGGTGAGTCTTTCGAGGAAACGATCGAGGTGCGTCGACAGGGCTGGGTGCCGGCGCCGTGGGTCGAGGTTCGCGACCTCAGCCAGATTCCCGACTACCAGCCCGGTCGAGTCATCTCCGTCGGCAACGAGGTGGTGAGGTGGAACTCGCGCGGCATCTACCGCCGTCGGGGCTGGATGGCCTTCGGACCGACATCGCTGCGCGTCCGCGAACCTTTCGGACTATTCGACGAGGAGCGGAAGCTGAGTCAGCGGACGTCGATCCTCGTCTATCCACCGGTCCGGCCAATCCCTGACCTGCTCACGCCGAGCGCTCAGCAAATCGGCAACTCGCCCAGCTTCGGAGCCTGGGCGGACTATCCGCCCGAGACCGGCGGTGTTCGGGACTACACCACGGGTGACAGCTTCGGCCGCATCCACTGGCCGCTCTCCGCCAAGCACGGCAGGCTCATGTCCAAGACGTTCGAGCAGCCGCTGACGACCGACCTCTGGATCTTGCTGGACCTCGATCGCAACGTGCACTTCGGCGAGGGCGAGGAGTCGACACTCGAGTACGCGGTGAGCCTCGCCGCCTCGATGGCTTCGCAGGTCCACAGCCGTGGCCGCCAGGTCGGGCTGATCGCCAACGACGCGAAGGGAACCATCCTCGAGCCGCACCGCGCAGTCCGCCAGGACAGACTCATCCTCGACTACCTCGCGGTGGCACAGGCCGATGGACGTACGTCCCTGACCCAGACGCTTGCCTGGGACAAGATCCGCAGGCTGCCGCGCCGGGCAATCGCCGTGATCACTCCGAGCGCAGACCCGGCATGGGTGCGCTTGCTGCAGTCCGTACGCGGGCGCCGTTCGACGCTGATCGTGTTCTACCTCGACGTTGCGAGCTTCGGCGGCCCCGACCAGAATCCGAGTTTCGATCTGGGTCAGGACGTGGACCTTTATGTGGTGCGAAGCGGCGACGACTTCGCGCGCCTCGTCCGGACGAGAGATGCAATCCGCATCGCTTAGCGCACGCGTGCGCGGGACTCCGGGACACCTGTGGTCCGGCGCGCGGTCGTCCATGCGAGGCGGCTTCGCGTGGTCGGCGCTGCTGGTACTCCTGTTGACCATCGCGATCGCCCGTTCGACCGCGACTGCCGCGTGGGTGGGGGGCATGGACGTCGTCCCTCTGATCGCGCTGGCTGGCGCTCTGTTGATGGCAGTGCTCGCGTTGCTGCCGGTTCGATGGCCGATCGGCCTGGGCTTCGGGCTGATCCTTGGCCCCATCGCCGCCGGCGTGGCCGCCTGGCCGACGATTCATGCGCTGCATTCGCGCGACCAAGGCATCGGCGCCTGGTGGCCGCGACTCACCGACGGTTCGGCAGTGAGCGATACCTCCTTCTATCTCTTCTTGATCTGCTGGCTCATGTGGGTGACGGGCGCATGGCTGAGCTGGTGTGTCCTGCGCTGGCGCAAGCCCATGCTCGGGCTCATCCCGGGCGCTGCAGCGTTCGCCGCCAACCTTCTGAACTACCCGCGGGACCAGAACGGCTACAACTTCACGATCCTCGTGCTGACTCTGGCCCTACTGCTGTGGACCAACTACACGGGTTCGATCGCAAGCGCGACCCGCGCTCACGTGAAGCTCACTGGCGATGCGCGGTGGGATTTCTGGGAGAGCGGCCTTGTCGCGATGGCCGCCCTGATCGTGATCGCAATCATGCTTCCGCCGCTATCGACAGCCGACCGCACCCTCGATGTCGAGTCCAACGTGTTCTCGAACTGGGCGCAGCTCCAGCAACGGCTCAGTCATCCCGGCATCACGGGGTCGGGCACTGGCGGATCTGGGGTAACGGGCTTCGCCGCGGAGGTCCCACTCGGCGGGCCGCTAACACGCACGAAGGAAACGGTCTTCACCTATACGGTTGGCGCTGAATTCGTGGGCCCCAGGTATTTTCGGGGCCTGAACATGACGACGACCTCCGACAAGGAATGGAAGTTCCCGGGCTCGGCCAATCTCACCAAGCCGATCCCCAAGAACCAGGTCCCGGTCTACGGCGAGGACTACCAGAAGCTCTCCCTGTCGCGCGCCATGGTGAGCATGATTCGCCCGCCGGGGGGCTTCTCGGACATCGTCTTCTACCCAGGGGAGCTGTACAAGCTCGACCGCGACGCGGTCGCCATGCAGGTGGGTCTTCCGGAGGGTCGGTGGACCGAGTTGACGGCGATCGATAGGCTGTCGACGGTCAGGCCTGCAACCTCGGCCGGAAAATACTCGGTGACCGCCAGCTACTCGACCGCGACGGTGGCCGACCTGGAGTCAGCCGGGACTAGCTATCCATTCTGGCTTCAGAACTTTTCGACGCTTCCTTCGATCGGCTACCGCAACCCGCGGGTGCAAAAGGCGATTCGCGATCTTGCCGTGCAGGTCGTGACGGCAGCCAACGCGACCACTCCCTATGACAAGGCGACGGCGATTCAGGACTACCTGCGCGAGAACTACACGTACACGCTGACGCCGCCGCAGAACAAGACGTCGGAGGATAACCTCTATTACTTCCTCTTCATCTCCAAGAAGGGATATTGCGAATACTTCGCGTCGGCGATGGGGGACATGCTTCGTTCGCTGGGGATTCCGACGCGCCTGGTCAACGGGTTCGGGCCCGGCCAGTACGAGGCCACCGTCCAGAGCTTTGTCGTCCGCGGGCTGGACGCGCACACGTGGGTCGAGGTCTATTTCCCCCGTTACGGCTGGATTCCCTTCGAACCGACACCTGACACAAGCAATGGATATCTGCCGATCCAACGCGGCTCCTCGGGCAACGCCTGTCTTCGCGAATCGGGCTGTGACTCGCCAGGGTCGACCATCGGCCCCGACTCCGGCGTGGCGCCGCCGATAGATCGCCCGGCCAAGACGGGACCCGCCGACTCGGGTGGTGGCCAACCGAGCTTTGCGTTCCGTATCCCCGACGCCGGCACGCTGACCAAGATCGCCGCGGTCCTGTTGGCGGTCATCCTCGTTTTGTTCGCGGGGGTCGCCAGGTATCTCCGGCCCCGGTCCGTCATGGGGGTCTGGAAACGCATGCTCGCGCTCGCCGCCCTGGCCGGCGCCAAAGGCCGTCCGGGCGAGACCCCGTTGGAGCTCGGCCGCCGCTTGCAGCAGCGATTCCCGGAGGCGTCTGAGCCGGTCGGTGCGCTCGCGGGAGGCTTTGCGATCGCTGCCTATGCGCCCAGCGCCGAAGCGGCTTCGGCCCGCTCCTCCGTGATGGACGCCTGGAGTGCGCTACGGCCGATGCTAGTCCGGCGAGTGCTGGCGCGGCTTCGACCGAACCGGGCGTAAATCCGAGCCGCCACATAGCCTTGGAGTTGGTGGAGCTTTAACCTGTAGCGCGTGTCAGAGTCCGGCAGGGTTGCGGCCACCACAGGGCGAACGTACTCGCCGGTCACTTTTCAGATTGACGCAGACCGAGCCGCGGAGTTTGCCAGGTCGATAGGCGCTGACCCGGCGGACGGCGTGCCGCCGACCTTCGCGGCAGTCTATTCCTTGGGTGTAACGGCGCCGCAGCTCTTTGGTGATGACGCTGCAGCGGTGGATTTCATGAGGTTGCTCCATGCCGAGCAGGAGTTCACGTGGGTTCGCCATCCACAAGCGGGCGAGAGCGTTATCTCCCAGGGACGCGTCACCACCGATGTCAGCCGCCGCGGTATGCGTTTTGTCACCTTTGAAACCGAGACCACCGACGGTGCCGGCAAACCGCTGTGCCATTCAAGGGCGCTGTTCGTGATCCGGTCATGACGCAGCGTTCAGTCACATTCACCAAGGATCAGATCGCCGCTTACGCCGAGGCTTCAGGCGACATCAACCTGATTCATCTCGACGACGACTTCGCGCGGAAGGCCGGCCTGCCGGGCCTGATCGCGCACGGCATGCTGCAGATGGGAATCATGGCGACCGTCGCAGCCGAAGCGGCCGGCGGTGGGGAAAGCCTTCGACGCATGTCCTGCAGGTTCGCCGGCATGGTCGTGCCCGGTGACACAGTGACGTTCACGGCCGAGCCGGTGGGCCCGGGGAAGCTCGAGCTGCGCGCGGTCAATCAGAAGGGTGAGGCGGTGCTGACCAAGTCGACCGCCGAGTATTCCTGATGACTATCGACTTTTCGCTGACTCCCGAGCAGCAAGAGATCCGCAAGCTCGCGCACGACTTCGCGGAGCGCGAGATCCGCCCCGTCGCAGCCCACCACGACGAGACCGAGGAGTTTCCGTACGAGGTGGTCAAGAAGGCGCACCGGCTCGGCCTGACCCCAGCGGCGTTCCTTCCCGAGGAATATGGCGGCCAGAACCTGGACTTCCTGACCGAGCTGATCCTCAACGAGGAGTTGCACTGGGGATGTGCCGGCATCGCCGTGTGCATCCAGTCGATGGCCCTGGCCATGGCGGGGATCCGGGCCAGTGGCACGGAGGAGCAGAAGAAGCGATGGCTTCCCGAGTTCACCAACCCGGACAAGCTTGTGCTCGGTGGTCTCGGTCTGACAGAACCAGACTCAGGTTCGGACGCGCTGTCGATGAAAGCTCGCGCGAGCCGGGTGAGTGACGGTTACGTCCTCAATGGCACCAAGCAGTTCTGCACCAATGGCGGCATCGCCGACTACCACGTCATCTACGCGAATACCGATCCGTCGAAGGGTCCCGCCGGCATCGCCTCGTTTCTCGTGCCGAAAGGAACCCCCGGCCTTCGCATGGGACGCAAGGAGCAGAAGCTCGGGGTGCGCGCAAGCCACACCGCTCAGGTGATCCTCGAGGACTGCCACATACCGCTCGACCACAGGCTCGGCGGCGAACCGGATGCCGAGAACGCCGGTCCGGGCGCCCTTGGAGCGTTGATGACGCTCGAGGCGACCCGGCCGGGCGTGGCCGCCGGCGCGCTGGGCATCGCGCGAGCGGCATACGAGTTCGCGCTCGACTACGCGCAGGACCGCAAGCAGTTCGGCAAGCCCCTGTGGCAGCACGAGGCTATCGGTTTCAAGCTCGCCGACATGGCGATGAAGATCGACGCGGCGCGCTTGCTCATCTGGCGCGCGGGCTGGATGGCGACGCAGGGCTTGCCCTTCGATCGCGCCGAAGGCTCGATGGCGAAGTGTTTCGCCGGCGACGTCGCCATGGAGGTGACGACTGATGCGATCCAGGTCCTTGGCGGGTACGGGTACATCAAGGAGTACCCGGTGGAGAAGTGGTTTCGCGACGCGAAGATCTACCAGATCTGGGAAGGCACGGCGGAAATTCAAAGATTGGTCATCTCACGCGCGATCTCGGGATCGCGCGGCACCATCAATTTACGCAACTAATTGGAGAAAGGATCGAGAGAATGTTTGATTTAACAGGCAGAGTTGCAGTCATCACGGGGGCGTCGCGTGGGTTAGGCCGGCAGGATGCCTTGACGCTCGCGCGCCAGGGCGCCGACGTGGTCATCACCGATGTGCTGGTCGAGGACGATCCCGACCTGCAGAAGACCGCCGAAGCACAGGGCAGCATGCTTGCCCAGGTGGCCGTATCGCAGGGCTGGGTGCATTCGAACAGCACTGCCGAAGAGATTCGAAAGATGGGTCGCAAGGCGCTGGCGATCAAGATGGATGTGACAAATCGAGAGCAAATCCGCGACGTGTTCAAGAAAGTCAAAGAGGAATTCGGCAAGATCGACATCCTGATCAACAACGCCGCGACCCTTGATCATGCGGCGCAGATTCCGAACCAGTCGTACGAGCTGTGGGACCGCGACGTGCGCGTCAACCTCACCGGTGCCTTCAACTGCACGAAAGAGGTCTGGCCGTACTTGGTGGAGAACAAGTGGGGGCGCCTCATCTTCATGTCGTCGATCGCAGGCACGTTGGGCGGCTTCGGCCAGGCGAGCTATTCGTCCACCAAGGCAGCCCTCATCGGCCTCGCCAAGACGGCGGCACTCGAAGGCGGCCGGCACAACATCACATCCAATGCGATCGCGCCCGGGATCATCGAATCCGAGGCGGGCAAGGCTGCGGCCGACACGAATCCGCTGTACGAGCGATTCAAGGCCCGCACAGTGTTCAAGCGATTCGGACAGCCTGACGACATCGCGAACACCATCGCCTTCCTGTGCTCGAACGAGGCCGGCTACATCACCGGCACGGTCATCGAGGTCGCCGGCGGTATCCCACTGTTCACCGCCTGATCCATGGGTGAATGCGTCGACGTCAAGCGCGAAGGTGCTATCGCCCGCGTAGTGATGCACCGCAAGGGCAACAACGGGATCGCCGAGGACCTGATGGAGGAGCTCGCCGCAGCGTTCAAGGAGCTCGGTGAGGATCCATCAGTGCGTGTCGTTGTCCTCGCCTCCGAGTACGAGAAGTACTTCAGCGTCGGCGCAGACCTGACCATGCTGGCGAGCATCGACCGCACTGCTCCGGACGCTGTCGATCAGATCAGCGCCATGATGGCGCGGCTGCACGAGCACTATTCGACCATCGAGCACTGTCCGAAACCGGTGATCGCCGCCATCAACGGCCACGCGCTCGGCGGCGGCAGCGAGCTGTCTCTTTGCTGCGACTACCGGGTCATGGTCGAGGACGGCCGGTCGCGGATCGGCCAGACCGAGTCAGCGCTCGGGATCATTCCTGGCGCCGGCGGAACGCAGCGGTTGCCACGCCTGATCGGCAAAGCAAAAGCGATGCGCTACCTCATCGAGTCGACGCGACTGTCGGCGCGCGAGGCCGAGGCGGTGGGCTGGGTCGACATGGCTGTCTCGCCGGAGGAATTTCCGGGCGCTGTCGATGCGCTCGCGGAAAGGCTCGCCAAGGCGGCGACGTTCGCGATCGCGATGATCAAGGATGCGGTGCAGCGAGGCTACAACCTGCCGCTGGAAGAGGGGTTGGAGATCGAGGCGCGCAACTTTGCAAAGGCTGCGCTGAGCACCGACGCCGCGATCGGCATCATGTCCTTTCTCTCGAAGCAGGAGCCCGAATACACCGGCTCCTGAGAGGTGTCGATTCGGCCGCCTCCTGTTCGTCGTAGGAGCAGATACCGATCGAGTTCAACTGGAGGGTTCGGAATGAAGTACATGCTTTTGCTCGGCGGCGATATGGGACCGGAGGGGCGGGCGAAGAATCCTGAGATGGCGGCCGCATACGACCGCGTCGGCAAGTGGTTCGAGGAGTACACGCGAGCGGGCAAGATCGTGGGCGGCCACGAGCTGCAGGGACCGCACACCGCGACCACTGTCCGTTTCCAAGACGGCAAACCGATGGTCGTCGACGGGCCCTTCATCGAAGCGAAAGAAGTGATCGGCGGCTACGCGATCATCGAGGTGGCGGACCTGGACGAGGCCCTCGGGATGGCCAAGTCGTGGCCCGGCCAAACCACCGTCGAAGTCCGGCCGATTGTCGACCACTCGGCGGACTGAGCAGACGCGATCCGCAACCGATGCCGCCGTCGTCGCCGTCTTCCGCGAAGAGGCGGGGCGGCTGACTGGCGCCCTCGTGCGTATGCTCGGCGACTTCGACCTCGCCGAGGAGGTGGTCCAGGACAGCATCGTGGCGGCGCTCGAAAAATGGCCGGCTCAGGGCATACCCGACAAGCCGGGCGCCTGGCTGATGACTACGGCCAAGCGCCGGGCGATCGACATCCTGAGGCGCGACCGGCGCCACCAGGACAAGATCGCTCTGCTGGAGCGTTCGATCTTGCCACCTGAGCCTGTCGAGGCGGACGACCGGCTCCGGCTCATCTTCACGTGCTGCCACCCGGCGCTCGCCCAGGAGGCGCAGGTCGCGCTCACGTTGCGGGCGGTGGCCGGCTTCACGACGCCCGAGATCGCGGCCGCATTCCTGGTTTCCGAGGCGACGATGGCCCAACGGATCGTGCGCGCCAAACGCAAGATCGTCGCCGCCAACATCCCGTACCGAATGCCCAAGGAGGATGAGATCGGTGGGCGGCTCGACGCGGTGCTGGCAGTCCTCTATCTGATGTTCAACGAGGGTTACCTCAGTCGTGGGGCGCAGGTCGCGACGCGGCGCGACCTTGCGGAAGATGCCATCTGGCTGACGCGCCTCGTGGACAGGCTCATGCCCGACCAACCCGAAACGATGGGGCTCATCGCACTCATGCAGCTGCACCTGGCGAGGGCAAGGGCACGGTTCGACGAGCTGGGCGAGATGGTGCTCCTTCCCGAACAGGACCGAAACCTATGGGACCACGCCGCGATCGCGGATGGGATAAAGCTTTTGGAGCGGGCGGGTGCGCTGCGGGCGCCAGGTCCATACCAGCTGCAGGCGGCGATCGCCGCGCTCCACTCCGAAGCCAGATCCTGGACTGACACCGACTGGCACCAGATAGTGCTTCTGTACGACACTCTCTTGCGGTTTTCGGACAGCCCTGTGATCAGGCTGAATCGTGCTGTGGCGGTCAGCCACTTTGCCGGGCCGGAGATCGCGCTTGGCGAGGTCAACGACCTGGCGATCTCGCTCGGCGGCTACCACCTGTTCCACTCCACTCGGGCCGAGCTGCTCGATGAGATTGGCGAACCCGCCCTTGCCAGGGAGGCCCGGCTTCGAGCGCTGGAGCTCTGCCAGAACCCCGCCGAGCGTTCATTGCTCGAGCGGAAATTGCGGCGGTGAAACTAGCCGGTTCCGGCCATCCCCAACTGCGCCGAGCGCCGCCGCACGACTTCGATGACCTCGTCCACCCGCTTGGGGTCGGTTCCGAGGCACCGGATGACGAGCTCTTTGGTCTCGAAGTTCGGGTACGAGCCCACCGAAACGTCAGGAAAGGTCTGCTCCAGCTCGGTCATCAGGGGATAGAAGCGTGCCTCCACGGCAAAAGTGAATCTGAGCTCGCGCACCGTGGCGGCTGAGCCCTCGGAAAGAAATTGTGGTTCGAGCTCCTCGATGAAGATGCCCTTCATCTCGAGCGGAACCCCCGGCATCACGAAGATGCGCTTTCCATTCGCCTCATAGACCACGCCTGGCGCCATGCCGCGGCGGTTCTTGAAGACCTGCACCGGGTCCGACGGGATGCGTGCCATGCGGAGGTTGCCTTCGGTCACCTCGGGCGAATCCAGCAGGCCGGCTTCGTGCATTCGCTGGACGCGACGCTCGATCCGGGCCCGCGTCTCTTCCCACACGATGAGCTTGCGATCGAGGGCGTCGGCAAGGGCGGCGAAGGTGCGGTCGTCCGGCGTTGGGCCCAGGCCGCCCGAGAGGAACACATGCGTGATATCCGCGTCGGCCAGCTCGCGCCGCACCTGGTCCACGATCTCGGCGGGGCGGTCGCGAATCGCGGTCACGCGCTTGACGGGGAAACCCAGGAGTCGCAGGCGCTCGGCAAGCCAGTGGGAGTTGGTGTCCAACGTGAACCCGCCGACCAGCTCGTCGCCGATCGCCACGATGCTGGAGATTGGCATGGCCAGCAACATATAACCTCGAGCAAGTGGAGCGTTTGCACGGTACGGTCCGCGGCGACGTCCAGGGGGTCGGATTCCGCTACTTCCTGATGCGGGAGGCCTATCGCCTCGGTCTCCGAGGCTGGGTGCGCAACCGGGACGACGGAACCGTCGAATTCGTCGCCGAAGGCAGTCGAAACGACCTGGAGCAGTTGAAGCAGGCGGCGGAGACCGGTCCACGGATGGCCCGGGTGGACCGGGTTGAGGTGGCCTGGTCGGAGGCGGAAGGCGGCCTCGACGGCTTCGACCTGACCGGCTGATCGAGCCGAGGTCTGATAGCAAAACTCCGGTTCGTTTAACCTAACGCTCCGCAGGAAAGAGACGCTGCGCGCCGCGATGGAAGAGCTGCGCGCGCTCATTGGCAAAAAGATTTCGGCAAAAGATTCCGGGGAGGGGTAAGTGGATCCCAACGTAGTTCTGTTCGGCGTGGCCGGTGGCCTCGCTGCCGTGGTGTTCGCTGTTGCCCTCATCTTTCTCGTCCTGCGCGTGCCGACAGGAAACGACAGGATGCGCGAGATCGCTGCCGCTATCCAGGAGGGCGCTTCCGCTTACCTGAACCGGCAATACGTCGTGATCGCGATCATCGGAGCCGTCATCGCGATAGTCATCGGCTTCTTCAGCTGGAAAACCGCGGTGCTCTTCGTCCTCGGAGCCGTGCTATCGGCCGCCGCGGGCTACGTTGGCATGAACATCGCGGTGCGCTCCAACCTGCGCACGGCAGAGGCTGCGCGCGGAGGCTTGAACCAGGCGCTGCAGGTCGCATTCCGAGGCGGCGCCGTCACAGGCTTCATGGTCGTCGGCCTGGGTCTGCTCGGCGTCTCGGCTGCCTACTTCCTGTTCCGGGACCCGGATGCACTGGTCGGTCTCGCTTTCGGGGCAAGCCTCGTCTCAGTGTTCGCTCGATTGGGCGGCGGCATCTACACAAAGGCCGCTGACGTCGGGGCGGATCTCGTCGGCAAGGTCGAGGCGGGCATTCCCGAGGACGATCCGCGCAACCCGGCAGTGATTGCGGACAACGTCGGTGACAACGTCGGCGACTGCGCAGGCATGGCGGCAGACCTGTTCGAGACGTATGCCGTGACGATGATCGCGGCCATGCTGCTCGGCTCGCTGCTCTTCAAGGACCAGGTCGGGTGGGTGATCTATCCGCTCCTGCTCGGCTCTGTGAGCGTGGTCGGTTCGATAGTCGGCACCTTCTTCGTCCGGGTCTTCAATCCGAAATGGATCATGGGCGCCCTCTACGCAGGCCTACTGGTCGCGGTCGGAATCGCGATAGTCGGGTTCTACCTGGTGACGCAGTGGATGAAGGGCAACGGGTACCTCCCCGCCGGCCAGGGCGTGAGCGACCCTATGAACCTGTTCTTCGCCGCGTTGGTCGGGGTTATCGCGACGGTGCTGATAGTGGCGATCACCGAGTACTTCACCGAGACCGCCTACTGGCCCGTCCACCTCATCGCCAAGGCTTCCGTGACCGGCCACGCGACGAACATCATCGCCGGGCAAGCGATCGGCATGATGGCAACCGCTCTGCCAGTAGTTGTGATCGGAGCCAGCATCCTGATCAGCTACGACCTCGGTGGGCTGTATGGCATCGCCATCGCCGCCACCGCAATGCTTTCGATGACCGGAATCATCGTCGCTATCGATTCCTACGGCCCGATCACCGACAACGCCGGCGGCATCGCGGAGATGGCCAAGCTTCCCCCGGAGATCCGCTCCATCACCGACCGGCTGGACGCTGTCGGCAACACGACCAAGGCCGTGACCAAGGGCTACGCGATCGGCTCGGCTGGACTGGCTGCCCTGGTGTTGTTCTCCTCTTACGCGCAGGAGCTCACCAAAGCCGGGCACCCGCAGGAATTCAAGCTCACCGATCCGACAGTGATCGTCGGCCTATTCCTCGGAGGCATCCTTCCGTTCCTGTTCGGCTCGCTCGCGATGCTGGCGGTCGGCCGAGCCGGTGGCCTCGTGGTCGAAGAGGTTCGGCGCCAGTTCCGCGAGATCAAGGGAATCATGGAAGGCACCGCTAAGCCCGAATACGGCACCGCCGTGCGCATCGTCACCGCCGCCGCACAGCGGGAGATGATCCTGCCGGGAATCATCCCGGTGGTTGCCCCCATTGCGGTCGGCTTCATCCTGGGCCCGCGAGCCTTGGGCGGCATGCTGCTGGGCGCCATCATCACTGGCCTTTTCCTGGCTCTCCAGATGACCAGCGGAGGCGCTGCATGGGACAACGCCAAGAAGTACATCGAAGAGGGCCACCTTGGCGGCAAGGGTTCCGAGGCGCACAAGGCGGCGGTCACCGGCGACACGGTCGGAGACCCGAACAAGGACACCGCCGGGCCTGCCATCAACCCGATGATCAAGGTGGTCAACATCATCGCCATCCTGATCGCGGGGGCGATCGCAACCCACCACCTGTTTTCCTGATCCAGCGGTAGACTCGTTCGTGAGGTGGACGACTACCAGAAGGAGATCGCCGACCTCGAAACGCAGGTCGACCGGCTGGTCGAGGAGGAGGGCGACGCCAGGACTATCGCGGAGCTTTCGATGCAGCTCGAGATCCTCAGGGCGATCTACGCCCGCGCCACGGATCTGTACACGCGAGGTGTAAAAGACGAGGGCCTGCGCTATGGGTTGCGCATCCAGGGTTACGGTGACTGGACCATCGACAACGTGTACGCCTTCGTTTACGAACGCTCAGTCGAGCTTGAGCCGCACGCGCACAGCGCATTCGTCGGCGGCATCAAGGCTGCCGACTTCGCCCTGATGCTCAACCCGTGAAAGGAGGATCGCCATGGAGACTCCGCTGACACCACTCGAGTTCGCGCGCCGCACAAGGAAGCTGTACGGAAACCGTGAAGGAGTCGTGGACGGAGACCTCCACCTCACGTACTCGCAGTTCTTCGACCGGTGCGACCGGTGGTCAGCCGCACTTCAGGGCATGGGCGTCAAGCAAGGGGACCGCGTGGCCTATATCGCGCCCAACACGCACGAGCAGCTCGAGTCCTTCTATGCAGTCCCGCAGATCGGGGCGGTCCTTGTGCCCATCAACTTCCGCCTGACCGCGGAGGACTACGTCTACATCGCCTCGCATTCAGGCGCCACGGTGCTGTGCGTGCACCCGGACTATGTCGACGCCATCGAAGGGGTGCGCCCGCAGCTAACCGGGGTGAAGCATTTCGTCGTGCTCGGGAAATCGGACGGCCGCAAGGGGTGGACGGAGTATGAATCGGCGCTAAGCCGGTCTCAGCCCGAATTCCACCGCCCCGAGATCGCGGAGACCGACCTCATCTCCATCAACTACACGAGCGGCACGACCGCAAAGCCCAAGGGCGTGATGATCACGCACCGCAACGCGTACATGAACGCGGTCGGCACGATGATCCACCTGCACATCGGGGTGGATGACAGGTACCTCTGGACCCTCCCGATGTTCCATGCGAACGGTTGGACATTTGTCTGGATCATCACGGCTGTGGGTGGCACGCACATCTGCCTGCCCAAGGTTGAACCGGCTCGTGTCTTCGACCTGATCCGCAGGGAGCATGTCGGTTGGCTGTGTGCGGCACCGACGATCCTGATCGGACTGGCCAATGCGCCGGCAGAAGTCCGAGGTCAGGTGCCCCCCGGCGTGAGGGTGATCACGGCAGGCGCTCCTCCCGCCGCCGCCACTATCGAGCGCATGGAAGGCGAGTTCGGCTGGGAGGTGACACAGGTCTACGGGTTGACGGAAACGGCGCCTTTCATCACGGTGTGCGAGCCGCGGCCTGAGCATCAGAAGCTGCCGCTGACCGAGCGCGCTGTGATCAAGGCGCGCCAGGGTGTCGAGCTAATCACATCGGGCGAGCTGCGAGTGGTCGACGGCGAGCTGAAGGATGTCGCGCCCGACGGTCAGACGCTCGGCGAGATAGTCGTCCGCGGCAACGTAGTGATGCGCGGCTACTACAACGATCCAGAAGCGACGCAGAAGGTGATGGGCGACGGCTGGTTCCACACCGGTGATGCCGCCGTGGTGCACCCGGACGGCTACGCCGAGATTCGCGATCGGATCAAGGACGTGATCATCAGCGGCGGCGAGAACATCTCCTCGGTCGAGGTGGAAGGCGTATTGCTTCGTCACCCGGCAGTGCAGGAGGTCGCGATAGTCGGGCTGCCGCATGAGAAGTGGGGAGAGGCTCCGTACGCCTTCGTGGTGTTGAAGTCGGGCGCGAGTGCGACCGAGCCGGAGCTGATCGCCTACACGCGGGAAAGGCTGGCCCACTTCAAGGCCCCGCACGGTGTGACGTTCGTGCAGGAGCTGCCGAAGACTGCCACAGGCAAGATCCAGAAGTACGTGCTGAGAAAAGGCGCCGCGGCGATCGTCAGGCAGTAGCCCTATGGCATCCTCGCGATCAAGCGCCGCCCAACGGCGATGGACCCTGCGGCCTCGTCTACGCTCATTTCCATGTGCTCGCGTATCCAAGCAATGGCAAAAGCCGACCCATGCGTTTCCGACAGCAGAGCCACCATGCAGCAAAACGCCGTCGCGCGCAGGTTGGTCAGCCCTCGCACTTGAAGCGACTCTTCGAGGTCGTGCTTTCTGGTCCGCCGGCGCGCAATTGTGCGACTGCGTCTGCCCACAGCTCGATTGTTGCGACCGATGGTGTCGGTGAGAACGTCCTTAACAGCTAGTCCGGTCCGCGGGAAGGAGGGCCGAAGATAACCGTCGGTGGGATCGTCAGCATCCGCCCGTCATCGCCTCGCACGATTTGCCAGTTGCCTTCGTGCACCATCCAGTGATGCCGGTAGCAGAGAAGAGTCAGGTTGGGTGGTTGATTCGAGCCACCGTGAAGCCAGTGATGTAGATGGTGTCCTGCGGTCCAGCTCGCCGGCCGCTCGCAACCCGGCCAGGTGCAGCCCTTGTCGCGGGCATTGATGGCTTTGCGCGCAGGTCCTGAGATCGTCCGCTTCGCCCGCCCGACGTCGATGACCACCGATTTGGAGTCGAGCAGGATGCGAGTGACCGAGGCATCGCACGCGAGCCGCTCGACAGTCTTGGACGAGATCGGGAGCGCCGCGTGCTCCAACTCAGCACCAGGCGCGCCCGGCAAACCGAGCAGCGTCTCGAGCGAGGTGGTGACGTTCAGGTGAGTCCGCTGCGATCCTTGCTGCGGGATCAGGCCCGAGTCCAGCGCGTGCATGGCGACATCGACCACTGCATCCGCCATCCGCTTCTCCCGACTCCGATGGTCATCGGCGCCTGACCTGCGAGCCAGCGGCTCCAGCGTCGTGATGATGGCCGCACCCCCTTCGGGGTCGAAGTTTCCAGTGAGAAGCACTGTGCCGTCGTCGCATTTGGTGATCCAGACCTTGCGGTTCTCGACCAGCTCTGCCTGATCAGCCTCATAGCCTTTGCGGTCGGCGGCGTGCCGATAGTGGTGGCAGATGTAATAGAACTTGCCCGGCGAGTTCTCTCGCGCCTTCTCCAGAAGCGGCACTTCATCGAACTTATCTCCCAAGGCGATTAACGTCCGGGCCATCGCCTTCAGGTGCGCGAACCCGATCTCTCCCTGGAAGAGGGCCTGGACGCTGTTCGGCATCCGCCACAGGTTCTTGCCGACTGCTATCAAGTCCGCCGCCGCGTTATTTGTCATGTGGCAGTTGAAACGGATCGAATCGATGGCGCTGTTCGAGCCCTCTTCGTCCCAGGCCTTGCTGCGGTCGAACTCAGCTGCTTCCTGCGCGAAGGAAAGCATCTGCAGATCGATGAGGTGAGCTTTCTGGCGGAGGCGCTCGCTCCGCTCCTCATTGCTGAGGTGAACGGTGCTGTGCACCCATACGTCTTGCGTCGCGAGCATAGAAACAGGTTACCAAACATCCGTTCGCTTGTCAATGGTTTTCTGACATGCAAATTCGCTCCAGACCCCTCCGCCATACCCTTCTCCCAGTCCGTTTATCACCACCACTCCAGCGCTCAATTTCGACTCCCAACCCCGGCCCTAACACCCTTTCCCAGTCCGTTTTCACCACCAACTCCTTCTCCGGGCAACCCTTTTGTAGTACCTGTCTTCGAGCCAGCCGAGCGGCGGCACAAGGTAGAGCGACCCGAGCACCCGCCAACCCCCGCCCAGCTCCCTCAGCACACGGCTAATCCCAGCCGCTCCCTCGAACCGGCCGCCGCTCTCGACCGCCCACGACGCCCGATCGACCTCCGCCCGGGTCAGGCCAAGCGATTCGATCAGCCCTGGCTCTTGGTTCGGGCGCGCGACTACCCGCCCGCGGCGGTCCTGCCGTTCGACCCAGCGCGCCAGCCGGGTGCAGAAGCCGCATTCGCCGTCGTAGACAAGCGTCAGCCGGTCATCTGCCACGGCCCGAAACTACACTGCTAAAGGGTGATGGCGGGGATCGAGCTTCCAGAGCGCTACAACGTCGGCGCGGATCTCCTCGAGCGCAACCTCAATGCCGGGCGAGAGAACAAGCCTGTGATCGCCGCCGCCGCCAAGGACCTGACCTATGGAGAGCTGTTCAAGCTCACCTGCGGGGCGGCCCAGGCCTTGCGCGACCTCGGTGTCAGGCGCGAAGAGCGCGTCCTCATCGTCGGCTATGACAGCCCAGGTTGGGTCGCCTCTTTTCTTGGTGCGATCCGCATCGGCGCCATCCCAGTGCCTGTCAACCCCTTGCTGCAGCGCAGCGAGGACTACGACCACTACATCGACGATTCGCTCGCGCACGTCGTCGTTGTCGACGCCAACACAGAGGAAAAGCTGAAATCGGCGGTGGCGCGGGCGGCCGGCGACGCTCGCATGATGCGAAGCGACCAGATCTCGCCCGGCCCTGAAGTTGCCGTCGCACCCACGCGCAAAGACGATATGGCGTTCTGGCTCTACAGCTCGGGCTCGACCGGCAAGCCGAAGGCGGTCGTGCACCTGCAGCACGACATCCCTTACACGTGCGTGACCTACGGCCAGCACGTGCTCGGCATCACGGAAAGCGACATCACCTTTTCGACCACCGGCCTGTTCCACGCGTACGGATTCGGCAACAACCTGACGATGCCTTACTGGGTCGGCGCGTCGACTGTTCTCCATTCGGGCCGTTCCACGCCCGCAACAGCACTCGACACGATCGAGAAGCGACGTCCGACGCTCTTCTTCTCGGCCCCCACGCTCTACAACGCGATCCTTAACTCCGAAGGCTCCAAGGGCCGCGACCTTTCCTCGATACGTCACTGCGTCGCCGCCGCCGAGGCGCTGCCCGCCGAGGTTTGGCGCCGCTGGAAGGACGCCTTCGGCCTGACGATCCTCGACGGCGTCGGCTCGACCGAGATGCTGCACATCTACTGCTCCAACCGTCTCGACGATCTCCGGCCCGGCTCAAGTGGCAAGCCGGTGCCCGGCTACGAGCTCAAGATCCTCGATGAAGGGGGCCGCGCGCTACCGGCCGGCGAGGCGGGTGACCTCTACGTGAAGGGCGACAGCGCGCTTGCGCTTTACTGGGCGCAGCACGAGAAGACCAAGCGATCGATCCTCGGCGAGTGGTTCTTCACCGGCGATCGGTATCGCATGGACGAGGATGGGTTCTACTGGCACGAAGGACGCTCTGACGACATGATCAAGGTCAGCGGACTGTGGGTTTCGCCGATCGAGATCGAGTCCGTGCTCATGGAAAACGCTGCCGTCGCTGAGAGCGCAGTGGTCGGCATCGATGTCGATGGGTTTATGAAGATCAAGGCATTCGTGATCACCAAAGGAGACGTGACCGCCGATGACGCGCTGGTGGCCGAGCTACAAGAACACTGCAAGACACGCTTGCAGCGATTCCAGTTCCCGCACTTCATCGAGTTCGTGTCGGAGCTGCCGAAGACCGTGACCGGGAAGATCCAGCGCTACAAACTGCGCGAGCCTGCTCGCGAACCGGTTTCCAGCTGATGGCGAAGCACATCGCGGTGCTGCCCTGCGACGGCGCGGGCAAGGAAGTCGTTCCCGAGGCGATCAAGGTGCTTACCGCGGCGGGCGCCAACTTCGAATACGAAGAGTTCGACATCAACGCGGATGCCTACCTTCGGACGAAGGTCGCCATCCCCGCCGAGGTGTGGTCGCAGCTCGAGAGGGCGGACGCGATTCTGTTCGGATCCGTCGGCGATCCACGCGTGCCTGATGCGGACTACCTCGCGGGTGTGCTGCTCAGGCTGCGCTTCGAGCTCGACCTGTACGTCAACCTGCGTCCTGCGAGGCTCTACGACGACCGGCTGTCCCCGTTGCGCCGGGAGGACCGGCGAGCGGTGGACCTACTCGTGGTTCGCGAGAACACCGAGGGCCTGTACGTCGGCATGGGCGGGCGCTTCAAGAAAGGGACGGAGCACGAGGTCGCGATCCAGGAAGACGTCAACACCTACACGGGAGTGACCCGGATCATCGAGTACGCATTCCAGGTCGCTAAGAAAGAGGTGGTGATGGTCGACAAATCCAACGCGATGACCTACGCGGGCGCGCTCTGGCAGGAAAGATGGAAAGCTGTCGCAGCCAAGCATCCGAAGATCAAGACGCGCCACCTGTTCGTCGATGCGGCGGCGATGCAGCTTGTGAAGGATCCCACCCAGTTCGACGTGATCGTCACTGGCAACCTCTTTGGCGACATCCTCTCGGACCTGACCGCGGAGCTCATCGGCGGCATGGGCATCGCGCCCTCCGGAAACATCAATCCCGAGACCAAGCGAGGCCTTTTTGAACCAGTGCACGGAACGGCGCCGGACATAGCCGGGCGTGGGCTCGTCAACCCGATCGGGGCCATCTTGAGCGCATCTATGATGGTGAGACACCTGGGTCAAACCGATATGGCAGAAGCGATCGAGGGTGCGGTCAAATCGGCCATTGTCGCGGGAGAGTGCACGCGCGATCTCGGCGGCAACCTGTCGACAGGTGAATGCGGCGACGCAATCGCAAGACGGCTGAAGGATTAACCAGCAATGGGCATGACGATGACGGAGAAGATCCTGGCCCGGGGTGCCGGGCGCGAAAGCGTTCGCCCGGGCGACCTCGTGCTGGCAAAAATCGACTTCGCGATGGGCCATGACCTCACCATCCCGCCGGCGGGCCGGATCATGCGCGAGCAGATGGGCGCCGAGAAGATCTGGGACCCAGATCGGGTCGCTGTCACGCAGGACCACTTTCAGCCGGCCAAGGACGCCGCCAGCGCGACGCTCGGACGGCTCACTCGCGAGTTCTCACACGACATGGGCATCAAGTGGTATTTCGAGGTCGGGCAGGGCGGAATCTGCCACACCGTGCTGCCCGAGCACGGGCTCGTCCTTCCGGGTGAGCTGGTCGTCGGTGCGGACTCACACAGCTGCACGTACGGCGCGCTCAACAACTTTGCGACCGGAATCGGCTCCACCGACCTCGCGTGCGTATTTGCGCTTGGTGAGCTGTGGTTCCGGGTCCCGGAAACGCTCAAGTTCGTCTATCACAACCGCCTCAAGGAATGGGTCGAGGCGAAGGACCTCATCCTTTATGTGATCGGTCAGATCGGCGTCGACGGAGCCAGGTCGAAGGCGATGGAGCACACAGGCGAAGCGCTGCGCCACATCGACATGGAAGCCCGACTGACCATGACCAACATGGCGATCGAGGCCGGCGCCAAGAACGGGATCATGGAGTTCGACGAGGTCACCAAGCAGTACCTCGACGGACGCGCGAAGCGGCAGTACACGCCGGTGAGCTCAGACCCCGACGCGGAGTACGAGAAGGTCTTTGAGTTCGACGCCGAGACGGTCGAGCTTGGCGTCGCCAGGCCGATGTCGCCAGACAACTACTCGCCGCTCTCCGATGTCGAAGGCACCAGGCTCGACCAGGTGTTCATCGGCTCCTGCACCAACTCCCGGATCACCGACCTGCGACGGGCGGCCGCCGTGCTTGACGGCCACAAGGTGGCGCCGGGCGTCCGCCTCATCATCACGCCCTCTTCGCACCAGGTCGCGATCCAGGCCGAGAAGGAAGGGCTGATCGGGATCTTTCTTGCTGCCGGTGCGGCCTGGACGACAGCGACATGCGGCGCGTGCCTTGGCGGACATATGGGCGTGCTCGGTGAGGGAGAGGTGTGCTTGAGCACCACCAACCGAAACTTCCCCGGCCGGATGGGCCACCCGAAGGCGCTCGTTTATCTGTCGAATCCCGCCGTCGCGGCCGCGAGCGCAGTGACTGGCGTGATCACGCACCCGAGAGAGGTGCTCAAGAAGATGCCCGCGGGGATCGCATGACCTTTCCGAAGGTCATCCGCGGCAAGGCGTGGAAGTTCGGCGCGAACATCGACACCGACCAGATCATCCCGGCCAAGTACGCGATCTACTCCCTCGACGAAAAGGAGCTCGGGAAGCACGCGATGGAGGGCGTTCCCGGCCGCGAGGGCTGGTCCGCCGGCGTGATGGCGGGCGACATCTTGGTGGCCGGCTCGAACTTCGGCTGCGGGTCCTCGCGAGAGATTGCACCGGTGGCGATTCGAGGCGCGGGCATCTCGCTCGTCATCGCGGATTCCTACGCGCGAATCTTCTTTCGCAACGCCATCAACATGGGTTACCCCATCCTCCAGTCGCCCCAGGCGGCAGAGGCCGTCGAGGAGGGAGACGAGCTCGAGGTTGACCTCGAAGAGGGAATCGTGCGCAACTTCACCAAGGGCGACGAGTACCGATGCGAGGCGTTTCCAGCGTTCATGAATGAGCTGCTGCACATGGGCGGACTCGTGCCGTGGGTTCGCAAGCGGCTGGAAGAGCGCCGAGCTTCAGCGCGAGTCTGATGCCAGGTAAACGCCCCCACCCGGCCGGCCAAGGGCCGGCCGACCTTCCCGCCAAGCGGGGAGGTGACCAAATTCCAACAGTCGTGCTGCAGGAGCCACTCGAGGACCTGGCGCGCGATCCCACGCGATTCGCCCACGACCTGAAATTTCCGCCGTCCGACAAGATTCGCGTTTACGACGACACACTTCGCGATGGCGAGCAGATGCCTGGCGTCGCCATCACTCCGAAGGACAAGTACCAGCTTGCGCGGATGCTGTCGGACATCGGCGTCCACATCATGGACGTGGGATTCCCCTCGGTCTCGGCGGGTGAGCGCGAGACGCTCCGGCTGGTGCTCGAAGGGCGGAAGCGGGGCGAGCTGAGAGCTGATCTGGAGGTCGTTTGCATGATGCGCTCGACCAAGAGCGACATCGACGCGACGATGCGAGTCATCGACTCGCTCGGTTACAAGCGCGACGAGGTGACGTACTTCATTTTCACCTCGGCCTCCGACCTGCATGTCAAGTACAAGCTGGGCAAGACACTGCTGCATCGGGACGGGATTCCTGAATCCGAGTGGCTCGAGCTGCCGGTTTCGTACTACCGCGAGTCAAACCTTCGCATGATGTGTGAGGCCATCAAGTACGCGCGCGGGCAGGGCGCGGAGTCGATCGAGTTCGGGGGAGAGGACGGCAGCCGCGCCAACGTCGATTACATCGCAGAGATCCACCGCGAAGGGCTGAAGGCGGGTGGGACTCGACCGTCGACTCCCGATACGGTCGGCTGTTATTCACCGTTCGCGGTTCGTGAGTACATCCCCGCGATCAAGGCCGCGGCACCGGACGCGCCGCTCGTCGTGCATTTTCACAACGATCTCGGGCTCGGAGCGTGGAACACGGTGATGGCGCTCGGCTGCGGCGCTGAGGTGTTCACGACGAGCGTGAACGGAATTGGCGAGCGGACCGGCAACGCTCCGATGCACCAGGTGCTGCTGCAGCTTCGATATCTCTTCGGCATCGAGATCCCGAACTTCAAGTACGAAAAGCTGCGCGCGCTGGCCCGTCACCTGGAAAAGGTGAGCGGCATTCCAGTCCAGCCCACCGAACCCGGTATCGGCCTCAACGTCTTCAGCCATGAGTCGGGCATACACACGGCGGGCATGCTCATCCATCCCGCGATCTATCAATTCATGCCGCCGGAAGACCTGGGAGCCGAGATCTCCTACGTCTATGGAAAGCATTCCGGAGCGCTCGCGATCGAGCATGCCCTGCGGAACGCAGCGATCACGCCGGAGCCGGAGCTGGTCGCCGCGGTGCTGGCCGAAGTCAAACGCATCCGCGAGGAGCGGGCAGAACGAAGCGATTTTTCGAATTTCCACCGCCAGTACTACGCCCACTTGAACCAGATGGGACTTACGGCCGACGACGTAGTCGACATCGCCAAGGCTTTAACCACCCAAAGAACCACCTGATGCCGTCGCTGGGGAGCACGGTCAGGGCGCTGACCGTTCAACCCGCCAGCGCCATAGTGTCCGCGGGCTTACTGGTCCTCGGCCTGGTTGCGAGTGTGCTGACGGTGTCGTTTAGCGGTATCGGCCAGCCGTTGCCGACAATCCCGCTAGCGGTCGGGGCGATTTCCGCCCTAACCGTCGCTATAGCAGGCATCTTGCCCCTCCGCGCTACAAGGGCGGTGATAACCGGCGTAGGGGCAGGTATCTGGCTCTTCTTCTACTCGGTAGATGTGACGGAGTTCTTTGATCCGATCCTTGCCATCCTTCTGTGGTTGGTGATCGCTTTGATCGCGGCGTCGGTCCTGGCTGGGTTGTGCGATGACCGACTCCTGAGCACATGGCAAACGGCCTTCCTGGTGGTTGCCGGCATCATCGCGGGCGCTTCGCTGTGTTATGCGCTGGCAATCGTGAGGTTTGTTACCCAGCCCTTCACTTTCTAGCCCCTCTCTTACACTTGGGATCTGATGGCCACCACGACCCGGCACGAGACGGCCACGCGCGAGAAGTACCTGCAGCTCCATCGCTGGATGTGCATGGCGAAGGCGCTTGACGACCGGATGCACATCCTGGTCAAGCAGGGCCGCGCGCCGTTCGTCGGGTCGAGCCGAGGGCACGAGGGCATCCAGGTCGCGTCGACCGCCGCCCTCGGACCGGACGACTGGTTAGTCCCCCACTATCGCGGGCTCGCCAACTCGATAGTTCGCGGGCTGACGATGAAGGAGTGGATGCTCGCGGTCTTCGCCAAGGCCGCTGATCCGCTTTCGGCCGGCCGCAACATCCCCGGAGGCTGCTACAGCTACCGGGCGCTCAAGATCGCCCCTGTCTCACAGGTGGTGGCCAGCTGGATTCCGAAAGCGTCGGGCATCGCTTATGCGGCGAAGCTTCGGGGGGAGCGGTCGGTCACGCTATGCACGTTCGGAGACGGCGCAGCCAGTCAGGGAGACTTTCACGAGGGGGTCAACTTCGCCGCGGTGCACCGGCTGCCGGTCGTGTTTGTATGCGAGAACAACAGCTACGCGATCTCGGTGCCGATCCGGCTGCAGATGGCGAATCCCAACGTGGCGGACCGCGCTGCCGGCTACGGGATCCCCGGGGTGACGGTCGACGGAACTGACGTCCCCGCTTGCTACGCCGCCTGCCGGGAGGCCGTGGACCGGGCGCGGCGCGGCGAAGGCCCGACCCTGATCGACGCCAAGATCTGGCGGCTCAACTCCCACACCTCTGAAGACAACCATATGAAGTACCGGAGCAAGGAGGAGGTGGCGGAGGCCTCCGAGCACGACCCCATCGAGCTCTTTACGGCCTGGCTCGTCGAGCAGGCCTGGATCGCCGCCGGCGATGCGGCAGAGGTCCAGGCGGAATGCGACAAGGACGCATCTGACGCGGCCGACTGGGCCGAACAGCAGCCAGACCCCGTCGCAGAAGACGCCCTGACCAACGTATTCGCCTGAACCTCGGATACAACTGCTTACTGCGGGGCTAGACTGACTCATCGACGTGGAACCAGAGCCGGAGAAATCACAAGAATCCACGCCGCCTGAACCACCCGTTACGGCGGTGCCGACGACAGAGACGACCCCCGTCTGGGCGCGGACCGTTCCTGTAGCACCACCTGTGAGCGACAACGGCATGCTGTCCATCAACGACACGGCTTCCGAGGGCGAGCCTCTGCCGGCCAAGCCCATGAGGGAAACCCGGCCGGACTGGACGAAGACCGACCCTCCCGAGTCCGCAGAGGCCAGCGATCCGAAGCAGGCCGTGCCGATGCAGAAGCCGACCCCAATGTGGGCGCAAACCGTGCCCGCACCGCCCGGCGAAACCATCAACGAGACGAAAGGCGTAGAGACCCCGGTGCCCGCGCCAAAGCCGACATGGCCGCCCGCCGGGAAGTCGCCTGCCGCAGGTAAGGGCAAACGCCCGCCAACTGAGGATGCGGCCCCGGCGTCGGGCGCGATCCCCGAAGAGACCGACATCTGGCCGCCTGATCCTCCAACCGAGCACACGATGCCCGCCTGGCCGCCGTCGTCGCTCTATAGCGAAGAAACGGCGGAACCGATCCCGCAGGCCACCGTGTTCCCGAGCTGGGGCGACGAGGCGTTCGATTCCACCCCCGCTGCAACCAAAAAGTCGCCGGCTCCTCAGCCAACCAAGGCCGCGACAGTGCCGCCGGCCGCGACAGTGCCGCCGGCCGGGACAGTGCCGCCCGCCGGGACAGTGCCGCCCGCCGCTACAGTCCCGCCCGCCGCTACAGTCCCGCCCGCCGCGACAGTCCCGCCGGCCCCGACAGTGCCGCCGGCCGCGACAGTGCCGCACGCCGCGACAGTGCCGCCGGCCGCGACGGTGCCGCCGGCCGTGACAGTGCCACCGGCGGAGACAATCCCGCCTTCCGTACCAGTGCCACCCGCCGTGACAATTCCACTGGCGCCAGCGTCAGCGCCCTCTACCTCGGCTCCAGCGCAGACGAGCGCCGACCCTTCGGTGGACTGGCCGGACGCAGTGGCCGTCCCGGCTTGGGCGCCTCGAATTCACATCGGCTCCAATCCGCCATCTCAACCTTCAATGCCGGCGATGCCGGCGCCTGCCCCGAAACCAGCACCCGCCCCGCAGCAGCCGGCTGCTGCTCAGCCGGTGCAGTCCGCACCCCCACCACCGCCGTCCGCCCCGCCGCCACCGCCGTCCGCCGCTGCAGCTCCGACCAAAGGCTCGTGGGCGGTCGTGGACCAGAAGCAAAAGGTCGATCCGGCAAAAGTGGTGCCGACCCCAGAAGACCGCTCCTATGCGGAGTGGTTCGCGTGGGCCAAGCGTGGCGGAGCGCCCGCAAGCGCGTGTCATGCCGCCGCGCAGGGAGCATTCGCGGCACTCTCGACCGGCAAAGACGTCGCCACTGCGGTTCAGTACGCGACGGTTGCGATGAGCCGGCCCCCCATGCCTGTTTCCTCGAGCCGCCAGACCTATTGCGCCTGGTTCTCGTTATCGAACATCGACCTGAACCTGGACCAGCACAAGGCGCACGCCTTCGCGACAGCCGCGCTGCATGCGCTGGACGCCGGCGCTGACGCAGCCACCGCCCATGCGGCCGGGCTTGCCGCAGCCGGTATCCACTAGAGAACCACCGCGGATTCGACACTCCTGCCGACGAAAGTCGGTGTCATCTCGGATACGCACTGCCCCGAGTTCCTCGACCGGCTGCCAGCGCGAGTCTTCGAGGCTTTCGAGGGGGTCGACCTCATCCTGCATGCGGGCGACATCGATGGGGAGGAAACGCTCACCGACCTGAGGCGCCTGGCACCGGTCGAAGCCGTGCGGGGCGATCACGACCGCGTGCTCGGAGCGCTTCCCGCATCCCGCGAGATCGTGATCGGAGGCAAGCGGGTAGTGCTCGTCCACGGCAACCGAAGCCGCTTGCTCGAGGAGCCGAACACGCTTGCGTGGACCTTGAGCCTCGGCTACTTCAGACCACATCGAGGCCTGCCGCGCGCCCTGAGACGAAGGTTTCCGAACGCGGACGCGATAGTGTACGGCCACACGCATCGGGCTCGCGTCGAGACGCTGGATGGGGTCCTCCTCTTCAATCCGGGCGGCGTGCACCAGTGGAACCCGACCACAGCGACCCAACGACTCAAAGCAAAACCAGGTTGGTTCGAATGGTGCTGGCTGCAGGTGGCGCGCCACCTGCGACGGTTCGAGAGGCCGTCAGTCGGGATCCTCGAGGTGAGCGAGTCCGGTCTCGTTCCCCACATCATCGATCTCTAGCTAGTGTTGACTGATCCCATAGGGCGGGTAGATATAGAGAACGATGCCTAAGGTCAAGGACTACTACGAGGTGCTGGGCGTGCCGCGGACGGCCAGCCAGAAGGAGATTTCGGCTGCCTTCCGGAAGCTCGCCCGCAAGCACCATCCCGACTTGAACGCAGGCGACAAGCAGGCCGAGGCCAAGTTCAAGGAGGTCTCGGAAGCGCACGACGTGCTGCATGATCCGAAGAAGCGGAGCCTCTACGACCAGTACGGTCCCGACTGGGGTGCCGCCCAGGCCGCCGGTGCTCAGCCTGGCGCGCGGGGCGGCGGATTCGGCCCGGAAGCCGGACCGAGCGCGCAGTACCGCACCGTGACGCCTGAGGAGATGGATGACCTCTTCGGCAACGAGGGGGGATTCGGCGACATCTTCGGTTCGATCTTCGGCGCGAACCGCGGGCGTTCGCGACAGCAGGCCATCGACGTCGAGGCGCCGATCACGGTCAGCTTGCCTGAGGTGTATCGCGGCACAAGCCGCACCGTTGAGCTTCCCGGAGGCAGGCGCGTCGAGGTCAAAGTCCCCGCGGGCGTGAAGGAAGGCACCGTTCTGCGTGTGCCGGGGCTGCGCGCCAAGGTGCAGATCGCTCCGGACCCGGTGTTCAGGCGGGAAGGCAAAGATCTCTACGTCACCGTCCCCGTCCCGCTGCACGTGGCGCTGCAGGGCGGAGAGGTGGCCGCCCCCTCCTTGAAAGGTGGCCAGGTCCAGTTCAAAGTTCCGCCGGAGACGCAGAACGGGACGAAGATCCGGTTGCGAGGTCTCGGCTTGCCCGACCCGAAAGGCGGCACTCCGGGCGACCTCTACGCGGAAATTCGGGTCCAGCTCCCGGTTCCGATGGACGAGCGCACACGCAAGTGGGCGGCGGAGCAACCTCTCGGCCAATAGTTCTGAGTAGCTAATCTTCACGAGCTTTGATTTCCCCCGGGTCCCGCCGGATGCTGCTGCCGCTCGTCTTCGTGTCCGGTATGGCCTCGCTCGGAGTTGAGTTCGGCGCGTCACGCCTCCTCGCGCCCTATTTCGGCACCAGCCTCTACGTGTGGGGTGTCCTGATCGGTCTGGTCCTTGTCTATCTGTCGGCGGGATACGTGATCGGCGGCCGGCTCGCCGACCGCCATCCTCGCGACGAAGTGCTCTACCAGATCACGGCATGGGCGGGGCTCTGGATCGGTGTCATTCCGCTCGTCAGCTATCCGATCCTGATTGCCTCGCAGCAGGGGTTCAAAGACCTGAGCGTCGGCCTCGTCGCGGGGACGTTGCTTGCCGTCGTGCTGTTGTTCGCCGTCCCGGTGATCCTGCTCGGCTGCGTCAGCCCCTTCGCGATCCGGCTCCTCTTGAAGGACGTCGAGACGGGCGGCAACACCGCGGGCCGCGTCTACGCGCTTTCCACCGCCGGCAGCATCCTGGGCACGTTCCTTCCGGTCTTCTGGTTCATACCGACCTACGGCACGCGTCCGACACTGGTGGGCTTTGGCCTGGCGCTGATCGCGATGTCGGTGGCCGCGCTGTGGCCGCGCCGCCGCTGGTATGCGGCGTTTGGCATTGCGGTGATCCTCGCCTGGGTCCTGCTGCCATCGGGGATCAAGCCGCCGGCCGCAGGGACTCTCCTATACGAGAAGGAATCCGCGTACCACTACATCCAGGTCATACAGGTCGGCACGAAGACCGAGCTCATCCTCAACGAGGGCCAGGCGGTCCACTCCATCTACGACTCGCAGAACCTGCTCACCCGCGGTCCGTGGGACTACATGCTGATCGCCGATTCATTCCAGCCGGCTCAGGCGACCGAGCCTCAGCCGAAGAGCGTCGCCATCCTCGGCCTCGCCGGTGGAACCGCAGCTCGTCAGTACACGGCGGCGTTCGGGCAGCAGGTGCAGATCACCGGTGTGGAGATCGATCCCGAAATCCTCGACGTCGCCCATCGCTTTTTCCATCTCGACGAGCCCAATGTCCATCCGGTCGCTTCGGACGCGAGGTACTGGCTGAACACGCAGGCCGGGCACTACGACGTGATCATCATGGATGCCTACCGGCAGCCCTACATCCCATTCCATCTGACGACTCGCGAGTTTTTCAGCGAGGTGCGCGGCCACCTGAACCCTGGTGGTGTGGCAGTCGTCAATGCCGGGCGGACTGCCACCGACTACAGACTTGTGGACGCGATAGCAAGCACGATGGCCGCCGTCTATCCCAACGTCTACTTGATCGACGTGCCTGAGTTCGCCAACACCCTGGTCTACGGATCGACGCAGCCGGTGACGCTTGAAGACGTCAAGCACAATCTCGGCCTTATCAACGAGCCGCTCGCACGCACGGTGGCGGACAGCGCACTGGTCGAAGGAAACCTACGCGTGTCCCCGTATCACAGCCAGGTTTTCACCGACGACCTCGCGCCGGTCGAGCGATTGATCGACCAGATCATCTTCGGCTACGTCAGCGGTCGGTAGAGGAATTCCGCGCTTTTGACGGGTGGTCTAATGCGGTGGGCGCAACAGCGGCTACCGTCAGCGCCCATCCTCGCGTGCTTTGGTTCTTTCAAAAGGCACCGTTGGTGCTAGACGTGTCGAATCGCCGAGTTCAAAGGCGCGTTTGGTGCCCGACGTGTCGAATCCAGCGCTTCCAGGCCGGTTTGTGCCGGCCAGGCGGGCCTT
>Ga0209011_1000131_pt1 | contig 39479 bp, 40 predicted proteins | sample BlaSpr_A8_OM1_M3_FD_187986 | JGI IMG/M metagenome (GOLD analysis project Ga0209011, IMG submission 187986) | Forest soil microbial communities from Thunder Bay, Ontario, Canada - Black Spruce, Ontario site 2_A8_OM1_M3 (SPAdes) (version 2) | ecosystem: Environmental > Terrestrial > Soil > Boreal... | reverse complement strand
GCTGGTCGGAGGAGATCCTCAACGCCCTCGAGATCCCGGTCGACTGGATGCCGCGGGTCCACGAGGGCCTCGAGGTTGCTGGCGGCCTGCGCCCTTCCCTGGCCCACGAACTTGGACTCCCCGCGGGGTTGCCCGTCGCCGCCGGGGCGAGCGCCGTCTCGGCGATCGCGATCAGCATCGGCATCGCCGCCAGCGGCGTGATCGGGTCGTCGATAGACCGGCGTGGCCTTCTCTTCGCGCAGATCGGCGACGTCATCGTCGATCCGGGCGGTCGGCTGCATACGGCCTGTAGTCCGGTTCCGCACCACTATCAACTCACGGGGCTCATCCCCTCCGCGGGAGGATCGTTGCGCTGGTGGCGGGACATCCTCGGAGGTCGGCCTGGGTACGCGGAGCTGTGCCAGCAGGCCGAGTCCGTCGCGCCCGGGGCAGACGGTCTGTTCTTCGTCCCTCACGTCGATGGCGAGGGACCGCCGCTCGGTGATGGGGCCGCGCGTGGTGCATTTGTCGGGCTGCGGGCGCACCATACACAGGCGGACCTGACGCGCGCGCTGTTGGAAGGCGTCGTCTTCAGCCTGCGAGGCCGACTCGATCTCATGCGCGGGCTTGGCATCGAACCGCACCAGGTGCGCGCCACCGGCGGAGGGGCGCGCAGCCGGCTCTGGCGGCAGCTGCAAACGGACATCTTCAGCCTGCCGGTCGCCGCCATGGCCTCGGCGACGAGCGCGGCGGTGGGCGCAGCCGTGGTCGCCGGCGTTGCGACCGGAGTGTTCACCGATCTGGCCACCGCATCGGGAATGGTCGCACAGCTCGCCGAGGTCCTCGAGCCCGATCCCGAGCGCGCCGCGCGCTACGAGCAGCTGTACCGCACGTTCAGCGCGCTCGACCCAGCGATCCAGCAACCGGCCGCAGCGCGGCCAACGTAGAATCCAGCACGCGGGGCGTAGCGTAGCCTGGCTAACGCGCATGCTTTGGGAGCATGAGATCCCGGGTTCGAATCCCGGCGCCCCGACCACAACTCAGGAAGGCTTGTCACAATGCTCCCGGTCCTCGTAATCATCGCCGTCATCACCGTGCTGGCGGTGCTCGCCTTCCGCTGGTTCGAGCGCTACCGCTACTCCGATGCCTGGCGGACGAGCGAGTTTCGCGGGGCCGCCTTCGGGTTCCTGATGTGGTTCGGCGGCATCTTCGGCCACCGGGTCCCGCCACCGCCACAAGCCAGGATGGAACTCACGACCCGGACCGGCGAGCCGGAGCCGCCCGGGTTAGGCGGCGCGACGCTCCCGGATAAGGCTGCGGACGATAAACAGTAGGTTGGCCGGACGTTCCGCCAGCCGCCGCATCAGGTACGGATACCACTCGGTCCCGTACGGAACATAGATCCGGACGCGGTAACCCTCACGCAGCAGCCGCTCCTGCAGATCGCGGCGGATGCCATAGAGCATCTGGAACTCGAAGCGATCCGTGGGAATTTCGTGCTCGCCGGCGAATCGCTTGGTCGCCTCGATCAGCCGATCGTCGTGGGTGGCGATTGCCGGATAGACCCCGTGCAGCAGCAACTGCTGCATCTCCGCCTCGAATTTCGCATCGACATCGGTCTTCTTCGCGAACGCGACGTCCGCGGGCTCGTTGTAGGCGCCCTTGACCAACCGCACCCGGACTTTCGCCGCATTGGCACGGGCGACGTCTTCCACGGTGCGATAGAGGGAGCTCTGCAACACGACGCCGCAGTTGGGAAAGCGCTCGTGTAGCGCCAGCACCAGATCGAGCGTGCGCTGCGTGTAGGCGGAGCCCTCCATATCGATCCGCACGAAGTTGTCGAGCTGCTGAGCCCGCTCGAGGATCCGTGTCAGAAGCTCCTGGCACAGGTCGGGCGAAATGTCGAGCCCGAGCTGCGTCAGCTTGACCGAGACGTTCGCGTTCAGCCGCTCCGACGCGATCCGTTCGAACGCCGCCAGGTAATCCGCGGTTGCGGCGCGGGCGGCCTTCTCCTCGATGACGTTCTCGCCAAGGTGGTCGAGGCTCGCCGACCAACCGCGCCGGTTGATGTCGGTCACGACGCGGACGGCGTCGTCGAGGTGGTCCCCGGCGACGAAGCGGTAGGCGAGCGATGCGGTCAGGCGCTGGCGCGTGACGAACCGTTGCAGGCCGCGCCGACGAGATAGATATTGAAAAGAGGCTCTCAGCACCCTAGCGGCTTCCTGACGCGGAAACCGCCGCCTCGAACGCGCCACGGACTTCCAGGGCACTGAGCGCCCGGGCGCGATGGCTCAATAGGTTTTTTTCCTCGGTCGACAGTTCCGCCAGCCGGCGACCGTCGGGCAGCTGAAAGATCGGATCGAAGCCGAAGCCGTTTGTGCCGCGCGGCTCCGCCGCGATCGTGCCCGCCAGCACCCCTTCCCCGGTGAAAACCCTCCCGTCGGGCAGCGCCAGCACGGCTGCGCTCCGGAAGAACGCCGGCGGTGAGGTGGCGGCCGCCGCGCCCAGAGCCTTCAGCAGCGCGGCAACGAGGGCGGGACCATCGCCCTTGTGATCGGCGCCGGCGAAATACGCCGAATCGATCCCAGGTCGACCATCGAGGAGCGGCACTTCCAGTCCCGAGTCGTCCGCCAGGGTTGCCAACCCGCTGAGACGCCGGCCGGCCTCGGCTTTCTTGCGGGCGTTTTCGAGGTAGCTGGCGCCGTCTTCCACCACGTCGAAGGCGATGCCCACATCGGCCGGGCTGATCAGCTCCATCGGAATGTCGGCGAGAATTGCGCGAAGTTCTTTGAGCTTGCCCTGGTTCGTCGTGGCGAGCAGCAGCCGGTTCAGCGCAGCTTCAGCGCCTTCTTCTGGGCCTCGACAAGCTCGGCGGCGCCCTTGATCGCGAGCTTGAGCATCTGGTCCATCTCTTCCGCGTTGAAGGGCTCCTGCTCGGCGGTGCCCTGGATTTCGATAAAGCGGCCATCCTCGGCAAGCACGCAGTTCATGTCCGTCTGGGCGGCGAAGTCTTCGAGGTAATTGAGGTCGAGGCGGGGCTGGCCCTGGACGATCCCGACGCTGACCGCCGAGACGAAGTGCCGGATCGGAATGACGCGCAAAAGGTTGCGCTCGACCGCCTTCTGCAGCGCGAGGTGGAGGGCCACGAACCCGCCCGTGATCGACGCGGTGCGCGTGCCACCGTCGGCCTGCAGCACGTCACAGTCCACCACGATGGTGCGCTCGCCCATCAGCGGCATGTTGATCGCGGCTCTCAATGCGCGGCCGATCAGGCGCTGGATTTCCTGGCTGCGCCCGTCCACACGACCGGTCCGTGCTTCGCGCGCGGTGCGCGTCTGTGTGGCCCGCGGCAGCATCGAGTATTCGGCTGTGACCCAGCCTTCACCGGTCCCCTTCTTGTGGGGCGGGGGCTTGTCATCCCAGCTCGCGGTACAGAGCACGCGGGTGTCGCCCATGTTGATGAGGGCCGAGCCTTCGGCGTAGAGGTTGACGGCGGTCTCGATCGTTACCGGCCGGAGCTGATCCACCCTCCGGCCATCAGGTCGCGTCTGGGCCAATGGGTCTATCTTCGCAGAGCGCGGATCACGAGAATGCTGATTTCGAAAAGAATGATGAGGGGGGCGGTGAGCAGCAGCGGCGTGAAGGGATCGACCCCTGGCGTCACCATATTCGCCCCCACGAAGATCCCGATCCAGAACTTGAGTCGGTTGCGCTTGAGGAATGCGGTGCTGACGATCCCGGCGAGGCCAAGCATCGTCATCGCCAGCGGCAGCTCGAAGGTGATGCCGAAGATGGCAATCAGGATCAGGACGAAATTGACGTATTTGTCGGCAAAGGGGAGGTACTGCAGCTCGGAACTGCCGATCCCGGTCAGGAACCTCAAGGCGATCGGGAGGGCGAAGAAGGCGAAGCCGATCCCCATCGCGAAGAGGATGATCGCCGAGCCCACGAAGCCTACCGCGAAGCGCCGCTCGTTGCGGCGCAGGCCGGGAGCAACGAAGGTCCAGATCTGCCAGATGATGATCGGGCTGCTCAGGATGAAGCCGGTGAAGATGCCGATCTTGAAGAAGAGCAGGAAGCCATCGACCGGACCACCGTAGATCAGCCTCTGGTTGCCGATGACCCTGTGCACCGGTCCCAGCAGGATGCCCAACACCGGCTGGGAGATCGCGAAGCCGATCATGGTGGCGACCGCCCACGCGATCAGCGAGATGATCAGGACGCGCCGCAACTCCTCGAGGTGCTCGATGACCGTCATCCGACGCTCCTCGTCCACCGGAACGATGCTGGGCTTGGCCATGGCTGCCCCTATCGGCGCCGAACCGGAATCAGGCCTTGCTGTCGGTCGGCGACTTCAGATCGGTGGCCGGCTTGACGTCGGGGGCCGTACCGGTCGTGGCCTTCGGCTCGGTGGTCGAGTCTGGCGTCGCGCTCTTCTTGAACTCTTCCTGGATGTCGCTCGAGGTTTTGCGGAATTCCCGCATCGCCTTGCCGATGGCCCCGCCAACCTCGGGCAGCTTCCCGGGCCCGTAGACGATCAGCACGATGACGAGGATCAGAACGAGGATGTACCAGTGACCGAAAAGACCCGGCATGTTTAGGCTCCCTTTGCGGCCCCATTATACGCCCGCTCTGTAACGGTCTCCTGAGAGGCCAATGAAGCCTAGCTGGTCTCTTCCTGGACCGTCACGGACGTCATCGTATCGCCCTGCGCGATCTTGAGAACCACGTCCATTCCGCTCTGGACGTAGCCGAACAGGTTGTAGCTCTTGGCGAGCTTTTTCGTGTCGTCGACGGTGCAAATGAAGAACTGACTACCATTCGTGTTCGGTCCGGAGTTGGCCATCGCCACCGCGCCAGCCGTGTACTCGCCGAGTACCGGTTCGTCGTCGAACTTGTAGCCGGGTCCGCCCGAGCCGGTGCCCAGTGGGTCTCCGCCCTGGATGACGAAATCCGCGACGACCCGGTGAAACTTGAGCCCGTCGTAGAAATGGTCGCGCGCCAGGAAGACAAAGTTGTTAACAGTCTTTGGCGCCAGCTTTGGATCGAGGCGCATCGTGATGGTGCCCTTGTTGGTCTGCATCGTCACCAGGTAGTGGTGGGCCGTGTTGATCGTCATCGGCGGCGGCGCGCTGTACTTTCCTGGAGTCACAGTTGGGCTCGGAGTTGGAGTCGGGGCGGCGCCTGGGCTGCCGCCGGCATTGCGTCCCACATAGACAGAGAAGGCAATCATAGCGACCGCAAGGATGGCAAGGGTTGCCAGAAGTTGCGGAACCCGCCGACGAGTCTGGCTCATCCCATCTCGTCCCAGCAGGGAATGTCGGCCGCAGCCTGCTTCGCGTGGTAGGTCAGGATCATCTGCGCGCCCGCGCGCCGGATCCCGAGCAGGATCTCCCGTAGCACGCGACGTTCGTCGATCCATCCATTGGCGGCAGCCGCCTTGACCATGGCGTACTCGCCGCTGACGTTGTAGGCCGCGACCGGGACCTCTGTCGCGTCCGCGACCGCGCGGATGACGTCGAGGAAGGCGAGCGCCGGCTTGACCATGACGATGTCGGCGCCTTCTTCGACGTCCAGGAGCGACTCGCGGATCGCCTCGCGCGCATTGGCGGGATCCATCTGGTAGCCGCGGCGGTCACCGAAGCGTGGCGCCGAACCGGCCGCTTCCCGGAACGGACCGTAGAAGGCGGACGCGTATTTGGCGGCGTAGGCGAGGATGGCGCGGTCCTGAAAGCCCTCCCGATCGAGGGCCGAGCGGATGGCCCGAACCTGGCCGTCCATCATGCCGGACGGGGCGATCACGTCGGCGCCGGCGGCGGCCTGCACGACGGCGATTCGTTGATAGAGCTCGAGCGTCTGGTCATTGGCGACGATTTCGCCCTCGAGCACGCCGCAATGGCCGTGGTCCGTGTATTCGCAGAGGCACAGGTCCGCGATCAACAGGACATCCGCTCCGAATGCATCCCGGAGCTGGCGCAGCGCCCGCTGGCTGATCCCGTCCTCAGCCCATGCATCAGAACCCTGGGCATCCTTGCGCGACGGGATCCCGAAGAGCACGAAGCTCCGCACCCCGACTTTGATCGCGGCTTCCGCCTCACGCGTCAGGGACTCCAGCGTGTGCTGGTGATGCCCCGGCATCGACGCGATCGGCTGCGGCTCGTCGATCGCGTCGCGCACGAACAATGGATAGATCAGATCCTCGGGCGCAATGCGCGTCTCCCGGACGAGGCGGCGGAGCGCCGGCCTCGACCGCAACCGGCGGGGGCGTTTGGCAGGGAACGTCATGCTGGAATCGGAGTCCGGCTGCGCACGATGGCGTCGACCAGTCCGCGCGTCGTGTACTCCTGCGCGATGATATCAACCCGCAGCCCAAGGTCGCGGGCGGTCTGCGCCGTGATCGGACCGATACAGGCGATGCTGACGTGGTCGGCGAGGACCCCTGGCATCGCGTCGACGAAGTGGCGCACCGTCGACGAGCTCGTGAACGTGATCATGTCGACGCCCGGCAGGGAGGCGGCCAGCCGGGGTCCCACGCCGGCCGGCGGGACCGCCCGATAGGTCTCGAGGACGTCGACCCGGGCTCCACGGGCGCGGAGGTCTTGCGGAAGAACATCGCGCGCGCCGGCCGCGCGCGCCAGCAGGATGCGGGCGCCGGCCGTCATGGTGGCGGCCAGCGTTTCCGCCAGCTCTTCGGCGATGAAGCGCTGCGGCACGAGCGCCGGCGTCATTCCGGCCTCTCGGGCCCGAGCCGCCGTCTCGGGGCCGATAGCCGCGACCTTTATATGTGCGGGGAACTCGCGACCCGCGTCGCGCAGCAGCTCGCGCAGCCGGTCTACGCCGTTCGCGCTGGTCAGCACCAGCCAGTCATAGCGGTCGAGATCCTGAAGTGCCGCCGGGTCGACCGCGATCGGCTCGATCGCGATCACCGGGCACCTGACCACTTCCGCGCCCTGAGCCTCGAGGGCATCCGCCAGCGCCGAAGCCTGCCGATCGGCGCGCGTGACCATGATGCGCAATCCCCTAAGCGACGTGGCGGGGCGCATCAGGAGACGGGCGGCCCCCTGCGCCTCTAGGCTGCCCGCCACCTCGCCGACGACGCCGGCATCATCCCGGCCGCGAGCTCGCGCCCGCAGGACCGTGCGGCCGCTCCCACCGAGCACGACCGCCTGCAGCGTCAGGTCGTCGCCTTCGGCAAGCGCGTAGGCACCCAGCGCCGAGAGGCATCCACCGCCGAGTCGCCGCAGGAGCGCGCGTTCCGCCTCGACGGCCCGCCGGGTCGACGCATCATCGATTTCCGCTGCCAGCTTGCCCGCCTCGCTGCCTTCAAGGGTCTGTAACACCAACGCCCCCTGGCCCGGGGCGGGCAGCATGATGTCGAACGGCAGCAACTCGTGTGCCTCGCGCAGCCGGCCAAGCCGTTCCAAACCTGCCACCGCGAGGATCAGCGCGTCGACGGCGCCCTCGGCGAGGCGGCGCAGCCGGGTGTCGACGTTGCCGCGAATCTCGACGGCCTGCAGATCCGGCCGGATGGCGGCGATCTGCGCCGCGCGGCGCGGGCTGCCCGTGCCGATCCGGGAACCGGGCGCAAGCTCGGACAGCGTCGCGGGCGTGCGGGCGATCAACGCGTCGCGAGCGTCTGCACGAGGGAGAAAGGCGGCCAACACGAGCCCGGGCGACGCCAGCGTCGGAAGATCTTTCGCCGAATGGACCGCCAGCTCGGCCCGACCGTCGATGAGCGCCCGCTCGAGTTCCTTCACGAAGACGCCCTCGCGAGGCGAGTCACTGAGTCGCATCGATGGGTGACGATCGCCATGTGTCTGCAGCGGAGTAAGCACGAACTCGTGCTCGGGGTAGCGGCGCGCCAGCGCTTCCGCCGCGAGCTGGGCCTGGATCATCGCCAGCGTGCTCCCTCTCGTCGCCAGTCGGAGTCTCACTGAAGGCCAACCTAGCACACGAGATCGACGCCAAAGCTTAGGCTTCGCACTCGTGGGCGACGCGACCGGCAAGTCAGATTGGGAAGCCGAGGCCGAAAATTGGGTGCGCTGGGCACGGACTCCGGGATTCGACGCCTACTGGTATTACAGCCCAAGTTTTTTCGATGACATCGTGCCGCCGCCGGGAAAGCACACACTCGACGTCGGCTGCGGGGAGGGCCGGGTGTCCCGTGACCTACAAGCCCGAGGTCACCGTGTTATCGGAATCGATACCTCGCCGACCCTTCTCCGCTACGCGAGGGAGGCGGATCCGAACACTCGCTATGAGTTAGCGAACGCGGCAAGTCTTCCGTTCAAAGAGGCGAGCTTCGACCTGGTTGTTGCCTACAACTCGCTGATGGATGTGTCCGATATGCCGGGGTCGGTGATGGAGGCAGCCCGCGTGCTCCAGCCGGGCGGCCACTTTTGTTTTTGCGTGACCCATCCGCTCGCTGACGCCGGTGCCTTTGCCTCGGCGGAACCGGATGCACCGTTCGTGATTCCGGGGTCATATTTCGGCCGCCGGCGGTTCGATGGCCACTTCGAGCGCGACGGCCTGCAGATGACCTTCCATGGGTGGATGTATCCACTCGGAGATTACGTGGCCGCGCTGGAGCAGGCTGGTTTTGTCATCGAACGCCTCTGTGAGCCGGCCCCCAACGAGGAGGCGCTGCGACGCCGGCCGTCCTACCGGCGGTGGCTCAGGCTCCCGATGTTCTTACAGATCCGAGCCGTCAGACGCTAGCTGCGACGTCCGACCACGTAGTACGTGAGCGCCTCGAAGGCGTCCCGGTAGGCCGACGGTGGGAACGCCTGCAACTCGGCCCGCGCCTTGTCGCCGAACGCCTTCGCATAGGCGTACGACTCATCGATGCCGCGGGAACCCCGGACGATCCGCACCACCTCGGCGTAGTCCGCGTCCATCAGCGTGCCCTTCTCCAGGATGGCCTCGAGCCGGCCGTCAACGGCTGGATCGTGGCGGGCGAGCATCAGCGGCAGGGTCACCGTCCCCTGCTTCAGGTCGTTGCCGACCGGCTTGCCGACTTCTTCCTCCGTTGCCAGGTAATCGAGCACGTCATCGGCGATCTGGAACGACATGCCGAGCAGGTGTCCGAAGCGTCGGATGGCCTCGACATGGGCCACGTCGAGACCGCCGAGCACGGCGCCGCAGTACGTGGAGGCGGCCAGGAGCACCGCGGTCTTCCGTTCGATCTTCGCGTAATACTCGTCCAGCGATTGGTCGTAACGTCGCTGGCTGGTGAGCTGCAGCATCTCGCCGAAGCAGATCGTCATCACCGTCTGCGAGAGCAACGCGTCGATGCTGGGATTGCCGATCTGGGACATCAGGTTGGCGCCCTTGGCGAAGTAGTAGTCGCCGATGATGATCGCCGGGTTCGGGCCGAGCGATTCATGGATCGTCCGCAGGCCCCGGCGGGTCGGCGCCCCGTCGATCAGGTCGTCATGGATCAGGGTGGCGTTATGGATGAACTCGATCGCCATCGCCGCCCGAACCACGTCGTCCGGGCTTTTGGGCCGGCCAAGACCGGCCGCGAGGAAGACGAGCGCGGGCCGCAGTCGCTTTCCGCCAGCCTCGAGGATCTGCTCCATCGCCTCCGCAACCGGGCCGAGATCGTCGCGGACCGTGTCGTGCAGCCGGTGCTCGAAGTCTTCGAGCTCGGTTCGGATCGGGGCGATGAAGTCGGTCCCGGTCATGGTGGCACTCACGCTGCCCCCTCCCGCCCGCTGTTATCTTCAACCAGCTCGAGCCGGACGGTGGTGATCGGCGGCAGGTCCTGCCCGAACAAGATGCGCGCGACGTCGGTAAAGCGGTCAGGCGAGCCGGTCACGTAGATCTGGTGCCGGGCGGTCTCGCCCTCGGCCGACTCGAGCCCGTTCTTGGCCAGCACTCGCTTGACGCGGGCCGCGGTCGTTTCCGCTGAATCGACGACGGTCATCTTGTCGCCGGTGATTTTCCGAATCAATGGTTTGAGCATTGGATAATGCGTACAACCAAGGATCAGCGTGTCGGCGTGGTAGTCGAGGATGTCACGCAAGGACTCGCGGAGTACGGCCTCGGTCTCCGGAGCATCGGACTTGCCCGCTTCCACGAGCTCGACGAGCTGCGGCGCGGCTTTCGGCAGGACGCCGATCGTCGGGTTTGCCTCGCGGATCGCATGCAGGTACTCCTGGCTCTGCAGCGTGCCTTCCGTCGAGATCACGCCCACGCGCTTGTTCTTGGTGGCGGCGACCGCGGCTTCGGCGCCGGGAGTGATGACACCGATGATCGGGATGTCGAAGACCTCGCGGGCGGTATTCAGCGCCGCCGCGGTAGCCGTGTTGCACGCGATGACGACCATCTTGACGTCGAGCTTCTCGAGAAAACGAATGATGTTCAGCGCAAAATGCCGGACCTGTGCCTGGTAGCGGGGCCCATAGGGAAAATGGCCGAGATCCGCGAAATAAATCGTGGATTCATTGGGCAGCTGCCGCTGCAGCTCGCGCAGAACCGTGAGGCCTCCGACGCCTGAGTCGAAGACGCCGATGGGCCGCGGGTCACTCATGTGCGCCACCCCATCTTAACAATCCCTAATTGAATTGGACCGCATCCACCTACGAATGGCAATCGGGCCGCGAATTGATCCCGGGTTGGCCGGCTACTGCAAGTGAACGCCTCCACTCGGGTTGTATCGGCGATGAAGCCGCACGTCCGGCGCGGTCGCGCCGCCAAAGAGAAGCGTATCCAGCGCGCGAAAGCTCGTCAGGCTGCCCCGAAGAAACAGGCCGCCTAGCTGGCGCCCGGGGATAACCCCCTAGAAGCGCTGGGCCCTTCGTGCGTCGGTCTTGTTTGCGTTGTTACCGCCTCCGAATCGCGATTAGCACACCGCGTCCAGCGGCCGTTACATCGCACTTCTCATCCAGACTCGCACCCCGACTTTTTCCTCCATGGGTGGCTGACGGATATGGGACCGGCGCGCTCGGCCACCTTGGATCACCGTCGGCGGTTGTTTGCACCTACCACGCCCCTCAACATGGGCGGCGTTTTGTGTTTCAGTCTGCGTGCTGGGGCAGTTGCCAGCGTCATCGCGATCGCCTCCGCAATCGGCAACCAGGCCGTCGCCTCGGCCGACACCGAGATGAGCATCCCGGTCATGGGTCAGCAGGATGCGGCCTGGGCGGGTGCGCCGCTGGGTACGTCCGTCACGGAATCAATCGGCTCGGCCGGCTGCGCGATCACCGCCGTCACCATGATGCTCCGGTACTACGGCCTGAACACCGACCCTGGCGCCTTCAATGCCTGGTTGACGTCAAACGGCGGCTTCGCCTACGATGACCAGCTCATCTGGGACGCCGTCACCAGCTATACCAGCGGTCGGGTCGCCTTCTCCGGCTGGCTCGGTCCCGACCTGGGCGCCATCATTGCCGAGCTCGATGCCGGACGGCCCGTGGTGGCCGAGGTTCGCCTCGGCGTCAACCAGCATTTCGTCCTGCTGACCGGCTACGCAACCGAGGGCGGGATCCAGATGAACGATCCCTGGTTCGCCGACAGTGCGAGATTCAGTGATCGGTACGGCGATCCCGCCAGCGGTATCGTTTCGATCCGCACCTTCATGCCGGCCGACCCGGGTGGCGTACGCGGACAGGGCCGGCTGAGCTGGCTCGCCAATGCCGTAGCTGCCGTACATCTATCGCAATAACGAGCGCGTCCGCCGCGAGCGGCACAGTCGTGCGGTACTGCGGGTATTTCTTTCTCAAGGCGACGATCGCCCGCTGCTGCTCAGGGCCTTTGTCGACGATGCGCGCCTTCCCACGAAGGAGCACGTACCAGAGCCGCCGCCAGTCTTCGACATAGTGGTCGATCAGCAGCGCCGCCCTTGGATTGGCCCGCACATTCTTGACGCGGCGCAGTTGAGCGGGATTGACTGACTTCGGCTTGCCGTCGATCGCCTGGTAGAGCGTCTCTCCCAGCAGGACGAAGCAGACCGGCACCACCGAGGGCGCGCTCCCGTCGGACGTCGCGAAATGACCGACCCGCGCCCGACTGATGCGCCGCCGCCAACCAGGATCGATCACGGCGATGTCAAGATTAACCATGCCGCTTTTTCTGCGCGAAACCGACGTCAAAGCGCTGCTCACCATGGAGATGACCCTGGCGGCCCTCGAGTCGGCCTTCCGCGAGTGGGCGGCGGGCCGCGTCACGAACCAACCGCGGCGTCGCGTCGCCGCCGGCGCCGTCCTGGCGACGATGTCGGCGGCCCTTCCCGCCAAAGGCCTGATGGGCTTCAAGGCCTACACCCACAGCAAGACCGGGACCCGGTTCTGGGTGTGCCTCTTCGACGCGGCCGACGGCCGACCGCGCGCCGTGATGGAGGCCGACTGGCTCGGCCGCATGCGAACCGGCGCGGTGTCCGGGCTCGCGACCAAATACCTGGCTCGGAGCGAGGCATCGGTCTTCACGGTCATTGGCTCTGGGAGCCAGTCACTGACCCAGGTGCTCGCCGTCGCTGCCGTCCGCGCACTGCGCGAGGTGCGCGTGGCGAGCCGGGACCCCGCGCATCGCGACGCGTTGGTCGCTCAGCTCAGGGATGCGCTGCCGGGCACGATCGCTATTCGCCCGGCCGGCAGCCTGCGCGAGGCCGTCGACGGCGCCGAGATCCTCACCACCATCACCTCGGCGGCGCGTCCGATCTTTCCCGGAGAGTGGCTGCAGGCCGGCCAGCATCTCAACGTTTGCGGCTCCAACTACCCCGATCGCCGGGAGATCGACGGCCGTGTCGTTGCCCGCGCCGACCTGGTGGTGGCCGACGATGTCGAGGCCGCCCGCGTCGAGGCCGGCGACCTCCTGCTGGCGGAGCGCGAGGGGCAAGTGAATTGGGCCCGGGTCCATTCGCTGCGCGACGTCGTCGCCGGCTCGACCGGCAGCCGCCAGCCATCTGACGTGACCCTGTTCAAGTCCGTCGGGCTCGCGATCGAGGACGTGGCCACGGGCGCGGCGGTGCTCGAGCTGGCCGAGGCACGTGGCGTCGGCCAGCGACTGCCTGACTAGCATTTGACTTTTACTGATATTTCTCGTATAAGTTTTCTTAGCGCCATGACTGTCAGCAGCTGGTTGACGGCTCGATCGGTGGAGTTGGGGGCCTCCCTCTGCACGGCCGCCGTGCTGATCGGCGGGCTCGCCATCGGCGTCCCCTTCCTTCGCGACCGCATCCCCGAGATCTTTCTCTATAGCTTCTGCTGCGTGAGCGCGGTGCTCCTGCGCGCCGTCATCGACCTCGCCGTCCGCGCGAGCGTGCTCGCCGCCCACGGAATTCGGCCGGCGCCGGCGGCGATGCGCCTCGAGCCGTCGAACGCCTGACCGATCCCCCCGATCTTGATATCGCCGCTATAAGATAAGTCCCTGCGGATGGTAAGATAGGCATCCGGGTCAGCCGCGGGCGCATCGCGCGCCATCAAGGAGGAAACAATGGGATATTTGCGAGGCATCGTCCATGGGGCGATCATCGGCGGGGCGGTCGCGTTGCTCTACGCGCCCAAGCCCGGACGGCAGATGCGCGAGGAGCTCTCGGAGCGCCTCGACCAGGTGCGCGGCCAGGTTCAGCCGGTCCTGGATCAGGCCCAGGGTGTCGTGGATTCGGCGCGGCCTCAGGTCGAGCGCGGCATTTCGAAAGCCCAGCAGCAGGCCCAGCGAATCACGCGCATGGGCAGTAGCAGCGCCCCTGGTCCCTCGTCTAACTAAAATCATCTCGTGACCCAGAACGGAGAGGGGATCGTCGTCGCGGGGGGCGTCCGCACCGCCATCGGCAAGTTTGCCGGCGCGTTCAAGGACACCCCGACGTCGGATCTGGGGGCGAACGCGATCCGCGCCGCCGTCGAGCGCGCGGGCATCTCCCCCGACGTCGTCGACGAAGTCATTCTGGGCTGCGTGGGCCAGGTCGGCGAAGATGCCTTCAACGCCCGGCTCGCGACGCTGAAGGCGGGCCTGCCGGAGAAAACGACGGCGTTCAACGTCAACCGGCTTTGCGGGTCCGGGCTGCAGGCGATCAACAGCGCGGTTCAGGAGCTGCGCACGGGTGAGGCCCAGGTCGTCGTGGCCGGCGGCAACGAGAACATGTCGATCCAGCCGTACCTGCTGCCGCGGGCGCAGGTGGGGTGGCGCCTGGGCGAGGCCGCGCTGATCGATGGCACCCTCTCCCTGGTTACCGATCCGTTTGGACGCTATCAGATGGGCGCCACGGCCGAGAAAGTCGCCGACCGCTACGGCGTCTCGCGCCAGGCGCAGGATGCCTTCGCGGCGGAAAGTCAGCGGCGCGCGGCCGCCGCGATCGCCGAGGGTCGGTTCAACGACCAGATCGTGCCGGTCGCGATTCCGCAGAAGAAAGGCGACCCGGTGATCGCGCAACTCGATGAGCATCCTCGGCCCGGCACGACGCTGGAGTCCCTCGGCCGCCTCAAGCCGGCCTTTCGCGAGGGCGGCAGCGTGACCGCCGGGAACTCATCGGGCATCAACGACGCAGGCGCGGCCGTCGTCGTGATGACCAGGGCGAAGGCCGGCGAGCTGGGCGTCACGCCACAGCTCGAGTGGGTCGCCGACGCCGTCGCCGGGATCGCCCCGGAGATCATGGGAGTGGCGCCGATCTTCGCGGTGCAGAACCTGCTCAAGAAGGTGGGGATGACGATCAACGACATCGACCTCATGGAATTGAACGAGGCCTTTGCGGCGCAGGCGGTCGCGGTGATACGCGAGTTGGAGATCGATCCCGAGAAGGTCAACCCCAACGGCGGGGCGATCGCGCTCGGCCATCCGGTCGGCGCCACCGGCGCCATCCTGACCGTCAAGCTGGCGTACGAGCTCAAGCGACGGCAGGCCGAGTGGGGCATCGTGACGATGTGCATCGGCGGCGGCCAGGGCATCGCGACCCTCTTCCGCAACTCGAACTAGGCCCTCCGGCTGCACGAGTTCGGCCTTTCGCGCGTTGTATTCGGAGGCATGTCCCGACTGCCTCTGCGTCCGATCGTCCTCGCGGCCACGCTGGCGTTCACGGTGGTCGCGCTTCTGCGATACGGCGTGCAGATCACGATCCTGGTCATGGCCGTTGGCGTGACCGCGGCCGTCCTGATCGGCCGGCACCAGGCCGGCAAGTTCAAGATCGGCAAGAAGGGTCCAAAGGGGCGGGGTTGGCGCCCCAAGAATCATCACGTGGAGCTGCCGGCTCCGGCCGATGACCCGGTGATCGGCTTCGGGGAGCCCGTGGTCGAGCTCTTCGCCTCCCGCACACCCCCCCTCGCCCATCTCGGGTTGAGCCCCACCGTCCGCAGCCAGCTCGACGGCTTCGCCCTTGGCCGGACACGGCGCATCATCGAGGCGCCAGACCTCCTGACGCACGCGGCCGCCGACGCGGAAACCTGGCCCGTGGTCGAGGCGGCGGTCCAAAAAGCCATGGCCCTAACCCGATCTCGCGGCGTCGAGATCCGCCCCGAGGGCCAGCCGCGCCTGACCCAGGCGCTCGCCCTCAGCGCCGTGCAGGGGGTCCTCCTCGCCGAGTGGCGGCAGCTGGACGACGGCGCCACGATCTGGGACGGCGCCACCGCGCGGATCCGCGCGTCGGATGCCTTTGCGATCCAGCACATCACGGAAGCGATGGAGCGGCGCCAACTGCCCGAGCTCTTCGCGGGGATCGCTCGGCGACCACCGGATTTCGAAGTCCGGCTGCTGCTGCCCTATACCCTCGCGACTGCCTTTTACCTCCGCTTGCACGGCAAGGCTCCCGAAGCCTTCGCGGCCTGAGCCCGGCCGCGGATCGTCCGACTAGCGGGACGCGACGCGGACCGGGACGTCCTGGTGTCGCGGCGCGGGAAAGCGCACATAGGACCGGTCACCGATCCACTGGGTTGGTGGCGCTGCCCACCATTTCGCCATGTTGTTCAGGGCGACCGCATACTGCGCGCGCAGGCGCGAGAACGCGGCCCAGGACTCTTCCGGTCCGAGCAGCGACCAGCCCGCCGCCGCCAACCGCTCCCTCGCCTCGTCGAACTCATAACGCTCAACGCCCGGATCGTGGTCGCTCTCGATTCGGAAGAAGCGGGCCAGGTCTTCCACCAAATGCGTCCCGATCGCGAACATCATCTTGGCCGGGCCGCGAGGACCGTCGACGATCGTTGTCAACAGCAGGGTCGTAGCGTCCAGGACCGCGCCCAATGCGCTGACCCACGATTCGTTGTCGTGGGAGGAGCGGAAATAGGCGAGTACGGGAAACGCCAGATGGCTGTCGAGGACTTCGGCGCCCCACTTCTCCCATTCGCCAAAGAGGCGCGGCAGATCATCGACCATGCCCAGCTTGGCCATCGTCTCCAGCAGGTTGACGCCGGATGGCGGCGCTCCGGCCCTGGCGTCGAGCGTGAGAATGAGAATTTCGCGACGTTGGAACGATCCATAGAGCGAAAACAGGAAGCTGATGGCCAGTGCGATGGTGCCGAGTCCCGTTCCGCCCGCAGCCAGGGCCAGCAGCCGGGCAAGTCCGGAAGTCGCCACGAAGTCGCCAAAGCCGATGGTCAGCACCGAGGTGCCGGCAAAATACAGCGCCGTTGGGAAATCCTGCACAACGGGGTGCAGATGGGCCCGCAGCCCATAGAAGATCAGGCCGAAGCCCAGAACGAGGCCGCTCAACCACAGGACAAGCAACACCACCACAACAAGCGGGGCAAAGACTCCCAGGATTCGCTCCCGTTGCCCGGACGACCCGGCGCGCAGTCCCAATGCCCGCCAGCTGCGCCATCCGGGACGCACGACCCAACGCGTCAGGCGATAGCGCGCCGGCGTCGGGCGCGGGACGACGACACTCTGAAAGACATCGTTGAGGATGTAGAAAACAACGGCGATGCCGAGGATGGCCTCGAACGTCTCGAGCATGAGGGCCATACTACTTGCTGCCGACGCTGGTGCCGGGACAGGGACTCGAACCCTGACGCCCTTACGGGCAGGCGATTTTAAGTCGCCAACGTCTACCTATTTCGTCATCCCGGCGCGACCAACATTGTAGGGCGCCATCGGGCCACTCACATTTCATCCAAGCCCGCATGGCTACGGCGCTTGCCTACGCGCAGTACCGTGTTGGTGTCACGAACGTCTTCGCCCATCGTCCTCGCACCGTGATGGCTCGGCGCATCCTCCTCGGCTTCGCGCTGGGGGTGCTCGCGGGGGGCGCCGTCGGCACAGTGACACAACCCGGTCTCGCCACCAGCGTGACGGCCGTCGAAGGTCGTATCCAGCAGCAGATCGGCGTCGAGCTCGCCCTGGCCGGCATCTATCTCGAGGAGTCGGGCGTCCCATCGCCCGTGCCGTCGGAGGTCTCCGTCGGGTATCTCGGCCAGCGCCTGAATGGAAATCCGCCAGCGTTAATCGCTAGCTGGCTCGGGCTCACCGTACTAATCGTCCTTGGGTCGACAAACCTGTTCGCCGCGTCACGCCGGTTCGGACCGCGGCTGGTCCGCGGGCGCCTCGGGGCGGCGCTGCACCTGACGCCATCCGGGGTCGCGCGGGCACAACGCTGGTTTGATCGCTGGGGCCCGCTCGCGATCGGGTTCTCGCGCTACGTCCCGGGATTGCGCTGGGGCATGGCCGTGGCGTGCGGCACCCTTGGTGTGGGCTATCGCACCTTCTGGCTGAGCACGGCGCTTTCCGCCTCGATCTGGGCCGGCGGGTTGTTGACGCTGGGCGTCACCATTGGCGACGCGGCCGGTCGCGTAGTCGCCGAGCACGCCTGGATGGGCCTGCTCCTGCCGCTTCCCGCCGCCGCCGTGATCACCACCGGACTCATCCGCCTCGTGGTCATGCGGCGGACGGCGGCGTCGCCGACCCCCTCGATTTAGCCCGCCGCTGGCCGCATCCGGGTGCGCTGGGTCACCACCAGCGCAAGGGCGCCGGCACCCAGGATCACCGCCACCAGGCCGACCAGCCATCCGATCACGGGGATGAGCCCGACCACGGTCAACACAAACAGCCCGCCCAGCAGCGCGAAGGCGTCATGGTACCGACCCCAGCCCATCCGCGCGAAGATCAGCCGCCCAAGAAGGAAGCCCGACACGGCGTACCCGACGGCACAAGCCAGGATCCAGAGCGGGATCAGCAGCAACCCCAACCACCAGCCGCCGATGAAGATCCCCACCACGAACACGATCAGCGCAACGATGGGGGTGATGACGAGGATCGCAGCCCCGATGCCGGCGCTCGCCCATGGCTGCGCCCGCTCGGCGTCGATCGCCCGGGTGCTAAAGCCTGGGAGCAGGAAGATCAGCAGCAGGCCGAGAGCGAAGATCCCGACCAGCGCTCGCAGCCAGCCCAGAAACCCGTTGCCCGCCCCGCCGTTACCCTGGTCCGTGGGCGTGTGTCGAGTGGTCGTCCCGGTGACCCGCGCGCCGTTGACCAGCTCGACAGAATTGCTGCTCGTGTAATCGAGATTGCCGCCGATCTGCGCGCCGTCCAGCTTGAGATGGTCGACCCTGCCGCTCACGTCGCCACCGACGCGATTCCGTAGGGTCAGGGTGCCCGCTGACATCTGGACCCGACGGGCGACCGGGGCCGCGACAGTCGCGGTGCCACCGGCAACCACCAGGTCGCGGCCGATGCTGGAGCTGGATCCGACGTCGATCATCCCTCCGGTGATGACGAGGTCGTCCGCGACCGCCCCGTTCACCGTCAGGTTGCCGCCCGCCGCGATGATGCTGCCGCCCACCTTGCCGGTTACGGTGATGGTGCCGCCGCCGAGGATCAGATCGCGGGTGACGTTGCCGGAGACGGTGATCGTGCCGCCGCCGGCGATGACGCTGCCGTTGACGGTCCCGCTGATGCTGATCGTGCCGGCGCCCGCGTAGATGTCGTCGTTGACCGTTTCACCGGGACCGACCGTGACGTCGGAGCCCTGTCGAAGATCAGCGGCCGCTACCTGGAGCGGTAGACAGGCAAATAGTGCCGCGATGACGAAGGATCCCCCCAGCGCCGCCAACCCGCGGTGGCGCATCGCCCGTGTGCGTGCCATCCCAATGCCCTCCTCTCCGGCAGCGACTCTGATGGCATTCTCCCACTCTGGCAGGCACCCCGTGTGGGTCGAACGGCAATTCAGGCGGGGCGGCGCAGACTCCAGACGGCGATCCCCAGCATCACGATGCCGAAGGCCAGCAGCAAACCGACCTCAGCAAGAAGGGGAAGCGTCCCCCCGCCCACCGTCAGGCCCAGCCGGTCCGTGACTGCGGCGGGGACGCCCGAAGCGCCCAGGATCACGCGACGGATCGGATCGATACCATAGGCGGCCGGGTCGATCCGGGTCAGCCCGGTCATCCACCAGGGGAGGTTACTCAGCGGGAAGAGCGCGCCGGAAAGAAAGAAGATCGGCATCATCAAGAAATTGATGATCGCCTGGAATCCCTGCATGGATGTGATGCCGGCTGCCAGCACAACCCCCAGCGTCGTCAGTGCGAATGCGAGGACGAAGATCAGCGGGATCAGTTCGAGCACGGCGAGCGGGGTCAGCGTGACGCCGACGATGGGCGCCAGGATCAGCAGGATCATCCCCTGCACCATCGCCTGGGTGCTGCCGCCCAGCGCTTTGCCGATCGCGATCGCTGAGCGATCGATGGGCGCCACCAGCACTTCCTTGAGAAAGCCGAACTCGCGATCCCAGACAATCGACATGGCGCTGAAGATGGACGTGAAGAGCACCGCCATCCCGATGATCCCCGGGTAGATGAACTGCACGTAGTTGATCGAGGGCGCACCACCCAGGCCACCGCCGATGCCCTTGAGCGAGGCGCTGAGCCCGGTGCCGAAGATCAGCAGGAAGAGCAACGGCTGCGCCAGTGAGGCCAGCAGGCGCAGCCGGTCGCGCGAGTAGCGGAGCACGTCGCGATACCAGATGATGTAGATCGCCCGCAGCGTGGCGCGGCGCGTATCGATGCGGCGAACACTCGCGGGCTGGCTGCGGGCGGCAGCTGAGGTAGCCATCAGCGGCGGCCGCCTCCCCATCGCCCAGCCATGATCCGCATCCGATCGAGCGCCCCCGCCTGCTCCTCGCGGATGGCGCGGCCGGTGAGCTTGAGGAAGACATCATCGAGGCTGGGCCGCCGCAGCGTGACCGCGGTCACCTGCGCCGAGAGGTCCCGCACCAGGCGTGGGATAAAGGCGGCACCGTCCGAAACCTCGATCCGCAGCGTGCCATCGTCCACCGTCGGCGTCAGCCCAAACTTTGATCCGAGCTCGGCCGCACTGGTGGCGTTATCCGCAGTGACAATCGTGATGACGTCGCCGCCGACGCGCGCCTTCAGCTCGTCGGGCGTGCCGAGCGCCACGATGCGGCCCATGTCGATGATGGCGATCCGGTCACAGAACTCGGCCTCGTCCATGTAATGGGTCGTCATGAAGATCGTGATGCCTTCTGAGCGGCGCAGCGCCCGCAGGTAATCCCAGATGTGGCTCCGCGTCTGCGGATCCAGACCACGAGTCGGCTCATCCAGGAAGAGGACCTCTGGCGAGTGGAGAATCCCACGTGCGATCTCGAGGCGGCGCTTCATCCCGCCCGAGAAGGTGAGGACTTTCGACCTGGCTCTGTCCGCCAGCTCGACCATCTCGAGCACCTCGTTGATCCGCTGAGCCCGGCTCGCGCGGGGCACGTCGTACAGGAAGGCGTGAAAGTCAAGGTTCTCTCGTGCGGTCAGCTGTTCGTCGAGGGACGGGTCCTGGAAGACGAGGCCGATCCGTGCCCGCACGGCGCCCGGGTCACGAGCAACATCGAAGCCGGCCACGGCGGCGCGCCCCGAGGTCGGCCTGAGCAGCGTGCACAGCATGCTGATCGTGGTCGATTTCCCCGCACCGTTTGGTCCGAGGAAGCCGAAGATCTCTCCGGGCATGATGGAGAGGTCGATGCCGCGAACCGCCTCGATCTCACCGTAGCGCTTGACCAGTTGCTCCGTCGCGATAGCCGCGTCAGCCATGGCTCAGCCGACCGCGGCTTCGCGCTCCGGCTCTCCGGTCGCCGCGATGTCACCCAAACCGGCCTGGCGTTGCGGTTGGCGCGACCGCAGTGGCACGTCCGGCATGAATAGCGTGGCGATCAGCGCAACCGCGGACAACGCCATCGCGATCAGGAAGAGGTCGTGGAGCGTGAGCGCGAGCGCCTGACGAACCGCATGCATCGCCTGGTCGAAGAGCGGCGCGAGTTGCGGTGAGAGCTTCGCCTTTGCCGCGGCAATCTTCGCCGGGTCGAGCAGGGCGTTCGGATTGCTGGCCGAATTGCCGAGAACATTCTTGAATGCGGCAGGCAGATTGACTTTGGCGATCTGGGTGCTGATCGTGTCCGGCAGCCGCTGGGCCAGGATCGTGCCAAGGACCGCCGCGCCGGCCGTGCCGCCGACGTTGCGCCAGAACTGGAACTGGCTGGTGCCGACACCGAGGTACCGCATCGGAAGCGCGCTCTGGACGGCGTTGATGTAGAGCGGCATGGTGACGCCGAGCCCGAGGCCGACCAGGACGATGTCGATCGTGATCGACATCTGCGACGTCGCGGTCGTCGTTTGGGCCATCAGGTAAAGGCCGATCATCATCAGCGCGATGCCGATGGTGCCGAGGTAGTGGTAGTGCTTGATCCGAGGAATCAGCTGCCCCGTGAGGACGCTCGACACGATGAGGCCGAGCATCATCGGGGTGAGCAGCAGCCCCGAGTTGGTGACACTGACGCCCAGCACGCCCTGGAGCTCGAGCGGGACGAAGATGATCATCCCGAACATGCCGAGGGCGGCGAAGAAGCCGACCACCATCGAGACGGTGAAGGCGCGGTTCTTGAAGAGCGCGAAGGGCACGATCGGCTCTTTGACGCGCTGCTCGATCACGAAGAAGGCGACCAGCATCGCCACACCGAAGCCGAGCAAGCCGAGGACCTGGAACGAGGTCCATCCCTGGTCCTTCGCGACCGAGAGCGCAACCAGCACCGGGATTAGACCGGCGGCCAGCGCCGCCGACCCGGCAAAGTCAATGTCGCGCCAGGAGGCCTTGGTGCGCACGAAGGGGAGGAAGCTGGCGACGACGAGGACGCCGAGCAAGCCGACCGGCAGGTTGACGTAGAACACCCAGCGCCAGCCGAGGTTGTCGGTCAGGAAGCCGCCCACCACCGGGCCGATGATCGAGGAGAGACCGAAGACGGCGCCGAAGAGGCCCTGGATGCGCGCCCGCTCGGCCGGCGAGTAGATGTCGCCAAGAACGGTGAACGCCGACGCGAAGAGCATGCCACCGAAGAGGCCCTGGACGACCCGGAAGACGATCAGCTGGGTCATGTCCTGGGCGACGCCGCACAGCGCGGAGGCGGCGACGAAGCCGATCATCCCGGCGATCAGGAAGGGCTTGCGGCCGAAGAGGTCGCCGAGCTTGCCGGCGATCGGCACGACCACCGTCGAAGCGACGAGGTAGCCGGTGATCAGCCAGGAGTAGCGATCGAGGCCGTTCAGCTCGGCGACGATGCGCGGCAACGCCGTCCCGACGATCGTCTGGTCGAGCGCGGCGAGCAAGAGCGCGAGCATCACGCCGATGGTCGCGAGGACTTTGATCCTGGTGGTCAGCTCAGCTTGTGGCATGGGTCTTTGCCTCCTCGGTGCTCATCGTCTGGATGAGACGCAAACACAGATGGCGCAGTTGAATCAGCTCGGACTCTTTGAAGCCCTCGGTTAACCATCCCTGAACGGCCGCGGCCTCGCGCCAGAGCGCCTTGACGCGCTCCCGGCCCTGCTCCGTGATTTCCGCGTAGACGGACCGCCGATCGGCGGGATCGTCCACGCGCTTGACGAAGCCATCGCGTTCCAGGTTGTCGACGAGGCCGGTAACTGATCGAGGGGAGACGTCCAGCATCTCCGCCAGCTCGCCCATCGTCAAACGCCCGGCCTCCTGGTGTTGCAAGCGGACCAGGATCTGGAAGCGGCCCTCGCTGAGCCCGAACCGGTCCGCCCACCGCTGCATGGACGCGTGCAGCTTCTTCCCCAGGATGCGGACAGCGGCCAGTGCCTCTGTTCCCGCCTCAACCTTCCGGCCACTCCGCCGGAGAACCTCCCGGATGCGTGGGTCGAACAGGAAACCATTCTTGTCGGTCTGGAGCTCGGCGGCGTCGTGATCGGTCTTGAAAGTGAGCTGACTCATATTTACAGGGTACATTATTACATAACTCAAGAAACAACGCAACCCGCGATTGATGGAGACCCGGTGACGGGGTGGGCGGGCGCCGCCCGGCGGCGCCCGGCCTCCTTAGGCGACCGGCGCCACTTCCTCATATGCGTGCGCCCCGGCCTGCAGCTCGGCTCGCGTCGCGCGAGCGCGTACACCGGTGACACCAACGGCGGCGACCAGGATGACGGCGATCGCCAGCGCCATGCTCGGCCGCATGGCGTCGACGAACGATTGCGTGAAGACGGCATGCGCCAGACCCTGGAGCTGTTGCACGATTTGCGCCGGGATCCCGGCGGGCAGCTGCAGGCTGCCGCCCGTCTGGCCCCGCCCGACCTCCAGCCCGCGGCTCGCCGCCTGGCTGAAGCCATCGACGAACGGTGCCCTGAACGGGGCCGGCAGCTGCGACGAATAGCCCACGGCGTGTGCCTGCAAGCCGGTGGCAAGCCGGTTCTGCAGCACCGCGCCGATGGCCGCGCTCCCGATCACGGTGCCCAGCTCCTGTACGGTGCTCAGCACGCCGGACGCGACGCCCGCCAGCCGCGGCTGCAGGTCACGCGTCGCCAGGCTGTAGACGGGCGTCCAGACGCCGGCAAGGCCCAGGCCGCCGAGGACCAGCCCCGGCATGAAGGCCCAGCGATTGGAGTCAACCTGCACGCGCCAGGCGATGTACGCCATCCCGAGCGCGAACAGCGTCAGCCCGGCCATCAGGATGTACTTGCCAAAACGAGCAGCCAAGGGAGCGACCGCGCCGGAGAACAGCATCATCGTCAGCGCCATCGGCGCCACGGCGACGCCCGCGTCGAAGGCGCTCAGCCCGAGCACCGACTGGAAGTAGATGGTGATCGGCAGGAAGACACCGACCATGGCGAACCCCATCGCCATCAGGACGAGCGTCATGATGGTGTAGTTGCGATCCCTGAAGACCGCGAACGGCAGCAGCGGCTCGCGATCCTGGCGGCGCCATTGGATGACGAAGAAGATCGCGAGGACGACGACACCCGCGGCGATGATCTCGGGGATCGTGATGCCCGCGGAGACGGTCCCCCAGTTGTAACGCTGTCCCTCGATCAGGCCGAAGACAACGCCGAAAAGGCCCACAGTGGCGAGGGCGACGCCGACGAGGTCGAGCCGGTGCCGGCGGCCCGGCCGCAGATCGGGAACCAGCGCCAGGGCGAGCAGCACGATGGCCAAACCGACGGGCAGGTTGACGTAGAAGATCCAGCGCCATCCGAAGTTGGTGACGATGAAACCGCCGACGATCGGGCCCGCCAGCACCGCCAGGCCGGCCAGCCCGCCGTAGATGGCGAACACGCCGCCTCGCCGCTCCGGCGGAAAGATCGTGGTCATGATCGGCAACCCCTGGGGGGCCAGGATGGCCGCCCCGAGACCCTGCGCGCCGCGCGCCAGGATCAGCTGCGTCGGGTCCTGCGCAAGACCGCTGAGCGCCGAGGCCACGGTGAACACCACCACACCGGCGATGAACATGTTTCGCGGACCGAAGATGTCGCCCAGGCGTCCCGAGGTGATCAAGAGCACGGCATACATCAGGCTGTAGCCGTTGAGCACCCACAGGATCTGGTCGAGCGATGCATGCAGGTCATCGACGATGCTCGGGATCGCGACGTTGACGATGGTCAGGTCGAGCAGGGTCATGAAGAGACCCAGCGCGAGCACCGCCAGCGCCAGCCAGGGCGCCGACGGTCGAACGGTTTTAGACATGGTGGTGTTAACCCTCCTTGGAAATGACGCCGCTATACTCGGGGTGCGCGCCCTTGAGTGGCGGTCCTGCTAAAGGCTGGCTCGAGGAACACGACCTCTGACGGAGTGGTCAGAACACTTCGCCGGAGGTCGTTGTTATTCATCAGTGATCACCTCCTTCTTCTCGGTTTCCAAGTCGCGCCTCAACGGCATGCATTTGCTCGTGCGTGATCCACAGCGTGCCGTCCTCGATGTCGCGGATGAGGCTGCGAACCCATTCGACCTCCGCGCGGCTCACGACGACGCCGTACTCGGCTTCCACGAGGAACAGGCGGGGGATCCGCTGGATCTTCTGCAAGTCCTCCAGCACCTTCTCGTTGCGAGCAATCTGGCTTTCCAGCAGCGCGACCCTCGCCCGGAGGAGGCGGACGACCTCGTCTTTGTCGAGCACGGCTAAGAAGGCGAGCGCCGCCGCAAACTGCGGGTAGTCGTTCACCGGCTGCGCCAGCATCTCGCGCATCCAGGCCGTGATCTCGTCGCGCCCGTTCTCGGTGATGGCGTAGACCGTCCGTTCCGGCCGGCGGCCTTCGCGGCTGGGCGCCTGTGATGTGATGAATCCACCCTCTTCTAGACGTTCGACTGTGTCGTAAATCGACCCGCCCTTCAGGCGGATGACCTGGTCGTGGCCGCGCTCCTTCATCTTCGACTTCATCTCGTAGGGATGCATCGGGCGCTCCATCAGCAGGGTCATCACGGCCAGCGCCAGCGGGGTCCGTGGTAGCTCTCGCTTAGTCTTCATCTTAGTCGGTATCGACTATACCATTCCGACTAGTCGGTGTCAACTAGACTCGGCTTACAGCATCCTTACAAAGAGCGAGCACGATATATGGTCGTGAGCGCGGGCGCCCGACGCATCCTGGTGGTCGACGACGACCCGATGGTCGCGACCACCGTCCAGCGCGTCCTCCGTCCGGAAGGCTACGAGGTCGATGTGGCTCTCGGCGGGGCGCAGGCGCTGGAACAGGCTCGCACGCACCGGCCCGACCTCGTCGTGCTCGACCTCATGATGCCGGGCATCGACGGCTTGGAGGTGTGCCGGCAGCTGCGGGCGAACGGAGCCTTGCCCATCCTGATGCTGACCGCCCGCAGCGGAACCGCCGACCGCGTCCGCGGGCTCGACACGGGCGCGGACGACTACCTGGTCAAGCCCTTCGCCTACGCGGAGCTGCTGGCCCGCGTGCGCGCGTTGCTGCGCCGGACGCCCCCGCCCGCCACCGTTCTTCAGTTTGCGGATCTGAGCCTTGAGATCGAGACCCGCGAGGTCCGCCGCGGCCCGCGGGTGATCGCGCTGACGGCCCGTGAGTTCACGCTCCTCGAGCACTTCCTGCGGCACCCTCGCCAGGTGCTGACCCGCGATCAACTGCTGGGGGCCGTTTGGGCCGGCGAGGATACCGACGACAACGTCGTGGCGGTCTATGTCGGCTACCTGCGCGCCAAGTTGGACGGCGCGGGCGAGCCGCCCCTGATCCAGACGGTCCGAGGCTTCGGCTACAGCTTGCGCGAGGCCTGACGTGTCGTTCCGCCTGCGATTGACACTCTTCGGCGCGGCCCTGGTCGCGCTCACGCTCCTCGCCTTCGGCTGGCTCGTCTACGAGCTGGCCGCGAGCAGCCAGGCGACGACCCAGGACGACGCCCTCAAGCAACGCGCCGCCGATGCCGTGTCGTCGATCGGCACGGCCCCACCGGGAGAGCTCGAGCTCATCGGCACGGCCACGCCGTCGCTCAGCGGCGCGGAAGACCTGCAGCACCGCACGGACCCGTTCACGGAGGTGGTGACCTTGTCCGGCGTGGTCCTCTCGAGTACCGGTCGTGTCGGGAGTGCGGCCCCCGCCGTGCCGGCGACCCTGCTCAACGCCGCCGCCGCCGGCGGCGCGCTGGCGACGGTCGATATCCCCGGCTCCCCTCAACTACGCCTGTTCGCCACGCCATGGGCGCGCCCGGATCTTGGCTTACGAGGCTTCGTCGTCGCGGGCCAGCCCACGAGCATCAAGGTCGAGAACCGCAAGGGCCTGCAAGGCTTCCTCATCATCTCGTCGATCCCGACGCTGCTGGCTGCCTTTCTCGCCGGCTGGCTGATTACCGGGCGGGCCCTCCGGCCGCTCAAGACCGTGGTGGAGACCGCGGATTCGATCGCCCGAACGCGCGACTTGAAGCGACGGCTGCCTCCCGCGAAACGGAGGGACGAGATCGGTCTCCTCAGCGAGAGCTTCAACGGCATGCTGGACCAGGTCGAGGCGGCCAATCAGCAGCTGACCGTCGCCCTCGAGGCCCAGCGCCGCTTCGTCGCCGATGCGTCGCACGAACTCAGGACGCCACTGACAACCATCCGCGGCAATGCGGACCTGCTGGCGCAGGGTCCGGCCGTGACGGAGGATGTTCGCGCCGCCGCCGCCCACGACATCGCCAGCGAGAGCGAGCGCATGAGCAGGCTGGTCGACCATCTGCTCACACTGGCTCAGGCGGATGCCGGGCAGCACCTCGAGCTAACCCCAATCTCGCTGCGGCCGCTGATCGACTCCGTGTGCCGGCAGGCGCAGGCGATCCACGAGGACCGGCGCTTCCACAACGTCGGGCTGACGGACGCGACCGTCGAGGGCGACGCGGACGCCGTCGTCCAGCTCCTGTGGATCCTGGTCGACAACGGGGTGAAGTTCACGAAGCCAGGTGGCTCGGTGGAAGTCGGGCTCCGGCAGCACGATTCGACCGTGCTGCTGACCGTCGCCGACGATGGCATCGGGGTCTCGGCCGACGATCTGGATCGAATCTTCGAGCGCTTTTACCAGGCGGATCCAGCTCGGTCGAACAAGGGAGCCGGACTCGGCCTCTCGATCGCCCGCTGGATCGTCGAGGAGCATCACGGCACCATCCGCGTCCGGAACAATACCGGGCCCGGCTGCACCTTCACCGTCAGCCTCCCGCTCGTTCACTAGTTCCCTCCCCGCTCGCGGGGGAGGGTCGGGTCGGGGCTTACGTGGCCCTTATCGCCCGAGGCTACGGTGGCGTCATGTACGACATCGCCGGCGAACATGCCGTCGCCATCGGCGCCGCGATCGCCCTCATCGTCTCCCTCTGGCTCGCCCTGCGCGCGCTATCGTGGCTCGCCCGCCGGCGAATCGGATGGGCCGTTGCGCTCGTCGAGGCGTACCGTACGACATCCGCGATCGCAAGCCTTGCAGCTGTCTTGATGCTGGTCAGTGGCGTCATTCACCTGGCGCTGATTCCGAGCCACGAAGGGATTACCGCTGTGCTCTTCGTCATCAACGGCCTGGGCTTCGTCGTACTGGGTGTCGCGGCGTTCTTCACATCCTGGTGGCGGCGGCCGGCGGTCCTCTGGCTCGCGGCGACGATCGTCGCCTACGTCGTCTGGATCATCGCCGGTTGGGAAACGCCCGACCAGATCGGGATCGCCTGCAAGTTGATCGAACTGGTCGCGCTGGGCCTTATCCTGCGGCTGGCGCAGCCGGGACGGCGCACCTGGCCGCGCCGTATGTGGCGAGCCGTTGCCTTTCCAATGCTCGCCAGCCTGGCGACGATCGGAATCTGGGTCGGCGGTCTGGCCCACCCTGATGCGCTGCACGCCCACGCCGGCGCGATCCTCCAGCCAGTGGCCGCGGTGGCGACCCCAGAACAGCGCGACGCCGCCGCCCGCCTCCTGAGCAATACCCGGGCGAGCATCGCCCGCTACCAGGACCCGGCGGCCGCCATCGCCGCGGGCTTCAAACCAGGCCCGGTCTCGAGTGCTGATCCACTCCGCCATTTCGAGAACTCGGCGAACGCGAATGCCATCCTCGACCCCAAGCATCCACAAGCCCTCGTCTATGCACAGACGAAACACGGACTACAGCTGATCGGCGCCATGTACCAGATGAAGAGCGCCGGACAGTGGGGGCCCGACCCCGGTGGACCGCTGACGCAGTGGCACCAGCATGAGGGGATCTGCTTCTCCCCCTTCGGCTTCGAGTTCAGCTTCGAGACCCCCTTCTGGACCTGCCCGGTCGGCTCGACCAGCATCACCACGCCGCCAATGCTGCACGTGTGGATCATCGACAACGGAAAGGAAGGGCCTTTCGCCGCCGACTTGGACAAGACCGTCCAAAAGCAACTGCAAGGGAGTTGACCAGGCCATGAGCATCACATCGCAAGCCGTCACTGCCAACAACGCTCCGTCGTCGAGTGCACCCGAGATCGCGTCGCTGCTGGTCGTCACGCAGGCGAGTCTGTCGCTCGTCGCCGGGCTGAGCGCGATCCCGTTTAGCATCGTTGAGCCCGGGTTTCGCGTCCTGAGTGTGCTGACCATCCTGGTCGCGATCGGGATGTTCTGGCTGGCCCGCAACCTCCGCAGGCAGCGGCGCTGGGCTCGCCGCTGGGTCATCGCCCTGGAGGCGCTCGGCCTGCTGGCCTCACTGCTGTTGACGGTGCTTCCCATCGGCGCGATGCGCGGTCCGGTGCCGGTCCTCGTCAACCTCGTGATGCCGGCCGCAGTCCTCTGGCTCCTCTGGTCACGGTCGGGCCGAGCCGCCTTCAAAAAGGCGGCTTGAGTCGATCAGACCCGCGCGGCGCTGCCTGAGGTTGCGCTACGGCGAGAGAGCGCGTCGATCGAGACCGCCACGATCAGGACCAGACCCGTAACGATGAACTGCCACTGGACGGCGATCCCGAGCAAGTACAGGCCGTTGTAGATACCGCCGATGACAAGCCCGCCGAGGATGCCGTGCAGCACCTTGCCCCGGCCACCGAAGAGGCTGGTCCCACCCATGACGGCGGCCGCGACCGCATAGAGGACCAGCTGGCCGCCGTTGATGTTGTTCGACATGCCACCGAGATACGAGGCGTAGAGCAAGAGGCCGATACCGCCCGTTAACGAGCAGAGAACGAAGCACCAGGTTCGGACGGCGCCCAGCTTGATGCCCGCTCGACGTGCCGCCTCCGGGTTGCCGCCGATCGCGTAGACGTAACGCCCGAATCTGGTTCGCTGGAGCAGCACCATCCAGACGCCGAACACGGCCAGCACGATGGGAATAACCCAGGGCAGGCCGGCCAGCGTGCCGAACGCCGCCCGGTTGACGTTGCAGATCGCGACCACGACGGCGGCGACGATGGCGATCAGGGCGATCTTCAAGAGGGTGAGGCTCGCTGGCGGCGCGACCAGACCACTTCGACGGCGGCGGCTGTCACCAAGCCACAATGCGGCGCCGACCGCGATGACGACGACCGCCGCGCCGATCCAACTCACGACGGGGTCGATCGACGCCCACATCAGGTTGTAGAGCACCTTGAGATTCGGGTTGCTGCCGACCAGGCTCGGGTAGCCGGAGAACGGACCCAACAACAGAATGAGCAGCATGCCGCCGTTCCAGATCAACAGACCGGCAAGCGTGACGATCAAGGACGGCAGACGGAGCCGCGTGATCAACGTGCCGTGAAAGGCACCGATCACGGCGCACGCCAGCAACCCCGCGATGATGGCGGCCCACCATGGCCATTTCGTGGTCGCCGGCTGTACGAGCTGCACGGCGATGGCCGCCCCGACCGCACCGGCGTAGCCGATAGAGAGGTCGATCTCGCCGAGCAGGAGGACAAAGATCTCGCCCATGGCCAGCACCATGAAGACGGCACTCTGTTGAAAGAGGTTGACGAGATTGTTCGCCGAGAGGAAGACCCCATGGGGGCTGATCGCCTGGAAGACGATGGTAATGACGGCGAAGGCCAGGATGACCGGCAGGACGCCGCTATCGCCGCTGCGGATCCGCGCCGTCCAGGCGCGAAGCCATTCGCCCAGCGACTGGGCGGCGATCTCCGGCGGGAGTTCGAGTTGGGCAGCGGCCGCGGCGGCGGTCGGGTCCGGGGCGGACTCCGGTGCCTCAGCTCGCGCCACGCTTCTCCCCGTTTCCATCAGGGCCGGTGGTCGGCCGGCTGGAGGCACCTGTCGTCATGTAGTCGACGACACTCTGCCGGTCAAATGCGGACGCGCGGTCCTGCGCCACCATTCGGCCCAGGTAGAGGACCGCGATCCGATCGGCGACCTCGAACACATCGTTGAGATTGTGCGAGATGACCATGACGGCGAGGCCGCGGTCGCGCAGGCGGCGAGCGAGCTCGAGCACCATCTTCGTCTGGACCACGCCCAGGGCGGCGGTCGGTTCGTCGAGCATCACCAGCTTGGAATTCCACATCACCGCCTTGGCGACGGCTACCGATTGCCGCTGGCCACCCGACAGTGATCTGACCGGCTGCCTGATCGACCGCACCGTCGTCACCCGCAGGTCCGCGAGGGTCCGGCCGGCCGCGCGCTCCATATCGTCTTCGTTGAGGAACCCATTTTGCACGCGCTCGCGCCCCAGAAACATGTTCTGCACGATGTCGAGGTTGTCGGCCAAGGCCAGGTCCTGATACACCGTCTCGATTCCCAGCAGGGCCGCGTCCCGCGGAGTCCGGATATGAACCGGATGGCCTTCGAAGAGAAACTGACCATGGTCGATCTGGTAGATCCCCGCGATGCACTTGGTGAGGACCGATTTGCCGGCGCCGTTGTCCCCACAGAGTGCCGTGACCTGCCCGGCGTAGAGGTCCAGGTCGACGCTGGTCAGCGCCTGCACCGGGCCAAAGTGCTTGTCGATGCCGCGCGCCTTGAGGAGGGGCTCTCCAGCCATGGGCGACTCTTTGATCACCTGCGCCACCCTCTCACTTTATCGCGGGGCAAGATAAGGCGCCGCCGCGCGAGGCGGCGGCGCCTTTGTGATCTAGCTGATGCCGGCTGCGGTGCAGGCGGCCGCTCCCGCCTGGGCGCAGAGCGCGGCCTTGTCGACGAACTTGTCCTTGATGACGGTGTCGTTCATGTTCGACGAAGTCACCCAAACGGGGGTGAGGAGCGACGCGGGCTGCTCGTTCCCAGTCTGGCCCGTCGGCGGCTTGGTCGTGCCGTTCAGCAAAGCGGTCGGCGGCGTCAGGCCGGCCCGCAGGATGGTCGCCAGGGCGACGGCGTCCTGGGCCTCCTGATAGACCGCCTTGTAGACCGAACCGCATTGATAGTTCTGGAGCACATTGACCATGCCTTGCAGCGTCGCGTCCTGGCCGGTGGTCGGAATCTTCTTGGCGGCCACGTTCTGGCTCTTGAGGACGGTGATCACAGCGTTGCCGAGACCGTCGTTCGCCTCAACGGTCGCGTTGATGCTCTTGTTCGCGAGATAGGACTGCTGGAAGATCGCCTGACCCGCGGAATTGTCCCACTTGGGCGCGACCTTATCGCCAACCAGCGTATAGCCGGCGCTATTTGTCGTGCCGACCGGCAGCGGGGTGTCTGTCTTGTTCCAGATCACCTGGTTGTATCCCTGGGCGAAGGAGAAAGCATTGGGATCGGTATCCTCACCGCCGTCCAGCGTGAAGACCTTCGGGTTCGACACGCCCCAGGCCGTAACGCAGTCCATGAAGCCCTTGCCGATCAGCTTGCCCACGGCAACATTGTCAAAGCTCACGTAGTAGGTGTTGGTGCCCGTGAAGGTGGCCCGGTCGTAACTGATGGCCTTGACGCCGTGCGACGCCGCAAGTTGCTGAATCTGCTCCCCGGTCGGTTTGTCGAGGGGGTCGAAGATCAGAACCTTGGCGCCCTGGGTGATCTGGGCTTGCGCAAGGGATATTTCCTTGGCAACGTCGCCCTGCGCGTTGGCGATCGTGAATTCCGACGATGAATAGCCGGCCCCGGTAAAGGCCTGCTTAAGGTAGGGCTCATCGAAAGCAACGTACCGCGTCGACGAGGTCGTGTCGGGGAGGATCACCCCGACCAGCCCACTCCCCGCGGTGTGGAGAGCCTTGAGCTGGGCCATCGCCGAAAAGCTGGCATCGAACGATGTCACACTGAGACCCGACGGCACGGAGGCGCTTGTCGACGGTGCCACGCTTGAGCCACCGCATGCCGCGGTGAGGACCGCCATCGCACCGACGCACGCCATAATGGTCAGCGATCTAAGTTCGCGCAATTGTGTTTCCCCTCCTGATGATCTTGTGCTTCTGGGAACCATCATTCTGGGGGCTCGAGTATGGAATCCGCAAGCCGGAAGCGCCTTTTCGCGGAAGTTCTAACAGTCTCTAACGGACTGTGCGCGCTGCCTAACCTTTGAGTGACCCGGCCAGCAGTCCCCGGACGAAGTAGCGGCCCAGCAAGATGTAGACCAGCAGAGTGGGCGCGGCGGCCAGCAATGCGCCGGCCATCTGCACCTGGTACTGCGACAGCAGGCTCCCCGCCAGGTTCTGCAGCGCCACCGTGATCGGCCGCTGGGTCGGGTCCTGGGCGATCGTGACCGCGAACAGGAACTCGTTCCAGATGCTGGTGAATTGCCAGATCATGACGACCACGAATCCCGGGATCGAGATCGGCAGCATGATGTGGCGGAAGATGCCGAGGACGCTGGCGCCGTCCATGCGCGCCGCCTCCAGCAACTCGCGTGGCACCGTCGCAAAGTAATTTCGGAAGATCAGCGTGCAGATCGGGATGCCGTAGACGACGTGGACCAGGATCAGGCCGGGGATGCCACCGTAGAGGCCGACCGTGCTGAGGAACTGGAACAGCGGGATGAGGATGCTCTGATAGGGGATGAACATCCCGAACAGGAGCAGGGCGAAGATGAGGTTGGCGCCGCGGAACTTCCACTTCGAGAGCACGTACCCGTTCAGCGAGCCCAGCGCGGCAGAGAGGACGGTGGCCGGCACCACTAAAAGGACCGAGTTGAGGAAGGAGGGCGCCAGGACCTCGAACGCGGACCCAAAGGCTTCCAGGGTCGGAGCCTTCGGCAGCTCCCAGAGCGTCGAGCGAGAAACCTCGTTAAAGGACTTGAGAGACGTCACCACGATGGCGAACATGGGGAGGAGAAAGAACACCGCCAGCGCGATCAGCAGCACATAGGCCACGACGGTCGACGGCCGCAAGCGCGTTACGGGCCGCGGAGATGCGACCAGTACGCTCATCGCTCGGTCTCCCCTCGCAAGTTCCAGATGAGGTAGGGAACGATCAGGACGGCAACCATGAGCAGCAGGACAGTCGCGATCGCGGCGCCGCGGGCGAAGAGGTCCTGCCGGAACGTCGTAATGAACATGTTCAAGCCCGGCATATCGGTCGCGTAGCCTGGACCACCAAACGTCATGACGAAGACGAGGTCGAAGATCTTCAGCGAGATATGGCCGAGGATGATGACGGCCGACAGCGTGATGGGCCGCAGTAGCGGAAAGACGACGTAGCGAAAGGCTTGAAACTCCGACGCGCCGTCGACACGAGCCGCCTCGCGCAGCTCCTCCGGGATGCCGCGCAATCCGGCGAGGAACATCGCCATACAGAAGCCGCTCATCTGCCAGACCGCCGCGATCGTCAGCGAGTTCAGGGCGCTGCTTGGGCTCGTGAGCCACCCCGACTGCAGAAAGTCCAGGTGCAGGTTATGGAAGAGGACGTTGAGGCCGTAGTTCGGGTTGAAGATCCAGCGCCAGACCGTGCCCGTCACGATGAACGAGATGGCCAGCGGGAACATGAAGATGTTCTGAAAGATGATGCTGCCTCGGAGTTTCTGGTCGAGGAGCACAGCGGCGCCGAGCCCAAGGATCAGGCATCCCGCGAGGAAGAAGGCGGTGAAATGGATCGTGTTGACGATGTCGGCCTGGAACTTTTCCGTCTGGAAGAGCCGCTCGTAGTTGCGCAGCCCGACGAAGGTGTAGTCGGGCACTACCCCGCGCCAGGCGGTGAGCGACGTGTAGGCGGTGCGCCCGATGAACCCGTAGACGAAGATCGCGATCAACACGACGGAGGGCGCGATCATCAAGATCGGCATCACCCGATCCCAGGAGAGCGGACTGAGGGAGCGGCTCCGAGGGAGCCGCTCCACCATGACCGGCGGCGCGGTGGCCGTCGCCATCAGCGATTCGCCAGGACTACTTCAGAAATTCGTCGGAGAGCTTCTGCAGGTTGCTGGCCGTCTTGTTGACGTCCTTGTTGATCACGAACTGGCCCATCTCGTCGTTGACGCCCGACGCGAAGGCATCGGGGGTAGCCGAGCCGTGTGCCGAGCTGGGGACGAGCGCGTCGGTCTTGAACTCGGCGATGAACTGCTGGGCGATCGGATCGAAGATGCTGGCCGGCACGTCCGTCCGGGCGGGAATCGATCCCTTCTTCGGATTGAAGGCCGCCTGGCCCTCCTGCGAGCCGCAGACCTTGAGCCAGTTGATCGCGTTGGCGCGGTTGGGCGCCCCCTTCGGCAGGCCGAAGGTGTCGCAGACGATCACGTACTTGCCCGTCGTCCCCGGCGAGGGAGCCGCGCCAAAGTCCTTGTTGGGAACCCAGTTCGCGGCGGTGAAGTAGCCCTTGGCCCAGTCACCCATGATGTTGAAGGCCGAAGTCCCGTTGATCAACCGCTTGTCGGCGTCGTCCCAGCCCAGCGTCGGGTGGTCGGAGTTGACGTAGCTGAGCATGGATTTGATCCAGCTGAGCGCTTGCTTGACGTTGGCGTCGGTGAAGGACGCCTTGGCGGTGAACACGTCCTTGTAAAAGGAGGGTCCGCCCGCGGCCAGGATGTTGTTCTCCAACAACATCTGCACTTGCCAGTTGCCACTCGAGCCCAGCGCGAGCGGCGCCGGTACCTTCGACTTGAGCTTGCCGAGCGCCGACAGGAAGTCGTCCATGTTGGTCGGCGGGGTGATGCTGTTGTCGTCGAGGATTTTCTTGTTGTACCAGAGGGCATTGCCGCGATGGACATTGACTGGCACCGACCAAACGTCGCCGTTCGAGCTGACGATGTCCTTGAGGTCCTTGGGCATCGTACTGTCCCACCCTTCGCTTTTCCAGACGCTGGTGATGGGTTCCATTTTCCCGGCCTTCACCCAGGTGCTGATCAGCTCCTGTCCCGCGTGGACCTGGAAGCTATCCGGTGGCTTTCCACCTTCCATGCGGGTCTTCAGCACCGCCTTGGCGTTGGTCCCCGCGCCGCCCGCGACGGTGGCATTGACAATCTCCACGCCGGCGTACTTCTGCTTGTAGATCTTGAACATCTCGGCGAGACCATCCGCCTCGCCGCCAGCGGTCCACCAGCTGAAGATCTCTACCTTTCCGCCCCCGGCTGCTGGAGCGTTCGATGCCCCGCAGGCCGCCAGGAAGTCCGCGAAGCTGAGGCCCAGGACAACGCCGCCGGCCGTCTTGCCGGCACGGCTCACGAATTGACGCCGACTCCAACGCTCGTTCCCCATGTTCTCCCTCCCTTGAATAGGCACCGCCCGTTCCCCAAAGGCGGCAGCGAGAGTGTACGTCGAAGACTTGCCCAATTACAAGGAGAAGGTAAGCACGAGAGGGCCCGAGCGTCTGCGCCGCCGAGCCCTCACGCGCGCCTACGAAGCGCCTAGCGCCGGCTCCAACCGCGAGCGAAGCCTCGACCCGCCAGCATGCTGAACACAAAGACGACGATCGCGGCGCCGAGAATCGCCGAGAGGATGGGGATGCCCGCGAGCGCGAACTCGGGCGCAAGCACGATCTTCAGCACGTCAACCATCAACCACGCCCCGACCAGCCCCGCGACGATGGCGCCGATCAGACCGCCGGGCATGCCGCGACCGACCAGGCGCTCCCCGATGAGCCCGGCGATCGCTCCCACCAAGAGGAGCACGAGTAGATGCATTAGTGTCATATCAAGCCTCCAAATATATTTTAGCTTCGCTATCATTAAGTATAGGCGGCCACGGGCGGTTTGCCAAGCGTGTAGAGTCGAATACGAGGGGAACTACTTGGCTTCCAGCCCAACCAAACGGCCATTGCTACCGTCATCGGGAAAAGCGCCCACGCCGGCCGGGGCGCCGAAGCCCTTCTGGCGCAACCGCGGTTTCTGGATTTATCTCGTCGTGCTGCTGGCGATCAACTATTTCCTGACCGTCGTATTCATGAGCGGGCCAGCGCGGATCACGGTGCCCTACACGACCTTCACCCAGCAGGTGAATGCCGACAACGTCAAGGACATCACCGCCCAAGCCAACTCGATCCAGGGCGACTTCATCAAACCGGTGACCTCCGGGTCGGCGAAAGGCACGCTCTTCCAGACCGAGCGTCCGGTTTTCGCCACCGACAAACTCGATGAACTGTTGGTGCAGCACAATGTGCCGATCAGTGCGACGCCGCCCGGCTCAGGGGGATCACCGCTGCTGAACGTACTGCTCAGCTTCGGGCCGGCCCTGCTGCTGATCGGTGGCTTTCTCTATCTGAGCCGGCGGATGGCCGGTGCCGGTCCGGGCGGCTTTCTCGGAGCCTTCGGCCAGAGTAAGGCCACGCTCTACACGCCCGACTCGGGGACACGCATTACCTTTGCCGACGTCGCCGGGATCGAAGAGGCCAAACAAGACCTCGCCGAGGTCGTCGATTTCCTCAAGACGCCGGAAAAGTACCAGCGGCTCGGGGCCCAGATCCCCCACGGCATCCTGCTGGTGGGAGCGCCCGGTACCGGTAAAACCTTGCTGGCGCGCGCGGTCGCCGGCGAATCCAACCGGCCGTTCTTCAGTCTGTCTGCATCGGAGTTCGTCGAGGCCATCGTCGGCGTGGGCGCGGCTCGAGTACGCGATCTCTTCGCGAAGGCCAAGGCGGCCGCCCCGAGCATCATCTTCATCGATGAGTTGGACGCCATCGGCCGCGCGCGCGCTTCATCCGCCACCTTCGGCGCGAATGACGAACGCGAGCAGACGCTCAACCAGATCCTGACCGAGATGGACGGCTTCACACCGAATCAGAACGTGGTCGTCCTGGCCGCCACAAATCGTCCCGAGGTCCTGGATCCTGCCTTGCTCCGTCCCGGCCGCTTCGATCGTCGGGTGACGGTCAATGCGCCGGACAAGACGGGACGCGAGGCGATCCTCAAGATCCATACCCGCAATGTCTCGCTCGCTCCTGATGTGAATCTCGGCGATATCGCCGGCGCGACGGCCGGCTTCGTCGGCGCGGACCTGCGCAACATCGTCAACGAAGCCGCGCTGGTCGCAGCCCGCAAGGGCAGGACCGCGGTCACTGGAGAGGATTTCGACGAGGCGATCGAGCGCTCGGTGCTCGGCCTTCGCCGGCCGATCGTGCTCGGGGCTGACGAAAAACGGCTGATCGCCTACCACGAGTCGGGCCACGCGCTGATGGGCCTCCTGGTCCCGGGAGCGGATCCGGTGAAGAAGCTGACGATCGTGCCGCGCGGGCTTTCCCTCGGCTCGACCTACAGCCAACCGATCGACGACCGCTACAACTATCCAGAGAGCTACTTGCGCGGCCGGATCACGCTCGCGCTCGGCGGCCGGGCGGCGGAAGAAGTCGCCTATGGCGCCGTTACGACGGGCGCCGAGAGCGACCTCCAGCAGGTGAACCAGATCGCCCGCTCGATGGTGGCGCGCTTCGGGATGTCACCGAAGCTGGGGCCGCTCAACCTGACCCAGCCCGGCGACGGTGACCTGGGCGCGCAGCGCTTCAGCGAGGAGACGGCGAAGCTGCTCGACGAGGAAGTCCGCCGCATCGTTGACGAGTGCCACCGGGAATCGGTGCGGCTGCTGACGGAGAACCGTGACCGGCTCGATCGGCTGGCCGAAGCCGTTTTGAAGAAAGACACGCTCGACCAGGACGAGATCTACGCCGCGGCCGGCATCAGCAAACCACCGACCGCCCGGCCGGTTATCGCCCCGGCACTCCCCGCGAACGGCTCCTCGCACGACGGTGACCTCGCAAAAGACGAGGTCGGCGCCGAGATAAAGCGCGCGTAGACGGCCGGCAACGGTCCAATCGTCAGGCGGTGCTACCGAGTAGCGTCCGCAGCAGGGATTCCGTTTCGTCCGAAGGCCCGACGCCCAGCTCATCGGCGAGCCGCTGGCGGCATTGCTGGTAGACCCGCACCGCCTCGGCGCGATCGCCGCGCCTGACCAGCACCTGCATCAGCCGGCGATAGCCTGACTCGCGAAACGGTTCGAGCTCGACGGCGGCGCGCGCCTGGTCCTGCGCCAGCGCCAGCTCGCCGTTCCAGAGAAGCGCTTCGACCCGACAGTCGAGCGCTCGAACCAGGACGTCACGCAGGCGCTCCCGTCGAGTCATTACCCAGGGAGCATCCTCCCCCGCCAGGAATGGGCGGCGGGCGATCGTGGTCGCGATCAGCGACGGGCCATACGCGGCGTCGGGCTGATTCGCGAGCACCGCGCCCTCGGCCTGATGGAGGGCGTCAGCGGCTGCCTCGATATCGATCCAGGTCTCGGCCGGTGGCCGGAACTGGTAGCAGCGAAAGGCATTAGCAATGACCCGGTCGCGATCGAGGCCCAGCGTCCCCAGCTTTTGGCGGAGCTTGCTGATCACCGCACTCAGCGCCACCGGCCACGAAGGGGGAAGCGAGTCGGGCCAGAGCAGCTCGGCGAGCTCGGATTGGGTTACCGCCCGCTCGCGTTCCGACACGAGATAGACGAACGCCAGGCGCCCCTGGCGGCCGGCGAGATCCGCGTCCCGTAGCAATTGCTCTCCGCGCTCGACGGCCACCTCACCGGTCAAATAGATGCGAAGCAATGACCCTCCAAACATTCGCCAAAGGCGTCCAGCGATGATCTTAAAGACC